>Ga0209191_1000147_pt1 | contig 56696 bp, 82 predicted proteins | sample S_130626_EF_Meta_FD_187320 | JGI IMG/M metagenome (GOLD analysis project Ga0209191, IMG submission 187320) | Freshwater microbial communities from Lake Simoncouche, Canada to study carbon cycling - S_130626_EF_MetaG (SPAdes) (version 2) | ecosystem: Environmental > Aquatic > Freshwater > Lake ...
ACCGCCATGTTCTGGCTGACGAGCCTCGTCGGTTCTATGATTACAACTTTTGATTGGGAGTGAGTAAGATGAAGATGAAGATCAGCGCAGTGAAGCCCAGTGAGTTTAAGTTGTTTCGTGGCGCGAAGCCAACAAAGGTCGATGGCCGTGTTGTCATAACATGGTGCGATTTTGATTTCAGTGGACTGGACACCAACATCACATCAGAGAAGGAAATGAAAAAGCTTATGAATGATCTGAAGAAAGCGGCATTGAAGGCAGGGTGGGAATTGCAATGAGCAACCGCATTACAAAGGCCCGCCAGAAGAAGTTTGAAATTCTTACTGCTATGGATGCAAGCGGTCGCATCACAGAGAGGGACAGGATCATCATCAAGCGTGTTCTTGATGGTGAATCATATGTTTCAGTTGGGGCTGATTTCAGTATTAGCCGTGAGAGGGTGAGAAGCATTTGTTTTTGCGCGTTTAGGCAAAAACTTGGATTTTTGATTTGAGGTGCGACATGATGCCCCCCGACCTGGCGGCATTCCTGCGGTGGATTGGGCTGTTGGAGACGGCAGCCCAGCCTTCCCTGCGTGGCGTTTGGTATCCCGATGGCGAGGTGCCGTTTTGACCGTCCAGAGGGTCACGCGGGCGGAATGCGAGCGGCTGGTGCTGGGTGTGCATTACGCCCACCGCTGGCCCTCTGTGAGCCACGCATTCGGGCTGTTCAGGGATGGGGCTATGGTTGGGTGCGTCACATACGGAACGCCCGCCAGCGACCCCTTGCGGCGCGGCGTTGCGGGTGTTGAGTTTTCGGGGTCGATCCTCGAACTCAATCGCTTGGTGCTGGATGACAACATCAAGAACGATGCGTCGATGCTGGTATCGGCCAGCCTGCGGATGATCGGCGGGGATCACATCGTGATTTCCTTTGCCGATACCGATCAGGGCCACCGTGGCGTGGTCTATCAGGCTTGCAGCTTCAGCTATCACGGCCTGTCGGCCAAGCTCACCGACTGGAAGGTTCGGGGCATGGAACATCTTCATGGCATCACCATCGCCGATCAGTTCCGTGGCGTTGAAAACCGCGCCCAAGCCATGCGCGACAAATACGGCGATGATTTCTATCTGGCCCCACGGCCACGCAAGCACCGATACATCAAAATCATCGGATCGCGGGGATTTCGCGTTAAGGCGGCGCGGGCAATTAAATACGAAAGACAGCCATATCCCTGAAAATAGTTGTTGCCCGCCCAGATGGGGCGTGTTACCGATGAAGAAGGGGCATAGCGCCCCGCCAACGAGGAGAAGGAAATGAACATGATGCACAATTTTGACAGCTATGATGAAGATGCGCTGCGTGAGGCGATGGAGGGGGACATCTTGAATTCCAAGATGTTCCGCCAGATCGACGCCGAGGCGCTGCACAATCTGTCGGTATTTTGGCACAAGGGCCGCAAGGAATTCTTGCCGTGGACGGCAGTAGAGTTGTCCCGCCGACTGGAAATGAACCAGCGCCAGACATCGGTGGCGATGTCGGTCTTGGTCCGCAGGAAGCTTATGGCTGCCCGTGGTGATGCCAGTGACTCAAGCCAGAGAATTTACTTCCTGACTGAATTGGGCGAGGGCATCACGCGGGCCGAGTTGCAGCGCCGCAAGGTGGTGGAGCCGTGGCTGTCCGCAAAGGATTTGAAGTCCCTGCGGAACGATATGGGCATGACCCGAAGTGAATTTTCCACAGCGTTGAATATCCCCCTGATCTCTGTCATCAATTACGAGAATGGCAGGGTGGCAATCCCCTACGCCATTGCTGAGAACATCAAGACGGCAGCGCGTCGGCGCTGACCGCATGGTAAGCCGTGAGAGCCGCGTGTCATAGGACGCAATCCTCGGCAGCGCGGGCAGAATTTGACTTCCTTGTTCTGGCCCGCGCATTGAAACTTTTATGACTTCATGCTACGTTGCTGCCATCCCAGATATGAGGTGGCGGCGATGATGTTTAATATGACCGACGAACTGTTTGATGAAGTCTGCGAGCGCATGGTGGCGGGCGAGAGTGTTCGCACTATTTGCAAAAACGATCATATGCCTGCCATCAGCACGATGATGAAGATTTTGAACACAAACCCTGATCGGTCGGCACAATACGCCCGTGCCATGCAGATGCGGGCCGACGCAATGTTCGAGGAAATCCTTGATATTGCTGACGATGGCACCAATGATTTCATGCTGCGGAACGCCGATGATCCGATGTCAATCGTCCTGAATGGCGAGCATATCCAGCGCAGCAGACTTCGCGTTGATTCGCGCAAGTGGGCGCTGGGCCGCATGAACCCCAAGAAATACGGCGAGAAGACATTCATCGGGGGTGTCGATGACGCGCCGATCAAGTTGCAGAACACCATCGACGTGTCAAACCTTTCGCTCGAAGAGCTTGAGGTTCTGGAGAGGGCGCTGTCCAATGGCTAACACGATAACACAGAAGCTGATCTTAGGAGACTGCTGCGACTTAATGATGAATTTGGATGCTGCATCCTTTGACCTGACAATTACGTCTCCGCCCTATGATAATCTTCGCACTTACAACAATACGCTTGACGACTGGGGTCCAGATAAATGGCAATCTGTTTTGTTGAATCTCTATAGGGTTACGAAGGATGGCGGTGTCGTTGTTTGGATAGTGTCTGATGCTACGGTAAATGGTTCAGAAACTGGGACCAGCTTTAAGCAAGCACTTTACGCAATGGAAATAGGATTCAAACTGCACGACACAATGATTTGGGAGAAATCTACATTCTCTGCGGTTGGCTCTCTTCGTTGGAGATATGCGCCAGTTTTTGAATATATGTTTGTGTTTGTAAAAGGTTCGTTAAGGACATTTAACCCAATCAAGGACAAGCCCAACAAGTATGCAGGCGTATCACATCATGGAACCGTAAGGCAAAAAGACGGTTCCACCAGAGAAGTTAGCGGTATAAAGTCAGGAAAGATTATTGCTGATTTTGGCCAGCGCCACAATGTTTGGAAGATTAACGAAGAAAAGTCTGCCAACAAATTGCATCCTGCTGTTTTCCCAGTATCAATCCCATTGGATCATATAATTTCTTGGAGCAACGAGGGTGACTTAGTTTTTGATCCATTTATGGGGAGCGGGACCACAGGAGTCGCTTGTATGATGACTGGCAGAAGTTTCATTGGGATGGAAAGGCACGAACCATATTTTGAAATTGCCAAGAAGAGATTGATTAAGAATGTGTAATTTGAACCACATTCACAACAACACAGTGAAAATGCAATGGGCGTGATTAAGCTGCCTCATGGCATTGATGCCAAGGCGCAACGCAAGCTGATCGAAAAGCGCAAGTGCGAATTGTCTCTGGCCGAATTCGTGAAGGCCGCGTGGCACGTCATCGAGCCTGAACAGCCATATTGCCACGGCTGGCACATTGATTTCATTTGCGCCCACCTCGAAGCGATCACGCGCGGCGAGGTCATGGATGACGGGACATACTACAACAGACTCCTGATTAACGTCCCGCCTGGCACTATGAAATCGCTGCTGGTGGGGGTATTCTGGCCCGCGTGGGAATGGGGGCCGCAGAACATGCCATCCATGCGCTACGTCTGCGCCTCGCACAGCCTTGACCTAGCCATCCGCGACAGCCTGCGGATGCGCCGACTGGTCACCGACGAATGGTATCAGGGCCATTGGGGGGATCGCGTCAAGATCACGGGCGACCAGAATGCCAAGGCAAAGTTCGAGACGACGGCCACGGGATCGCGTCAGGCTTGCGCCTTCTCTGGGATCACGGGTTACCGTGGCGACCGCGTCATCGTTGACGATCCGCACAGCGTGGATGATGCGAACTCGGACGCCAAGCGGGAATCGGTAACCAAGTTGTTCAAGGAAGCCGTCACGTCGCGCCTGAACAACCCTGACAAGTCGGCCATCGTAGTGGTGATGCAGCGCCTGCACGAGAAGGATGTCAGCGGCGTTATCCTCGATGGCAACATGGGGTATGATCACATCATGCTGCCCATGCGCTATGACCCGCTGCGGGCGCACCCAACGCGGCTGGGCTATGCTGATCCCCGCGAAGAGGATGGCGAGTTGCTGTTCCCTGATCGGTTCCCGCTTCATGTGGTCGAGCGAGACGAGGCGGCTATGGGGCCATATGCGACCGCTGGGCAGTACAACCAGTCACCCGAACCCCGTGGCGGCGGGATCATCAAAGACGAGTGGTGGCAGCTTTGGGATCGGACGGAATACCCTGGGATCGAATTCATCGTGGCATCCCTTGACACCGCCTACACAACCAAGGCCGAGAATGACCCCAGCGCCCTGACGATCTGGGGTGTGTTCGGCGGCAGTTCCGATTCGGCTGCCACGCGGTCGGTGGACCGATACGGGCGCAGCATCGACATCACGCGCAGCTTTCAGTCCGAATCGCTCGGCCCCGTGCCGAAGGCTATGCTGATGTATGCGTGGCAGGGCAAGCTGGAGGTGCATGACCTGACCGAGAAGGTTGCCGATATATGCAAGCGTATGAAGGTTGATGTTCTTCTGATCGAAAACAAGGCAGCGGGTCACAGCGTGGCGCAGGAAATGCGGCGTCTATTCGGAAACGAAGACTTCTCTGTCCAAATGTATGACCCGAAGACCCTCGACAAGGTGGCCCGCCTATACTCAATCCAGCATATATTCAGTGAGGGCATGGTCTACGCGCCCAACAAAGACTGGGCCGAAATGGTTATCAGGCAGGTTTCATCCTTCCCCCGTGGCGCGCATGACGATCTTGTGGATACCGTGTCAATGGGCTTGAAACATCTTCGAGATATGGGTATGCTCACAAGAGCGCCCGAAAGAATGGCTGAGATCGAAGGCGCGAAGACGTTCCACGGCAATGATGGCGGGAAGCCGCTTTACAACATTTAGGATTATCTGATGGAAAATGATGGGGTCAAGCTGGTCTTGGCCATTCAACACGCCGCCGTCGATTCCGCATCTGGACTTGATGTGACGCCAGAAGACATGATCACGGCGCTGTGCAGTGTCACGGTTGGCATGACGATGGACTTGGCAAAGGAGGGGTTTGAAACCCAAGCCCTGTTGGTGATGATGAAGGTAATCAACGGCATGGTTTTGGGCCGCATTCTTGGAAAGGACGAAAATGAATCGAGTTTTGTGCAACGCCACCATTGATGGCGACACCGTCACCGTGGTGGGTGTGGGGGATTACAGCGGCGTGACACGCATCTTTGTGATTGAAGGTGAAGACGAAACCGCGATGGCGATGGAAGGTATTCGCCGCTTCGTAGAGGAGTTTGATGATGGACAGTGACAGCAAGGAGACTTTGCTATTCATGGGTGGTTATTTGGCCATCATATTGTTGTGTGGCGCTGCAATGGTCTGGCTTATGGGTCGGCCAATGAGCCAGATGGAGATTTGCATCAAGGCAAAATACGAATGGCGCGGCGGTGACTGCGTGAAGGGAGAGGATCATGATTGATGTGAAGAAGCTGGCAGACCTGCCGCATGGTCAGGCCGAGAAGGTTCTGAAGGAAAGCGGGAACTGGCAGAAACGTGAATACACGTTCAGGATCACGGGTCGTTATGATCCTGAGCCTGAAATTAAGACCGTCAAGGTGATGGCGATTGATCTCTATAACGCAGAAGTTGCCGCTGAAGAGGAGTGTGACTTTGACGTGATTGACGGGATCGAACTGATTGACAACGGGAGTTGATGGTGACTGATATGAATATCTGGACCGTTCTGTGTGCGATGACGTACATCGTGCCAGTCTTTTGGCTGATGATGGACTTTGATCTTATTGCTGAAAACTTGGAGGAAAGGCCGTGGTGCAGCCACGAATTAGCAAAGTGGCTGGCCGTGGCGTCGGTCTTATTTTGGCCTCTGGCCATGATCATCGAAATGATGCAGGAGGACGGGGAATGAGCATTCCATACACAGACGCGGTAGGTGAAGAACTGCGGAAGCGCGGCATCCAGATCAGCGTAAACGGCTGTGGGTGCTGTGGCAGCCCGTGGGTGCAGGTGAGGATTGACGGCGTGTTGGTCGTAGAGGATGACGAGGTATCCATCAACACGCTGGGGGATGACGAATGATCTGCCGCAAGTGCAAAACTAAAATGGTTCTGGGCATCGCAACTGCCCAGACCTACGTCGGGGGGATGCCAGACTTTGAGGGCGAGACGCATTCCAGCACGTTCTCTGCGGGTGGCACGGGCAAGGTTATCCCATGTCATAAATGCCCAAGCTGCGGCCACAGCGTGACTCAGACCCTGTCTGATGCGGTCGAGGCCTGATTGGTCTATTGACCCTACAGCCATAATATGAGATGTGCAACCTGATGACGATATTGCCGCTGTGGTATGTCGAGGAGCATCAGAGATATTTTTTAGGAGTGAATGATGATCTGGAACCCGTGGAAAGAAATCAAGCGGCTGCGTGAAGAGGCGGTCAAACTTAACCGCGACAAGGACAACCTATCGGCAGTGATCCAAGAAATGAAACGTGATGCCGAACGGGACAAAAACAACCCTTTGGCAGATCGCTTCCACAAGTTCAGTATTGCCCTGCAAAGTATCGCTGATGAGGAAAAGCCAACCAGCAATGCCAAAGTAAGGCGCATGGTTGCAATTGCGCGGGTGGCGCTGGACCAATGATCATCAACGGCTCTGAACTGCTATGCCGCGCCCCGATCAAGGGCATGATTACCGAGAAGCGCCGCGAACACGGCGTGTCTTTCGGCCTGTCAGAGGCTGGCTATGACATCCGCATCAAGCAGGATGTTGTGTTCTACAAGCCAGATAAAGACTACCTGTCAGGGGTGATTGTAGACGGTAAATTTTCACAAGGCGACTTCTGCCTCGCCAGCGCCATCGAAGAGTTCCAGATGCCGCCAAATCTGGTGGGCGTGGTGCATGACAAGTCCACATGGGCGCGTCAGGGGCTTTCGGTTCTGAACACAATAATTGAGCCTGGGTGGAATGGTTTTTTAACACTTGAGCTGACATACCACGGTCAAGGTGATCTTCGCATCCCAGCGGGGGCGGGCATCGCGCAGGTGATCTTCCACCAGACGGCGGAACGTGCGTCTTACGATGGCAAATACCAAAATCAGGCGGATATGCCTGTCTCGGCGGTGTTTGACGATGTCAAGTAAATCCATGACCGATGAGGCGCGCAAGCGTTTGGGCGAGATTGAACCCGACATCAAGACCCTGTTGGCCAGACACGTCGTTATCAAGACTAAGATCGTCGAGGAAGAACAGGAACTAGCCTACGCCAAGAAGTCCGCTGACATCTGGAAATACCGCATGGAAATGCGGGTCTTATACTGCATGGCGCGCATTCTCGTGCGCCGTATTCACGCTTTGAAGAGGGAGTAACAGAATGACCGCACCTGACCTGAAACCCTGCCCGTTCTGTGGCGGTGACAAAAACGTGATCTGCAAGACCGACTATGATGGACGCGATGCCTATGCTGTGTCTTGCCGATACCATGAATGCCACGGGGCAATCTTTACTTTGGGCTACGGGTATTTTGCAGATAAAGCCGAAGCCATCGCCGCATGGAACACCCGTGCAATCGACCCCGCCGCCATCCGTGAAGCTGCCCTGCGTGAAGCTGCGGCAGTGGCCGAGGCATTGGCGGTTATGTGGTGGGTTGAATACAAAGACCGCCTATCCCCTCACTGCGCTGATCCCCAGTATCAGGGGATGTCGGATGGCGCTGATGATGTCGCCACCGCAATCCTTGCTCTGATTGGGGAGACGAAATGACATACATCAAATACCCAGTCGAACTGGGTCAGCCAGTGCCTTACGAACCCAACTGGAAAAACGAGGCGATGCGCCTGAGCGCCCTGCTGCACGAGGCCCTGACGCGCGTTGAAGCTGCCGAGGACAAACTGGCTAAGGCCGTGGTGGCGCTGCATCAGATGCTAGAAGATTCTGAATACTGGTCGCCGTATGCCCGTGCAACGCTGGCTGAACTAGAGGGAAAGTGATGGTCGCCAACAACGGCGTCTCTCGTTGATATTCGTGGCTGCGTCTGGTAACGTTGGCGCAGCCATTATATCCGAGGGACGCCAATGTCAGGACTGAACCCCAATATCCGATTGCATGATGACGAGGCCGACGCGGCCATCGGCCCAATGGATGTCACCGTTGAACATGATGACACCGAGCCAGATGACATCCCCGAAATCTCCCAAGACGGCGCAATCCTCAAGATTGAACACGGCGACGGCTCAATCACCCTGTCACTGGATGGCAAACCAATCCAAGACCCCGACAACGAAAAGCGCCCCCCAGCGGGGTGGTTTGACAATCTGGTTGATGAAATTGACGACACCGAACTCCAAAACATTGCCGATGACCTGATTCGCGGCGTTGAGGATGACCTTGAGAGCCGCAGCGAGTGGATTGAAGATCGCGCGCAAGGCATCAAGCTGCTGGGCCTCAAGATCGAAATCCCTGGGCTGAATGGCGCATCCGATGGCGCACCCATCGAGGGGATGTCCAAAGTCCGCCACCCACTGCTGCAAGAGGCGGTTCTGCGGTTCCAAGCAAACGCGCGTTCAGAATTGCTGCCGACCGACGGACCCGTCAAGATTCGGGATGATGCAAACGGCAGCACAGTCCAGCGTGACGAGATCGCCAATGCCCTTGAAAAGGACATGAACCACTACCTGACCAGCACGGCGCGTGAGTACTACCCCGACACAGATCGGATGCTGCTGATGCTGGGCTTCGGCGGCACATCGTTCAAAAAGATTTACTTCTGCCCGCTGCGGAATCGCCCCGTCAGCGAGAGCGTTGACGCGGACAATCTGATCGTCAACAGCGCCGCCACCGATCTATCCAACGCCAAGCGCGTGACACACCGCGTCTATATGCGGCCCAGCACCGTCAAGCGCCTCCAGATCATCGGCGTCTACAGCGACACCGACCTGTCCACGCCAAATGAGGTCACCCCCGACGCCGCGCAAGACGCCAAGAGCGCACAGCAGGGCATCACGGCCACATCGTCAAACCCCGATGACCGCGACCGCGAGATTTACGAGGTCTACTGCGAACTGGACATCAGCGGCTTTGAACACAAATACAAAAAGAAAAAGAGCGGCCTCGAAATTCCATACCGCGTGACCATTGACGTGTCGTCGCGCAAAATCCTGTCAATCACCCGCAACTTTGATCAGGACACCGCCGACCTGCCAGAAGCCCGCACGAACTTCGTCAAATATACGTTTGTCCCAGGCCTCGGCTTCTACGACATCGGACTGCTGCACATCCTCGGCAACACCACCAACGCGATCACCGCCGCGTGGCGCGAACTGCTTGATGCTGGGATGTATGCAAACTTCCCTGGGTTCTTGGTCAGCGACACGGGATCGCGCCAGAACACCAACATCTTCCGAATTCCCCCAGGCGGATCGGCCCAGATCAAGACGGGCGGTCAGCCCATCAATCAGGCCGTCATGCCGCTGCCCTACAAAGAGCCGTCGCAGGCGCTGATGGCGCTGGTGGAGAATATGTCCCAGACTGGTATGCGTGTCGGCGGGACATCTGAGGCTCAGGTTGGTGAGGGTCGTTCCGACGCCCCCGTCGGCACCACACTGGCGATGATCGAGCAGGCCACCAAGATTATGAACGCCGTCCACAAGCGGATGCACAGCGCGCAGGCAGAGGAATTCTCGCTGTTGCTGAAGTGCTTCCGCGAACATCCCGAAAGCTTCTGGCAGCGCAACCGCAGGCCCACCATTGCGTGGAATGAAGAACTGTTTATGCAGGCGTTGAACGACGTTGAGTTGGTGCCGCAGGCAGACCCGAACACGTCCAGCCACGCGCAGCGCGTGATGAAGATCATGGCGCTGAAGCAGTTGCAGGCCGCAAACCCATCTGCCTTTGATGGTGACGCCGTTGACAAGGCGGCGCTGCGCGCCATCGGATGGTCGAACCCCGAACAGTTCCTGAAATCAGCGCAGGATCGGCAGCCACCACCTGAAATGCTGAAGGGCATCGAGGACGTGAAAATCGCCCACCAGAAGGCCGACGCAGACACGCTGCGCGCTCAGGCTGACATGGTGCGGGCGCAGGCATCACAGGGCGCGCAGGCCCCCGCACAGGCAGCCGCAGACCCATCCAAACTGGTTGCCGAACAGAACAAGGCCCGACAGATGGAATTCGCCATGCAGCGGGATAAGATGAATGACCAGAACCGCGATCTTGACCGCGATAAGGATTTGCGGATCGAGCAGATGCGGATGGATCGTGACCAGATGAACGATGCCGTGCGAATGCAGCATGAACGTGATATGCAGGAACGTGATCACGCCGCTGATGCGGTCAAACTGGCGATGCAACTCCGCAAACAGGGGCAGTAAATGGACAAAGACAAAGCAATCCGCTCGGCGAGGCTGACGGCCAAGGGCATGGATAAAACGTCCGAAAACATTGCGGACTATGTGGCCGATTTGCTGCGGCAGGGGCGGGCAAAAGAGATCACTGATGACCTGATGGCGCAGGCCGACCCACAGCGGTTGATGCACCATTATAAAAGCGGCAACACGGGCATGGATATGCCTATGGATCAGGCAAGCCGCATGGAACGGGCAGCACAGATGGGGTTTGATACAGGAACGACGCTTTATCATGGCGGGCGCGGTGACATTGCAGCATTTGACCCTAAAAAATATGGATCGGGTGCGGGTTATGCTCACGGAAGAACATGGGCCACCACAGAGCCTGAAGTTGCAGAATCGTTTGCAAAGAAAAATCAAAAATATACCACGAAATCAAACGTCACGCCGATTTTATTGAAGGGCGAAAACTTTGACGTGGCGCAGCAGTTTGTTTACGGCAAGGGGAGCGGACCTATCTATAATAGACCTGATGTTTCTGACGTTGAGGCCCAAAATATAGGACCAGCTTTATCCCCGTGGAAACAATATATAAGCGATACGGCTGGAGAAAAAAATATAAAATTTCGGCAAGCTAGAGAACCAAATTCTAACGGCGAAAGTGATGTTTATGCCATCAAAAACCCCACCAACATCCGTTCCCAGTTTGCTCGCTTCGATCCACGTCTTAGCCACCTGTCGCACCTGTCGGCATCAACGGGGGGTGCAATGGAATTGGCCCGCGCTGTCATGGCCAAGAACCGCGCAGGTGGCCAGATCGCCCCGTCCAAATACCTGCCCAACGTCCCCCGCGCCGTCCATGCTGATGGTGGCAAGGTAGCGTTCCAGCAGGGCAACCACCCGCTCGTGCCTGACGTGGTATATCATGGAACGCAATCAGATATTAAAACCTTCAGGCAAAGCCAGACTGGAGAGTTCGGACCAGGAATATACGCAACTGATCTGCCAGAAGAAGCCGACGACTATGCTGGGACTCACCCATTTGCGGGTAAAGGTCCAAACGTCATGCCTTTGCACCTATCTATGAAAAACCCTTTTGTTGTTAAGAGCGATCCGCAAGAGTTTTGGCAACGCTTTGGCGGAAAGACCGACCAAGACGCGCAAAAAAATGCTATTGCCGCTGGACACGATGGCGTTATTTTCCGCAGACCGTATCTGAAATGGGACGATAAAGCCAAACGGGAAGTCCCGACAGGTAAGTTTCACACCCATTTTGTTGTCTTCCATCCCAACCAGATCAAATCTGCAATCGGCAACAACGGAAAATTTGACCCGACTGACCCCGACATCACCAAAGCCGATGGTGGCCGCGCAGGCTATGCGGATGGTGGATCGCCGCTCGGTCTATACTCCAAGGCGGCGCAGATCATCCGCAACCAGCCGCAGGCCAAGGGAAACGTTGATCAACTGCTGGCGATGGTATCAAAAGCCAAGGGCATCAAGCCTGCCGAACTGGCCAACGCGGGACGCCCCGCAGGCGACACCATGACCAAGGAAGAAATGGCCCAGCACTTCGAGCAGGCGCTGCCAGACGTTCAGGTGACGCGGAAGGGTCGCGTGGCGCGAGACGCTTATGAGGCCCTGATGCAGCAGGATCAAAGTAATTGGGGCCAAGAAGATTGGAATAGGGCAAACGAACTACATCGTGAAGCTGAAAGACAGCCTAGCACCCGATACCGCCAATATGTGTTGCCAAACGGTGAAAACTACCGCGAGCATTTGCTGCACCTTCCAGAGGGGCAGGGGCCATTGGCAAAGCGCCGCAAGGAATTGCAGGCACAGTGGCAGCAGGCATACGAAAACCAAGCGCCAAAGGAAGAACTGGATCGACTGGGCGCAGAATTTGATGACTTGGCCAATGATGAAGGCGATGACTTCAAATCTGCCCACTGGCAAACCCCCAACGTCCTTGCTCACGTCCGCATGGACGAACACGACAATGGCAAGACCCTCCACGTTCAGGAGGTTCAGTCCGACTGGGGCCAAGAGGGACGTGAAAAGGGTTTCTATGACCTCGCAAATCCATACGAGGTCATTCACAAAAAAACCAATGAGGTGGTGTCCCGTCACCCAGATTACAGGTCCATGACTGACGCTTGGCGTGACCACCCAGATCGGGAAAATCTTAATTACGGCGATGTTGTCGACGAAAAGCCCCCGCAAGGCCCGTATGTCGGCAACACCCAGCAGTGGACCGATCTGGCGCTGAAGCACATCCTAACCGAAGCCGCCAAGAACGGCAATTATGACCGCGTGGTGTTCTCCCCAGGCGAGGCCAACGCTGACCTATATGGGCAGCGCAAGAAGGCGAACAAGGTTTCCTATGATCCAGAGAGCAATGAATTGACTGGCTACAATGAGGAAGAGGGTAGCCCATTCAATAAAGTGACGTTTTCACATTATGTTGAAGACCCTGAAGAATTGCACAAGCACGTTGGAAGGGACATCGCGGATCAAATCATGGAGGGCGGTTCGGCGGATGTTCCTAGCGGACAGGTCGGTGGCCAAGGCATGATTGACTACTACAAAAACTACGTCCACCCAGGCGCGTTGAAGCTGTTGCAGCAGCACGACCCGTCAATCAAGCCTGAAAGCTACGACCTGCCAGAGGGCTACAAGGGCTTCTCCCTGCCCATGACCGACACCGCCCGCCAATCCATCCTCAAGAACGGCTTCCAAGCCTTCAAGGATGGCGGCGAGGTCCACAAAGCCACGGGTGGCACAGTTATGGGTTACGTCCCGACTGCGCCGATCCAGATCAGGCAATTGGCTGTGGCCCCCATCGTGCCGCAGCAGCAACAGCAACCTGCGGCGCGGTTCAGCCAATCCCTCGGATCGCTGATGGACACAGTTAATGGGTTCAAGAATAAACCTGAACAACCCGTCACAGCGCCAGCCCCCAGTGCCGCCACTGAAGGCCATGCCCCAGAGCAGCCAGCATATGACCCCAGCGGCATGAGCGATGCCGCCACGGCTGCCTATGGGAAGCTGACTGACACATGGGGACAGCCAATTGGTGTGGTGAGCGGATACCGTGATCCAGATAAGAACCAAGCCGTTGGCGGTGCCAAGGGCAGCCAGCACCTGCATGGAAATGCCTACGACATCAACACATCCGATTATTCGTATGAGGATCGACTGAGGCTGGCAGATGCTGCTAAGGCTGCTGGATTTACAGGATTTGGCTTCTACGGCAACAATATGCACCTTGATGTGGGGCCACAGCGCGCGTGGGGGCCATCGTATCACAGCGACAGCATCCCAGACTGGGCAAAACCTTGGGTTGACACTAACATCTACGCCGCACAGCCACGCGCCACGGGTGGATCGGTCAGCAAAGCCCTGTCCGTCACGCGCGGATTTACGAAAGACGGGAAGTCTGCTATAGGCTCCCTCAAGCCCAAGGGGAAATGACATGGCAGACGCAATGAAAAAGGCTCTAAGCAAGGCATCACTGAGCGCCATCGGTGGCAGCGTCAATCAAATGATGGTCAGGCAGGCTCTAGATGCGGCAAGAGAATCTGCGTTTACCCGCACTGGAGCGGGACTGATGCAGCGCGATCCCAGATTGCAAGAGGCGCAGCCAAAATTGTCTGGAATTGCGAAGACAAAGAGGAGCGGCCACCTGGTCACGCCTTTTTCAGAACTTCAAGCTGAGTTTTCCCCCAAAAACAACCTATCCCCTCAAAGATATGCAGATATTGAAAAAATGCAAAAAGAAGGGGCATACATCAGGGGTTTTGTTGGAGACAAGACTCCCGCAGATACAATTCTTTTGGGGCATCACGGAACTCCTCTAGTTGAACCCGTTGATCAGCAAGGTGGGGGGGACTACATGAGGTCTGAGTTTTCGCGCACCAATCAGCCAACTGGATGGCGGTCGCGTGAAGGGGCATCCAAGGGTATGCAAAGCCGTGTTGGAAAAGATGTTCCAGAAGGATCGCCCATATATGGCGCTCACCTACTAATGGGAGACGTGGCTGGCGACAGCTCACATATGCTATTGCATTCTGTAGTAAATCAAGTTCCGAACCTCCCAATCAGCAAGCAGCGCATCAAAGAATTTGATGAAGAAATGGAAAAAAAGTTCCCCCACGATGAGGAAAAATACCCCATGCCGTGGCCTGGAATCCTAAAAACGCAGGCTGTTCACGATTTTTTTTACAATCAACCCGTTTTGGTCCGTGGGAAAAAGGGCAGTCCAGACTTTATGCGCTCTCAGCCACGGCCAGGAAAGCACGTCTCTGAATTCCTCAAGAACATGGACAGTGTCCGTTGGCAGTCCTCTGGCTTTCCGAGCGTTGCTTCCGCTAGGTTTGCCAATATTCATCCAGACCTATTGGCTGAACCTCAAGGCGCAACGGGATACGGCCTTACACAGCTAGACCCGAAGGGGCAACTTGTTGCGAATGATGAAATGCGCGCGCACACAACCTACACTCACGGCATCCCAACACTTGGATACGCTGGAAGATTTCGCGCACTTGTTCCAGCAAGCAAGCTTTGGCAAGAACATTTAGAAAACGCAAAGAACCCAACGCAGGTTCAGCAAACCCTAATGACAAAATTCCCCCCAATTAAGGTTGATCAAAGGGTTGTTGACTTGGTGAAGGGCGCTGAAGATGATCGTATGAAAAAATATGGCTTCAAGCGTGGCGGAAAGTCAAACAACATTGATCGTGCATTGTCCCTGACATCAGTGTACAATGCAAAGCACAAACGGGACGCCGTGTAACCTCAGAGGATTGTAAAATGGACGCCAAAAGCCTACGCGAGGCGATGAAGGAGAAGGCCAAGCGCCTCTCTGGAGCCACTTCCGAAAAAGTTGATGCTTCGACTTGGACCCCCGATGAACCGCTGAATGCAGGGGTAAAGACGGGCGCTCGCCCAGTCTCTCGCCGCGCCTTCAAGGTCGGCGGTAAGGTCGAGGGCGCTGAATCCATGAGCCACGCAGGCCGCAAGCCCCGCCAGTCGGGTGGCAAAGCCTACGCCGATGCTTTGGTCAATCGCAACGTCAAGGACGCCAACGAAGAACGCGAAGGCATCAAGCACGTCGGCGGGTTTGCTAAGGGCGGCGCTCCAGAATACAACGAAGAGGCCGTGGAAAAATCCATTCAATCGTCTCGCCAAAAGATCGGCAAGAAAGAATCCAGTGCGATCCATTCCCTGCTGAAGGGCCGCAAAGCATCAATGCCAATGGAATCCGACGAGGGCGACATGAACCCCCGCAAACGCGGCGGCAAGGCTGAGAAGTTTGAAGGCTCCGCCAAGGACCAGATGCAGGACAAGAAGCTGGCTGCCAAGCGCAAGATGACGATGGCAGAGTGGGAAGCATCCAAGGCCGACGACAAGCACGACAAGCAGCAATCCATGAAGGGCTTGAAAGACGGCGGCAAGGCCGAAGAGGCCCACGAAGAAGGCTGTGACTGCAAAGCTTGCGGTGGATCGGCCATGAAGCGTGGTGGCGGTCTGTATGCCAACATCAACGCCAAGCGCAAGCGTGGCGAGAGAATGCGTGAAGCTGGCGAAAAGGGTGCGCCAACCGCCAAGGCCTTCGAGGACGCGGCCCGCACGTCGCGCGCCACGGGTGGTAAGGTCGGAAAAAGCAACATCAGCATCAATATCTTCCCGCACAACGCCGAGAAGCCAGGCGCTATGCCTCCAGTCGGCGGGCCGATGATGCCACCCCCAATGGGCGGCGGTATGCCTCCAGCACCCCCAATGATGCGGCCCCCAATGCCATCGCCTATGCCATCGCCCATGCCATCCGCTCCACCGCCCGCCCGTATGTCCCTGCCTCCTGGGCTTGAGCAGGCATTGGCTGGTGCGGCTGGCGCTGGACCTGTTCCCCCAGCGGGCGGGCCAATGATGGGCCGCAAATCAGGTGGCAGGGTGGCATACCCGATCACTGGCGGCGCGGGCGGTGGCAAGGCCCGACTGGAAAAGGTTGATGCCTACGGCGAGAAGATGAACAAAGACCTCAAGAAATAAGCCGACCCTCCCTTCGGCTTACGGGGGCCAGCCAAAAACTGGCCCCCACCCCATGAACATTAGGATTATCCATGATCACGACTGTCAGCACCGCCTTCGAGCGGGAACTCCTCAAACTTATCATTGAGCGTCGGGCCGAGATCATCAGCAACATGGCTGGCGGACTTGCCATAAAGACCATTGAAGAATATCGTGAGTCCGTCGGAAAAATTTCCGCGCTCAATGAGGTGATCTCGCTTTGCGACGAGGTTTCCACAAACATTAACAAGACCATGTAAGGATTATCCATGCCACATATGCCCATGAGCCACGACAAAGACCCCAAAGACACCCTCCTTGACCTGATTGGGGACATTTCGGAAATCGAATTGTTCCATAACCAAGTCCTTCTGGCCGTCTATTTACGGCCCGAAAAGACCAAATCTGGCCTGATTCTGACCGCCGACCACCTTGACGAGGACCGTTATCAGTCCAAAGTCGGCCTTCTGATCAAGCGTGGCCCGCTGGCCTTTGAACAGGACGGCAACTGGTTCACAGGGATGACGTTCCAAGACCATGAATGGCTGATCTTCCGTCCATCTGACGGCTGGTCGATCACCGTCAATGGCGTCTTGTGCCGAATCTTTGACGACATCAGCATCAAAGGCCGCGCACCCCACCCTGATTCCGTTTATTAAAGGTGAACAACATGGATGAAGAAATCGAAATCATTGTTGATGATGAAGTTGCCGACGTTGAAGAAACGCATGTCCCCGACATTCAGGAGTCGATCTCTGAACTGAAACGGCAGATTGACGTTGAGCGCCAAGCCCGTGTCGCCGCAGAAAAGCGCGCCCACGCCGCCAGCAGCGAAAAGGACGATACCGAAATTCAATTGGTGTCCAGCGCCATTGACAGTGTCACGCGGGATACTGAAATCCTGAAAAGCAATTACCAAATTGCCATGCAGAATCAGGACTTCGCGGGCGCGGCTGAAATTCAGCAGTTGATGGGCGAGAAGTCGGCGCAACTGCTCCAGCTTCGCAATGGCCTTGAGGCGATGAACTCCAAGCCGAAGACCCCCGAACCCCAGTATACCCCCGCAGACCCCGTGGAGGCATTCGCAGCCCGCTTGACGCCGATCTCGGCCAATTGGGTCCGCAACAACCCGCAGTTCGTCACCGATCCGCGCCTGAACCGCAAAATGATCCGAGCGCATGAAGATGCGGTTGATGATGGTATTGCTCCCGATACGCCCGCATACTTCGCGGCCATCGAGAGTAAGCTGGGAGTGTCCAAAGCCGCGCCCAGCAATGACACTGGCGACCAGTTCGCGGCCAAGGTAACCCAGCGCCGCGATGCCGCCCCAGCGGCTGCCCCAGTGAGCCGTGGCACGGGTTCCAACAGCAAGAACACAGTCAGGCTGACGGCAGCGGAACGTGAAGCGGCAGCCGACATGGGGATGACCCCAGAGGCTTATGCAAAGAACAAGATTGACTTGATCAAAGAAGGTAAAATGAAATGATGGAAAATGATGACTTTAAGCCAATCGAAAAGAAACTCCGCCCCAGCGTCAGAACTCCAATGACCGCCGAGGAAACCCCGCGCGAGCGCGCCGAGCGGCGGGCCGCTGAACTTCGCGGCCACTCGGACACCGACGATGGCCAAGATGAATTCTTCGTGGAGCCTGGGATCGTTCCTGATGGCTGGTCCTACGAGTGGAAGACCCGCACCGTCCTTGGCGCTGAAGACCCCGCCCACCAAGTGGCATTGCAGCGCAAAGGCTGGGAAATGGTTCCCGCGTCCCGCCATCCCGAAATGATGCCATTGGGATACAAGGACTCCATGATCACCCGCAAGGGCATGGTATTGATGGAACGCCCGCTGACCATCACTGAGGAAGCCCGCAACGCCGAGAAGCGCCGCGCCCGCTTGCAAGTCCGCGCCAAGGAAGAACAGCTTTCCGCGTCAAAGCCAGGAGAGTTTGGCCGCGACAACAACGGCAACGATCTGACGAAGATCAAGAAGGGGTATGAAGCCATGCCTATCCCTGAGTGATCAAAGCGATCACCATTTACAACTACATCGGGCGTCTCCGCAAAGCCATTAGGGCCGAAGGGACGCCCGCCATTCAAGAGGCGTGGGAAAAACTAGAACCGCATGTTTCTGTGTTTTTCAATGGTGAAGATGTTGACAGGGCCACAAAATAAATTTATCCGTTGACCTGCGTAAGTCATTCTACGCTCCTTTTGGTTTGAAGAAGAAGATGATGGGGGGCTTTGGCCTCCCATCGTCACATCTGGGGGATGTGATGGAAATTCAAGAGCGGATCAACATAACCAAGCAGGGCCAGCTAACGTGGGCCAATCCAGACATTGGCGCGAAATGCGAGGAATGCTCGCACTTCAAGAATGATCCCGCCAAACCTCCATTGGGGAAATTCGCCCTCGTAAAGGCACACACGCGCAAAGTCGGAAAATCCTTTGATGGCAGATTTGCAATTGCTTGCAGCAAGTTTTTGCGGTGATTTCTGTCACCTTTTTTGCAGCCTTTACTTTCAAATAAAATACCCGTAATATCACCGCATCCATCCCCTCGGCGGGGAGGCCCATCATCCCTTGGTCCTAAATCGCCTCGGTGCGCGAAATAGACCTCCTGTAAAGGAGATTTCCGCATGGCGAATTCCAACACGCCCTTCGGCTTTCGGCAATACAGCGGCACGGGTTCTGCCCCGACCTATGAACAGGTCGCGGTTGACATCGTGTATAACGCTTCCGCAATCTATTACGGCGACCCCGTAATCAATGACGCAAACGGCTACGTGACCGTTGGTGCAGCCGCATCGACCGAAGTCACTGGCACGGTTGCTGGCATCTTCCAAGGCTGTAAGTACCTGTCGGTTTCGCAAAAGCGCACCGTATGGTCGAACTACTGGCCTGGCTCTGATGTTGCGTCGGGTAACACCGTTCTGGGTTACATCATCAACGATCCAAATGCCAAGTTTGTTGTTCAGTCGGATTCGACTGGCCTGACTCAGGCTGCGATCAACGCAAACATCAGCTACAACACGGGCGTGGGCAATACCTCGACTGGTATCTCTGGCGCATTCTTGGGTGCGACCATTGCGACCACCTCGACGCTGCCTTTCCGCGTCATTTCGCTGCTCACCAACCCTCCTGGCTCGCCAGGCACTGAAGCTGGTGCGTACAATCGGGCAATCGTTGCCTTCAACTCGGTTGCTACCAAGCAATTGACTGGCGTGTAAGGGGATAAGAAATGGCTGTTAATCTATCAGCAATCAAAGACCTTCTGTTGCCAGGCTTGCGTGGTATTGAAGGCAAATACGAGCAGATTCCGTCGCAGTACGACAAAATCTTCACGAAGCACAACTCCAAGATGGCGCTTGAGCGCACCGCAGAAATGCGCTTCTTGGGCTACGCACAGTTGAAGACCGAGGGTGGCCAGACCTCCTTCGACAACGCGGCTGGCGAGCGGTTCATCTACAACCAAGAGCATACGGAAATCGGCTTGGGCTATGCGATCACCCGCAAAGCCATTGACGACAACCTGTACAAAACGCAGTTTGCACCCTCGAACTTGGGCTTGGTTGAGTCGTTCCAGCAGACCAAGGAAATCTACGGCGCAAACGTCCTGAACACCGCCACGACCTATAACGGGTCCATCGGCGGTGACGGCGTTGCACTGATCGCCACCAACCACCCAATTGACGGTGGCACGGTTGCGAACCGTCCGACGACCGATGTGGAACTGAACGAGGCGACCCTGCTGAACGGCATGATCTCGATTCGGACCAACTTCCGCGATCAGGCAGGCCTGAAGGTCTTCGCCCGTGGCCGCAAGCTGGTTGTTCCGCCACAGTTGGAGCCAATCGCCATTCGTCTGACGAAGACCGAATTGCGCCCAGGCACCGCAGACAATGATGTCAACGCCATCATGTCCACTTCGGGCGGCTTGCCTGAAGGTTACATGGTCAACGATTATCTGACCTCGACTGGGGCGTGGTTCTTGCTGACCAACATCGACGGCCTGTCCTATATGGAGCGGGTGAAGTTCGAAACGGATATGCAGGTGGACTTTGTTACGGACAACTTGCTGGTAAAAGGCTATGAGCGGTATTCTTTTGGATACTACAACTGGCGCTCTATCTACGGTTCGTTCCCAACCTAAGCCAAAGTCTAAGGGGGCTTCGGCCCCCTTCTTCTCTTCTGGGTTTCATTGCCACCCTGACCGCGCCCAGCGGACTTTGCACAGACAGAGTGGCCAATTGTGCAAAAGGAGCCTGATATGGGCAAGACTACCTTCACGGGACCAGTTCGCGCTGGCAACATTCTACAAACTTCTGGAACCACTTTGGGCCAAAACGTCAAGAACGTCGGCTCGGTTGTTATGGTTCAGACCTACCCAATCACCCAAGCTGGCACGGCCACCGCATTGGCAACCCCAATCGTGCTGCCCGCAAACAGCCACATTATGAACATTCAGATGCTGAATACCGCCGCGTGGAGCGGTGCCGCGACGACTCTGAGCGTTGGCACCTCGGCAACCGCGACCGAACTGGTGGCGCTGACCTCCATGCCTGTGGGCCTCGTCGCGCTGAACCCAGGCACTGATGCAACTCGCACTGGCGCATGGGACGACAACGGAACGGCTGATTCCCGTATCTGGGTTATTTCGGCAAACACTGGCACGGGCGTCGGCACGATTACCGTCCGTTACATCCAAGCGCACGATCTCGCATAATGGAAAATGGCATCCGCGTTGGGAACAAAAAACCCTCGATGACAATCGACAAGTCGATTGATGCTGGCAAGCCATCGGTTACTGAAAACGTGACACCGCACACCACCAGTGGCAGCCGCACGGTTATGGGTGGCCAGCCAGTCTATGGTATGCCATTGATGTCAGCAGCCGCCGCCAAGGCGAAGTAACACGGGGGGGCTTCGGCCCCCTCCACCCTTACAGGAGAATACGATGACCCCCGTTACAATTTCAAAAACTGGCACTGGGCGGAGCGCGGTCATCGCCTCGGACAGCTTCCAAAACCCATTCAACGTCGGCTTGGTCATCGTCGTGACTGGCGTGGCAACTTTCAACATTGAGATTTCGATGGATGACCCAATGCTTGCGGATCCCACTGTGTGGGCTGTTGACGCTGGCTTCTCCGCAAAGACCGCATCCATCAACGGCTCCATCACTGTCCCCCACCACGCGCTTTCCATCAACGTCACCGCAGGCACTGGCACGGTCACCGCGTACATCGTCCAAGCTGGAGTTCGGTAATGGCAAAGTCACCCGCTTGGACTCGCAAGGAAGGCCAAGACTAATGCCTAAAAAAAGCACCATACGGCCTGACGGCTTAAAGCCTTGCACAAAATGCGGGGAACTGAAGCCTGTTGATGGGTTTTACACAACTGGCATTAAGGCTGACGGTTCGGCAAAATACAACTCTTGGTGCAAAATTTGTTCAAAAACCAAAATGTCTTCATACCACAAAAATACTTATGGTCCTGAAAAGCTGTCGCATTCAGCGCGCATAAGAACTCGTTCGGTTAGAACTTATATGCAATACCTGCTTGCCAAGGCTCGCCGCCGCTTGGGGGCATCTATTGATACCAGCTATCTTGAACACCTTTGGGAAAAACAGCAGGGGAAGTGCGCGCTAACTGGATGGGTAATGACTATGAAGCTTGGAGAAGGGGTTATCCCTACCAATGCAAGCATAGATAGGATAAACTCTACTCTTGGGTATGCTGAAGGGAACGTGCAACTTGTATGTCGCGCTGCTAATGTAGCCAAGAGCGACCTTAAACCTGAACTTTTTTTGGCGCTGTGCGCCGCCGTATCGGAGAAAGCAAATGGCATACAAAACACCAGCTTGGCAGCGTAGTGAAGGTAAAAGTAAAGATGGTGGCCTGAACGCCAAAGGTCGGGCGTCGGCCAAGGCTCAGGGCATGAACTTGAAGCCGCCCGCGCCATCGCCAAAAACCGAAAAAGATGCTGCCCGCAAGAAGTCTTTTTGCGCCCGAATGTCTGGCATGGAAGGCCCCATGAAAGATGAAAGCGGCAAGCCGACCCGCAAGGCGCTGTCCCTAAAAGCATGGAAGTGTTAAACAATGACCACCAGTGGCACATACGCATTCAATCCAGGTCTTGGCGAAATAGTTCTCTATGCTTATCAAAACATAGGTATACGTCCAACCTCTCTTCTGCAAGAACACATGGAGACAGCAAGGATGGCTGCCAACATGATGCTTTCAAGATTTTCAAATCAGGGAGTCAACCTTTGGGCGGTTGATCTGATCACCACGCCATTGGTTCAGGGTCAGTCCACCTATGCCGTTGAGGGCAACACTGTGATGATCCTTGATGCCTATACCACGACCGATCAGGGCATTGACCGCGTGATCATGCCGATTTCGCGCACCGAATACGCATCTTATCCAAACAAGGAGCAGCAGGGCTTCCCCACGTCCTTCTGGTATGACCGCCTGATCGCCCCCACCATTACCCTGTGGCCTGTTCCTGATGGCACGTCGGCCACGACTTTGAAGTATTATCGCGTCCGTCAGATTCAGGACTCAAACCTCAAGAATAACGAAAATGTCGAAATTCCCTATTTGTGGTTGGAAGCATTTGCTGATGGCCTGACATACCGTTTGGCGCGCATCTGGAATCCGCAGTTGGCCGTCCCCCTCAAGGGTCAGGCCGATGAAAGCTATATGATTGCCTCCAACCAGAACGTTGAGAACGTAGGTATGTTTATCAGCCCTATGATTTCGAGCTATTTTCGATGAAAAAATTCTATGTTTATGAGCATTGGCGTCCCGATCTTGACCTTCCATTTTATGTGGGGAAGGGCAGCGGGGAAAGATTTGATCCAAACCGCACTAGAAACAAGCATCATAGCAACATAAAAAATAAGCTAAAGAAGCTTGGAATGTGCGTAGAAGTGCGTATGGTCGCATCAGGCCTTTCTGAGGGTGACTCATTGCGCTTGGAGATAGAGCGAATTGCCTTTTGGAAAGAGCGTAACGTTGAACTTTCAAACAAAACTGCTGGCGGTGACGGCTTAAAAAGCCCGCCTGAAGATGTGTTAGAAAAAATGAGGGCTGCATCCAAAAGACGTTGGTCTGCGCCTGATTCAAGAGAGAAACACTCCGCCGCCACTAAAATTGGCATGGATAATGATGTTGTAAGGGCAAAGTGTTCTGGCGGTCAGGCGGGAAGAAAAGCATCTGCAGAAACAAGGATGAAGATGTCTATTTCATCTATGGGTCATCCCGTGTCCGAGGAAGCCCGTAGAAAAATATCCAAGGCACACCTTGGAAATACCTATGGATCAAAGACCCGTGGAAAGCCAAGACCGAAGATGTCTGATGACACAAAGGCCAAAATGAGGGATGCTCAACGGGCTCGGCGTGAACGTGAGAAGGGTTTGGTATAATGGCATATGCGTCAAAATCAGGTAAGGCGAGGACCAGTTTAAGATCACCCGCTGCACATGCCATATGTGACCGCTGCGGTGGCCGATACAATCACGTTGATCTGGGCTGGCAGTATGACTGGGCTGGCGCGTCAATGATCAACAAGCGCCTGCTGGTGTGCAATCACTGCATGGATGATCCGCAGCAGCAGCTTCGGTCTATCGTCCTGCCCGCCGATCCAATGCCAATCCTGAATGCGCGCCCACAGCAGTTCGTCAACGCCGAGACGGATTTCCGCTTGACCAGTCGCCCCGCCACAATGAACGCCAAGACTGGTATCATGGTCCCCGATGGTGATGTCCGCATCACCGAAAACGATAAGACCCGCGTCACGCAGCAAACTGGCGGCGCTGATGGCAGCTTGAACCAACAGCCAGGCACTGACCCCGCAGCGCAGACGCCGCCACTAGCCACAGAGGCGGGATTGCCGTATGGTAACACTGAAGTTCCAGAGACAGGACCGATCTGATGTCGTATGTTCAAATCCCAAATCTTCCTGCGGTTGCAAATCTCTCTGGGGATGAATTGTTTGAAGGCGTCCAGACTGGAACGTCTGTCAAGATCAGCCTTACTCAGATTATTGCGGCAAGCAGGGGTGGAAACCCAGCGACAATTCCGTTCTCTGTTAATGTTGGCGGAACTGGCACAACAACTTTAACTGGATACGTAAAGGGAAGTGGCACTGATCCACTGACGGCATCCGCAACCATTCCTAACACAGACATTTCTGGCCTCGGCACGATGTCTGTCCAAAACGCCAATGCTGTTGCCGTCACGGGCGGCTCGATCACAGGCATTACGGACCTTGCGGTTGCAGATGGTGGCACTGGAGCATCAACACTTACGGGATATATCAAGGGCGCAGGCACAGTCGCGCTGATTGGTGTTTCTTCAATTCCAAGCACCGACATCACGGGCCTTGGCACTATGTCAACGCAGAATGCCAATGCTGTCGCCATTACGGGTGGTTCGATCACAGGAATCACCGATCTGGCAATTGCGGACGGCGGCACGGGCGCTTCTAATGCCGCAACGGCGCGCACCAATCTTGGCCTTGGTTCCATTGCAACGCAGAATTCAAATTCTGTAACCATTACGGGCGGGGCGATCACTGGCATCACCGATCTGGCCATTGCGGATGGTGGCACTGGCGCTTCCGATGCCGCCACCGCTCGGACAAATCTTGGCCTTGGCACGGCAGCCACGACGAATAGCACGGCATATGTACCCCAGACAGCGTTAACGGGGTCTGCGGGAATTCCCGCAGGCACACAAGCGCAACGCGATGTCAGTCCGTCCGCTGGATACTTTCGCTTCAACACGGGCGTTGCTAAGTTTGAGGGCTACAACGGCTCCGCATGGGGGTCCGTTGGGGGCGGCGCAACGGGTGGGGGCGCAGATGAAATCTTCATTCTGAATGGGCAGAATGTCACAACAAACTATTCAATTCCATCTGGCAACAACGCCATGACCGCAGGCCCGATCACCATCAACAGTGGTGTCACTGTCACCATTCCCTCTGGCTCAGTTTGGACAATCGTATAATGTCAAATATCACCCTCGCACCCAATGCCGCTGGAACGGCCATCTTCACGGTGGCAGCGCCCGCCACCAACACAGATCGGAATCTGACGCTGCCTGATGCTGCTGGCACAGTGCTTGTTGGCGGATCGCCTTCTGCGTCCACTACCAATACTGTGACAAACAAGATCGCAGTTGTGATCGGCGGGACGACTTATTACCTTCTAGCATCAACAAGTGGGGTTTGATTTATGTCCACTGTAAAGGCTAACGCCATCCTTGATGCCTCTGGCGGTAACACCGCCACGTTCAACGGTATCCCGTTACGTCAAGGCGTTCTGGACCCGCAGAACCTGATCATCAACGGCGCTATGGATTTCTGGCAGCGGGGGACAAGCTTCACCACTGCTGTATATGGGGCTGATCGGTGGTTCAACGGCCTTACGGGCGGCACGGTTACGCAGTCACAGCAAGCCTTCACCCTTGGAACTACCATCGGCTCAAGCAACCCCACATATTTCCTGCGGCAAGACGTGACGGGTCAAACGACTTCCGCACAGTATGCCAATACGCAGCAGCGCATTGAAGGCGTCCGCAGCTACGCTGGCCAGACGATTACAGTCTTGGGATGGGCAAAGCGAGCCACAGGTTCTGGCAATATGGCCCTAGAGGCGGAACAAAACTTTGGCACGGGTGGATCGCCATCGGCAAGCGTCACGGCAATTTCCCCCACAACCGTTACCCTGACAACTTCATGGACCGCATTTGCGGTCACTATGACCATTCCCTCGATCACGGGAAAAACACTGGGGTCAACTCTTAACAACTATCTGGCTATAAACTTCTGGACTTCGGCAGGCTCGACCTTCAACGCCCGCACAAATAGCCTAGGCCTGCAAACCATCGCAGTTGACCTGTGGGGCGTCCACGTCAAGCTTGGCACCCAAACCACGGCGGCGGTTGACTTGTACAAGCAGCCTGAACTTGGCCCTGAGTTGGTACGGTGTCAGCGGTATTTTGTAAACCTGCCATCTGCTGCTGAATATCGTGGGGACTGCACAAATGCAAACTTTTACGCGGTTTATGTCCCCTTTCCTGTGACAATGCGGGGGACTCCAAACGTCTCTCTATCAAGTGACCTTTTGAACGGTTTTGGAACTTCTTTTACTCCCAGTCCAAGACTGAACGGAACTCGTGTTGAGGGGCAATGTAATGTAACAGGGGCTGCGCGCTTTTTCATCGTTAATGTTACAGCAGATGCGGAGTTATGATCGTGGACATCACTGATGCACGTTACACCTCGCTTGGCTCAATCACCGCAATGGTAGATGGGATTGAAACGACTATCCCTGCCGTGGGCGGCAACCGCCATTACGATGCACTGATCAAACAGGGCGTGATCATCGCACCTTACGTTGAGCCAGCCAAGACCGCTGAACAGGTCCGTGCGGAACGCAACACGCTTCTGGCATCGTGTGACTGGACGCAAGTCGCAGACTCTCCCGTAGACCAAGCGGTATGGGCTATCTACAGGCAGGCACTTCGTGATATGACAGCGCAAGCTGGCTTCCCCGCTGATGTGGTATGGCCCACTTACCCCCATGAGGTGATCTGATGGCAATCACACTTAACGGCACGACAGGTATCACAAATGCCACGGGTGGCACTGTTATAGATACCGTCAACGTAGCTACTGCATCCGTTCCCGCCGCATTCTCTAGCTTGGCGACAACATCCAGTATCACCGAGGGCGTCTTTGCCGTGACGGGAACAACTCCCGCCCTGAGTGCGGCTAATGGCACGGTTCAGACTTGGACGCTGACAGGGAATTCAACGCCGACCAGCAGCTTGACCACGGGTCAGTCGATCACCCTGATGATCAATGACGGCACCGCCTACACCATCGTTACATGGCCGTCGGTGACGTGGATGAACAACGCGGGGATCGCCCCCACGCTGGCGCTAACTGGATACACGACCGTGGTACTGTGGAACGTGGCAGGCACACTGTATGGCGCTTTAGTTGGGAACGGAACATAATGCTGTCCACTCGCGTAAAGTCCGCCACGCAGTCAAACGTCTATATCGCGCTGGCAACGACGACCAGTCCATATGTGTATGTCTACCCGTGGGCAAGCAACTCCTTCGGGGCAAAATATGCAGACCCTTCCACGCTTCCAACTGGCGGGGGTACGGGCGTTGCGTTTTCCCCAAATGGTCGAGCGATAGCAGTGACTCAATTGGGTTCCCCAGCCATAACGGCATACCCGTGGCTTGGAACCTCATTCGGGGCGAAATATGCAGACCCCGCAACGATCCCCACAACCAATGGTAATGATGTGACCTTTTCCCCCGATGGAAGCACCATAGCGGTTGTCCACAACCTTACGCCATTTGTGTCTGCATACCCGTGGTCCTCTTCGGGGTTTGGAACAAAAGCTGCAAACCCTGCGACACTCCCCACGGGGGGTGGAAACGGCTTGGCTTTTTCTCCCAGTGGTAACGCCATAGCGGTGGCACACAGTGTTACCCCGTTCATATCTGTTTACCCGTGGACTGGAACCGCCTTCGGAACGAAAGCCGCTAACCCCGCAACGCTTCCCACGGGGACGGGCCAGAATGTAACGTTCTCCCCGAATGGTGCCACCATAGCGATTGTGCATAGCACGTCACCGTTCGTGTCAGTATACCCGTGGACTGGAACCGCTTTCGGAACCAAGGTTGCCGACCCATCAACACTGCCTACGGGGGTTGGGGCAGATGTAATCTTTTCCCCGAATGGCAATACCATAGCCATATCCCATCTTGTTAGCCCATACATATCTGTCTACGCATGGACGGGGACTGCCTTTGGGGCCAAGGCCGCGAACCCCACAACCCTTCCCACGGGAACTGGAAACGGAGTAGATTTTACGCCCAATGGGGCCACCATTGCGGTGGCTCACGATACCAGTCCATATGTATCTGCATACCCGTGGACTGGAACCGCCTTCGGAACAAAATATGCCGACCCATCCACGCTTCCGAGCGGGAATGCGAATGGCATAAGCTTTGGAGTTAGAACATCGTGAATAAAGACCGTATGGATATACTGTTTGCCGCCGCGCAAGGCCGCAGGGCTTCGGTGATAGATTACCAGATCAACATTGACAACTTCAGCCTTGCGATTGAAAAGATTGAGGCCGAACACAACGACAACCCCGCGATGCTTGAGTTCGCGGAACAGCTTCGCGCCCTACTGGCATCCAGCCTGACAGAGCAGCTAAAGGAACGCATTATGCTTGAGGTCATCGAGCAGCAACTGGAGGGTCAGTGATGTACATAAAAGTCGTTGATGGAACGGTCGTGGCTTTCCCCTACGGCCTTTACGATCTGATGCGGGACAATCCAAATACCTCATTTCCAGAGCGTATGCCCGACGAAGCATTGGAACAATTTGGCATCTACTTTGCCACCCCGCAGGAAATCCCGCAACCGTTTGATGCTGTAACTCAGAACGCCGCCATTGGAACCCCCGTTGTTTTGGGCGGTGAATGGATTCAGACATGGGACATCACCCCCGCATCTGATGCCGACGTGGCACAGCGCCTGAAAGAACTCGCACAAAGCGCCCGCAATATGAGGACCGACTTGCTGGCGGAAACGGATTGGGCTGGACTATCAGATACCGTGATGACGCCCGAAATGTCTTTGTATCGGCAGGCATTGCGCGATATAACCTCTCAAGACGGTTTCCCCCGCAACATAGTCTGGCCCGCAAAGCCCAAATAGGAGTAGATCATGGACGTTCTGGAGTTTCTTATGAAGTGGGCGGTGGCTCCAGTCATTGGCTTTGTCTTTATGATCTATAGCAAGCAGCAGTCGCATGATACCGACATAGCCGTCTTGAAGGCAACAGCATCGGCCAATAAGGAAGCCCACGACCGCGAGTTCAAACAGATACAGGCATCGTTTCAGACGGTGTTTGACAAGCTATCAAACATTGAAGAGGCGTTACGCAAATGATCAATAAAGCATCTACCGATCTGATCAAATCCTTCGAGGGTTGCAGCCTAAAGGCATACAAATGCCCCGCAGGGGTCTGGACCATTGGCTACGGCACGACCGCAGCCGCTGGCGTTGGCGTCATCCCGCACGAAGGCATGACGATCACCCAAGCGCAAGCTGACCATTACCTAAACATCACCCTTGAAAAGTTTTCCACTGAAGTGGCCAAGCTGCTGACGCGCGCCACCACCCAGAATGAGTTCGGTGCGTTTGTCTCTTTGGCATACAATATCGGTGTGGGTGCCTTCAAGAAATCATCGGCCTTGCGGTATTTTAACGCGGGTGATCATGCAAAGGCGGCGGACGCCATCCTGATGTGGAATAAGGCTGGTGGCAAGGTTCTGGCTGGCCTGACGCGCCGCCGCATTGCGGAACGCGATCTGTTCCTGACAGAATCTTTGGTGATCGCCACACGCATTGAAACCCGCGAAACCGTTGCAGCCCCAGACGCGCCACGCGACACCCCCGTGGAGTCCAGCACCATGCAGGCTGGGGCCATTCAGATTGTGTCTGCGGCTGGTGCTGGCGTATCTGCTGTCTCTGCCCTTACTGGGACGGCCCAGATCGTGGCAATGGTATTCTGTGGCGTCGTGGTGCTGGCCGCGCTGTGGATCATGCGTGAGCGCCTCCGTAAGTGGGCGGAAGGGGATCGCTGATGTTTGGATGGCTCAAGCGCGCCGCCCTGTGGGCCGCTGGCGCTGTTGCGATCATTTTCGCGGCATGGATGGCGGGGAAGCGCGATCAGCGCCAGAAGACAGCCCTGAAGACGGCGGAAGACTATGCTAAAACCCGAAAGGAAATTGACGATGTGGAAAACAATATCAGCAGCGATCCTGCTGTCTTGCGTGACTGGCTGCGTGAGCGTGGCAAGTAAGCCCGCGATCTGCGACGGGACGGCCTCCGCTCGGACAAAACACGCGGCGGCGCTGGCAAGGGATGGTGGGGATGCCTCCATTGCAACTGGCGCAAAATTGATTATGATGCTTGACGCGGCGTGTAAATGACGCCGCGCCAAAAAGAGATATATGATTTATATCTTGAGATCGGGAACAAGGCCGAAGTCGCGCGCAAAACTGGATTGAATCAACGATCCGTTAAGAGAATTATTGCGCGCGCTGAAAAAAGCATTGACCCAGCCGTATCTCAGGCGATGGACGACGCTGGAATGCAAGACTCAGAAATCTTGCATTCTGGATGGCTGAAGACAGAAAAGGCGTCCCTCTATTTTAAGATTCCAAAAGATGAATCTCTCCATGACAAGATAGAATATATCCGCAATGCTATGGACAGCATAAAGGCGATTCCAGAGATCGTGAAGTCTGAAATACACAGCGAAGATTTGCTTACGATATACCCTATATTTGATGCCCACATAGGAATGAGAGCGCGCAAGAGCGAAACTGGGGAGGAATACACCACGGAGATTGCCTTGCAGCGCATAATAAATGGGATAGCAAGTTGCGTTGCCGCTGCGCCATCATCAAAGTTCGGTGTGATTCTTGTGGGCGGAGATTTTCTGCATCATAACGACAATACAAACATGACGCAAAGCGGCCATGTTTTAGATGTAGATACGAGGATCGAACAAACAATTGAATCTGCAATAGATGCGCTTGCGGCGGCCATTGAGATTTCCGCCACAAAGCACGAGACGGTTCTGGTATCGGTTATCCAAGGAAACCACGACCGAGACGCTTACTTGGCGGTAAGAATGGCCATGATCCAGCGTTATAGAGAAAATCCGCGCATAGAAATTCAAAAAAACGTTGGTGACTTCTTCATCATGGAGTTTGGCCTATGCCTTTTTGCCGCACACCACGGGGACAAGGCAAAGGCCGAGCGTTTGGTAATGCACCTTGCAAATGAGTGGCCAGAAATGTGGGGACGGACAAGATTTCGTTTTTACTTTACTGGCCATTTGCATCATGCGAAAATGCAGGACATTGGTGGCGTTCAGGTGGAGCAGATGCGACCAGTGACACCACGGGATTTTTACTCTATGTCTCGCGCCTATGGATCGCAATCTCAGATGCAATCTATAACATTTCACAAGCAGCTTGGCGAAATCAGCCGCATAAAGGTGTCACTATGAACCGCTCCGAGATTCTTGATACGGCCAAGGCATATGTCACCAAGGATCGCGCAAACACGCACGGGGACATGGAAAACAATTTTGAAACCATTGCGGCCTACTGGTCCATCCATTTGGACATCAATGTGACATCAACGGATGTGGCTGTAATGATGGCACTCCTGAAGGCAGCCCGCATCAAATCAAATGAAGATCACGCCGACAATTGGATTGATGGGGCGGGATACTTTGCGTGTGGCGGGGAAATCGCAACGTCTATTGGTTGAAGCGAACATTTGGTCTATAGTGGCCTTGAAACGTAAGGTGGCATCATGGTCGGACTGACATACGAGACATACAAAAATCAGGTCGCGGAAATGGCGGTCGTATCTCCAGATGATACAAACTTCCTGTCAATCCTCCAAATGATGATTGACTATGCCACATTGCGAATCAACCGCGACCTTGACCTGATGGATACATCGGCGTCACTGCACGGCCCCGCATACAAGCTGACAGCGGGCAATAGGAACCTGTCGTTCAGTCAGACACTCAGCGATGGCTCGTATTTTGTGGTCAGCGAGCAAATCAACTTGATCAGCCCCGCTGGCAATACCGATCCAGATTCATCTGAGCGAATCCCCTTGTTGCCTACCACCAAAGAGTTTTTGGACGCCGTCTTCGGTTCCTCCCTGTCTGGCAATCTGGCACAACCGAAATATTTTGTCCCTTTCAACGACACATTATTCCTTGTCGGGCCAGTCCCTGACATTGATTACTATGTGGAAGTGGTAGGGACATTGCGCCCCGCGCCGCTTGGATTCACCCCGAAAGTTTCTTCCGCAATCCAAACGCTCGCAATTGGGAACATCGCCTTTTCGACACCCCACGGTATTTCCAGCGGTACGTTGGTGACGTTGACTGGCTTTTCGCCAAGTTCTTGGAATGGCACTTTCGTTGCGACCGTGACGGGTGATACGACAATTTCGGTCACTCTCCCAACATCCGTCTCCGTTGCCACATCCGCAACGCTAATTGGTTTGATTGGGAACGGTAATGGGGTTTCGTTTATCAGCCAATATCTGCCAGACCTCCTGATCATGGCATCCATGATCTACATTTCCGCATACCAGCGCAACTTCGGGCGTCAGTCTGACGACCCCCAAATGGCGCAAAGCTATGAGAGCCAATATCAGGCACTTCTCAAGTCCGCGACGGTCGAGGAAGCCCGCAAGAAATTCGAGGCTGCGGCGTGGTCGTCCCAATCGCCCGCCCAAGTCGCATCACCGACGCGAGGGTAAGACATGCCACACGCCAGCCTTAAACTGATCCCAGGGGTTGATCAGAATAGAACTCCCGCCCTTAACGAGGCGGCTGTATCAAACAGCAATCTGATCAGGTTTGTCCCAGATCGGCAGGGCCTTGGTCTGGCGCAGAAACTGGGCGGATGGACAAAATTTGCCTCGACACAGACTGCAATTATTCGCGCCCTGCACTCTTGGGCGGATACAAATGGAACGTCCTACCTCGCAATTGGGACAGAGAAAGGGCTTCTCTACGCCCAAGGTGACATTGATTCCTTTGATATTTCGCCTGATTACTACACTTACAACTTGGCGGTGTCGGCGCTAACCACCAACGGTTCCGCCACAGTTCTGATCAATGACACGAATTCAAACGTGTCGTCGTTTGATGGCGTCAATATCTTGACCCCAATCAGCGTTGGCGGCATTGTCTTGTTCGGATATTATCCCCCGATAGCCGTAACCAGCAACAATTATCAAATTGTCGCGCGAAACATCATTGGGCTTCAAACGCCCGCGACAAACACCTTCGCCGTTACGGCAATTACAGTATCGGGTACAACGCCGAACTTTATTGCAACGGCCACGTGTTCGACCTCAAACCTTATCGTGACTGTCGGCTCCACAGTCACATTCTCAGGCGTCACCCCCGTGGGATATAATGCCACGTGGACAGTCCTGACATCTGCGGCGGGGACGTTTACATTTTCTACTGGAGCGACAAACCTTGGCCCCCTGACCGTGGCGGGAACCTTCGTCTCAACATCGGCAACAAGCGGCGTCGTCCCATCCTTTACCACTGGCGCTAACCAGAGCAACGTGACGGTTACCCTTCCGAACCACGGCTATTCCGTTGGCGCAACATTCCCCATCCTTATCCCGACAACGGTTGGTGGCATTACGCTGTATGGCAATTATCTGGTTCTAGAAAGCCCAGCACCCACTACAAATACTTTTGTAATTTCGTCCACATACGCCGCATCCTCGACCGCCACAGTGTCAATGAACGGCGGAAAAGCGCGGATTGACTACTACGTTGGCAAGCAGAACACCCCAAGTCCCACTGGCTTTGGTGATGGCGCTTGGGGCTTTGGTGGTTATGGAACTGGTGTTACATCCAGCGGTGGCCGTAGATTTTCAATCGCATCAATTTCTACGGTCGGACTCTTGGCAACGGTTACGATCAACCAAGAAATATTCATTGCGCCGACCTCTGAATTCACGATCAGCGGAACCACAAATTACAACGGCACATTCACATCAACGGCGGCGACTTCTGGAACGACAAGCACATTTTCATTCCCCGTTCAATCATCGGCAGCTACCGAAACTGCTGGAACCGTGGCAATAGTAAGTTGGGGATTCCCGCCTGGGGTCTACAACACCACGGGGACTGGCGTTGCACCACTTGATGTAACGGATTGGTCCCTTGACAACTGGGGGGGGTTCCTTGTCTCCAGTCCAGCCAAGAACGGGATATTCTATTATGATCCCCTCGGCGGCTCCAGACATTCCAATGTCATCCCATATGCGCCCAGTGTCAACGAAGGCTGCTTTGTGGCTATGCCTGAGCGTCAAATCATTGCCTATGGCTCGACATTCAATGGCATCCAAGACCCCCTGCTGGTGCGCTGGACGGACATCGGCAATTTTACCAGTTGGGTTGCCACAGTCAGCAATCAGGCTGGATCATTCCGCATCCCCAAGGGATCAAAAATTGTCGGCGCTATGCAAGGTCCGCAGCAGGGCCTTCTGTGGACAGATACCAATCTGTGGTCGATGCAATACATCAACCTGCCTCTGGTCTATTCGTTCAACGAAATTGGATCGGGCTGCGGCCTCGTTGGCCGAAAGGCAATGGGGACAATGGGCGGCATCGTTTATTGGATGTCACAGAGCCAATTCTATATGCTGGCAGGCGGCGGCGTCCAGCCGTTGCCATGCCCCGTGTGGGATGTGATTTTCCAAGACATTGATGAAGAATATTTGGGCAACGTGCGGTGCGCGCCCAATAGCCGCTTCGGGGAAATCGCATGGTATTATCCGACCACGGGTTCAAATGGTGTCCCCACCAAATATGTCAAATACAACACGCTGCTCCAACAATGGGATTTTGGTACATTGACGCGCACTGCGTGGATTGATCAGGGCATCTTCGGCCCACCGATTGGTGCTTCCGACGATTTGAACATTTACCAGCACGAGACATCCACTGATGCAAACGGCTTTGCGATGGACGCTTATGTTCAGACTGGCTACTTCGCTCTGGACGATGGAGACTTGAAGACCTTCATTGATCAGGTATGGCCAGACATGAAGTGGGGATATTACGGCGGCGCAAACAATGCCACCGTGCAAATCACCTTCTACGCAGTCGATTACCCAGGCCAGCCGCCAATCGTGTATGGCCCCTACACCGTAAGCCAGCAGACTGAATATATCTCGCCGCGTATCAGAGCAAGGCTAATTTCAATCAGGGTGACGGGAAATCAAATCGGCACATTCTGGCGGATGGGAAATATCCGATACCGCCTTCAACCAGATGGAAAATATTGATGTCATCCCTGTCAGACATTCTAACTGCCGCAAAGAACGTGGTTACCTCGGTAAACCAGCTTGGCCTTACTTATTTGAGGGTCCAAGGTGCGGTTCGATCCACCACCATGACCACCGCAACCCTCGTGACCAGCGGGCAGGGCCGACTTGCATCTGTCAGCGTTGTTGTTGCAGGAAGCAGCGCCTGTGTGATCCACGACATCAGCACCACAACCACTAGCGCGACCACTCCCTTAGCCGCCGTCACAAACGCAATTGGCGTGACCGTAATCAACATGCCGTATAACAATGGCCTCTATGTCGTCCCAGGGACTGGTATGACCGTCGTTGTCACATATTCTGAGGGAACATAAGATGCCGCTAAAACATGGAACGTCGCAGGAAACAATTTCCAAAAATATTTCGGAAATGATCAAGGCTGGACACCCGCAGGATCAGGCCATTGCGGCTGCCTTGAACACAGCCCGTGCGCGCGGCGGCAGGACCAAGGTTCACATGGGGGCGATCCATTCGTCTGTGGCTGGCCGCACCGACCACTTGCCAATGCACGTTGCATCTGGCTCCTACGTCATTCCCGCCGACATCATTTCGGCAATGGGTGAGGGCAACAGCATGGCAGGCTTCAAGGTTGCCAAGAACATCTTCTCGCACAAAGGGCCATACGGCCAGAGTGGTATGCCATACGGCGCGAAGGGCCTGCCCTACGGGGTTCCCGCGCCTAATAGGGCAGACGGTGGCGAGGTTGATTCCGTCCCTATCGTTGCGGCTGGCGGCGAATATGTGATACCACCCGAAGACGTTGCGGAAATCGGGAAGGGTGATATTGATCACGGTCACAAGATTCTCGATGCCTTCGTGAAGAAAATGCGCCAGAAGACGATCAAGACCCTACAAAACCTCCCAGGCCCGAAAAAGGATTAAATTATGGATGAAGCTGAAGTGACAGTTCGCCTTGGTGTTGCCGCAGACTTTGAAGAAATGATGCGTTTGTCTGTTGCCGCTACAGAAGAAAACGCCTTTGTTGTCCCCGATCTGGCGATGCTGGCAAACCAAGTTTGGGCGTCCCTCACCATGCAACGGGGCGCTGTCGGCGTAATCGGAAACAAGGTCGGCGGGCCGCTTGAAGGCGCGATCCTGCTGAACATCGGCCCCGTCTGGTATAGCGCAGAACCAGTCCTTGAGGAAAAAGCGATCTACGTTGATCCAGAGTTCCGCGCCGCCAAAGGTGGTCGGGCGCGTAAATTGGCGGAGTTTGCCAAGGTAATGGCGGAAAACCTTGAATTGCCACTCGCAATTGGTGTATTATCCAATGAACGGACCAAGGCAAAAATTCGCCTATACGAAAGAACATTCGGACCTCCCGCTGGAGTATACTTCCTTTACAACGCCAAGACTGGCCTTCCGCCAGAAATCGAAGGGGAAACCTAATGGGCGGCAAGACAACGACTAGCACGAATACCGTAACCATCCCAAAGGAGGTTATGGACCAGTACAATGCGATCAACGCTAAAGCTGGGACCATTGCCGAAACCCCATTCAAGAAGTATGGGACTCAGGCGTCCGACTTTGTCGCCCAAATGAATGAGCAACAGCAAAAAGGTATTTCGGGCCTGAACGCAATTGCGGAATCTGGCCCAAGCTACAACACAGTTCAGAATTACCTCAACCCATATTTGACCAATGTGGCCGATACTACGCGCAAGCAGATGGAACAGGCTAATGAGCAGGCCCAGTCTGGCGCTCTCGGAACTGCCGCGCAGTCTGGCGCTTTCGGTGGTGACCGCGCAGGCGTTGCCGCTGCAAACCTTGCCAATCAGCAGAACATGGCGATGGGTTCCACGATGGCGAACATCTACAGCCAGGGATATGATCAGGCCACGAATGCAAATATGAATGACCTGAACCGCATGGCGGGCCTCGCAGGCAATCAGCTTGCGATGGGAACGCAGATGCAGCAGACCGAGCAGGCTGGCAAGGACGCGCTTATCAACCAGTTCCAGCAGGAACAGGGTTACCCGTTCCAAGTGGCAAGCTGGCTGGCAAACATCGCATTGGGAACTGGCGCGCAGTCTGGATCGACCACCACCTCAAAACAACCCGCAAGTTTTTGGTCAGACCGCCGCCTGAAGCATGACATCAAAGAAATCGGTATGTCCCACGATGGAATGCCTATTTACACGTTCAAATATAAGGGTGACCCCCAGTCCCAAACCCACGTTGGCTTTATGGCCGACGAGGTTGAAAAGAAACATCCCGATGCTGTTGGCCTTGACCCCAGCGGCTACAAAACCGTCAATTACGACAAGGCGACCGAAAGCATGGGTGGCGGCGTCAGCCCACACCATCGCGGCGAGGCTTTTGCGGCGGGCGGCATTGCGGGGCCGTATGGTTCCGCTGTCGGATCACAGCCAGGCTCTAGTGGATATGTTCCCGAAGGGTATTTGCCTATCGGCCAGATGATGATTGCCGATCCAAATTTGATGTCGCAACATCAGCAGGGCATGATGGATATGTTATCGTCTGCCGCAAACGCAGGGAAAGACCTGAGCCAGTTGAACACTGACTTTGGCAAGAATGGGAAATTCTACAAAATCTTTGACAGCCAAAAAGCATATGGCGGCGGTGTCTCTGGCTATGCCGATGGCGGGTTGATTCCCGCACCGATTATGCCGCAGGCCGTTGCGCCGCAACAACACGCGGGATACCTTGATTCGATCCTTGCCAAGCAGGAAGCGGATAAGAAACAACCGACATCCCCGCAGACCGCAGGTGGCTCTGGGGGTCAACAGCAATCTGGCTTGAGCAATGTTGCCAGTTCTTTGGGGTCAATTGCTACGATTGCCTCTCTTTTTTCTGATCGCCGCCTAAAGCATGACATCAAGGAAATCGGGAAGACCCACAATGGGCTGCCGATCTACACGTTCAAATACAAGGGTGACGACACCCAGCAGACCCACGTTGGCTTCATGGCGGACGAGGTCGAGCGCAAGCATCCCGAAGCTGTGGGACACTCCCAAGGTTACAAGACCGTCGATTACAGCCAAGCCCACAAGTTCGCCAATGGCGGCGTGGCGGGTGGCCGTGACGGGTATTATGAAGGCGGAACGCCAAAACCCGCTACAAGCAATCCAGAGTGGGTGCGTCAGCTCTTTAATTCTTTCCCTGGAACCTTTGCGTCAGCGGCTGGATATTCTGGCGCAGGAGGCGCTGGCCTTGCTGCTGCCGATGCTGCCGCAATTGCAGCAAGAGAACGCAGATTGGCTGCCGTTCCAGATGATCCTTACAATGACAAAATATTGCGCGCATTAAAAGCAAGCGGTCCAGAAATTCCAGACTCACAAGTGAGAGACGCCCTTCGCTCTTCCTTTGATGAAGGTGATCGTTTTGACAATAATTCCTTCAGAAAAGAAGCAAAGACGCCAGTTCCACAATCAAATCAAACATGGCCAGAGTATCTTTCGTCTTTTGACCTTGGTCCGAGAGCGGCGGCTGCATCTGCAATGCTTGGCGGTGACTTGGCCAGCATGGGCGCTAGGGCGCTTGGCTTGGGCGCTGGACTCGTTGGCGCTCCAGAGACTGGCAACGCATTGATGCAGTTTGGCAACAGGGCATTTGAAAATGCGGGTGACGCTGAAATAGACTTCCTTGGTTCTGATAAGGCCAGAGAAGAACTTCACAAGCGACTGGCGCACGTCATGCCGCAATCTTCCGCTGCGCCTATCAGCGATTTCCGAGGTCCGACCCCTGTTGCTGTGGCGCAACAAAAGGCAAAAGAGGCCGAGGCACTTGCTCGGTCGCGGGCGCTTGACGCAGCGGCAGTTGGTGCGGGAACAAATGGCACTGCGGCAACGCAAACTCCGCTTTCCCTTGCTGACGTTGCTGGTCCAAGGTTCGATCAGACTGGCGCTATCAGCCTTGGATTGCCACCATCGGCCATGAATGCGCGTCCTGGGGATTACCAAGCCGAAGCGATGAAGCAATCCCTGATCCCACGGCCAAGAGTGCGCCCCGCCGACCTTGGAACTGCTGCCGCTCCAGTGGTTGCGCCCACTGGCGTGGTTGCACCACCCGCTGCTGGTCGTAAGATTGCCAGCGTTATTGGTGGCGGAAACGGCTTCACTGATGTCATGTATACCGATGGAACAAAGGAGCGGAAACAAGGCGATCTTAATTTCCGCAACAACAATCCAGGCAATATGGAATACGGCGATCTTGCAAAACGATACGGCGCTGTCGGGACTGATGGACGCTTTGCGGTATTTCCCGACTATGAAACTGGCCGAAAAGCCCAAGAAGCCCTTCTCTTTGATAGCGGCGTCTATGGTGGAATGGATATTGGGAAAGCGATTTCAAAATACGCACCAAAGGGCGATGGGACTAATGACCCTGAAAGGTATGCCGCCAATGTCGCAGCGGCTTTGGGCGTCCCCGTAAGCACTCCATTGTCGGACCTAACCCCACAGCAGCGTAGCGCCATGCTTACTGCTATGGAAAAGCAGGAAGGTGGAAGTGGCGGACCATCCACATACTCAACCACGCCAATTGGGGCGGATGGAAATCCAATTCCAGCCCAAGGTGGCTTGGGTGCAAATGGCATGGTTGCTCCCCGTGGTAACACCCCAGAAGGCGGCGTGAAGCCATACGAGGACCGCAATTGGCTGGGCAAGGTCATGCACAATCCAGATGGCTCAATGAACAAAGACGCCATGCTGTCGTTGTTCGCTGGCATCGGTGACATGCTGTCAAACCCATCGCCATTCCTGCTTCCGACCATCGGGGCAGGTATGTCTGGCGCAGCCAACACCTACATGGCGCGTGAGGGCCAAAGGGCAAACATTGCCAATACACTGGCTCAAGCGCGGCGGGAAAACATCAACGCCACGAAAGAGGGTTTCTTCATTGACCCCTACGGCAAGGCTTATGTCACACTGCCAAATGGCGACACGATTTCTTATGAACTTTTTGAAAGCAGCCCAGAATTGCAGGCAATGCTTGCTCCAAGGGAGGCAAATGCAATCATTCAAGCGGCAAAATCTAAGGGAGTGGTCAGCAGTCAAAAACCAGAAGATTTGGGTATAGCCGTAAATCAAGAGGTGATGGATCAATCTCTTGCTCAGGACAGAGAGGCCGTGAAACGGCCAGGCGGTATTGATTACTTGAAGGAGCAAAATCCCCCATTGCTGTCTGATCTTTCTGACAAGTCCGTAGACGCTTCAAGCCAGAAACCGAATTCAATCGAAATGTTTGATGTGGTGTCTCAGGGCGCTGCCGACGGAAACTTTGGTTTCGGCGGTAATTTCTACGCAAGCAACATTGCTCCAGCCGTATCAAGGGCAGCACAGTTTTTTGGCGTCCCGTTGAGCGAAGATGGAAGCCTGTCCGCTGATGCAAAGGCGCAAATCCTTGGAAAACTGTCAACGGTAAATGCTAATTCAACCATTGACGAGCAGAGGGCGGCATCTGTATTCAAGGCTTGGATGGATGTGTCTCCAAATCTTGATATGAACAAAGATGCGGCAGCGGCAATAACTTCAACTCTTCTGATGTCAAATCAGAATGCAATTGACGAAGCAAAGTTTGTCAGAAGTTACGTCAACCGCGATCCTCTGGCTTTGGCCTCAAGTGGGCGGACGGCCTACAATCAGACCTATGGTGGCCTGCGGCAAACCGAAAAAGAGAACCTGTCAAATCTTATCAAAATGTCTGGCGATGAATCTGTCAGAACATTTATGGAAGAGGCTAGGAAGGGCATAATCTCGAAAGAGGAAGCGCAAAAGGTGCTGAGTGACATCTTGGGCGGAGAGGCGTCACCGCTTCTCTACAGATACTTTGTGATGGAGTAACGGCATGGCAGATGGCATTGACTGGAACGCGGCTGCAAACTGGGGTCGTGGCGCATCCGAAGGTAAATCTTTGGAAGAGAGATACCCAAGTTTGTATGGGAAGGATAAGGTTGCCCCTCAAACTGTAGATAACGTCCCACCTCCAGAGGCGGTTACTCAGCCCGCTCCGAGCGCCACGCGGATTCCCCTGACACCAGTCGAAGGGCAGCTTCCCGCGTCTGAATATGCGAATATGCCGATCAGCAAGGTTCTCGGAACGGCAGTCACCAACCTGCCAAGCAGTGGCGCAAACGTCGTCAAGCAGCTTGGGAATGCCGTGTACAATTGGCCTGAAACTCTGTCGTCTGTAGGCGATTTAGGCAGGGGCCTAGCATCAAAGGCCGCTGGTGCAATTGGCGTTGAGCAAGACCCCGCAGCAAAGGCCGAGGCCGAGAGGTCGGTCAATGCCATTGGTGATATGTACAAGAAACGGTACACCGATTACGGCGAGTTTGCCAAGACGTTGGCCGAAGACCCATTTGCTATTGGTATGGATGTTGCCACTGTCGTTCCAGGCGTTGGCCTTGCATCAAAGGTTCCAGTCATCGGTAAGGCCGCAAAGGTGATCGCGGAGGCATCAAAGTTTGGCGATCCCCTTGCTCTTGCAACCAAGACAATTTCCGCCGCGCCCCGCGTTGCGGCTGGCGCACTTAAACTTCCGCAGGCCTTGGCAACGGGATCGCCAGCGGCTGCCCTGAAGATTGCGGAGCAAGTCGGACGCACGGGCGGAAAAGTGGAAAGAAATGCATTCTTGCGCGGCACAAGTAAGGATACCCCCATCAACACGGTATCCGAACTTGGCGAAAATATGATGCAGGAATTGAGGGACAAGGAGCAGGCGGCATACCTTAAAGGAAAGTCGCAACTTTCCACTGAAGAACTTCCGATGAATGACATATATTCAACGGTAGCTAGGGTTGAGTCTGAACTTGGGCCGCAGGGACTGTTTACCCCATTTAGGGCCGTTCTTGATAACATGAAAAAGCAAATTGATACGGTTGCGACATCGTCAAATAAAGCGGACAGAAGCGCCGTGGGTCTTGATGTCCTGAAGCGGTCCCTAAATGATACAATAAATGCAAATAGCCTTGGCGAAAAAATTGGGGCTGCGGGTGAGATCGCAAGGTCTGTCCGCGATACCATCGCCAAGGCCGATACAAGATACGCCGATATGATGGAGCGATACCAACAGTGGATTCAGAACTTCAAGGACTTGAAGGGTATCGGCTTCAATGACAATTTGTCGGAGACAGCAAGAATCCAAAAACTTCTGTCCCTTTTGAAAAAGGAAGATCGCCTCGACCTTTTGAAAAAGCTGTCGTCATCAACAAGTGCAGGCAAGGAATTGATCCCGATGCTGGCAGGCATGGCATTCAGGGAGGTCGCGCCTCCATCATATCAAGGTTTCGGCCTAGCTGGTCTTGGAATGCTGGCAGCGCAGGGACCGCATGGCATTAGCGCGGCTGCATTGGGAAGCCCAAAGCTGTCTGGCTTGAGCCAGTATGCGCTTGGCCGTGTGGGCGGTGCCATTCCACAGGTAAGTTCTGCAATCCCCAACGCCTTGGTCAATCTTGAAGACCAGCGCATGGGCCGCAAATCGGGCGGCAGGGTGGGTGGACACGAGGCCGAGGCAGACCAGTTGGTTCTGGCCGCAGAACGTGCTAAGAAGGGCCTGAGCGCCCACACAGAGGGCCTGCTGAACACGCCAGACGACACCGTGGCCAGCGCCTTAGAAATTGCGAATAGGAGCATCTGATGGCAACTACAAATAAGGGGCTGAACCTTCCCGCCGCAGGTTCTACAGCATGGAACGTGCCGATCAATGCCAACACTGACATCTTGGACAAGGCATTCGGTTCTTTCACCACGGTCACTACGACTACGGGTGTCTATGATTTTACGGCCAGCGATGTACAGAATATGTGCATCAAGTCCACCACCAGCGCATTTGTCAGCAACGTGACATATCGCATTCCCGCCACTATCGCGGGTCAGTGGGTGATCCAGAACCAGTCTGGAGCCAGCACATTCACCTTGACCGTCAGCAACGCGGCTGGAGGCACGTCAGTGACAATTCCACGGGGAACAGTCCGATCAATTTATTCCGACGGAACCAATGTGATCTATGCCGATACACCACTGGGCGGTGATTCCACCAATGTCACCATCAGCGGCACATTGAACGTTGACGGTAATACAACGCTAGGCGGCACAATAACTCTCAAGGGCGCTCTCTTGGATAGTGTTGCTTCACAAGCGCAAGCCGAAAGTGGAGCAGACAATACCTGCATTATGACCCCACTGCGGACCCGCCAATCCATATCAACCGCGCCCTCCCTGAATACTTCAGCCGTATTGGCTGGCGTATCCAACGCATCTGTTAATGCTTCTGCGTCAGTTGTCGGAGCATATGTTTACGCGGTCTCAAACGTTGACGGTCTAAACACTGGCGATGGTATATCTGGTTCAAACCTAGCTTATTGTCTAATATACGATATTACTGGCACGTCATACGTTGGGCTGCGCGCGAACAACTCTCTCACTGGCTCTTGGCGTCTTATGAGCGGAAACTTTGTTCCCAGCGATGTGAATTGTGGATTATTCTTGAGGTACGCATGATGGATTACCGTAACGCGCGCAGAACGTGGACCGTGGCGATTGACTGCGAGATCGACCACCCAATCTATGGGTGGATACCATTTACCTGTGACCCCAACGACACTGGGGCGCAGTTTGATGTTGCGGAACTTCACTCGCGGCTTGATGCGGACCCCGCCACGGTCGCATATGTACCGCCGACGCAGGCTGAACTTGATGCGGCAGCATCAAAACTTATCCGCAAGCAACGTGATCTTATCCTCATGACCAAAGTTGATCCTGTGATCAGCAATCCGTTGCGCTGGGGTGATTTGACTCCCGATCAGCAAACGGCGTGGGCAGACTACCGCCGCGCCCTGCTGGACGTAACGCAGCAGTCTGGATTCCCCAATGATGTGGTTTGGCCTACTGCCCCGTGACGATGAATAATCCCCCTCTGGGGGCTAAGGTGCAGTCCATCGCGCCGTAGGGAATTTCATCAACCACGCCGATGGGGAAGTTTATCCTGACAGTCGCGGCATCGCGGCTTGTCCTGTATACGGATGTCTTCCCCTCGGCGTGGAAATCAAATGCCAAGACCTTCTTGGAATTCATCAGGATGTCCACCCGATCACTGTCGGGAACCATCCCCTTGGGGATGATGATATACGCGATTCTTGGATGCTTCGCGCTGCGTGTGATGGTCGCCACCGTCTTTTTCTTGGTCATCAGTCCGATACCTTGACCTTGCCGATGTGCATGGTGTTCAGGACGATCCCACCAACGCTATAAAATCCTCCACTCTGGTTCTTGTAGAATTCTTCAACCACGATGAAATCAACGTCGTTCAAGATTTCATGAAATTCCTCCAAGGACGCGGCGCGATGTTCCCCAATGACTTGATGAATGGAATTTCCGCTGCGCGATGGCATGTTCATGGTAATGTAAAATCTCATTTTGGATTCCTTTGTTTGTAGATACGCCACACCTCGTCTTCAACGTGAGGTCGGATGGGTTCAGGAAGCTTCTTTAAGGCTGCCTGCCTCGTAATCTTGTCTTTCATCTTCAAAATTGAAACTGCCGCATCATAGATATGTTTGCTGCACACAGACTGGATCGCCGCATCCTCGTCCTCCAGCCTCACAGCGCCTATCAAGACGCGCCTGATACGCTCACTGGGCTTTAGCATCAGACCACTCCAGAAACGCTTCCCACGCAGCGTCAGCCCCAAGCGCAACGCACACGAAGCATCCCGCCGCCTGCGCCGCGCTCATATAGTCTATTTGTGGCGTGTGCAACGATGACAAGGTGTGGTTCCTGCGCTTCAATTCGCAGACAAAGCTGGGGTTTGACGGGATGATGATGTCGGTGGCCCCCGTTGCCATTCCCTCGGCCTTTTCCTTCGCCGCCTGAAGGTGTGTCCGCTTCCCCTCATTGCGTGGGTGGAGCGCGATCTGGCCGTATTGCGGATACTGCTTCCGAAGGCGGGCAAAGAAGGTCACCTGCTCGGCAGCCTCGGAGGCGCACGGCCCCCGAAACTCCATATCGCCAAAAACCCTAATGTCCGCTGGGACTTTCATCTGCAACCTCATTGTAAGCTAGGGCGCTGTAGAAACCACTGTCAGCGTCCTTAATGTATGTGATCGTCCTTGGGACCGATCCCTGAAGTTCATCAAAGAGCGACTTCTGGACCCTAGCCTTGTGGAACGTTGGCTGCATCAGCACCCAGAACGAGAATGACCTATATGGGGTCACAACGTCAACCCTGCGGGTGGCTTTTCCAGACTTAGAAATCTGGTCGCGCTCACTCCACTCGATCACCGCATCGGTCTGGCGGCGGGTCGGGTCTTTCTTTAGGTTCTGAAAGTTGATTGCCAAGTTCTTGTTGGGATCAACGATCTCGGCCTTGCATCCCTCGCAGTATCGGGTTGCGATGTCGTTCTCGGTGTCGCAGTGGTCGCACTTCTTGAACGTCCAGCGGTGGTGGCACTGGACCTCATTTCCCGCCAAATTGACCGTTGATCGGCAGCGGCGACCATAATGTGCGGGCATCGGCCCCCAATCGGTTTCAATTGGATTCCCATCAAGGTCAAGGAAATGCCCAAATTTATCTATTTTGAAGCCTTCGTTATTTGGCCTTCCTGAAAATAGATTCTCCGCACCGCACAGGGGACATTCCGCCTTGATTTCGGACTTCTCGCCGCCCGTGACCGATACGGATATTTCTGGGCTGAAGATGTCGCCATCGGGGCAGTGGCGCTCGATGTTCTGGGCATAGTCCATGATCAGGCAGTCAGACTTACCATCGGCCACCCGCAATCCTCGTCCAATCATCTGCTGAAGCAGGCCGACGCTCTCCGTGGCGCGAAGCAGGGCGACCACATCAACATGGGGCGCGTCAAACCCCGTGGTGAGGACCGAGACATTGACCAGATACTTGATCTGATGCGCCTTGAAACGCTTCAGGATGCTGTCTCGCTCTGCCTTTGGCGTATCCCCCGTCACCAAGGCGGACATGGTGGGTGGCAGGCTTGCCATGACCTCTTGGGCATGTTGGATGGTGGCCGCGAAGATCATCACGCCGCGCCGATCAAATGACCGCCGCACGATGTCCGCCACGATCAGCGATGTCTTCCTGCCGTGGCCGTGGTATGCGGTATCAACGTCGGTGCTGTTGAAATTCCCCGTCCTGTTGATCTGCATTTTCAGCGTCTCGTAGCCGTCGGCCCCAGTCTCTGAAATCACGGGCTTGGTCAAGAACCCTTCGTCAATCAACTCGCCCGCCCTGATCCTGTGGACGCAGGCCGCGAAATACGGGTTCTTGGTCTGCCATTCGGCCACGGGTGACCCATCGGGCCACTTGTTGAAGATGTATCCCGAATTCATGCGGTATGGCGTGGCAGACAGGCCAATCACGCGCAGGTTTTCATTTGATGACCGCATGGCATCAATGATTGACTTGATGGTGGGGGTCAGGCCGTGGCATTCGTCTATGATCACGGCAGCAAAGTTCTTCCCGAAACTGGAAATGGCATTGCTGACAGTCACGGGTGTGCCAAATACCACGGGGTAGCGCAGACTCTTCTGGCCGACCGAGGCGCTGAAAATTGACGCCTTCGCCCCCGCAATTTTGTATTTTTCCGCGTTCTGCACGACCAGTTCAGCCGATGGGGCCAAGCACAAAATATGCTTGCCCCCAGACATCTTGTTGATTGATTCGGCCACAGCGGCGATGATGTGGCTCTTCCCGCTTCCCGTGGCTGCCTCTATGCAGCACGGCGCACGGCTGTGCCTGACCCACGACATGATGGCGTCGTGGGATTCCTGCTGGTATGGCCGAAGTGTCATTTCAGCATCCAATAGGATGATGGTTTGCCGCGCCATCGCTCAAGATCGGCGTTGGGGGCCAGTTCTTTGATCGCCTTGGCGTAGGAGATCGACCCCACCTTTTCGACCTTGGACAGCTTTCGACCACAGACAGTGGAATTCTTCCCGCCACACATGGCAACGATGTCCGCAAGAATTTCCGATTTGCGCTCGTCGGCGCGCAGGATCGCGTCTTGCAGATCATCATATTCGGCCAGCAATTGCAGCGCCCGTGGGTCATCAACGGCTGTGCGTGTATCTTCAATTTCGTCATCACAGATTGACAGAAATTCCTGATAAAACGCCTCCAGCTTGGGCAGGTTTTCGTCAATCCAATCTTGACTGAAAGCGACTACGTCAAGCCGAGACCCCTGTGGGGTCCACTGGTAAAAATAGCAGAACTCGCGCCCCGTGACGAACATCTGGATTTGCATCTGGGCGTAATAGTGCGGCTGTCCTTCGACTGTCTTGAATTGGACGGGTGCAGGTTTGTCGCGCAGACCAAATGGGCATTTGATCTCAATCAGCGATCTATCGGAGATAAACCCATCGGGGCTTGCACCTAGCCAGTCCATAGTGGGATGCACCACAAAGCTGGCAGGCTCCACGGTAAGGCTGGAGAGGTATTCAAACGCCTCGCGCGCCTCTTGCTCGTGCATCACGCCCCACTGGGTGGCAATGTTGCCCTGAAACTCACTGGGAAGGCCCTGCCAGCTTCGCACCATGCGGCGCATGGCCTCGGCACGGGTGCAGTTGGGATCAAGGCCCAGCACGGCCCCCACCATTGATCCAGTCACACGCCCCTTGCGGGCGGCGAACCACTTTTCTGATCTCTGTTCCATATTTAATCCATCCATAATGATAAGGGTGGAGACGCCCGAAGGCGTCCCCCGTTTTTTAGCCTAAAATGGGATGTAATCGCCATTGGTGCTGCCAGCCGACGAGCGGTTTGCTGCCGCTTTCGCCTGTGCATCCTGCAACTTCGCCAATTCCTCGCCGCTGGTCCGAGGGCTGTTCTTCGGCGCAACGGCACCGACCCAGTTGCCTTCGATCAGGTCGCCAGTTTCACGATCCTTCTGCGACCACACCATGACCTTGATGACCATAGGCTTCATCGTCAGGTTTGATGTCAGATCATTGTCGGTCGGCATGGCCCCCTTGAGCGCCAGCTTCCCGCCCGCATTGGCATCAATCGCCATCAGCATACGTTTCGCCTTGTCCTGCTTTGCGATAGCCTTGTCTTGGCCTTTTTTCAGTGCAGCAGGCTCGTAGTCAGAAACCCACAACTTTTGGAACACCTTACGGCCCGACAAGTCTTCGGGCTGAAGGATCGTCCAACGGATGTTGATGAACTTGTCACCATCAAGGTTGCGGTCCCACTTCGCTTCATCAATGGCCGCAAGCAACTGCGTCCCTTCGGGGATGGCTGCGATCTTACCGCCGCCCGCGTCAAACGCGCCATCGGTGCCTTGTGTCGTCAGATCGGTGTTGTCCGACAATTTCCAAAAATCGCTCATTTCGCTTCGTCCTTCTTAACAATAACGGGTTTCGGTAGGTATTGGGCAAACGGGTTGACCCCGATTTCCAGTATGATCGGCTCGGAAATCCCGAAACGGTTCTTCGACACGTTTGCAGCCATCGCGTGGCAAACAAGCTGCCGCGTCCCGTCCGATACGGCCTTCTTCACATCACCGTCGCCCGTGACGTAAGTCTCCAGCCGAATGAAGCCGATGGCATCCACATTGTCGATGTATGGCAGGGTGGATTTCTCGTTCATCCGCATGGCATATTTAGTATATGGCGGCGCATCTGGCGGCTCGATCCGAACAGTCTCGGCGTGAGCCACGAAGACCACATTCATGCCGCGATCCATCAGCATACCGCAGCCATTGCGGACGCGCCGATGCAGACTGGCAATCATGTCGCGGCCCGCACCATAGCCGCCGTGGGCTTGGTTCAGGCTCTTCGGTTTCTTGGGGTCTGACTCCAAGACGTAATCCGTAAAGATCGAATCCAGCGTCGTGACCGTGTCGATCACCAGCGTCTGGTATTCGTGTTCCTCGCGGATCAATGCCGTCATCTGCGCCCACAGATCATCAACCGATTTGATCAGCGGAAATGCGTCAGGCATCATCCCCTCAGAGACAGACCGAAGGCCGTCTTCTGATCGGATAAAGATTGGCTTGGGGAACGTGGCGGCAAGACTTGTCTTACCGAGGCCCGCATCACCGAGGATGGTGATAGCAACAGGGCGTGATTGCGGTTTACCCGCCGTAGCAAGAATACTCATCTTCTCTCCTTTTCTTCTTCTCTACGAGGATTGATCTACGGCACTGTTGGGGGTATGTCAACAATTAGAAACAACAATCGGAGACGAAAGAATGGACGACATGGAAACCAAGAAGGCGGTTGTCGAGAAAATCCGCGCCGCGCTGACCGACCGACGTATGGATATTGTTGCTGCGGAAACAAAACTACATTGTAATACGATCTCAAATGTGTTTCATGGTCGGGTCTTCCCCCGAAATCGGACAATCACGGTGTTGTCCCAATATCTGTTTGGATGAACTATGGAATATCGTAAGTTTTGGGAGGCAGGATACAGCGTATTCGGCCTCTATGGACGTGGCCCAGATGGCAAGTGCGAGTGTGGCAATCCCCACTGCCCAGACAAGAGCCTGTTCAAACATCCGCGCGTGAGCAACTGGCAGCACACGCCAAACTGGTCTGAAGAGCAGTTTGAGACGATGGAACTGATGGGCCAGTTCAAGACTGGATACGGTCTGGTCACCGAGGAATTGCTGATCATTGACGTTGACGCCCGAAATGGTGGCCTTGAGGGTTTCGCGCAGCTTTCCCAAGATTATCCCGAAGTGGCTGGCGCGGGCATGATCGTCAAGACGGGATCGGGCGGCGGCTCCCGCCATTTGTATTTCAAGGTTCCCAAAGGGATCGCGCTGGTATCAAAACTGCCAAAATACAAGGGCGTTGATTTCAAGAGCGGGTCTGCCTTTGTGGTCGGGCCTGGGTCGATCCATGCCAGTGGTAAATCCTACGAGGTATCGGTCGGATCGGTTGACGAAATTGACGCTTGCCCGCCGTTGCTGTTGGCAGCCCTGACCGTTCCCGAAAAGCACCGCACCGATGTGAATGGCATCGACATTGACGTGTCGCACCAAGACCTCGCTGACATGGTGAAGCATGTTGATGCGTTTGATGATTACGAAGTCTGGGTTAAGGTCGGGATGGCCTTGCACCATGCCAGCGGGGGATCGGCGTTCAATGTCTGGGACCAGTGGAGCGCCCAGAGCGCAAAATACGACAGCGAAGAAATGCACAAAAAGTGGCACAGCTTCGGTCGGTCGGCAAACCCCGTCACATTGGCGACCCTGATCCACTACGCCGAAAAGGGAGGATGGCAGCAGCCCGTCACATTCATTCCCGAAGTTGAATTTACGCCAGTTGAGGAGCCAAGCGGCGACGTGGCCGAGATTGACACATCCAGCATCGACTTGCTGCGTCCCCCAGGGATTGCAGGCCAAATGGCCGAGTGGATCGAAAGCCGATCCCGCCGAAAGCGTGAGCGCCTGTCCGTCATGGGGGCGATCTTCGCGCTGGGGAACATCTGCCACAGCCGATACATTGACGACATGGACAACGTCACCACCAACATATTCGTGTTCAACGTGGCAGGCTCTGGCAGCGGCAAGGAGGCCGTTCAGGGGGCGGTGAAGGAAATCCATAAGGTCTGCGGCCTGTCTGCGGCCACGCACGGCTCGATCAAGTCCGAGCAGGAAATCGTCCGCAACATGGTGCGGCACCAGCCCAGCCTCTACGTCATTGACGAAATCGGGTTCTTCCTGAACAAGGTCAAGAACGCGCAGGAAAAGGGCAGCGCGCAATATCTTGAAGGCATCTTCGGGACGCTGATGTCTGCATATTCCAAGGCGGATGACTTCTTCTCCCTGAGTGGTGACATGGGCGACGAGGTTCGGGCGTCAATGCGGAAAGAGGCGATGCAGATCGAGAAGGCGCTGGAAGAGGGTGGGTCGAAGCCGATCCTTGAGCGCCGCCTGAAGGGTCTGATGCACCAGATCGAAAACAGCGATCAGGGGATCGAGAGGCCATTTCTGTCAATGTCTGGGTTCACCACGAATCACAACTTCGACAATATGGTGACCTTTGAGACGGCCACCAACGGTTTTATCGCCCGCGCGATCCTCTGCACCGAGCGCGACACGACGCCGCCACGCAAGAAGAACTGGCGCAAGAACCCGATGCCTGAGCGCATGGTGGCCGCGTTGCAGCAAATCTCAATGGGCGGCAGCTTTGACATGACCGACATGGTGGGCGCTCGGATCGAATATTACGGTGATCGAATTGTCATCCCCACATCGACCGACGCCAAGGCGATGCTGGAACAGGTCGCTGATCTATTTGACATCATGGCCGAGCGCCACAAGTCAATCACGGGCCTTGAGGCGCTGTGCCTGCGGGGCTACGAGCAGGTCGCCAAGGTATCGCTGATTTTATCCATACCCGAAGGGCTGCGGACCGAACACCACGTGCGGTGGGCCTACGCGCTGATCCTGCGGGACATCAACGAGAAGATGCGGCTGGTCGTGTCCAATGACCGCATGAAGGATGCCCCAGCGGAGGCGCTGCGCGCGCGTATCGCCAACCTCATTTCTGGTGACGACGGCGAGACGCTGGGTGTGATCATCAACAAGGGCAGGCCGTTCAAGAAGGCGGACATCGAAGCCTGCCTTGAAAAGATGGTCAAAGACGGCCATGCCCGCGTTGAAGATGGCGTCCACAAATATACCAAGAAGCCGATCAGGCGCTACAAACTTTCTTGAAAATAGCTGTTGACTGGGGCAAACGCCCCATGCTAAGACACCCAAGTGAGGCATGGTGCCTCGCTCTAACGGAGAAGAAAAATGACACCATCTGAAATTCTGGGCGGGCTGCGCTTGATCGAAGACCGCATCAAGGAAAAGGGTTATTACAACCCCAATGCCTGTCTAAGGGTCAACTGGGTCGGCTACGATTTGACGCTGTCCATTGAAAGCTGGACCGAGGCTGGCAGCGGCAACAAGACCGAATACATCCACACGCACATTGAGGATGGCTTTGAGGCATTGTTCGCTAATGCCGATGCCTATGTAAATGGGATGAAATTCATCGTGGATGCGAAAAAAGAGGCTTTTATCCATGCCATCAGTCGGCTGATTGATCAGGGCCGCGAGATTGGCATTGAAGTGGAGTTCATGAACCCGCTGACCGAAATGATGGGCAAACTGTCCACCAACATCATCACCAAGGAGTAACAATGATGGAAAAATTCATGCAACTGGTAACGGCTGCCCTTCAGGGGGCGGCATCCAACAAAGACATGACGCCAGAGGAATTGGCGCTGCGGGCAATTGCCATTGCGCTGCACGTTGGAAGCCATATGGCGGACATTGACGATGAAGCCGAGTGAGGTCAGGGAAGCGCGAAACGCCCTCGGCCTGACGCTTCGTGAATTCGCGGAAATGCTGGACACCGACGATACCACAACGCGGAAGATGGAACTTCAGGAAGGCAGTTCCCAGTATCGCCGCCCCGCTCCCCGAATGGTAAGGCTGATCATTGCATATCTTCGGGGATATAGGCCAAGCGACTGGCCAGAATAAGAAAGGGGGCCGAGGCCCCCTTTTTCATTGCTCGTAAGCTTCGGCAATCACAAAAGACAGATATTCGTTAAGGCTCATTCCGTCAGGCGTTTCCTTCACGATCCTCTCGACCGCATCACGCTTCAGGTAACACATGGCAATCGGTAGAACGGGAAGTCCCAAATTTCGGCAGCACACAGATCGACCGAAACCTGTCTTTTTTGACAATGCCAATATGTTTGTCTCGCCCTCTTCCCATTCCTCATTGAGAATTCGTTTGCGGCTTCCCCAATCAACGCGGGATATTTTTGTTGCCCTTACAAATTCAATTTCATTGTCAATACAGATGGCTCTAACGCAGGTCTTGCTGAGTTTTAGAATTGCCGCTGAATCTTTTAATGTGTTTGAAGTCAGTATTAACCATTTCCTCAGTGGGCTTTGCCCTTTTCAGTCTTCCCATTTCACGCTCCAGATAATTGATATATGGCCACCCCATTACAGGGTGGCCGTTTCTCTTGTTATACGCGCCAGCAGCGCAATTGACCATCCATGACGTGGCAGGAAACCTTCCAGTCCACCTTCTTTGCGAATGACCTGAATTTTGCAGACATAGACTTGGCTGCCTTCATTTCATCAACCGTTGTGAATGGCATTGCAAAGCTGTCACCGACCCGCATGGGCGTAAATTCGGAGTCAATGTTTTTGCGTGGCGCAACGACTGGGATGTTCTTTTCAATCTTGATCATGTTCATTCTCTCGTTTTTGATGTGACGGAAGCCGCCGTCACTCGGATTCTATGTCGGTTTTGCGGCAGCGGACCATTTTAACATTTAGGCCGTCGGCCTCAAACTGTTCCCGCTGCGACTCAATGTTTTCACCGCAAATCGCAGAATTGCTGAATGGGATGTAAGTTTCATATCCCTCAAACGGCCCCTCCCCGAAGGTGATGATCATAATTGTCCAGACGAATTTCATTTCCCCATCCTCCGCAGCACCGAGGCCGCTTCTCGCATCCCAGCTTCTTCCAAAGCCTTGATGCAGTCGATGTTGGGGGCCACGATCTTGGTGACGGTGCGGTCGGTCAAGAAGTCGATCTCGGCATTTTTGGCGGCGATCCGTCTACCATATTCGGCGATGATGTCGTTCTGGTTTTCGATGCGCGCCAGCGCCAGCAGGGACAGCGCCGACCCATCGGTCAGCAAGGCTTTTTCCAGATCGGTCATGCTGGCACCTCCGAAAGCGCGCGGTCCCAGTCGCATTCACCCGTGTCGCGCAGGATTTCAACGGCCCGCGCGGCTTGCTGCGGGGTGGCATCCCAGCCGTTGCCGTCACGGTCGTTTGGATAGCAGAGGTTGTAAACATTGTCCAAAGACGTTCCCTCTGGGCATATGGACAGCACTGCATCACTAACATCAATCTTACGGGTGCCTTTGTTGTGGTATTGGACCCAGCCGCCGATGCAGCAGGCGGACCCGCAGTCGTGTCCGCTGGAATGTCTGTGTGCATATCCCCACTGCATATCAAACCCCAGCTTGCGGCGGGGGCTGCTGTTGTCGAATTTCTTCAGAAATTCAGCGAGGTCGGTGAGGTTTTTCAATTTCATGTTCACGCCTCCAAAGCGGCGCGATCAGCCGCATAATCGGTCAATTTGGAAATCACGTCTGCGCCAAATAACGCCCCAGCTTCTGCAGGCATCATTGCAACGTCGCCCACAATGGCAAATTCAAACGTGGCGAAGCCCACCACATATTTACTGACATTATCAGAATCCCATTCGATGCGGGTGGTGAAGTGGAACTGCACGGGGCGCTCGTCTTCGCCGCCGATCAGGTCGTTGACAGTGTATTCGTTGATGATCATGTTTTCAGTCCTCAAGTTAAAGTTCACATTGCCTAGATAGCCGATTAAAAAAATGATGTCAATAGTGAAAATAGTTGTTGCAAATAGGTTCAACAAGGTTTATCCAGATCACATGAGGCAGTGAGCCTCGCCACACACACTGGAGAACGACAATGACCATTTCCCTCGCAGACCGTTACGCCGCCGCTAAAGCAGCCGCAGACGCAGCCACAGCGGCGCTGGATGCCCTCAAGGCCGAAGTTAAGGCCTTGGGTGCCGAAAACATCGTAGGGGTCACCTGTGACCTCAAATTGACCCTGTCCGAGCAAATGCGCCTCGATCAGGCTCTGCTGAAATCCTTCCTGACCGACGACCAGATCAATGCCTGCAAGAAACCGATCTTGGTCGAGACGATCCGCGTCAAGGCCAAGGGCCTGTAATAATCAACGGGGGCTTCGGCCCCCATCATCTTTTGGAGGATGAAATGACCAGAGTTACCATCGAAGTGATCCCGAATGACGCCGCGCGGGAATACGCGGCAAACACCGATGGCGTTGAGGTGTATGACGACAAGATTGTCCTTGATGGGATGGCGCAGCACATCAGGGATGGCGTGAATTTCCTGGCTCGCATCGGCATGATCGAAAAGCCAAAACCGCCACGGCCCGTATACTCTGTCCGCGATCCAGATAACAAACATCGCCAGACAATATCCGCTGATCAAGTTTATCCGTATGCAGTCATATCGCGGGCAGACACTGATGCCATGTTGCGTGAGGCGGTAGAAACCTACACCAACAGAGAAAACGTGATGAAGGAATATCAGCGGCGCTTGGATTTTCTCAACAGCGAAGACCCGTGGCGCGTAGAGATGGGGGAGCAATTGCTTGACGGCATTGAGGACTTTGAAGATTTTTTTCAAAAACACTCGGCAATGCAGATTGAAATTCGTCGGAAATCGCTTCTCTGTGTCAGGGGATACGATGTGGATTTCTGCACATCAATCGAGGATGTTGAGCGGGTCTTGAAAATCTTGCCGAGCAGGGTTCGGGTCCACGTTGAAACTTTGAAAACGCATAGAGAGGGATGAAATGGCTAAGTGGGATGTGGTTATCAGCGAGGATCAGGCGCGGCGGGTGGCGGAAAAGCTGTTCCCCGATGACGTGTATGATCCCGCGTCGGCGTGTGATGAGGATTGCGAACACTGCGACGAGCGACACCTAGAGTGGGAGGCCGTGGTGACGCAGGTCTGGTCCGCCCTTCAGGTTCTGGAATAAACCGAAGCCCCGCCCCGTGCGGGGCTTTTTCTTAGTGCTTAGTGCAGTGTCCAGTGTCCGTTTTTTTGTCACTTTTTGGCACTCAAGTGATTGTTTTTGAAAAAGAATTTCGGATGTGCCGAGTGTGCAGAGTGGATAGTGTAAAAGAGAGACATATAGATAGATAGAGATACACCCTAAGACCTATACTTTAGGATACACATAGGAGACACCCTAAAGACACAAAAAAAAGAGAGAGAGATATATATATATATATATATATACATATATATATATATACAATGTATAAAAGATATAAAAATCAAAGGCTTAGGGGTCAAATGTCTGTAGGTGAAATTTTGGAATCTACTCTTGGCACTTTCACCCTCAATTTTGTTCTTGCGAGGGGCAACTGCCTATGATACTGATCGCTCATGGGGCATGGTGCCTCGCTCACAGATGGAGACGAAAATGAAATACGCGAACATGATCGGCTGGACCGACATCACCCCCCACGAGGTGGTAAAGGCAGTCAACGCCAAGTCAATGGACATCCGCGAAATGGCAACGGTCGAACTGCCGTGGGAGAAGAAGTTCATTGGCGGCGGCTTCCTCGGCCACGTTCTTAACTGCGAAGATCAGCGGTGGGAAATCACCTCGGACATCAACGCGCCGATCACGCGCATCCGCCTTCACAAGGATGGCAAGTGGTAT
>Ga0209191_1000148_pt1 | contig 56651 bp, 66 predicted proteins | sample S_130626_EF_Meta_FD_187320 | JGI IMG/M metagenome (GOLD analysis project Ga0209191, IMG submission 187320) | Freshwater microbial communities from Lake Simoncouche, Canada to study carbon cycling - S_130626_EF_MetaG (SPAdes) (version 2) | ecosystem: Environmental > Aquatic > Freshwater > Lake ...
TGGGCTGGTGATTTGCTTGGCATGATTAGCCACAGAAAATCGTAATTGCCGCGCTTGTTGGTAACACTACATAAATACTTGTGTTAAACCGAATTCCATTTCCGGGCAACAGCGTTGCAATAACAGCAGTGTTCGTTGTAATATCCAACTCCAGCAATAGCGTGCCGCTTGCACCACCATCACGAATTTCAATTGTGCCAGCAGTACCACCGGGCTTAATTTGATAGCCACCAAGATTGGTTGCGCCTGCGTAAACTGACCCTGTAGCATTTGCATGTGCAGAGAATACATTGGTTAGTGTGCTCATAATAAATCCTTAAAAGGAAGGGGCCGAAGCCCCGACCTTGATTAGCAAGAACCGCCGTAAGCTTTTTTCATCTTACCACCAGTTTTGTACTTTTGAATTACGCCACCTGTAGCGTACTTCTCAATTACTCCACCAGTTTTCAGACCTTTATGCGCTTTAGACGCAGACTTATTAGCATGAGACTTAAGATCGCCTTTAATGCCTTTAATAGCTGACATCTCAGCTTTGTGCATCTTAGGAGACTCAACCTCACCGCCCTTTTTACGCGCCATAGGCATTGGGCCGGTTTCCATTTTTGTAGGAATACCACCCATACCGATACCGCGACTAGGCATGGCGGGGGCCATACCACGACGAGCTGCCATAGGGGCGCCACGTGCAGAAGCTTTTTCAGGGATAATTCCACCCATAGCTTTCTTTACTGCGCCGCCTTTTTTAAGCTTCAGTTCAACTGAAGGCTCTGTAGTCATCATCTTAGGCATTGGTTTAAACTGTCCCATGATGATCCCCTTTTAAGCAAAAGCTTTGTAAATGATAGTCACACGAGCTGCGCCTGCAGTAGCTGCAGTTCCAGTTTGTGTAAATGTCACCGTTGCGTAGTCAACATCACTGTTACCCACGTCAGCCCAAGCGCTGTACACACCAGTTGAAGCAACTGATGCGCGACCTGCCGAGCCTACGGAAGTAGAAGTGACATAAGCTGCAGCAGTGCCAGTTTTACCAACGGTCACAGTGTTGGTAGTGCCAGCATTAAACGCAGTCGTTACGTCGATGTGGACGTTCTGAATCTGCGCGTTTGCTGGAATAGTACCAATAGTGACTGCACCGGTATTGCTAAACGCAATCGTTGTGGTGATTGCGGACAGCTGGCCTGCCGAGTTAGTTACTGCATTATTGTATGCCATTGTCTTTTTTCCTTAAAGTGTAGGGGCCGGAGCCCCCACTTGGGTTTAGACGCCGGGTGTACCGAACATTGAACGCCAGTCAGTCCAACCAAGGTCATAACGCTCAGTGGCCTTATAACGCATTGAGTCGGTCTCAAAGTCGCCTTCCATGGTCTTTTCCAAGCCACGGCGCATCATCAACTTCATGCCTTCAGGGGCATCAGTCTGAACCCACCATGCTGTGGCAGAAGTCAAGCGGGAGATAACTGAAGCGCCTTCAGGCATCAAACCGATAGACTTAATTGGGTTGATGTCGTTGTTGGCTGTACCAGCACGAAGAACGCTCTTCAGCAAAACTTCAGCTTGGAAGACATTACCGGGAGCAACCACTAACTTCAGGGGTTGCAAACGGATCTTCTTGCCGTTGTTATCCACTGCTTGACGAACTTGGATCAGCATCTGCTCCAAGGAAGTCTGGCTCAAGTTAGCAGCTGTGTTCAGCAAGTTACTTGCTGTACCACTAACCAGTGGGTGTGTAGAAGCATTCAACTGAACACCATCGCCGCCAGCATATGCTGAGTTGAACGCTTGGTTCAACACATTGGCTGCCAATGTCTCTTTGGTTTCCACCAAAGACTGGGCCAAATGCTTAGCGTAAACTTGACCAATACGGATGTGGTCGCCGTCTTCAACCAATACCTTGGTCAATGCAAAGGCCAAGCCATACACATTGTAGAGGTAACGTTTGAGGAACAGGACACCACCTTGTTGGTAAGCAACAGGGCTGCCGTCAGGCAACTGAGGTGCTGCACCAAAACCGTACAAGACAGGTTCTTCGTGGTAGTTACGGGGGATACCTTGTTGTTCACGGAAGACCGTGGACCATTCATCCGAGCGTTGATCGTATACACCGTCGAAACATTCGTTTAAGATAGGTTCGACGATGCTACGAAAGTCGGTACTGCGCATTGGAGCTGCCATGGTTCACTCCCTCCTTTAAACTGCAACAACGGACGCATTGAACTGCGACTCGTTGATAGTTACGCGCACAATCGTGTACGCATCGCCCCAAGCATTGTCAGGGTACGGAGCTAATTCACGGATCAACATCTGTGCGCTATTACCAGCGCCAACCAATGTGGTTGACAAGGTGCAAGCAGACAAACCAGTTGTAGTTGAACCAGCAGTGGTGTTGCTCAAATCAGCCATGTCACCCACGGATGTTTGCGCTAACGAACCCGCAGCTTGGATCTCATACACAATGTTAGGATCGTTGTAATAGTAAGCAACGCATGAGCCAGCTGTATACGCAGTATTTGCGGGCCAATTGTTGGATACACGTGCACGACCTGTACTGTCAGTAAACTGCACGCCAGCAAAGGCGCCCTGGAATGAATCCCCAGCAGCAGCGACGACAATATTACCTGAAGTGTTCAACTTTACGGGTTGACCTTTTAGGATAGCCGTGTTATAGGCAGAAGCAATGCCGTCAGCCAGCGTCACAGCGCGATCTAACCCTGAGGGATGATACGCGGGACGAAGACCAAACGGCGCATTAGTTGCACTCATGATTGAGTCCTTTCAAAGATTGAAATAAAAACTTTGTCATGTTTACTCAAAAACAGGACGGGGTTTAACTTTTGCATCGAAACCTACACCGCCGCCTTCAATTGAAACCAATGTCTTGCCATTGCTATCACGTTCACCCAGCAATTGTTCTTGTTGAACCTTAATCTTCTGTTGCTCCTCCATAGGGGCAAGATGATGAAGTTCGTACATGAGCTCTTGATAAATGTCCATAGGCAATTTATACAAAAGCATCTCGTTACAAGCAACAAAGCCTACGTGTTCGCCAGCTTTCACTTTCAAATGCTCAAAGCCGGGTAATTCTTCGGCTTTTACTGGTTCATAGCCCAGTCGCATACGCTTGTGAATTGGGTCATATTGGTTGGTAGAAGACAACCAGCATAGGTGGTATCCCGGTATCTCGGGAGGGGTCGGAAGCGCCTCTTGCAGCCACTCCGAGCGGAACATCCTACGACGTTCCTCGGAAGAAACAAATTTTTCTTCAGGTGCAGCGCGTGAATCATCTTGCGATGCACGATTCTCACGTCCTGCGTTGGTGTTCTTTTTAATACGATCGTCCATGCTTATTTCCGTTTCTGTTGTTTATCATATTCTGCAAACTTGCGAATCATTTTGTTTCGCTGTTCGATGTTATCCCACATGCCTGCCTCTTTAATGGCAGCAACACGCTTAGGATCAACGATGTATTCGTTGGCCCTTGTCGTCGCAGTGGTATCACGTCCTGAACTTGTCACAACAGATCTCGGTCTTGGGTTTCTCGTACCATTACTATACCCCGAATTATATCGGTGTGGTAAATATTTTTGCAATCTGTCGTCGAGCTCATCCCAGTAGTCGGGAAGTGCTGGGTCGTAGCCTTCTTCGGTCAACGCCACGTCAATGGTCTGCGCAATCTTAGAATCTGCATCCTTCAATTGGGGGTCATACCACTTATTCTTATCGATCCAATCTGAAGCCATTTTCTGGACCATTGGATCGGGAAGTTTAATGTTCTGAGAAGTCTGAGTAAGCTGCTTGTTAGCAGTTTCACGCAATGACTGCAAAGACTCTAAATGCCGTTGGCTATCGTACCAGAGCTGTTGGGCTTTGGTAACTTCTTCACCATTTCGAGCATTGACAGCCTCTTGTAGCTTCATTTTGGCGTACTCAAGCCTTGTGCCCGCGTCGTCAATGGCCTTATCAACCCTTGCTAACTCAGCACCAGACGTGCGTTTCTCCAAAAGAGCTACTCGCTCCGCCATTTGTGAGTTCTGCTTACGCAGAGCCGTAATCAAGTGATTAGATTCACGGGCTTTTTCACGATGAAGTTGCTTCTTAAGCTTACGTTCTTCACGTCGAGCGGCACGAATGGCCTCTCTTTCCGGGTCGTCTGTGGTAGAACCTTCACCCTCGTCATCTCCGGGTCCCTCAGTGTCATCTGATGCATCAGATACGCCATCTTCGTCATCATCAGACTGGGGATTTGACATTCCGTCAGGTAATTGCGCAATGGCTGCGCCGTCTTTGGTCTCGTCGACCTGCATTTCCAACTTTTCAGTTGCATTCATGTATCATCCTTTCAAAGCTTAAATAAAAGCTTTAATATCACGAGGGTCGCCAGTGACTTTGCCAATGAGTTCATGATCATTGAAGAAGGTAAAAAGGCATTTGCCTTCAGCACCCTGCTCGTCTTTGAAATCAATCTCCCATCGATCACCGCCCCACTTAGGTACACGAACAAAGTCGCCTACCTGTGCCCATGCACCTTCAGGCCAAGGCTCCATGGATTCGCGTTTCTTAAATGCAAGAGGCCCGATTGAAATGATCTTCCCAACTTGGGTATTCCACTTCTCGGTCTCCTTAGTTTCCTGCGGAATAAAAATTCCAGCAGATGAGACTTTTTCTTTAACTGCTCGTAACTGCACAAGAATCCTTGCGCCATACGGTGCCATTAAAGGGTCTATTACAGGAAACGCTTCTGCAAGCGTCTGTTCAACGTCATTCGACATTTTTTTCCTCTTCTAAGAGTTGGTTAATGATAAGCAAGGCTTCCTCCAAGCCTTGGTGCTGGCCAACTAAGCGCTGGTAGGCTTCAAATGTGACTGCATTTCCCTGAACTAGGGATTCAGCAATTCGCTCTTGCCTTTGCTTAATAAGACCAATGAAATTTGCAAGCGCTGCCATGTTTAGCGGCCACGACCTGCAGACTTCTTCACGGGGATCGCGATGGTTACTGCAAAGCCAGACATCTTCTTGGCGGCTCCGCCTTTTTTCATCGTCGCAATTTTGCCAGTAGGCTTAGGCAAGGGTGGAGGCGCTGAACCACGTGCTGGCAAATTAGCCACACGAGACTCAGGCATCACGCTGCCGCCTGACTTATACTTTTGAATCACGCTCTTGCCCTTGGCTGTAGCAACGGAATCACCCGCTCCCATTGCCAAGCGCTTGTGCATGTTAATTCCTTCATCAGCCATTTTGAGCTCCTAGGGTTTGTTGAATTAGATTCTGCGCTTCTAAAGCAGTTTTAACCTGCTCGTGTTGTAAGCTAGCGGCATCGCGCGTAAGGTCCGCTGACTTAATTCTTTCTTGCGTGAGATTGTTCTCAGTATTCTTAGCCATATCGGCTTGAAGTTTCTGAGTTGCAAGTTGCATATCCTGCTGAAGCTTAGCAGCTTCCAGTTGCATCTCGGCTTGATCCTTGGTAGCGCGGCGCTGTGTCTCGGCCATGCTGGTTTGGACAAATGCTTGCGTTGCGGGGTCTGCAGGCGGTGAGCCTGACAATTGCTTAATGGCAGCAATGGCGTTCTGGATGATGGGTGGCAATGCCTTAAAGGTCTCACCAGTATCTTTATGCACGTGCTGCGCAACGGCTGCAAGCAACTGATCCGCGCCTTGCGGCAATGTCTGCTCTTTCAAGACATTGAATGGTCTATTCAACGCTGCTGAGCTATATGAATCCACTTGGTTAAGGTACCACAGGGTCAAGTGCTGCTTTAAATGCTCCAAACACAATGGGATGAAAGCCGGAGCCATGATGGGATTAGCACCATACATTGGGTCTTGCAAATAATCCAAGTGAACCTGAATGTGGGACAAGTGATCTTGCCGCGGGAATGCACCGGCGTGGCGACCAAAAGTCATGGCCACGTTCTCCAAAGCCGGATTCATTTCCTTCACCTCGTTAGGATCAGGCAAAACCTCGTTGACGTCAGGCAATCTGATTTGCTTAAGGATTCGCTTCTCAACAGCAAGTCTGTTATACAAGTCAGGGTTGGCCTGAGCTCGTGCAGCCAGAGTCTGGATCTGCGCGTACCGCTGTGTCTCTGCAAAGATATGAGGGTCAGACACTGGAACAATGTCTGAGTTCTTGGCAAAGTCTTCTTTGGTAACTTCCAAGTCCTCAACCATCTCGCCTTTAACCTGCTCATCCAAGTACCAGTTATTCAACCTTGCAATAACTTTCAATACTCGGCGCTGAGAGTCATGCAATCGTGCATGCACAGCGCTAAACACCGCGGCGCCTTGCTCAATCAAAGCTTGCGTAGTACCTACTGGCGCGTTGCTTGTAATGTCTGCAATCTTTTCTTCGCTTGTAGTAACCACGCCTTTTGCAGCTGTGGTTAACCAACCTAGCAATTCAAGCAGCACAGGAGAGGGCTGGTTAAATGGCAATGGCATGGCAATTTTACGAATATCGTCAATGCCCGGTGCGCCTTCAATCTCACTAACCTGCGTAGGCTCAATGGTCAGCGACTGGCCTGACATCTTTGCGCCTTTAAGCTTAAGCATTGTAGGCGCGTTGGTAATGTGCGCTGAGTCAAGCAGTGCGCGCAACGAGCCAGTAAGCGCTGCAGATAGGCCACCAATAAGATGCGGTAAGCCAATTGCGTAAGCACCACGCCATGGGATGAACTTAAACTCGATCAACCAGTCCAGCTTGGTCATGGTCTCGTCGCCATCCGCCCAGTTACGGTATAAGCCAACAACCTCAGTTGTTAGGTCATCAATCATCAAGATGTACGGCGCACGCTTTGAATCTGAGTAGTTGTCATCATCCAAAGAAAGCCAAGTATAGATGTGGTATACACGGCGCACACCGTCTACGTTATCCGCTTGGCTCTTACGGCCTTCAATCTTATTGTTTGCTTTCTCGGACTTGGACTCCTCAGGCTCCATAGAGGCACGAACAATATCAATGTCAACGTAGAGGCCACTTTCAACGCGCTCTTCAAAAGTCTCTTGTGTAATGTCTTGGACTTCAGTGACGCGGCCTGCAGTGTAAAAGTTAACAGCTGCAAAAGGTAAGTACACATTATCAATAGGCACAAACTCAGCGCAAGGCCTGCGTTTCTGGTCGTCGTACCAGATCTTCATGTATTGGCTACCACCAAGCGGCAACTGAGTTAACAGCTGCTCTTCCTCATCGCGGTATTCTTCAATCTGCTCAGTGAGCTGCCAGTTCATATAGTCGCGCTTACGCTCTGCGCGTTCTACCTTCTCATCTGTAGTCTCACCAATGATCTTTGTTTTAACTGGCCCATCGGCGGGGAATAGCTCCTTGATGGCTCGAGCTGAGAAGTCAACGCATGCTTCAGCCATGAGTGGGTGGACAACCTTGCTGGCTCCGGTGAATTGCGCTCCGCCCGGCGCATCGTGGCCTAAGCCCGTACGACGCAGACCTTCTTCATATTGCTTATCACGCTCCTCGCGAGCTTCTTTGTCTTTCTCAATCAGCTCAACGTACTTGTGAGCCAATTTGCTGAGGTCGTAGCTGTCAAGCACGTCAGCCAAGTTCTCGTAAAAGTCAGGCTCACCTTCTGGCCCTTTGGAATCATCTTCCATTCTTACGATGGCCGAGCCGTCGGGCAATTCTTCTACTTCCGGAGTCTCATCTTCCATCTCATCGAACATGGTGAGAGCAGAAGGCCCAGCGGCTTCGGCTTCATCGTCTGACATGGGCTCGATGAAACGATCGAAGTCCGGTGGAATTGGCATCTGTGTGGCCATAAGTTATTTTCTCCGCATCGTGAGGGCGTATCGCATTTGATCGGTAGTCGGATTTTGTTGGACTATACCACCATTCGCCTTTTTAATGAAGGCTTGACCCTGAGTTTGTGTACGAGATGCACGCTCGGCTTCCGCCTGTACGAGATCTTCTAGCTCTGCTTGAGACTTGGCACGTTGCCCCAGTTCTGCTCCAAAACGGTTGTTGTGGGTATCCATACCATAATCTGCTGGCATTTGCCCTCCAAACATGGATTTGACAGCTTGAAGTGGGGAAGTCGTGAACTCGTGAGCTTTGCCTAAGAACTCAGCTGTTTTAGGTCCGTACTTACGTGAAAGCGTGCCAGCAGCCAGCATATGCCTTGCAGCGTCCCGCTGGTCATCCTGCCCTTTTTGGCCGGGGTACATCTCATAGGCCACAGTCTCCGAGTAAGTCGGGACACTGAATAGCCAAGGCGTTGGCACGTCAGGCTTTTTGACAGACCCACCGGCTTGGTAGCCACGAACTGGACCGCCTTCAGCGTAGTCGTCCATGCCTTGGTATCTTGCAACAAGCGCTTCAAGCTTAACTTTAAGAGCCTGCATAAGCTCAGGTGACCATTCATATCCTGTTGTGGCCATGCCTAAGATGTCTTCAAATGCCTGTTCGCCACTGCGATTCAACGCACGTAAATGCTGTCGAATTAAACGAACAGCAGCACGCGGATTAGGCGTGTCTGTATAGTAGCCGTCCTCAAGCAAGTTTACAATCTCTTCAGCTGTTGCACTATACTCAGCGTTTCTAGCAAGAGCTTCAGGTAAACCACGTGTCTCAACAAGTTGTGCTAACGCCTCGCGGTCGGCCTGTGTTGGATTATGCGTGCCAATCTCATCGTCGCCTCGAATAAAGTCAGCTAATTCAGCCGGCGTCCAAGTCTCAGTAATCTCACCCTCATCAAGCAAGCGTTGATAATCTCTAACATAGTTATTGTATAGAACATCTAATTGCGCTGGGCTTATTTGCGTAACGTTGCCTTGATTTGTTATAGGTCTATCAGGGCGTATTTGCGTAATAGGCGGCGCAATCAAATCAACCATGTTAGCCAAGTCTCTAAGCGCTTGCGCAGTTGTAGGATTAGTCTCTATCTCTGCGGCCTCGTTAAGTCGAGTTGCAAACGCCGCAGGCTGTTCTCTAAGAGCTTCATCTACGTCAGGAAAACCTATGCCATCAGCAATAGTTTCACTAATGTGGCCAACATCACGTGCAGTAGGCGCAGGCGCGTTTTCGCGTAGATAATTAACAAAGAGGTTAAAGTCTCCAACTTCAAAGCGTCGCATTGCAGGGGCAGGCGGTACGCCATTCGGATTCAGTGCTCTAAGTTGCGCGTCAGCCTGCATACCTTGCGCTGCTTCCAATGTAGGCAATAATCTTTCTAAGGCGACAGCAGTAAGATGTGCTGCGCGGCCAACCTCGTAGTCAGGCAAGCCTCGCAAAACTTCATGGTCGAATTCTGTGTTATACAAAGCCTGCACTGTGTCACGTAAGTCAGCAATATTTAAGCCTGCCTCGTTTGCTAATTGCGCAGCAAAGTCAGTAGGGTTAAACTCAATGTAGTTGGCGCGTTGGTAAAGTTGGTTAGATAAAGAACGGCGATCAGCTTCTGCCAATGGCGACCAATGCTGATTACCCATACCTGACATTGCAAACGCTGTGGCGCGCAAGTCTTCAGGGTTTAACTCCGGGTCATTAAGCATGTCTTCAGCTTGAATCATACGGTCATTGCGCATGTTATCAAGATCAGCTGCACGTGGGACAGGCGGCTGGGTATGTAGCTCAATTCGATTTGCAAGACCTTCTAGTTCCCTAATAACAGCTTCATGCTCAAGTTCAGGATTCACAGCTCGCAAAGCATCTGCATAGCCTGAGGGGTCTAGTCGTGGGTTATGGTTTTCAGCAACACGGTGCGCAATGGTGTCAAATCGATCAGCAATAACAGGCCCAAAATTTATAGCAATGGAATTAGATGCGTTGTCTACTGCGCCAACCCAATCAAACTGCGGCGCTACTTGCGCAACTGGTGCTTGTACTGCTTGAGCAGGTGGCGCAGTTGCCTCAACTTGGTCAGCTAATCTGCGTAACTCACGCCCAATAGTGGCATCCGCAACATCCCTACTTGCTGCGCGCAATGCAGTGGCGTAGCCTACAGGGTCTACCCGTGGACTGTGTTGCGCAGCTACGCCGCGTGCAATTGACGCGTAGCGACGAGCAATGGTCTCACTTAAGATGCGCAGCTCATCAGCAGCTGTATCCACATAATTTTCAAAGTCAAAAGCCTGAGGTTGACGCGCAGGTGGTTGTGGCGCAACTTCAGGTTCCCAGTCCCGCATGTATGCGCTTTCCATTTCATTAGCTAAGTTGCTTAATGCAATATCGACAGTGCCTAATGGCGACGCATGCGCAGCCACTCTTAATGCAGTAATAAACGGATCTGTGCTAATTTGTGGGTCAATACCTTGCTGTTCAATAATCGATCTAACAGCAGATCTCATCTCATTAGCTGCTTCTGTGCCAAAGTCATTTTCAAGTTGCATAAACGCGTCATGCGTCATACGCAAATATTGTGGTCGACCATTTTGACCTACAGGCGCAGCAGGCGCTAAACGATTAGCATCTCTCCAACGAGCAAACTCCTCAACCATGACTTGGTGAATACCTAAACCTGCAGGAGAGTCATCAACATCAGCTTCCCAACGTTCTGAAAAGTCTTGCAACCAGTCTACTTGCTCAGGCGATAAGCGATCACGGTATTGCTCAAGCAACTCTTCGGTATCCATGTTAGGCATTGGGTCACCTTGCATTGCAACAGCACGAGGTTGCGCACCCTCAGCGGCTATACGCGCGTTTACGTACTCTGCTTGCAAGCCTAAGTTTTGCATTAAGTCCAGAATACCATCGGCAATGATATTGGCAACTATACGTGGGCTATTAGAGTATTCATTTTCAAGATCATACAAGCGCTGCGTGGCACGATCCAACGCGCGTACAGGCCCTTCAGCTTGTAAATATCTATTAAAGTGATCTAAAGTATCTCTAAAGAATACTTCTGCTTGAACAAACTGATTGCTCTCACCTGCCTCATCAAACGCAAGTCTTTGAGAATCAAGTATGTTGTCAATTGATGACGCCACAGCGCCTGCGGTAGATACTTCTAAGCTTTCACTAGGTCGCTGCGACAAGATTGCAGGTGCCAATTCTTGCGGCGCATTAGCTTTAAGCTCTTCAACATAATTGCGAATGTCGCTGCTTGTGACAAACCGCGGCAGGCCTGACAGGTCATACTTTTTAAACGTAGTCACAGGTGTATTAACAACAGCGGCCAGCGCACTGTTCGACATACGCTTGCTATCGTAGATACCTAGGTTCTCATTCATCTTATTGCTAACACCACGAATTCTATCTTCACGGCTGTTCAGATAAGACTTAATGCCTTCAACATACTCAGTCTTAACAGCACCGTTTTTGCGACCTGACGCAAAGTTAATGTCATACTTACCAGATGAGCTAGGGTTAAAGTCAAAAATGGCAACAGGCTCACCTGTAACTACATCTCTAAAGCTAACCATTTGTGAGCCATTTGCAACAGCATTAATGTATGTGCCTCTTGGGCTGGTTGCATCCGGGTTACGCTGACCTGTGACAATATCGTAAATTGGAATGTACTGACGATCGCCTGTGCCGGGATGCCAAGGGTTTGGCTTATTTTTAACATTACCGCCTTCGCCAATGCAAACGTCCAAAGCCAAGGTGTCTTCACTTACCAACTGCGCAACCTGCGTAGGCGTAAAGCGATCACTAATCTCCAATGCGCCAACGTTGCCAAAGACTTTGTCATTTGGAATATACAACGCAGCGCTTCGTGCAAACTGATTGTCAGCATCAATCTTAAATTGCTTCTCTTTAGCTTGCGCAAGCTTTTCTTTAGCAATACGACCTTCGGCAGTATCGCGTATATATTTTTCAACAGTCATCTTTGGAACTTTGTCCAACTTTATCTTACGCGACATTACGTCGTTGTAAAAGCTCTTTGCAAGGTCGCCAAACCCGAGTTCACGCAATCGACTTGGTGATGCAGTGTACACACGCTCTTCATCAGGTGTTCGCATTAACGCAGGATAAAACTGCCGCTCACCGTATTCAAGGTCTTCTTTCAGGCCCTTGGCTGTATCTGCGCTAATTGCAGTGTCAGTTGCATACTCATACGCAGCGCCTAAACGCAAATTGTCAACCACCTTTTGTTGCTTTCTATACGCGGCGTTTGCTTTATCAGACTCACGTGATGCCTGTGCAAAAGGCTCATACCTTCCAAGATTCATACCTTCAGGCACAACACCTGTATTAGGGTCAACTGCGCCGTAACCTAGCTGCTGCGCAATAGCTTCTTGTTCGCGTTTACGAGTTGCAGCGTCAGCAGCTTGTTGTACCAATTCTAATAGCTGTTGGTCTGCCGCAATCACTGCTTCGTCTGTAGGTGTCTTGGCAGGCATACCTGCTGCGATGCGCTTATCCTCTATACCGTGACTGAAGCCTGTTGACAAGTCAAATACATCTGAAGGCGGGACAAACGTTAAGCCTTGGCTTGCCAGCTTGGCTGCAGGCTCATTAGGCGTGCCAACTTTTTCAATGATGTAATTGGTAAACTGCGAGTTAAGCCAGTTGGCAGCAGCCTCGTGCATTGCAGGCAACTCTTCTGCAGACGGCAAGTCAAGCTCCGCTTTGTATTGCATACCTTTAGGCGTATTTAAGAACTCGTCGTACATCTCTAATGAGTGCGCAGCAGATGCTTCCCTATCTCCGAATCTGGCTTTATACGCCGCCAATGCCGCGCCTTCAGACGGCGCATCAGGGTACATCTCATTAGCCTTTGTCTTAAGGAAAGACTCGAATGCCCTGCGTGCAGATGCAGATTCAGGTTTACCTAAAATGTTGTGCTGTATCTCGTCCAATGCTTGTACAGGCGTCATAGTTGCATCACTAATGACACTACGAACAAGATCACGTGCAGGTGTGTAAGTTGCAGCATCTTGCTTTGCAGTTGCAGGCAACGTAGCAGATGTAACCCTTGACCCTTCAGGTCGCATGGCATACAGCTTAGGGTTTGTTGGCTGCATGGAAGCTGGGAGCCCAGGGATAGGTGGCAACCCTTGCATTTCCCTTTGCGCCATGATGTCGCCAATGCTATCAGCAACACCTTGGAGCTTGGCGCCGTACGTTGGCTGACCTGTGATTGGGTCTAACTTCTGCAGACCAGATTGCGCGTTGTAGAAGTCTGTGGGTATATCCTTGACTTGCCTGCCTACACGCGTGGCCTCAGCGCCCATAACCCGCAGATCATTAGGGGTAAATGCTGGGCGGCCAGTTTGTAGGTGCCCGAGGTACGCAGGCAGCTCGGCCATGTACGGCGCAATGGCGCCTGCAAATTCCTGCGCCATTGGTGTTTGCGGCGCGTTCTGTTGCATGAACTGCGTGGCAACTTTCTCTGCGTATGCAGGCGCCTTGCCTGATGTGAACGTGCCAGCAGGTGATGTGGTTAAGCTTTCACCTACGCCTTTGACAGCAGCCACAGCAGGCACGGTGATGATACCTGCAGCTTCACGCATGGACTTGGCCATCATCAGCGGATTGAACTTAGTTGCCAACTCGGTGAAGTTACCAGCAGCTGAGCCTAGTGGGTCAGGCGGTGTTTGTGATGGTGGGACTGGTCGTCCGTAGCCGGGAATTTGTGAAGACAGAGGCTGGTTCTTTTTGACCAGCTCCAGCTTCATTTGATCTAAGTCAGGGGCGCCATCATCGCCTATGTAGTTACCTTGCGGATCGTAGATTGCTGCCATGTGCGCACCTTAAGTTAGACGGCGTAGGGGTTTACCCGCTTAGGACGATCTTCTTCGTAGTCGTCATCCGGATTGTATACCGGGTCGATGGAAATTAACCCTAAGTCTCGCAAAAGCCTTAAAGCTTGAGATGTGGAGTCTACCAAGTCATCGTGCCGGACTTCGGGGAAGGAGCATAGCTGGCTGATCAAAGGCTCTGCCCAATCACGAGCCATGCCCGCATTGACTGAGGACTCGGGAATGTAGACACGGCCCTTGGCAATGATGGGAGCCACGATGTTAAGGCGTGTAGTCTTGTCCGCGTTCCCGGGATTGTAGCTTCTCACAGGCAGACCTGCGCGTTGCAGATCTTGGATAAGCTGCGTGCCGGCTGACTTGTCCTCGATCAAGATCATGTCTACCTTTTTCCCGTGACCAAACTCATTCTCATCACCGTAAATGGCGGTGGACTCCTCGATCACCTTAGGTCGCAGCTCAGGGTACTGCATGTACTCCTCCCAGCAATCAATGAGCATGACACTCATAGCCTTGTCGGGACTTGGCCTAAAGATACCCCACACAGTGCAGGCCGTCGGGTCGTTCTTGGTCTTGTCACTGGTCGCGCAGTCATAAGACTGAAGCACGTACTCAAATCTAGGCAGCGGCTTCTCATTGTCCCACAGCTTGAACCAATCACGCTTGATAATGCCCGCCTCTTCAGGGTCTAGAATCTCGGCGTAGATCTCTTGGCGTCCAAGCTTTGTGCCTTCGTACTGCAAGATCTGCGCTTGGAACGATGGGGCGAGGTTGTGGATGTTGTCGTACGTGCTGGCCTTGGTACATATCACATCCTCGCCGTCTCTGTTCACCAGATCCACGATCAATGGCTTGGGCTTAGGCGTTGTGGTGCATAGCATCAGGGGTTTCTGACCTAAGCGCATACCAAACTGGATCATGTTCCAAGAGTCGTCAAGGTAATCCCATGCAGCAAGCTCGTCAAACCAGCCACCGTGGAACTGCGGACCTCGAAATCGTGATGGCTCAGACGCAGGGATGCCTTTGATCAGCGTGCCGTTGATGAGGACTATCTCATGTAGCGACCGTGTGTAGTGGTCGACCAACTGCTCGGGGATCACAGTCATCAGACCTGAGTCGCCTTCGAAGCAGACGTCGCGGACATCGGATGATGTGGGCGCAGAGACAAGCCATCTTGTCTTGGGGTGCGTCCATGCTTCCCACCACAGCCACTCGGCAGCTGCGCGAGTCTTGCCTGCGCCTCGTCCTGCGAGCAAGAGCCATATGCTCCACCAATTGCCGGGTGGCGGAACCTGATGATCATTGGCTATTGTTAGCCAGCTTTGTCGAGCCTTGTGCGCAGCTTTGCGCTCAGGTAGCATGAGGTTAAGATCAGGACCCTTGCGGATCCGATCTGCAAACTCACTTGCTCTTGCTTGGCTTAGCATCGACTTGGCGCGTTGTTAGGAGATCATCCAACAAGTCTTGTGAGAAGTCATGCACCATGTCGACTTGGATGGGCCCGTCATTCTTACCTGTGACCTCGAGCTTGGAGTTCTCGCGGTATTGCTCGGGAAAGCGTGCTGCCATGCTTCGGCTCCACAACCCAGTGTTGAGTCTTGGCCCGCCGGGGTTCTCAATCATGTGATTCTGTGCGAGCTCTTCCCAATAACATAGCGCATCAAGTCGTGCTTCTTCCAATGCAGCCCGAAAATCGTCATGTGCGCCTTCCCAGTTTTGGAGATTGCGCCATCCGATGTTAAGCTTCGATGCGATTTGCCAACGCGATAAGCCCTCTTTGCCAAGGGCTACGATTTGATCGCAGTACGCTGGGTCGTACGTTGTAGGACGGCCCAAGAACTTACCGTTCTTAGATGGTGTCTTTGTAGTCATGTGCGGATTGTAATCATAAAGTTGGAAGTGTGTACATTTTATTGCGGCAGGTAACGGTAACAAGGTAACATATGGTCCAGAAAACTATATAGCTATACACTATTACTATATATACTATACTTTATAAAATAATAGTTACCTACTGTTACCTTGTTACTATTCAATCCAGATAAGGCTTTCAGAAGTAACAGTTTGGTAACAGGTAACAAGTGCTGAACATCAGAAACTACCATTTTGCTCCAATTCACGCTGCAGTGCGTCCTCTGTTCTCGTGACAACCTGTGACCAAGTTGGCTCGACCCTTCGAGCTAATGTTACCTCAGACGTGATAAACGTGGTGTAGCGTGAAGGTTTACCATGCACTTTTATGAGCTTACTAGGATCAATTGTCCCTTGGGGTTGCAAAGCTTTACGTATATATTGAGCCTTTGCGCGGCTATCATGGCCCCAACGCTCACATAAAACTTGCAGCTGGGGCGCGGTGAACGCCGCCATCCCTTCAAGGTGATCATTGACCCAAGCTTTAAGCTCTAATGCAAAAGCTTCAAGTGGAGTCTTGGAAAGCTGGATCGCAGTCTCACGATACTGAGTCTTTGGTGCAGCTTGCTTGCAATCAAAGCCAGATATATCACGATTCATGTACCAGTTAAGCATGATGCCAAAGCCCTGCTGCGCCTTGGCCCACTTCATCAAAGCCACGACCTTGGGGTGCGTTTCTTGGTTGGATAAACTGGCTGGACTGTAGATAGCTTCACGCCTTGCGGTATCACCCATGTGCGTAACGTAGCTCTTATTTGTCGTGAATACGAAGTTGATGTAGTTAGTGATGGCGTACTGCGCGCCATACTTATTGTTGATGGTGAGCTCATTAGATGTGATGTAGTTCTTAAGCTTCGCCGAGTGGTCATCACGATCAGACGATGGCTCATTCACGACTATGAAGATCTTACCTTTTAACATGCCGTTGAAGTTGCCAAATAGCTCATCAGGCCCGATGATGGCAGCCGGGCCTCCGTCCCCAATGCCTAGCATCTCGGCTATAAACTCGGCGATAGCTGATTTGCCGATGCCCTCAATGGAAGAAGCGAACTGCGGTGTGGTGTAGTTTCTTCTCCATGGGAATTGGACCACATTGGCCACCCAGTTATGCCAGTAGTCGGCAAAAGCAGGCTCATCACGAAAGAAGTATTGGCAAAACTCAAGGTAAGGTGTAGGATCACCCACGGTGGGCTCATTGGACCAGTCCTTAAACAGGTTGTAATGCCTTGTTGGCGTGATAGTGAGGCCTTGGTACTCGGGATACATGCCTACGCCATCCAGATCACACCGCTTTGCCCAGTCCTTATAGGCATCCAAGATGTAGATGGTCTTGCTGCTGGTGCCACCGTTTGGCCTTTGCGTGACTTGCACGAAGTAATCCTGCGCTGCGTCTATGCGTGCTTTGTTCCACCCAAGGATGAGACCGTCTTTGAGCCTGATCACATCGCCGTTGATGAGGGCGTACTGCGTTTTGAACTCATAAAGCTTGGTTTCAAGGGTGTCGATGCCGTTCATCACCGTGCTGGTGCTGGTGAGGACTTGACCTAGGTTGCCGCCAGCTTGTAGGTGGTCATCAATAGCGTACTTGGTGCCCTTACCAGCGCCGAATCTGCCGACACGACAAAGGTGTACCTCGGCGCCAAGACCGCGAAGCGTGACAGCAAGCTTTGTTTCGGCCATGCCAACCTGTTCATTAGGCTCACCATCTTCGCCGGCCCCATCATAATCGAAGACAATGTAAACCTTGCGGTGCTTCTCCGCGAAGCTGGTCTTACGCTGCCATATGATCTTCATCAGGTCTTTGTGCAGGTGTAAACCAGATTTGTCAGTCCAACTTGTAACACCGGCTAAACCTAGTGTAGCGTAGTTAAGGGTGTCCTTGCTGATCTGCTTGGCGATGGCCCATGTCTTAAACTCACCCTCGGTGATGATGATGGGAACATCTACATCCTGCGCGACCTGCTTCCAACCGATAGTTGGTGGAAAGTATACGTGGCTTCCGCTGGCTCGAGCCTGAGAATACTTCATTTTGCCCTTCGGTGTCAGTATCCTGACCCGATTAAAGCCGGTTTCTTGGCCCAGCATATCAAAATACGGGATTTTGATGCTCCACTCACGAGTGTGGCCTAGTAGTTGGTAACATTCCTCGGGGTCAAGCAAAGATAGGCCCAGCGCCTGTATATCTTTGTCCTCAAATGCCCTCGCCGCTAGGAAGTTAGTGTATAATTCTGTCGGCTGTGTTGTTAGTGCTGCAAAACCTGATGACATAGTGCTTTTCTTTGCAAGTTGCCTACTTTATAAGGATCTAGACTTACCTCTAGGTCCTTTTCTTTTGCCTGTGTGCAGGCTATATCAGGTGCGAATATGCTCGGCCAATGGTGGCCATGCGTAATGTCAATAGTCATAATGTTCCAATTTATCAATAAAAATCTACCCTGTACGGCAGACGGTGGGGTAAGTAATATACATCAGCTGCAGTGGCGGTAAAAAGTATTTCTTTTCGGTCTTTTGAGTAACTGTTACCTCGAGAAACAAAAGTATACAGAAGCACTAACCGCTGCAGTTTTTGAATACTCGAGTTTTCAAAAATAAATGCAAATAAATTGAAAATAATTGCAAAAACCTGTTTTCAATCACGAGAACAGACGTATAATTCACTTACAGCAACAAACTTCAGATTGCTGTAACTTAACTGACTTTTGAAAGGTATTTATCATGGCACACTTAATCGCAAACACTATCTCCGGCAAAGCAGCAATCGCTTACGTTGGTGAAACTCCATGGCACGGTCTTGGCCAGCAGTTGACTGCTGACTCAACCATTGAAACATGGGCCGAGGAATCTGGCCTTGACTTCCAATTGGCTACCGCCGATGTCCAATTCACTCCACCAGCCAGTGTGTGGAATGGCTTCAAGGCGCAGGCCCTGCCTTATGACGGCAAGAAAGTTATGTATCGCACAGACAGCAACTTGCCCCTCGGCTTGGTGTCTAGCCAGTACAAAATTGTTCAGCCGATCGAGGTCCTCGAATTCTTCCGCGACATGGTCGGCAATATTGCTCACCTTGAAACAGCCGGTGTTCTTCGCAATGGCGCGCATTACTGGGCCCTCGCCAAGATGGATGGCGAGTTCAACATTGCAGGCGATAAGGTTAACCAATATCTCTTATTGGCCAGCTCCGCTGATGGCTCTCTGGCCACTCAGGCTCGCCTCACCAGCGTTCGTGTTGTATGTAATAACACATTGCAATTGGCGCAGCAAAAAGGCAAGGCCAACGTAAGTGTTCGTCATAACTCCATCTTCCGCCCCGAGTCCATTAAAGCCGAGTTAGCTAACAGCAACGAAGCATTCCGCATGTTCGAGCAAACGGCCAAGTTTTTGGCTAGCATCAAGGTTGGCTCCACACAAGCACAGGCCATCTTCACCAAGATCCTCGGCGGCGATGAAAAGAATCCTTCACGCGCAGCAGCCAGAGCATTGGCTCTCTTCGAAGGTGCAGGCATTGGCGCTGAGTTGGAATCAGCCAAGGGCACAGCATGGGGCGCGTTGAATGCAGTCACACAGCTGATGGATTGGGAAACAGCACGCACCGGCGATGCTCGGTTGGCCAATGCTTGGTTCGGCGGCGGCGTTAATGTTAAGCAACAAACTGTTGATGCCCTCTTGGCTTTGTCATAATATTTTTAGGGGTACCTCACACGGCCCCTAAAATTGTTGTACAATTTAATCTCACGTTACTAGTCCTCCTGTTTTTTTGATTATTGAAAGGTATTGTATGAACATCTTTTTCTTACACCATCTGCCCAGCATTGCGGCAGTTATGCATTGCGACAAGCATGTCGGCAAAATGCTTATCGAATCCTGCCAGCTGCTTGCAACTGCGCATCACTTTTACGGCAACGGCGACAAAGTATCCTATCGCCCCACGCATGCCAATCACCCCTCAGCCGTCTGGGTTCGCGAATCACGGTTGCATTACAACTGGGTTAGCGATCTTGCACGTTTCCTTGGCCGTGAATTCAAGTACCGCTATGGCCACGGCCACAAAAGCAATGATGTACTACACGCCGAGCTTCTTGTGTGCCCCGAGGCCATGCTCATGCTTCCTACCAAATGGTCTCCACCTACATTGGCAATGCCCGATGAATTCAAAAGCAACGACCACGTCGCATCATATCGTCGCTATTACGCTAGCAAAATTGCTACCATGCCGCTTGTGTACAACAAAGGCAAAGACCAGCAGCCATTGTGGTTGCAAGACTTACTCAACCAAGTGGAGTCCGTATGACTAAAACTGTAACCATCCCTCTTATCGAGCTGCAGGAAATCTACCAAGGCATTGAGGCTTTTGTTCTTAATGCACCTGCTGATGCTACTGCCTTGGCATCATACAAAGAGCAATTGGAATTGCGTATGTCAGCAGCACGCGCACTTGGCCACCTCAGCGCATACGTTATTTACGCAACACCAAAGCCTACCATGCCACATGAATACGAATACTCCTTAGATCACTATGGCTTAGACAATTGGCAAGCCGAGTGGGGTGATGGCGACATTGAACGCGACATTGTTGTTATGTATACCCCCACGCATCGCGGTTTTGATTACTGCGTTTTGATGGATGGCAAAGACATTACAGCAATGCTTAACCCTGCCAATCGCAATGCGTATGAGGCCCTTATGTCAAAAGAATGCGCAGCCCGCGCTACAATAGCAAATGATTATGCATATGACTAATTCAGAAAAAGTACTGGCCTTCCGTCGCAAGATGGGCCTGCCAGTTTCCACTACACCTACTCTGCTCTCGTCTGAGCAGGCCAGTTACTTTGCTCGCTTCATCATGGAAGAGCTTAGTGAATACCTTCGTGCTTGCGAGGAGAATAGCCTTGTTGATGCTGCTGATGCTTTGGTCGATCTTGTCTACGTCACCATGGGTTGCAGCCATGCTATGGGGCTACCTTTTGACCAGCTTTTTAATGTGGTACACGAAGCCAACATGAACAAAGAACCAGCCAATGACTACATTAGGTCGTTGCGCGGCTCACAATACGACGTCATTAAGCCTATGGGTTGGCAAGCACCTGAGGCCATGATGTTGGCCATCATTCAAACCGAACAACAGAAAGCAAGGCCATGAATCTTAAAGATCTTATTGACATATATGTCGAAACTAAAAATGCTCGTGAAGAGTTATCCTCACAGGTCAAAGAAAAAACTGAAAAGCTAACAAGCTTGGAAAGTGACATCATGGCCCTTATGTCTGATGCTGGCATCAGCAAGGCGGCGTCGGATAAAGCATCATGCACTATGCGCATGAGCAAACACCCTGCCATTGATGATTGGCAAGCTTTTTACGGCTATGTCGCTGCGACAAGCCAATTCGAATTGCTGCATAAGCGGCTTTCCTCAACAGCCTTCCGTGAGCGGTGGGAAGCTGGTGAGGCCATCCCCGGTACTTCAGTCTCTGAGGTCTGGGAACTTACCGTCGTTCGTCGTAAATAATCTCTTGTTAAACTTTAAGGAATCACATGTCTAAGACTACTACACAACTGGCTTTGTTTGAAGACCAGCTTGCCGCATTGGCCATTGAATCGGTGAAGGCCGAGCAAAGCAGCCTCGCCACTGCATTTCTTTCCACCAAGGGGGGTAACCTCACATACCGCGGTGATGTAATCACTGGCAACAAGCTGGCCTGCGTCGTATTGGCCGCTCCCATTGAGCGTTTGTACTACAGCAGCCGCTATGACCCTACCAAGGTCACAGGGCCTGATTGCTTTGCCATCAGCTCAACTGCAACAGGCATGGCCCCATCATCTGCTTCACCTGCAGTTCAGCACGCAACCTGCGAAGGCTGTCCTAAGAATGAGTGGGGCTCCGCCGCTAATGGCGGTAAAGGCAAAGCTTGCCGTGAAACACGTCGCCTGCTGCTAATCCCTGCTGATAGCATTGGCAGTGTTGATGCCGTCAAGGCTGCTGAAGTTGCAGCACTGCGTCCGCCCGTTACCAGCTTAAAGAACTACGCAACATACGCGCAGACTTTGGCTGCAACACTGAAGCGTCCACCGCTGGGTGTGATTAGTGAAGTTGCTGTTGCACCTGATGCCAAGACACAGTTCAAGGTAGTCTTCAACATGGTCAAGGCCATTGAGGATAACGCTGTCATTGGCGCATTGATTGAGCGTGCCAAGACCGAAGTGCAAAAAGCTATTGACTCAGCCGGTGCTGTTAACGAAGAAGTTGATGCCGCCGTAGCTGTGGATGGCAATCCAAAGTACTAAAGCGCTGGGGGAAAGCCTACGGCAAGTACCCCGCCTTCATTATGAAACCTGTTTATCTTGATTTTGAAACAATGGCTATTGGCCCACGGCCGGAGTATCCTCCGGTGCCAGTTGGCTTGGCCGTCTACGACCCTGAAGGTGAATACCCAGATGGCTACCACGCCTTTGGCCACCTCACAGGCAATAACACAACGCAGTCAGCTGTTAAAGCTATGATGGAGTTGATCTATGCTAGCGGTCGCGATATCTGCTTTCATAACGCTATGTTTGACCTTGATGTTGCTGAGACTCATTTGGATATACCCATCCCTCAGGACACCACAGTCATACATGATACTCTTATACTTGCTTTTCTCCACGATCCTCACGTTCAATCTCTTTCCTTAAAAGACTTGGTTGTCACTTGGAGCTTGGACACACCTAATGAAAGGGATGAGCTGAAGGAGTGGATCCTTGCTAATGTCGATGAGGCACGTCGTAAAAAGTCTACGTGGGGTGCATACATTTCCCGCGGCCCCGTGGAATTGGTTGGCAAATACGCCGCAGCTGATGTACGGCTTACAAGCAAGCTTTATGAGTATCTCAGCGAGCAGGTTTTACCCGCACAGCAGGAGGCTTACCACCGTGAGGTGGCTTTGATTCCAATGTTACTTGAAAACTCCCGGTTAGGTGTAAGGGTTGATCGAGTCGGTTTGCAAAAAGCAAAAGAGCAAGCAGTAATAGATATTGAAAAGTGTAATGTTTGGGTTCGTGCATTGTTAGGTTCTCCTGATTTGAATCTTGACAGCGATAAAGAGCTGGTCAATAGTATTTATCCCACAGAATACTGGATCAAAGATAATGGGTGGCCTACCACGGATAAGGGCCAACCTAGGGCAGACAAGGAAACCTTTGAAGAACTAATCACCCATACGGAGTTAAAAGATGTCCTCAGATATAGAGCCAACCTATCAACATGTTTGTCAACTTTCATTGAGCCCTGGTTACAAGCTTCTGCATCTACAGGTCGAATCTACACCAACTGGAACAGTGTACGAGGTGAACGTGGGGGCACACGAACCGGCAGATTATCCTCAACCCCAAACTTTCAAAATGCGCCTGTCCGTTACCCGAAAGTTGGGATCCCACCCGACTTGGATGTGGCAACCCTCCCACTCATCCGAAGCTTCATCCTAGCCGATGAAGGGCATAAGCTAATTGCGTGTGACTTCAACGCTCAAGAGCTGCGTATCTTTGCGCACTTTGAAGGCGGTGATTTGATGAAGCAATATCAAGCCGATGCTCGTGCTGATCTGCATACTTACGCTGCCAAGATGATGACTGAGGCCAGCGGCCGTGAGGTGTCAAGGACTTACTCCAAAGGCGTATCATTTGCTATTCTTTATGGCGCTGGGCCTAAGAAAATCAGTGAAATGCTTGAGGTGGATTATGAAATGGCAAAGACATTGATGGATGCGTATACCACCGCCGTGGCTCCGGGCCTCAAGATAATGCAATCAACAATGCGGACAAGGTATAAATTGAACCAACCATTGAAAACCATTGGCGGGCGTCTGATCAAGATGGAACCGCCCAAGATTATCAATGGCCGTCTGCGTGAGTTCGACTACAAAGGGGTTAACCTTTTAATTCAAGGCTCCGCGGCTGATCAGGCCAAGGCCGCCATGCTGCTATACCAAAGCAAACGTCAGGGTAGTAGGCTTCTGCTTAGTGTGCATGATGAGCTGGTTATCTCAGCTCCTGAAGAGCATGTGGTACGTGAGGCTGAATGCCTGACATGGTCTATGTGCAATGCAATAACAATGGATGTGCCTATGGTTAGTGATTACAAAATCGGCAATACGTATCAGGAGGTCAAATGATGACACGCATAGAAAAGTTTGAAAGAGTTGTGTTCCTTGTAGGCATTATTGTTGTGTTGATGGATCTTTACGTGTGGAGGCCGTTATGACTGCAGAAGATGAAGCATTTGATGAGCTTGAAAAAGCATTGGGCTGGCGCAAACGGCAAGTAGTTATGAAACAGCTTGACCCCATCTCAAATAAGATCAGAAACGACGCGCTTGAAGAAGTGGCAAAAGAAGTTGGCAACTTCAAAGCATTTGAAAAAGATACTATGGCAAGCTTTGCCGCATATATAAGGAGTATGAAAGGTGCCCAGACCTAAACCGCCTGAGCCTTTGCTAGGCAGACAAGTACGGATGTCAGATAGACAATGGATTATTTTTAATCATCTTGGCGGTGCTGAGTGGTTAAGACAGTTGCTAGATAAAAAAGACCCGTTCCCTAAACAATACTATGAAAAACAACAAAATGCACATAATGGAACTAATGACCTACGATCATGAAAAGAATTGCTTTGTTGCAAAAGACAATAAGCCTACTGTTGCGCTTGACCCTTGGGATGAGTTGGCACAAGTAAAAAGGCCTAGCATCTTTTTGCAAGATGTTAGATTTCGTAGCCGTAATGGCATGCAACAAGTAAAGTTAGTTGCCGCAAACCCAAAGCCCTTCTTCCCTTACACTGATACTCTGAAAGACAAGTGATGGCATACTCAAACTCATCAATCAAAACTTACGAAGATTGCCCTTACAAGTACAAGCTGACTCGCATTGAGCATCGACATGAGCCAGCCGGTGATGCCGCAACACGTGGCAAAATGATTCACGCAGAGTTTGAGGATGCTTTGATCAATCTCAATCTGATTCCAGATGAACATAAATACTGGTTCCCTTATCTTGAAGAGCTTGTTGCAAAGAAAACACGCAGTGAGGTAGAGTTTGCTGTGACCAAAGATTGGCAACCATGTGACTTCAAGGCCCCCGAGGCTTGGGTAAGGGGTATCTATGATGCTGTGTACTTTGATGGCCCCAGAGCCCACGTCCTCGACTGGAAGACCGGCAAAGAGCGTGAGTATGGTGAGCAATTAAAGTTGTATGCAACAATCGTCTTGGCCAGCCACCCAGAGGTGGAGACCGTAACCACCGAGATTTGCTACATTGACTTAAACAAGCAATCACCCTACCCAGAGTACACACGCAAAGACTTTCCAACATTGCAAGCTTGGCTATCAGCACGTGTAGGCAAACTTGAGAATGATGACATCTTTGCGCCTAAGCCATCTTATGGCTGCCGGTGGTGCCACTTCCGCAAATCCAATGGCGGGCCCTGCCAGTGGTAACCGCGGTATTGCTTGAGCGGCATTTGGAGACTTACTTTTCTGCCGCTTGCAAGAAACGTGGCTTGCTTACGTTGAAGTTGAACGTACGCTATGCCCGCGGTTGGCCCGATCGTATTGTGCCGTTGAAAGGCGGCGGAGTTTTGTGGGTAGAACTAAAGCGGCCGGGAGGTAAAACCTCAGCGCTGCAGGATAAGGTGCATAAAGACTTGGAAAAGTTTGGGCACCACGTCCACATCATTGACTCTAAGGAAGGTATTGACAATGTTTTGGGAACCGCATGAGTACCAGAAAGAAGCTGTAAAGTTTCTGGTGGAAAAAGGCTCGGCAGCTTTATGGCTGGACCCTGGGCTTGGTAAAACAGCTGTCGTGCTATCGGCTTTTAGAATCCTGAAGCTTAAAGGTTTGGCCAAGAAAATGCTGGTCATTGCGCCACTTAGGCCTGTGCATGGCGTGTGGCCGCCTGAAGCTAAAAAGTGGGAGCAGTTTGCAGATTACTCAGTTGGCGTGCTGCATGGCGGTACCAAAGCTAAAGTCTTAAAGCAGCAGCATGACATATACGTTATCAACTTTGAAGGCCTTGGCTGGCTGTCTTCGCAACTTAATGGCAAAGATTGGCCCTTCCAAATCCTGACGGTGGATGAGATATCTTATATGAAAAACACCCAGACTCAACGGTTTAAGACAATAAAGCCTTTGCTGGACAAGTTTGACCGCCGCTGGGGCTTAACTGGCTCTCCTGCGCCAAACAGTTTGCTTGACATCTTCGGGCCTCAGCTTATCCTTGACCAAGGGGCTACCTTTGGCCCTTACATCTCACGATTCCGTACTGAATACTTCTTTCCTTCCGGTTACGGCGGGTATGAATGGAAGCTTCAATCTGATGGCGAGGCTAGGATTCATGCGGCTTTGGCTGGCAAAGTGCTTCGTATGGCAGCGCTGGACCATCTAGATCTGCCCGAGTTAACTTACAACGACATTATGGTAGATCTACCACCTAATGCCAGAAAACTGTACGACGCCTTTGAAAACAACCTAACCGTAGAATTGAATAGCGGGAATGTAACTGCGGTTAACGCCGCCGTGGCCGTCATGAAAGGCCAGCAAATTGCCAATGGTGGCTCATACTTGGACGATGACGGGAGTGGTAATGCTAGAATCTCAACGCATCTTCATGACGCGAAGACTGAAGCGGTTCTCGATCTGGTCGAGGAGCTATCAGGGCAACCTTGCATCATCGGTTATCATTTTGCGCATGACCTCGAGAGGCTTAAAGCCGCCTTTCCTAATGCGCCTATCATTGGCAGTGGGGTTGTTGGTCATAAACTTGATTCTATTATTGATGATTGGAACGCCGGTAAGACATCAGTTCTTCTGGCTCACCCAATGTCGGCGGGTCATGGCCTTAACTTACAAGGTACTGGTCATGCTGTCATCTGGTACTCGCTGACTTGGAGCCTTGAGATCTACGAGCAGTTCATTCGCAGACTCTGGAGGCAAGGTCAAAAGAATCATATTGTGGTTCACCACATCATGGCTAAAGATACCATTGATGAAGCCATTATGATGGCCATCAGGCGAAAAGATAAAACGCAGCAAACTTTGTTAACCGCAGTGCGTGATTACGTTAATCGTGATACAATCAATCCCGTTGACCATTGAAAGGAATTTATATGCAACTTACGCCTATTGTCGAAAGACCTAACCCCATCCAACAGGAAGATACTGACATGTCAGAAGCAAAGCTACGCGCCCGTGCAAACAAAAAAGCAATCATTACTCTTGTGACTGCGCCTAACCCAAAGCGTAATAACACCTTGGCACGTGAACGCTATGAGTTGTACCGCGTTGGCATGACAGTGGCTGAATACATTGCAGCTGGCGGCCGTTCAGGTGATGTGAATCACGACGTAGCTGAGGGCTACATTGCCATAACACTGCCATGAATATCTTAATTTCAGGCGTTACAGAGACGCATACCAACCATCCACAGCGTGCCAGCTCAACCAAGTTTGTTTCCATCCCTGAATTGATGGCATCAGCTTTTGGTCGCATGGGGCATCACGTTGATCATCGTGCCGTTACATCGGGTGAAGACCTCTCCCGTTACGACAAAGTGTTTGTGTACCTATACCCCTTGGATCATAATGCTTTGGATCCTGAGGGTGCCTTGTGGGCCTTAGAAAGCCGCTTTGATGCTTATGTTTGCCTTGATGATTGGGCTTTCCAAAAGATCCTACCATCATGGGAAAGTAAGATTGCACCCGAATCATTGTGTGAGCATACATGGATTGCACCGCTATTTCCATGGGGCAGCACCAAGGCCATGGGCTTGCCAGTAGAAGACATTATTGCATGGGATCCAAGCCCGCTGTATGAAATGCCTGCTGTGCATCAAATGTCTTGGGATCGTCGCAAAACCGAGTGGTACAACGCATCGCTGTCAAAAGAGGCGCATGATTGGGCTACGGCACAGCACCTTGCATGGCCAATTCACAGTGTAGGTGGCAAGGCACTAGGTCAGCCTAGAATCCTTGAGTCCGATGTTGTTTGGCAGTATGGTAGCTATAAAGGCGTGCTGTGCCCAACGTATCGTCATGCAGGCTGCGGCTGGTGGCGCATTCGTTATTTACACGCAGCGCATGCCGGTTGCGTTCTTGGCGGCGACCCCAAGGAGCTTGGTGTTATTGACCCATCATACGATTACACACTCCATGAATTAGAAAGCATGGATGATTACCAACTTCAACTGACTGCAGCGCAGCAGGCTACTTACTTGCGCACCGCGTCGCTTGAAGACACACTATCAAAACTTGAGGGTATCTTAAATGATCGTAATTCTAGAAGGGGCTGATGGCGGGGGAAAGACTACCCTGTCAGAGACCTTGCGACAACGATTGCAGAAGGACAAGATGACCCATGTCGTAAAGCATGGTCCTTATCGTGGTATGAATACCGAGGACCTTTGCCGTACGTATTTTCGCGGCATGACAGCGGCGTTGACCTACGATGACCACGTCATTATGGATAGGTCATGGCTGTCTGAGCCAATTTATGGCAGTGTGTATCGCAAAGGCGATAACAGAATTGATATGCCGCGCCGTAGAATGTTAGAGCGTGCAGCCTTGGCACGAGGTGTTGTGGTTATTCATTGCCAACCGGATTTTGAAGTGTGTATGCAAACATTCAAAGATCGCATTGAGGATGAGTACTTGGATAACATCAAACAGTTGGAGCAAGTGTATGAAGGCTATACCTCACTGCCTATGGATACATCACTGCCAGTCATCACCTACGACTATACCAAAGATGATATAGAAGAGTTGTTCATTAAGCTTGCAACCAAGACAATGACTAACAAATCATCCGGTGGCGGCGCCTTTGTTGAAGGCAATACACTAATGCTTTGCGACAAGGGGCCTCGTACTAATGTTAAGTCCACCGCCGCTGTGGTGCCTTTCATTAACTTCTTAGATAATGATGGCCCTAGCAGAATGCTGGCTGAAACCTTGGAGCGTGAGAATGTACCTGAAACTGGTCTGTACTGGGTTAACACGCAAACTTACCAAGGCACACCTATGGATTCATCCTTCATCAAACAACTGAAGCCAAAACGTATCTACGCCCTTGGCAATAATGCCTACACGTGGGCACTAAACAATGAGGTTCCTGTAATTAAATTACCACCTCCTTTGTACCACATGCAACACTATCCCGACCAACCTTATTTAATTACGGAAGCTGATTATGGAAATGCTGATTCGCAATGAGCCTGAGCTCATCAATCTTTACAACGTGCTGCAGCAGCATGGCACTTGGACAAGTCCACGCGGTGAAAGGTGCCTTGAGATTGAGAACTTTACTTACACGGTCAATCCGTTCGTAAGGTTCAACTCCTTCAAAGGTCGTAACTTCAATGTGAAGTACCTTAAGCGCGAAATGTCTTGGTACATCAAGGCTGACCCATATGATCTTAGCATTGCAGAGCATGCAGCTCAGTGGGGCAAGATCGTAGCCAACGGTAAGTTGAATAGTAACTATGGCAGCTATTGGTTTGGCAAGCATGGCGCTCTGCATATTGCAAAGCTGCTTACGCAGGACCCAATGTCACGCCGTGCTGTGATTCCAATGTATGGCACTGACATAGACCATATGGATATAGAGGCAAAAGATGTTCCATGCACGCTGGCCATTGAGTTCCGGATCAGGAATGGCCGTTTGAACGCCAGAGCCATCATGCGAAGCCAAGATATTCTTTGGGGCATGGCAAATGACTTGCCAACTTTTAGCTTCCTACAGGAAATTGTGGCTAACTTGGTTGGCGCTGAGATGGGAACATTGACAGTATCCGCTGGATCATTCCATGTCTATGAGTCTCGATTGACCATGTTCAATGACATCATCAATACCAATATCCATGAAGAGCTTATTGACAAGCCTCCACGGATCAATAGGTATGAGGCCAGCCTTTTGGCAGGCAAATCCATCAACCCTACTTTTGAGTTTGCAAAATGGCTATCGAACGTGTAAATTTAACATTCGTGGTTCAAAAAGAACTTAGAAACTTCGTCTTTGAACTGATTCGTGACGGCTACCATATGGAGGATATACTAACCGCATTGGCCGGTTTAAAAGTGGAAATGGCTTCGGCCATGGTTTGGCAAGATGTAATAAGTACAAAAGACGTGATATAATTCACGTTATGGGATACCCCATACTTTGTAAATTGACTATTGAAAGGAATTGAAATGTTAAATAAAATTCGTTGGACCAAGGTAGAACGCAGCATCGTCATTGACTCCGCTGTAGAATTCTACAATCAAGGTACTTACACACCGCTTGCAGCGCTTAGACAAGCTCAGCAAATTGTGCTATTGCCTAATCGCCGCCGTAGTATGCAAAGCCACTCTGCAGTGCCTGACTTGATCAAGTTGCTCAAGCAAAAGGCTGCGCAGGAGGTGCCAAAGCAAAAGGTGGTGGAAACTACCACACCTCTGGAAATAATGCCTCCAGCGCCACTGGTAGTGCCTAAAACCGATGCACCAGTTGATCTCGTTGAGCAGTTGGTGAATACTATTACACAACGATTCATTTTGGGGCTTCGTGAAAGCCTGCAAATTGCTGTTAAAGAGCTTGAGCATGAGTTTAAGCTTCCAAGGCATAATCCTGAGTATGGCGCAATTGGCAAGTCACTGCCAAAGGTAGTCATCATTGGTTTGCTGGGTGATCAGGTCCACGCTATCACCAAAGAATTCTCTGATCGGTACGAGGTAAAATGCATTGATACCGATAGAGCCATGGGTATGGCACCGCCACAAGCTGCTGCATACCTTTTGATGAAGAACTTCATCAACCACCCGCTGTACCACAAGTACCAAGCTTTCCCGAATCATGTTTTAATCGACGGCGGCATGTCAACCCTCCGCATGTGGCTCAACACTAAAGGACAAGACCTATGACTGATTTTGTTTATACCCCATCATCTACATCCATCACCGAAAGATGGCGTCGTGTTTATAACTGGGTCCCCCCATCTGAGGATCCAGCTTACACCAAAAAGTGGTCAGACTTTAGGGCCATGTCTGCACGCGGGGTGGAGTCTTTGGACCAGCCGGTTGAAGTGCCGCAGTTCATCTCAATCAAGAAGTGGAAGCAGCAATGAAGCAAGCTCCTGACATGGTCAAAATAAGCTTCGATGATTGGGTGGATCTACTCACGCATACTAACCACTTGGAATTGCTAAGCAACCCATACGATGTATGGATCGAGGCTTTTCATGTGGGTAGTATCCTAGAGCGTAGGAACTGTGCGCATCAAATACGTACAAGTCTAGGGTTGATTTCTGCAGAAGACTTTGATGATGACACCACCATGTCAGTCACCGACATTAAGCAAATGCAAATAGGCTTAATTAAGAAAGTCTTGGAGATCTTGGAGCCTACCGCGCAGACCCAGGAGTTACCGAAGGTGGGGGTGAAGCCATTGGGTTAACAGTAGGCGCTGCAGGCTCATTGTACTTATCCAAAGCATACTGAGCTCCTGTGGCGCCTAAACCTACAGCAAGTCCGGGGATTTGAAGCCCTGGGACCATAGACATTAAGCCGCCAGCGCCGGCCAAAGCTGATAGCACAGCTCCGGATGTATCGCCATTCATGTAACGTTGATAAGCTTCATAGAAGCTCATACCAGCTCCAGCACCGCCTAAGGCCCCACCAACAAATGGGCCCTTGGCAACACTTGCCACTTTAGACATTGGCCCTGGAGTTGCGGCGGCTAAACGCTTAGCAGCTTCAGCTTCAGCAATAGGTATTGCAGCGGCTCTTGCTTTTGCAGCAGCCTCGGCTTCTTTGCCTTCTCTAATAAGCTTATCCACTAAAGATTCTCTGATTTTACCGGGCTCACCAGTAAAAAGATCAGGCCCATAATGTTTAGACAAAAGTTTAGTAGTCTCGCCTTGGCCTTTGCCGCGCTGGTATTGCCCTGCAGCTTTAGGGACACCACCTGAAATTTCTTTGTTTCCACCGGCCCAGTTTTTGTACCACTTGGTGCCAGAGGTTGGTGTTTTAGGCGTTACAGGTGCTTCGGGTTGAATACCCAATTTTAGCAACTCTTCATCTTGAAATGCTTTTAGCATGTCTTTAACGCGCTGCTCTTCTTGAAGTGCTTTAAGGCCTTCAGCTGTTCGCATTTCCTGCGTTGGAAATAAGTTTGTCATGCCTTTTTGCACAAGCGGGCCAGATGCAGCGCCTACACCAGTGGCAACAGCTTTTTCTTCACCAGGTGATAAGCCTAGTTCAGGCGCTAAGGTCTTGCCTTTTTTATTGGTAGTAGGCGCAGTCTTCGCAGGCCCAATTGGCATGGCAAAGATGTCATCGAGCGCCTCCAAACCCTCACCCTGTGATGTACCCTGTTGGTCACCAAAAATAAGTGCATCTAGCTTATCATCTTTTGCCATATGTTAGCTCTTTAAGGGTTAAATTGGCGGAACAACTGCATCCGGTAGTCGGCGTAGTCTTTATTGATCTTCTCGTATACGCTGCCGGGGCTGAAGAACTGTCGTGGTGAAGCGGCGGGGCCAACTTTGCTGGTATAACCATCATAGGCGCCGTATAAAGCTTCACGTTGCTTATTCAACAGTAACTGCTGGCGTGCCCATAACTGAACAGCACGTGATGAGTCATCAATACTTGCCATTGGCGCCTGCAAGAGTCTTGCATCGTTGTCCGTGGGGTTAACACCCAATAAGCCTTTGTTGGCTTTTACGTTGGATAAGAATTCAGTTCCTAAGATGCGACTAACATCACGCACAGCTTGCTGATCTTCAGGTGAAAGCTTAACACGCTGTAAGAATTCTTTGACTGGCAAACCAACTCTTACATTGTATTGGCCGGCTTGAGCTTGAATACCTTCTTGCGCTGCAGTCATCAAGCCAGAAAGCAAACCTTCATTTTGCATCATCGCAAAGATTTGTGGCTTACGTGTTGCAATCTCGTTCAACTGCTTCAAATTAGTATTGGATGATTCCAATAATTGCGGAGTGTAGTTAAGGATCTCATCACGCTTGGCGTTAAATGACTTATCAGCTTCTTGCACACGTTGCTTTTGAATCTCAGCTTGTGATTGCAAAGGCATACCGCCCAAATCATTAGCCCTAGGCACTTGCCCGGGTGCAGGCATTGCAGGTTGAGCCGTAACTGCTGGTGCTGCTTGTTGCTGAGCAACCAATGGCATAACAACAGGCGGTGGAACTGGAGCTCCGGGAATAGTAGGCGCTGCTCCGGGCAGTGCTGCTGGAGCTCCGGGCAATACTGCCGTTGGGGCTGGTGCAGGTGCCGCTGCAGGCTTAGGTATATCACCAAGGCGTTGGCTACCGGGCATAAGTGCAACCACATCTTGCCCATACTTAGCAATAAGCTCTGCCTCACCCATACCGAGCTTGCGATCTTCAACTGCGTTGCTAACTTTACGCTGTGCTTGCTCTGCATTAAACTTCTCACGGTCAAGTCCAAGCTTGCCCATCTCATTCTGCATGGTGAATGTACCCTTAACAATCTCACCAACTTTAGGCGATAATTGCGCAACCATTGGGTAGATTTGTGCAAGCTTTGCTGCAACATCAGGAGTTACATTGCCGCTTGATAACACGCCTTCAACTTGAGCTGGTGCAACGCCTAATGTTGCTGAAAGCAATTGTAGAGCTTTACCTTGATTCTCTACTTCATACTTTTGGCCTGCCAACTGTGCTCGCATTTGCGCAATAGGTAGCTGAGCCTCGTTTTGTCTTTCTTGCTGCGCGCCAACAACATTAGCTGCTCTGCCTACTGCTTCACCAAAGTTGCCTGTGCGGCCGGGATCTAATAAAGCTGCACCAACTTGAAATAAGTTAGGGCCTTGTTGTGTTCTTGCTTCTAATGCTGCAAGAGTCTTTTGAATAGCATCAAAGTATTCAGTCTTAGCTTGATCATCTCCACCAATCATATATGGTGTTGATGAAGGTAATGCGCCTGTTGTTGCCATGTTTAATCCCACCAGTTAGAGCCAAGTGCAGGCATATTAGGATCAATAGTGCCAAAATTACTATTAGGCGCGGTAGTGCCATTAAAAAGACCGCTAATTGCTTTACCTGCAGCGTCGCCAAACTTGGTTTGACTTACACCACCAATGATTGAGCTTAAGCCTGCAATCTGTTGCAATGGAGACGCGGCGTAGGCACCAGGGATTGGGCCGGTGTAGGTGTTATTAACAGTTGTTGGCACGTTATAGCCACGAAGTGCTTGTGCGCCTAAGTTTCCAGCTGTTAATGGAAACAGTTGCTCATTTTGCGCAATGGTTTGCTGCTGCCCACCTAGGGTAGCCAACGCGTTAACGTCTGCTAAGCCCGCTGTTTGTGTTTGTTGGCCCAATGTGCCAAGTTGCTGCGCCGCGTTCAGTTGCGTATTTTGCTCAGCCTGCGCAGCACGCAATGCTTCAGTATACCCTTGCTGTAAAGCTTGTGATTGCGCAGCTTGTGTATTTGCCAACCCAGTGTTAATGGCTTGACCAAGAACCTCGGCGCCACGCTTTGATCCAAATTGGCCAGTGCCAACTGCAGAAGCTGTTGCTTGTGGCGCCAAGAATTGCTGAATATTACGCTGCCCTAGTTGCCCCAACGCATCCACAACCTGCGTTGTGTAGGGGTTCATAAAATCACCAATACGCTTGGTAACATCACCCTGACCTACGCCGGTAGCTATATTACTTGCCGCTGTTAGATTAGGCTGATAGTTACCTACGTTTTCTTGAACTTGATTAAAGGCCTGCGTTTGTAAAGGCTGCGTGCCTGCGTATTGCGCACCAGATATGCCTGCTGTAGTACCTTTTGCTAAGTCACTTAAATAGTCGGTGTACCAAGACGGCGCAGATGTTACTTGATTCTGCGTCGTGGTGATATTCGGTAGGGGATCACCTTGCATTAAACTCATTTCATGCCTTTCAAATATGACAGGGGTGACTTAGCCTTAGGGGGTATTTTACCAACAGGGGCTGATCTTTTGTGTTCTCTTATGCTTTCACGCATTTTATCCAAAACTTGGGCGCCAGCCTTATTTGAGCCATTGCCTAATGCTGCAACCGTATCCGCGTCAAACACGTATTCCCCATCTGCCAACATGGCCGGTATACTATCAGACTGGCCATCACCTGCACCCTGCACGTAATTGCCTGTCTTTCCAGTGATGAACTCGGGAATATGCTCTACTTGACCGCCTTTGGCAAATCCCGTTAGTGGGCTGCCGCTAAGGTATTTTAAGCCTGAAGCAGTTAGATTGCCTGCATTTACACCTGGGATCATTGTGCTATTATCATTGCCGCTTACAGGATTCCCGGGAGATGGCGTGCCTGCAAGCTTGGAGCCTACAAAGCTGGTGCCTTCTTCTGTTGTATCAGCTTCTGCCATGGCTGGCTTTGTGCGGCCTGTCAAAACTTGTAAGAGCTTAGGATCCACATTAGCAAGTTGTGGGTAAAGTTGCGTAAGTTGTGTCATTCCAGAAGCGTCCTTAATCGATGCACCAGCCAGCATTGTTGGAGTCAAAGTTCCGGGCAATGCGCCTGTACTTGTAGGCATTGTAACTGAGCCTAAGGCGCCTGTTTGCTGTTGCTGCTGTGTAGGTGTTGAACTAGCAGGAGTTTTAGTTGTTGTTTTAGTTGGGTCAACTGGTGGCGTTACTACATCAGTAGGTGGTACCTTTGGAGGCACTACGGGAGGTACTACAGGCGGCACAACTGGAGGAATAGGAGGTACTACAGGCGGAATAACTGGAGGTACTACGGGCGGCACTACAGGGGTTACCGGCAATGATCCTGTTGGCGTAACAGTTGGCAAGTCCGTATTGACTTGATTAACCAGATTCGGGTTAACGTTAGGATTTGTAGTAACGTTAGGGTTTGTAGTAACGTTAGGGTTTGTAGTAACGTTAGGGTTTGTTGTAACATTAGGATTCGTTGTAACATTAGGATTCGTTGTAACGTTAGGATTTGTATTAACGTTAGGATTTGTAGTTACAGTTGGGCTTGTTGTAACACTGGCCAATGGGTTAGTTAGTACTGCACCATTTGTATTTGTTGTAGGCGCTGCATTGGTTGTTACACCTGCATTGCTATTGGCATTTCCTGCAACAGTTAAAGCACCTGCTGTTGTAGTGGCTGGGGCAGCTGTGATTGCAGTAAAGACCCCAGCATTAGGATTAAACTTAACTTGACTGCCTACGTTTGTTCCGGGTGCAACATTCACAACAGAAGATACGCCGTTGGCATCTGCCACAATAGCCGTTGTGCCGTCTGAGCCTAGATACAACAGCGTTGCGGGGCCAGTATCTACAGCAGTATCCGCGCCAACATTAGAGCCTACAGTAGACAAGGCGCCGGTATCAGCACCTGTAACATTGGTAGTTGCACCTGTATCGCCTGCAACATTGGTAGTGCCAGTTGTATCAGCACCAACTGTGGATAAAGCACCTGTTGTGCCTGTTGCGTCACCAGTAGCCAGCGCACCAGTTGTAGTTGCCGGTGCAAGTGCTGTTTGCGTAACCGGTGCCGTAGAACCTGTTGTGGCTAAGCCATTGGCATCAGCATATGTGTTTAATGAGTTCTCAATAGAACCAACAGTGCCTAAAGATGCTGCTGTTGTCTTACCTACGCCCGCACCAAGTACGCCTTGCGTAAACATTGTGTTGGCGTCAACTTTGCCGGTGGTAATGTATTGCGATGCTGCGCTGGTTGCGGCTTCTTCTGTGAACTCTGATACGCCTTCTTTAAGAGAACCTTTGGCAATCTTACTTGCAGCAGTGCCAACTTCTTCGCCAATAAACTTACTAACAGCTTTGCTGTCAAACAAGCCTGAGGTTAACGCTGTAATACCAAAAGCTGCACCACCGGCCTTAAGCGCAAATGAAGCAGCTTGGTCTTCAGACATACCCTTTGCAATGGCTGCCTTGTATACCTCATCATAAGTACCGCCAAGTGATTCACCGGCGTTTAACAGTCTGTCAGTTGCCATACCGGCAAACGCGCCAAATGTTTTACCTGCAAGGCCTGCAGCACCAATAGGCAAAATCTCTTGCAATGCCTCGCGGCCAATTAAGCCTGCAGCGCCAAACGGATTAGCAATAGCTGCTCTATAAAACGCTGCAATCTTATCGCCAACAGTATCAGCTTTGGTAACAGCATCAATAATGGCTTGCTCTTCAGCTTTGCTTGATGCTGTTTGAATAGTCTTACCAAAACTCTCCATAGCGTTAAACGCTTGGTTTAAAGAGTTATTGGTGCTTGTACCAGTCAACACGTTCACAGCAGTGGTAAGAGCTTTGCCTTGCTCGCCTAAAGCCTGCGCTGTATTTGCCAAGCTATTCTGAACAACGTTGCCAAGAACAGTTGAAGCTTTATCAACAAATCCGCCTTCAGGCGCAAGGTTAAGACTGCCGCTGGTAACATTGCCTAAAGCGTCGTAGGTTACATCGCTGCCTAAGCCTGTTGTTTTTGTATTTAACGCAGCAACTCTGGCTGCAGTGGCGTCTAAACCAGCATTACGAGCTGCAGTATCATTTTGTGCTTTAATTACTGCTTGTAGCTCTGGTGTTGTGGTTGCAAGATTCTTTGCATTAAGCGCTGCAATGGCGGCATCAGCCTCCGCCGCTGTGCCTGTCTTATATGTACCTGTTACACCTGTTTTTGGGTTAGTCCATTCAAATGTATCATTGGCGCCCTTTAGCAATCTATTGGCGGCAAACGCATCATTAAAGGATACAGGCTTATTTCTTTCTGCTGCGTTCTTATCAATGGCGCCTTGCAGATCACCAAACTCTGTATCAACATACTTGCTAGCATCTTCTAAGATTTTAGAAGTATCAGTAGTAATAGTACTTAATGCACCAGTTCCACCTGTAGCTGTAGATACAGTATCGTTAATGCTAGAGACTATGTTCTTAGTTGCAAGATTCGATGTTGAGCCTGCTGAATTAAGATCGGTTAGCAATTGCGTTGCAGCTGCTGCAGTATCTGGGTTATTCAGAGCAGTTGTTGCAGCTGACGTAGTAACGTTGTTTATCAATGACGTTGCAACATTAGTATTAGTAATGTTATTTGCGGCGTTTGCAGTGTTTGCCAAACCTGCTGCGGCGTTGATAATTGCTGTTTCATTGCCTGAGTTAAGCGCGTTGACCAAGTTTAAAGCTGCACCAGCTGTTTTAGTGTCAGCACTACCTGTTAATTGCCCTGCAGCTGTTAGTGCGCCTGCAAAGTTACCATTGTTAAGATTAATGCCTACATTCAGCGCGTTGCCAGCATCAGCTAAGGAGATAGTATCCGTCAACATGGTGGTGTTAGCCAACGCGCCAACACTGGGGTTATTCACCAATGATGTTACCAAACCGCTGATATCGCCTTTATCCAATGCGCTGGCTACACGCAAACCTGTTGCAGCATCCGTAAAGCCGCCAGCGCCTGCTAAGCTTGCTAAACCGCCAAGCACATCCCCGTTTTTAATGGCAATTGCTGCATTAATGGCTTGCGCAAATGGTGCAACACCGGGAATGAATGATGCAATTGCCAAAATAGGCGCCAATTGCCCAATGTCACTACTGGACGCGCCGGTAGTATAAAAGATAGGCGAGCCATCTGCGTTAAACTGCACGCGATAGCCCGTGTTGCCTTTACCATCAAACGTACCACCAAACGCATTGCCTGTTTGACGCTCGCCATATGTACTGGCAACAGCCGTGCCTGTAACTTTATTGCCAAACGTCTCACCTGCAGCTACAACAGCTTGTCCATCTTTAACAGTAACTTTTGAAGGGTCAACTGCGTTGTAGTTTTCACCATCAAAAGTACCATAGACTGTATCTAGTTTAGCAGTTGGAGGTACTGCTACTTGAGTATAAGTTTCATTACCTTCACTGTCGTACTGCCCAGTGCCTTTAACAATGACTTTAACTGTAGTGCCATCTTCATTGTATTGGGTCTGAACATTCTGACCATTGTATGTCTGCCCAATAGCCTCAACAGGAGCGTACGTTGTAACTTTACCAAACTGGCTAATATCAGTAGCGCCAGTATCAGCAATGATCTTGGCCATGTCGGCTGCGTTCTTTTCCGCTGAGCCTTTACCTTCGCCTGACCACTTATCAGCTGTGCCTTGCGCAAGAATTTGCTGTGTAATCTTAGCTACAGCATCTTCTTTAGTTGCAGGAGTGCTTGCGGCAGTTGACGTAGTTGCGGCGGCTGGAGTACTTACTGTGGCTAATGCGCCTTGTGTAGCAGCAGGGGCACTTACTGCAACTGAAGCAGGCGCTGCTACAGGCAATGCAGCTTCGTATCTTGCAGTTATATCCGCAGGATTCATGCCTGTTACATCAGCAAGTTGCGTTGAAGACACGCCGTATTGCCTCATTGCACTAGCAATTTCCGCATCACTGGCATCTTGATTGTTTAAGAGCCAGTCATAAACTTGTTGATTCGAAACTGCCATAATTAGCTCGTTGCTGGGTTAACTGCGTTGACAAGCTGCTCAGCCCACTCTTGCCAATCATCAAATTGATACGGTCCGGGAATACCCTCATTGGTAAACACGTCAATGGATTTTAATCCTGCGCCCCACTCTTTCCAATCAGTATTTGCATCGGGAATTGATAGTTGCTGCGCAGAATATAGCTCAACCATAAGGCAAGCCCATGACTCAAAGGTGTGATACCTAGGGTCATAGACCTGAGCAACATTAAGCAGATTAGCCATAAGGTCTTGAATCTCCAACGTCAGCGTCTAACAAAATCTTGCCTACTTGGTAAGTGCCGCCTGCTACGTTTGAAACAAACTTCAATCGCAATTCACGACGTTGCTCACGCATGTCAATCTTACCAGTACTAGGGCTAAACGTATAAGGCCCTGTTGTCTCATCGGTGACTTGCGCAAATGGACGACCTGTAACATACAAATCCATGTCACCGGATTGGATAAAGTCAGGCTCTACACGTTCTAATCTTAACCACCTATTCTCACCCATAAGGCTAGGCTGCGAAGGCCCGCCTGAAACCAGACCTAGATCATTAGTTTCAAAATATGACTCAATGGCAACAGACAGAGCGCCTACAACTTTGTCAGTTCCAATCTCATTTTGGAACAATGACACAAAGCTCATCAACGTGGCAACAGTCAAAACAAACCCTGCGCCACCGGGAATGCTTGCAGATAGCGTATTGCCAACGGCGTAGCCAGTTCCATGGCCATTGATTGCTACAGCGGTCACAATACCACCTGCTACAGTAATATTAGCTGTAGCTCCTGTACCTGCGCCGCCAGTCAACGCTCGGTTGGTGTACGTGCCATTGGTGTATGCAGATCCACCATTTGTAATAGTGGCAGTTAAAATACCGCCTGTGGCGTTGACGTTCCAGTCCGAAGCAATGGGGTAATGGAATACTTGTGAAAAGTAACCAGCTGATCGCTGAGCGCCTAACGCAAAGCCTGCGTCATACCATATATTTTCACGTGTATTGTAAATAACAGCATTGTTACATTCAGTGGCGTTGCCTGAAGGGTAGAACCACCAGATCTCACCAAAGCGAGGAACCTTGGTTACCCAAACTTTTTCACGTTGCTCGTAATTCAGGTTGTCAAAAAAGTAGTTCTGGTTGAAAGTATTAGGGATCTCTTTTACAACGCCGTTGTAAAGCAAGAACCGGTCAACACCACACCAGTAATACACACCGTCATACTCAATTACCGACTGACTGGACAAAATGGATGACTGGCTGGAGATTAAGTCATAACGCCAATATTGCGGTGGGGTGCCTGTACCGCCAATGAATGAGACTCGAATTAAAGAATCCAAGCTCCAAAAGAGGCCCGATGGTGCATTAGAGCCGCCACGTACTGGTAATCCTTGGACAATCTTGCCGGTGGCCACTGAGACCTCGTTGGCATCAACAGATACCCAATCATTCACATTTCCAGCTGAACAATTCTTAATCAGACCGCTATTGCCATAAACAAACACATAAGGGTGTAGTGATACCACGCCGCCAGACACTGAGATCTGGTTGTCAAATGTTAAAGTAATACTGGAACCGTTGGCTGTTGCAGGGGCTGAGATTGTTAATGTTGTGGACGCAATGGATACCACGGTTGCGCCTGATGGGATGCCAGTGCCCGTTACCAACTGACCTGCCCCAATCTGCGTATTGGCAGCAGACATTGTAATAGTTGTAAGGCCGGATGTAATAGTTGCAGCAACCGCTGTAAACACGCCAATAGGGCTTAAGCTTGTGCCATTGATGTCCCCGCCTAAAACCGAAGTATTAGTGTTGTTGTCAATCAAAGATAAATTGCGACCGGGGTGCGCTAGTAGTAAATTGGTGCCAGCCCCTGTGCCATCAAAAAACGTATCAAACTGCCAAAGGTTATTGGCATTAGCAGTAAAACCGGTTAACGTAATATCAGTAATGCCTGAGCCTGTGCCAGTATTGCTAATAGGCAAAACCTGCAAGCCGCCGGAATAGCCGTTAAATACGTTGTTGAAGTTCTGTTGTGGGTTCAAATAAATACCGCGACTTGGACCTGCCAAGTCATTCACAATCTCTCTATAGCCACCCATTTTGCGAGGGCGCCCGCGTTGAAACCTAACCCATCTGCCATCTTGGTAGCAGTCAGCATCAAAAGTGGTGCCATCACGCTGAATTCCGGGCTTTGTGTCAAGCGCAAAAACTTTTTTGGTCATGTAAACGTGCCTCCAGCAATGCCGGTGGTAAATGTACCGGAGCCAGTAACAGCCACGCCTGTTGCTGTTACGCCAACACGCTTAGTGCCAAGAATGGAAATGGCAAGTTCACCTGCACCAGGGCGATATAAACCTGTGCTTGTTTCTGCTGCAAAGTTAAGCGAAGGTGTACCAACCGAGCCGTCCACCAAACTTACAATAGATGCGCCAGCTTGCGTGGTGTTGGCGTTAAGAAAGTTGGTTCCATCGCAAATAAGCGTTGCTTGTTGCCCCGGAGGAATTGTGGCGGTAAAACCTAAACCCGTTGTGACAGTAAATGTAAACCCATTGTCTGTTACCTGATTTGAGATCACATACAAGTTCACTACAGCAGGAAACGTAACTACTGAGTTGCTGGTTAAATTGCCAACGTACTCTTGAATATTATTGGCCGCCTCATTATTGGTTAGCGTAACAGCGCCACCAGTCACATTCTTTGTCAATGCGGTAAACGCAAACTGATTGCTCACGCCATAACCAACAGTTACATAAGCAGTTCCTGTACATACAATAAATGCTGACTCTGTTGGATTAAACGTCTTGGTAGAGTTACCGTCTATCAGCTCAGCGCCAGTACAAGAAAAAATAAAAGATCCTGTGCCGTTGTTCTTGAACAGCGTGAACCAGTTGTTTCCAAGCGTAGCGGCGGCTGGAAGAGTTGCCGTACCTGCGCCGCCTCCCCACACACGAGTCTGTGCTCGATCTGTAGCGGCTAAGGTAGTTCCAGTGGTGATCGCCGCACTAGGGTGGCTTTGATTAAGAGTAGCCCCGCTGGCAACCAGACCATAGCCAGCTAAAGTAGCCGCGTCAGCAGAAGATGTTCCTGTACCAAAAGCAATAACTCCCCACGAACCTTGAGCGGTTGGGTTAGCTGTGATGTAGATGTACTTTGACTCACCAGCAGCCACTGAGACGATGGTATTTGTACCAGCGTAGTCCTTAACAGTGAAGGTATTGGCACCAATATTGCGAATTAACGCGTCATTGCCAACAGATGTCTGATTCGCCGGTGGCATGTACATGCTTAAACCAGCAGTACTTGCAGTCACCTGCATAATACGCGCCGCGTAGTCAGCGTTGGTTGTGCTGTTGGAAGGCCAGTTTAATTGCGTGTTGGCAGTTAGCGTAACAGCGCGGTAGCTAACGTCCGTCGGCTGAATGACATCACCGGTGAAGGGGCTTACATAACTCATGAATCCACCGCTATGGCTTGACGATCTGCAATACGAAGCTTATCTTCAGCCATCAATGTTTGCATGATCAACTCATAATTTTGTTGCCACATTGGCATACGCTCATCATTCTTCAAGAATGGCATGGCCTGCATGAGAGACCCGTAGAGCAAAGCTTGTGGCGCGTAAATAGTAAACCAATTGGTTTGGTTTGATGAATCCAGAGGCTGTACTCGTTCATAATAGAGTACCTCAAACGCGTAGTTAGCGTTTGGCGTAGGGGCTATCAACCAATTGGAGTAATCATAATCGCAGTAGTACAAGGGCACGTCAGTGGCAGTCGAATCCGGCCAGTAATTGCGAAGGTACTCATACTTACGAAGCAGTACGGGCTGACGCTCTCCACTTACCGTCACGTTCATAGACACCGTCTTATGCCAACGTGCAGGCTTGGCAATAACGCCATTGCCTAATACCATTGTGCTGGTGTTGACCGTTAAGTTGCCAAGGAACTTAATTTGACTAGCAATGATCTGCTCAGCCAACATGATGAAGAGTGGAATCTTTGCTATAGTGGCGGCGTCAGTACGCTCCAGATAAGACTGGATATTCTCCACTAAGGAGTCATAGGTCATTACAGCAGCAGTTGCCATACTTACTTACTCCGCTTCCTAGCCATAGCCATATTGTCAACCAAATTAGGGTAGGGTCGGCCTGCTGCTTTGGCTCTTGCTTTTGCTGCCGACTTTTTCTGCGGCGAAAGAGGCTTAGGCTTACCTAATGATTTTGGCCGTTGTTTTTCCCAAACAGGCTTACTTGATGCCATTTTAATCACCTCTTAAAAATAAAGATATAACATTTTCATGATAGAAACAAAGCTCTTTCATCCATTCGGCGTTTTTGCAAGCCTTTTAAGACTTTCCCGCCAGCCATGCAATACTTCAAGAGCTCTTCGGCAGTGCCTTCTTTATCGCCTCTAAGCAGTTTTTGACGAAGCGTAGAACGCTGGAGAGTTCCAAGCCCGACATTAAAAGAAAAGCTAACAAGGCCATCAAACATACCTTGTGTAAGATTGACAGGACAGTAAGTGTGCACCCCACGCTCGAAGCGCTGCAGATCGGCTCTAAGAATTCCATCTACTTCTTCTTTGGAAAATTGTCGATTATCTTCTTGCCGAAGTTGATAACCACCTCTTTGATCGATTGGAATTTTGCCTTGATCAGGGTAAAGTACATGTCCGACTCCTATAGTCCATAGTTTTGCTGGGCACTGGTATGGTTTGTATCTTACACCTTCGTGGTGCTTGATCATCTCAGTGGCTTTAGCGGAGACGTTCATTTCCCGAAAGCCCTACCGCCAAAGTGGAATGCAATAATGCTTGCAAATAAAGCTTGTGTGTCCGAGTCCCATAGCATCTCGGCCAGTTCTACAAACGTAGCCCCTTGGTGCCAACCATACGCAAATAAGCCTACATCGACAAACAAGAGCAAGAAAAAGAAACCATAAGTAATCACGGGTCTAACAGAAGCACGTAGATTTTTCATCCACTGGCTGGTTCCTTCATTCAAAGAAGTATCGTGCGCATAGATGGCTTGCATCTCAGCTTGTTGCGCGCCAATCAAGACTTGCTGCGTATTAGCTGCACTTTCCGTAGCCAGCTGTTCTGATCTAATATGCTCCACTCTCTCCATGGCCTCAAAGCCAGCCTTACGCAGTTCTAACTCACGTTCAATTTGCAACCGAGCCAAAGCAAGCTCATGCAGTTTGTCGGCTTTATCCTGAAAGAAGTCAAGCAGTTTAGGCAGTCCGCCCATTAGGAATGAAATAAGTGTGGATAGTAGAGTTAGCATTTAGAGTCCTTTTTGTCTTCATTTTGCATGAGTTTGATACCACTCAGGAACCCAATCATGCCGCCGATAAGAGTAGAAAACGCGGGTGAAATCATCTTGAAGATCTCTGCGTTGTCCACTTCCTTTGCCCACAAACCAAGCATAAAGCTGATTACCATGGCCAATACGGAAATGCACAGGGTGGTGCTTACCATCAGCGTGACCCACAAAGTCAACTTGTCTTTGGTGTCCATTGCTGGTTTCCGTGGTTGGCGTATCGGCTTCTTGGTCATACATAAATGTCCAGTTTGCGGTTATTGAATATCTCCATACGGATGCGTTCTTGCGTTACCTTCTTACAGTAAATCTCAAACCCTATGTCTTGTAACTGCACCTGCTTTTGCTTGGCAAGCTCAAGAGCCTTGTTAACTTCATGCTGTTTCTCCAGCTTCTTCTGGGCAAGGTCGTGCATGTCTGGATACCCTGACGCTTGAACAGTTGGGAATAATCTGATTGTCTCGATCATTTCTTTTCACGCTCAAGTGCCTCTTTGTATCCGTGTATGACTAATTCTCTAATCTTTGTTGAGTCTGCTGTCCCCGCCCATTCTGCCAAATTGTTCCAAATTACTATGTAATCCGTTGACTTGCAGTAGGGCGCATTTCTGCCTAGCCACGCTACCATCTCTTGGTGTCGCAGTGTCGGATCGTGTTGCGTGTAGCCGATTCCATAGAACTCGCGCACATGGCATCCACTCTTGGCTACGGCTCCAACTAGCCCCAACAGCAGTAACAGAATAAGCCAACGCATTTACCACGCCCAACTCCATGCAATCATGTACGTGCCAAAGATGACGAAGGCTACAAGAAGGGCTGCGGCAATAAATGCTTCAGCCCAGTCTCGCATGCTAGTCTGCCGTTAAGTCAGGTTCAGGGACTACAGGAGGTTTAGCCGCTTCTTGAATTGCTTGGATTAGGCTGTACACCTCTTGGTAGGGGCGTGTGCCAAGGTAACCAAGCACTTGGTTTACTGTTTCAATTGGTAGTTGCAAGTTCATCTGATTTTTCCTTAAGCTTTTTAGTCTTGGCAATGACAGCGGTCGAGGTGTCTCGATCAATCGTCATGTAACCCTTGCAGGTAATGTTGTAGTCTACCCCATTTGCGTCTTTTTCGCTCTTGATGGGCACGGCAATGTCAAGGTTTTTGAACAGGAATTCTTTGCCATTTTCAAAGACTCGCCAGACGTGATCTACGCTTCCACGTCCAGCTTGTCCGCGGCTTTTGTTAAAGCGAATTTGGTACGTGTTCATACAACCTCAGCAGGGGCAGGGCATACAGAAGGGGGAGCCATTTGAACGGTCAGGTTAAAGTGCACAAACTTAATTGGCAGGTCTGCCGCATGGCGCGTAAATGAGTGGGCTAACCATGAGTTGGCAAAGATCATTAGACCCGGCTTTGGGGTAAAGTTAATCATCTTGCTGGCAGGCGTTGCCATGTTAATGTCTTGCTCAGGCAAGTCAATCTGAACTTTGGCTGAACGTGGGTCATGAAACACCAAACGAGAGCAATTCTCTGGTGTCTCCAAAAAATAGAACCCCACAATCTGTGAACCAAAGCCGTGAACGTGCGCATCCATAGATGAATGCTTGTGGTGTTCCTGTGTCCACATCTCAGTGAATGTCACCACCTTGTCTTGCATGGCATAACCCTGCTCATTGAGAATGTTCCAACCTGTAGCCCCAACAAACTCAGAAAACTTAGCAACACGAGGGTCGTTAAAATAGTTGCCCGTCATGTAAACAGGATAAATATCGTTAAGTTCTTGTTGTTTACGTTGCGCTTCTAAAGCTTCCTCAGAAACAGCATTAACCACTTCTAAAAAGTCAGGGCGCTCAATCAAAAACATAGGACACGGAAAATGGTGCGCGACCTGTAACTGTGTCTGAAGTACAACCTCTGCCACCGACTCGGCGGCTTTGCATACTTTTTGGTTTGACTTTTTGGTTGCAGTTTTTGCCATTATTAACTCCTTGTTAAACAGGCTCTTATTTTATAACAACTACCCATGAAGTTGTTGGCTCGTTCCATGTGTAACGTTTATCGTCTGTTGGATATGGCGTAGGAGCTTCCCACAAGCAAGTTGTTTCGTTTAAAACCCACGAGGCAAACGGTTTGGGCGGAATAAAAGCATCTCGGCTTAAGTCGTATGTGTACCCAATTCCTGCATAGTTCTTACGCAGTGGAGTTCCACCGTTTTTGTGAACGCCGCCGTGGGTGTTATATGAAGTCTGCACCCACCCTGTACCGAATAATCCAGAATTTATAACGTCTTGTTCAACCACAATAACTTGTGTAACGATACCGTTTTCTACTTTTGCAAAATGACTCATACTTTGTCCTTAGAAGGTAATTGAGCCAGAACTCGTAAAGGTGTAATAGCGATAACCGCCTGTTGTGGTAGTTGATGGTGAGCCAGTTGTAGAAGCCGCCGCTGCAAAAGAATCAGCGTAACGAATAATAACAACACCAGAGCCACCAGCTCCGCTTGAGCCATTGGCGTTATCTCCTCGATTACCACCACCACCACCACCAGTATTTGCAGTTCCAGAAACAGCAGTAAGAGGCGTTGCGTTGTTTCCTATTGTTCCAGCTCCGCCACCGCCCACACCTCCAGCACCAGCTACGCCAGATACTGATGCAGAACCACCACCACCACCAGCGTAGTAAGTACCAAGACTATTCCAATTTAGACCAACTCCTCCAGTACCACCATTTGGATTGTTTCCAGTACCCCCCACAGCGCCTGCGCCACCACCACCAGCGGCATATTCTTGTTTACCTAAACCGCCAGCATAACCTTGGCCAGAAGGAGATGCCGCACCGCCAGTGCTTGTACTAGTTCCATATCCGCCACCACCACCGCCAGAACCACCATCATTACCCGGACTACTAGGGGTATAAGCGCCGCCGCCACCGCCGCCTGTTGATGTAATTGTTCCAAATACAGAAGCATTACCATTTCCACCTTTAGCATTAGCTGAGAAAAGATTGCTTGCGCCGCCACTACCAACAGTTACTGTAATTGCTGAACCCGCAGTAACAGCATATCCTGTCGCGGTTCTATAACCACCCGCACCGCCACCACCGCCAACCCATCCAGAACCAGCACCGCCGCCAGCGACTACCAAATATTCAACTGAGCTTGGGGCAGAGGCTACTGGAGTCACCGAATTACTTGCCGCGCTGGCAGGGCCCGTCCCGCCCGGTGTTGTCCCAGTAACAGTAAACGTGTAAGGCGTACCATTAGTTAGACCAGAAACAGTGATTGGAGAAGATGATCCTGTCCCAGTAATTGAGCTAGGGTTTGATGTCACCGTATAACTACTAATGCCGCCATTCCCCAAATCAGTCGGTGCTGTAAATGCTATGGAGGCAGAACTAACACCAGCAGTAGCAGTCACAGAGGTAGGGGCGCCGGGACTGCGAGGCCACAACCCAAGTTTGGTGTAAGAAACAGCTTGAGTAAGCGTCCAAATTCCTTTAGCTGAAGAAGTTGTTGGAATAGTAGGATTCTTGGTGACGATGCCACCGGGGAACTGGTTAGACATTCACAACCTCCACCCAAGATGTTGTTGCCTCATCCCAAGTGTAAAATTTGTTATCAGTTGGGTGCGGTATTGGGGAACTCCACAAGCAAGTATTCTCATCAAACAACCATGATGGGTATGGCTGTGGTGGGATAAATGCGTCACGGTTTGCGTCGTATGTGTAACCAATCCCAGCGTAGTTTTTACGTAATGGACGACCTTCAGGATGCTGTCCTCCGCGAGTGTTGTACGAAGTTTGAACCCATCCTGTACCAAACATACCAGAATCAATGACATCCTGATCTGCCACAATAACTTGTGTAACTATGCCGTTTTCAACTTTTGCAAAATGACTCATGTTTCGCCTCAGAATGTAATTGAACCAGAAGAAGTCCACGTGTAATAACGATAGCCGCTACTTACTGTAACTGTAGGTGACCCAGTTGTAGACGCGGCGACAGGAAAAGTGCTAGCGTATCTAATAATCACAATACCTGAACCGCCAGCGCCACCAGTATTAGTATTACCATAACCACCAGCGCCACCACCGCCAGCACCTCTGTTAGTAGTTCCAGCAGTGCCCGCATTGTTTCCTGTGCCGCCTGTGCCGCCGCCACCCGAACCACCGCATGATTGTGTGCCACCTAGTGAATATGTACCACCACCACCACCGCCTGCGTAAAAGGTGCCAATTCCTAGCCAATTTATACCGTCGCCGCCGTTTCCACCTCTGGAACTACCGCCAGTGTTACCTACTCCAGTTGCACCACCACCGCCGCCGCCTGAATTGCATGAAGCATTACCGCCTCGATTTCCTTGCCCTGATGTTCCGCATCCATAACCTGCACAGTTATGACCACCGCCACCACCAGAGCCGCCAGTACCGCCTCCATTGCCTTTTCTACCACCATAGCCACCGCCAGTAGAGGTGATAGAACTGAACACTGAATTTGAGCCGGGGTTGCCATTTGTACCAGTACTTCCAGTACCACCTGCGCCAACTGTGACGGTATATGAAACACCTGTTGAAACAGCAAGTGTTGATGTTCTATATCCACCCGCGCCACCGCCTCCGCCACCATCGTAACCTCCTGAGCCGCCACCCGCAACAACCATATATTCAACAGATGTAATAGCAGGCGCAGATGGCGTTACGCTGTTACTTGCCGCACTAGCCGCGCCTGTACCAATTGCATTTGTAGCTGTAACCGTGAACGTATAACCTGTACCGTTACTTAAACCAGAAACAGTAATAGGAGAGCTTGCTCCAGTACCTGTAATGCTACTGGGCGAACTTGTAGCCGTGTAACCTGTAATAGCCGACCCGCCATCGCTTGCTGGTGCAGTAAAGGTGATAGAGGCAGTTGCATTGCCAGCGGTAGCTGTACCAATCGTAGGCGCCCCGGGCACCGTGGCTGGGCTTACACTATTGCTTGCGGCACTTGCCGCACTTGTTCCTAATGGGTTTGTTGCTGTAACAGTGAAGGTATAAGAAGTTCCTGAACTTAAGCCTGTAACTGTAAGCGGTGAAGAACTGCCAGTTGCAGTGAAACCTCCGGGGCTAGAAGTCGCGGTATACGTTACTGGTGTTGAATAATTTGAACTACCCGCCGTAAACGACACAGAAATAGAACTTGACGACGCAGAAGTTGCGGTGCCAATTGTCGGAGTCGCAGGCTTGGTAGGCCAAAACCCCGAGCCTATGGCTTGCATTTGTTGTCTTGAAGTCCAAATTCCACTAAAAGTAGGCATATTTATTTACCACCTGATTGAACCAGAAGAGTTATATGTGTAATAACGATAACCGCCTGTTACAGTAACCGTAGGTGATCCAGTTGTAGATACGGCGGCATCATAAGTATCAGGGTACGCAACAATTACAATACCTGAACCACCTGACGCACCAAAAGCGCATGGGTTATCGCCACCACCACCTCCGCCGCCGCCTCGGTTAGCAGTCCCAGCGGTTGGGGATATTGTGACGCATCTACCACCTGCACCACCACCACCTGAGCCTCCAGCTCCGCCATTATTACATTGACCAGTACCGCTACCGCCACCGCCACCAGCGTAAGTCGTTCCGTTAATCCATGTGTATCCAGCACCACCTGCTCCGCCATTTGGATAAGAATTGATTCCGTTTTGACCTGCCGCGCCAGCACCACCGCCGCCAGCACCCATGTAATAGGTTGTGCTTGCTGGAACAGAACCGCCTACGTTACCTTGACATGCTGTTGCAGTACCGCCTGATTGCGCCCCACCTGATGGCTCACCACGACTTGCACCGCCGCCTGATCCTCCATTGCCACCTGCTAACGAAGTGCCTGTGTAACCAGCACCTCTACCTCCACCTACAGAAGTATTTCCAAATCCTGTAGAGGATGAGCCTTGCGTTGCGGAACCAGCGCCTATTGCTGAACCAGAACCGCCACCACCAATCGTAAATGAATACGTAGTTCCAGTCGTCACAGAAACACATGTTCTGATTAAACCGCCAGCACCTCCACCCGCACCACGTTTAGAGCCACCACCACCGCCACCAGCCGCCATAAGGAAACTAACAGATGTTGGCGCGCCTGTAACCGTTACGCTATTGCTTGCGGCGCTAGATGGGCTATTCCCATATGCATTTGTAGCAACAACTGCAAATGTATAACTTGCACCATTTGTTAGACCACTTACGGTAATAGGGGAAGATGCCCCTGTACCAGTAAAGTTACTTGGCGTCGAGGTCACCGTATAACTACTAATGGCTCCACCACCCACATTGGTTGGCGCTGTAAATGCCACAGACGCAGACAAGTTTCCAGCAGTAGCTGTGCCAATAGTAGGGGCGTCAGGAATTAGTAACGGAAAATATGATGCCGTTAAAAAACCAGCTTGATAGCGCATCGACATTAGCGACTCCTATCAGGATGTGATTGCTTCAAATGATGCAGTGAAATTGATTGCGTTAGCTGTGCCAACCGTTACACCAACAGATTGAAATTGGGTAACATAAAAAGCCGTGGTCTTGTCAGTCACAATCAATGATGCATTTGCTGGAACACTCACCTGATACACAATGTAGTAAGGCGTACCGCTTGCAAATGTTGGGTTGTTTGCAACCGCAACACTTACGTTAACAGCAGAAGCGGTCACGTTAGAAGCAACAATGTTGTTGATCTTATTGACTGTGCCTGATGCGGGGGATAGCCCCGGGAGCGAGACTGTACCGCTTGTACTTGGGTCAGCATACGTCCATGTTGCAACAGCACCTGTACCAGAAGGAGCAATATATGCTGTTGTTCCGTTAATGGTCGTTACATTGACGATATTTGGGTTTGCCATTTATAGCTCCTTAGAAACCGAAGATCATCGCCATAGCGATGGATTTGCCTGTTGATACACCAGAAGACGCCTGAAAGGTTGGAGCGGCTCCTGAACCATTTGAAGTCAGCACATAAGTCGCAGTCCCAGCAGAAGTTGAAGTAGGTGCGGCTCCTGCGCCACCTCCAATAACAACACCATACTGAGTCAATGCGGCGGATGAGGCCCATGAACTTGTACTTGAGAAGTAAGGCACACCGCCTGACGTTCCTGCAACAGTTAAAGCAAGGGTTCCTGAAGTTGTTATGGGAGATCCAGCAACCGAGATTAGTCCACCTGTAAATGATTGAGCAACGCTCGAAACAGTACCTGAAGCACCTGTACTTGATGCCAACAGCGTAACAGTGCCTGCGCTGTTCTTTGCGTACAGCTTCATGTCAGCTATGTTTAATCCTAACTCGCCATTGGCAAGGTTTCCAGAAGTAGGGACAGCAGAAGCCGTTGTGCTGTAGTACAGCGATATTGGGGTAAAGCCTGAAGCCGCCATTAGAAGGTTCCTCCGAAGATGCCAGTTGTAGCATTCAATGTTGTAAACGCACCCGTTGATGTCGTTGTTGCACCAATCGATGTTCCGTTAATTGTCCCACCAGTTATAGCTACTGCGCCAGCACTTTGTGTGGACATTGTCCCTAAACCAGTGATTGCTGTGTTAGGGATCGTGGTGGACGCAGACATTGCGCTTGTGCCGTTGCCGTACACATAACCAGTCAGGGTAGTAGCACCTGTACCGCCGTTTGCGACGACCAAAGTACCAGCAAGGGTGATCGTCCCTGACACGGTGACGGGGCCTCCGCTCGTGGTCAGTCCAGTCGTACCGCCAGACACATCCACGCTTGTCACCGTACCACCAGCGGAAGGGGTAGCAGAAATTGTGATGCCGCCAGAAGTATTTGAGATACTGACGTTCGTGCCAGCAGTCAAAGTAGCCAGTGAGTAGCCTGAGCCGTTACCGATAGCCAACTGGCCGTTTGATGGTGTAGCCGTTAAGCCAGTACCGCCGTAAGCAACACCGATAGCTGTGCCGTTCCATGTGCCTGCTGTCAGAGTTCCAACACCAGTAATACCAGTGTAGGAGCCACTCAAACGAGCCGCTAGAAGCGTTCCAGAGGTGATATTGGCGGCGTTGGTTGTGTCGGTGGTGGCTGAAGGAGCCAAACCAGATACAGCTCCCGCGGCAATAGCAATAGACGTATTGGTGACCGACGTGAGGCGACCATAAGTATCTACAGCAAAGACTGGAACCTGTGAGGCAGAACCGTAGGTCGCCGCAGTTACGCCAGAAGCCGCCAAAGCAATCGTGACAGCCGCCGCACCTGTGTAGCTTGTACCTGTCAAACCTGTGCCGATGGTCAAAGCATTTGGGTTAGCCGCCGTGATTGTTCCAGACGCACCTAAAGAGATGGATGTGCCATTCACGGTCACTGCGCTGTTGGTCAAAAATGCATTGCTAAACGTACCAGAAGTAACTTGAGAGGCGGCAATTGCAATAGCCGTATTGCTGGCGCTGGTAATCTGACCTTGCGCGTTAATTGCAATTGTTGGTACAGATGCCGCAATACCATAAGACCCAGCCGAAACGCCAGTGTTGGCAATGTTGAACGTGTAAGAGGGCGACTCGTTCAGACCTGTACCAGCAGAATAGGTCAAAGGAGCGCCAAACTGTACCCAAACAATTGCTGTAGTACCAACCGTAATTGGAAGAGGTGTCTGTTGAACCCAAGATGTATTGGCGTAAGAAGTGCCAGACAAAATCAAAACAAAGTCGCCTTGATCAATTTCGTTGGTTCCAGAACCGCTTGTGTCGTAGTCAGTAGCGCGAGTCAGAATAAAAGGCGTTCCTGCTGTACCTACTTGCGTAACAACATAAATACCGTTTTGAGCACCGCTAACTTGGTTCTTAACTAAAATTCGGTTGTTTACAACAGTCAGCACGCTATCTACAGTCAGCGCACCATTTGCCGTAGCAGTCAACGTAGCGCCAACACCAGAAGCACCGTTGTTATATGTGCAAGATGCAAGAGCGGCTGTTGTCGCTAAATTACATGATTGGTGAAAGTTAATACCAGATGCAATTGAATCTGCGTATTCTTTGTTGACAATGTCAGTATTGGCAGTTGGAAGAGTCGTAATCGTTCCAGTGGTCATTGCTACATTGGTAAACGTACCAGCGGCGGCTGTTGTTGCGCCAATTGTCGTGCCGTTGATCGTGCCACCAGTTACCGCTACCGCACTTGCGTTCTGTGTGGACATCGTGCCCAAGCCAGAGATCTGCGTGTTTGTAATCGCAATTGGTGTTGCCGCCATCGCTGTCAATTGACCTTGCGCGTTGACAGTTGCAGTCAAGGTATTGCTTGCAGATCCGTACGAGGCGGCAGTCACTGCGGTATTCGCTAGATTAATCGTCTGAGCAGTTGCGCCAGTGTAAGATCCCGCAGTGAATCCAGTCCCGAAAGTCAAGGCATTTGGGTTCGCGGCAGTAATCGTGCCGGAAGCTCCAAGGTTAACACTTACACCATTGAACGTAACATTAGGATTCGCGATTTGGGCATTAGTAACCGTTCCTGATAAGTCAGTAGTTGGAATAGTGGCAGAAGCGTACATAGGGGATGTGCCGCCACCTTGGATGTAACCAACCAAGTAGCTTGTACCAGTACCGCCACTTGTAACATTAAGTACGCCGCCAAGAGTTATTGCTCCGCCTGTTGCCGAAGATGGCGTAAAACCTGTGCTACCAGCAGAAAATAATGTAACACCACCAACCAACGAGAATTGGCTCCACGAACCTGATGCATAGCCATCAAATGTTTGCGTGTCAGTATTAAATCTAAACTGACCTGCGGTGCCTACAGGTTGCTGCGCCGTTGTTCCCTTAGGTAAGGTTACGCCGCCTGTCCCAGGTAGTGTTACGTTATCAACAACTGAAATCGTTGGATTGCCTGAGCCATTACCATTGGCAACAGCAATTTGATTTGCTGTGCCAGTAATTTCGCGACTTGCAACAGTTGTGCCACCCACTACTGCAATCATGCCTGTGCCGCCTAAGCTAGCTACAGCTGCTGCAATTCCAGTTAATTGCAACGTGGGGTTACCACCAGTACCATCAGCATTAGATACACTCAAGCCATTGCCTGAAGTTGCTATAGAACGGTTAATCAGTGAACCGGCACCGTCTTTAACAACAATACCACCGCCAAGCGCGTTTAACTGTGAAACTGCGCCTGTTAATGCAACTTGATAGTAAGACTGCGCGCCGCCATCAACCAATGTAATACCAGTGTTGGTTGATAAATAGCGGCTGTTGGGTAGTGTAGGCTCTTGGTTTTTAGTTAAAAACGTTGCAGTTAGCGCAGGTGATGCAGCAATGGCGCCTGTAGTTGTCTTAACCGTAACGCCGTTTTGCACAATTGGCACTGACTCGGTGCCTGTGATTGCACCAGCTGCTGGTAGTTGCGTAATTTGTATATTGGCCATATTACGGACTCAGGTTATCAAGGTTGCCATTGGTCTCTGGATCATCAGTATTCTGCTCCGGAGAGATGTTGTACGTATTATAAGGCCCAGTGATCAAGGAGTCTTGGTTTGCAGCTACACTGACATCAGGCCTTGGAAATCTAAGTGCAATCTTTTCAGGCTGCCGCGCTGGTAAACGGTATGGGTCAAACTGATCTCTGCAGCCATGGTCACAGACTTTTAAGCCCGGGTTATTGCCATCAGGCATCAGTTCAACATACGCTCTCTTCATGTGACATCTGTCACAAATTGCAATACTTAATACCGCATTGCCAAGAGTATCTAGCGTACGTGGCATACTTACCTCGTATAGTAACTAATATTGGGAGCAAAGTAAATCGGACTCTTGTCTCTTTCTTCCTGCTCAGCAATATTCCAATACTTTTCAGCTTGTCCTTCAAGATAGGCAATACGCTCTCCGGCAACTGTGGGTAGTTCCATAGCCATCTGATGCGCGAGCATATTCTGAATGGCCAGATACCATCTCTGGGGAATTTCTATCTCACCTGATAAATCACCTACATCCTGGATTTGCCGATGTCTCCAGACCACGAGTTGTGGAGCGAATGATGATGGCGCAGGCCAAACGTACATTGCAGGCTGCGGAATGTTACGGTCAAACCAAAATTGTAGCGGGTAAAGACTGGTAAAGTTCTTGTTAGGCAGGTTGGTGTAGTCATCACGATTCAATCGAGCAAGTGGTATTTCATTGGCGTTTGAGCCAAAAACCACCTGATAAACACCCATATTGGCGCCTGCTGTTTGCAAGATCCTCCAGTACGGCGTGCTGGCAGAAGGCTCTAAGTCGTAGTAAAGCCATGTGCCTGCAGACCACGTAACGGCTCCAGGGCTATAAACAGTTGTCCATGTATTACCATTGGTAGAAGACTGAATTGAGATGGTCACTGAGCCGGATATTGCTGGTAGTATACCCACGGTCCCCATGTAGATGTCATTTCCAGACCCGTTATTGATGCCAATATAGCCCGTGTTGGTGGTTAATTGACAAATGTTGGTGTATTGACCATCAAAGGCGTTAGCCGTAACACCAGAAGAACTATTAGCCCCAGTGTTATTTGCAGTGACTGTTCGGTAATTGGAGTTCAAAACATCTACCGTGCCAGTTGGCAGGTAGTAAACATACTTGTCGGGATTAAGACCTATCACAGTCTTATCAATACACCAGTACTGAATTCCGCGATTTGCAAGATTAGAAAGCAAGTAATAAAGACTGTCTTTTGAAGACTGCACTTGTTCTACCGTTAACTCTTCAGCCAGCTTTCCGGCACGACGCGCGCCGTGATCAATCAGATTCTGAACCGTGATTGTTGTTTGGCCAACTGTTCCACTAGTGCTCATACATTACCACCCAGGACAATTCCAACGTTTAAGAGATGCGGCCTTACGAGTAAGCTCGCCTTTTTCATCGCGCTTAGGCCCCGGCATTCCAGACATTCTAGCACAAAACGAGGCTTTTCTTCCCGCATCAGCTTTTGTTTTTGGGTGCGGTGCAGGTGCTTTAAGATTAGAGCCAGTTGCTCGATTAAACTTATCACGCCCTTTTTGCGTTAAACCTGCGCCTTGACTTGTGGGTAGCTTCTCACCGCGTGAGACTGAAAGCCTAGGGTCGCCACCATCTTTCATCTTCTGCGCGCCACGCTTTACCGAGTACGCAATGGCAACGGCTTGCTTGACAGGCTTGCCAGCCTTCACCTCAGCTGAGATGTTCTTCTTAAAAGCTTTATCAGATTTGCTTTTAATCAAAGGCATGATTAGCCACAGAAAATCGTAATTGCCGCGCTTGTTGGTAACACTACATAAATACTTGTGTTAAACCGAATTCCATTTCCGGGCAACAGCGTTGCAATAACAGCAGTGTTCGTTGTAATAT
>Ga0209191_1000149_pt1 | contig 56324 bp, 86 predicted proteins | sample S_130626_EF_Meta_FD_187320 | JGI IMG/M metagenome (GOLD analysis project Ga0209191, IMG submission 187320) | Freshwater microbial communities from Lake Simoncouche, Canada to study carbon cycling - S_130626_EF_MetaG (SPAdes) (version 2) | ecosystem: Environmental > Aquatic > Freshwater > Lake ...
GTATCCAAGGCTTAGATGTTCTATATCGTGCGATGTCTGGTCAGATGGGTACGGTAGATGCCAAGAAGATTCAGAAGGCATTCTTCGTCAGGGGCGCATCCATCATGGCAATGTCTATGGTCTATTGGTTCTTGACCCACGACGATGATGAGTACAAGAAGCAAGAGCAAGAGACTAGGGACAACTATTGGTTGATCCCAAGCATGGGCATTAAGATCCCTATCCCGTTCGAGGTTGGTGTGATCTTTAAGGTTATCCCTGAGCGTATTGCTGAGTACTTCTTTGGCAACGATACGGGCAAGGACTTCGCAGACTCCATGAAGCGCAACTTCCAAAGCACCTTCATGTTTAACCTAATCCCACAGACAGTATTGCCTTTTTACGAGGCTAAGACTAATTACTCATTCTTCACTGGAAGAAACATCATTGGGGCTGGATTAGAGGGTGTAGCGCCAGAGTATCAGGTCGGGCCAAATACATCTCAGTTAGCGGCATGGCTTGGTAAACAGACAGGGTATTCCCCTATGCTGATAGACCACGTCATTGGCGGGTACACAGGAACGTTTGGCTCCTACGCAGTGGATGTTGTAGATTCAATAGCATTTGCCAACTCAGATGTTCAGAGACCATCTAAACGCTTCGAGCAGTTGCCAGTGTTTAAACGCTTCCTGCTGGATCCGCAGGCCAAGGGTAACGTGACTGCGTACTACGACCTCAAGAACTCCGTGGACGAGGCGGTGAGAACCTCCAACTTCCTAGAGAAGACTTCCAACTTCGAGGATATGGGCAAGTACAACGAGGAAACTCTTAGGGTACTGGCATCAAAAGATTTCATCAGCGACATGGAGAAGGACATGAAGGAGTACCGTGAGTTTGCAACTTACGTAAGAACCTCCACCATGAATCCTGATGACAAGCGGGATGTATTGAGGTCTATCACCGACGCTGAGAATGCCATGACGGCTAACGTCAAGTACCTCAGAAAGTTAATGGATCAGTAGATGATCCCCCTCAAAGAGCCAGCCTATGGTTCTTCGGTGGGCTTCATCCCATGCGTTTAAACGCTCTTGTTTAGACATCTTGTTGCCTTGGTCTATCTCGGTGTGGCAGGTGAAGCAGAGGGCGGCAATCCTATAGTCATGCGCTTTAAGCCCTCGGCCTTTGCCATCCTTTAATTGATTGGAATGGGCGGCAACAATCGTCCCATTCTGTATCCCGCATATCTGACAGGGTGACTCCCGTACTATCTCTAGGAGTTTCTTATTCCTGTACATGGTGACGGATGATGTAAGCCACCTCGTTGCCGTGGAAAGATATACCGTCTTCGTGTTTAAACTTCTTTTCCACGCAGGTAAGAGCGGCGTTCCATGCTGCCTGCCAAACTTCGTAAGACCAGCCACCGTCGTCCTCAAAGGCTTTATCCCCCACAAAGTCACAGAATAACTGTTTACACACAGGTTCTATGAGCGGCAGCGTAACCAAGTCGTTTGGATCTATCATTTTCGTAACTCCAAGTTATGTTCAGCAAGAATCTTGATTAGGGTTTTTACTGAATCCTTGCCAATGTTTGGCACCTTAGTTTGCCAGTAAGGCTCCTTTGAATGGAGCAACTTAGCCATCGTATCCATCTTTTGGGAGAGCATCGCACGTGACAGTCTTGTAGGTAGGCTAAGGTAGTCATTAGGATGCCTAAAGAGCCACTCTGTTTTGCTTGGCTTTATTCTGCTTTCCAGCATCTCATCGGCTATCTCATAGGCGGTGTCGGTTAGATTTAATCTTTCATGCTTTGTAATTATTAGTGCGGTCAAGGCTGACATTGCTAGTTCGTCTCTAAATTCTTTCATTTGGGTTTCCTCATCATCTCCATTGGCTTAACTGATACCACTTCGGTGGATATGCCAAACAGCGTGCCATGTGCGGGGTTTACCTTGCGCTGTCTCTCTACAAAGGAAGCCATCTTTAAGCTACTTTGCTTTTCTTTATTCTGTACATGCCAACTGATCTTGCCCGTTACGGGGCATTCAAAGTTGCGCCAGTCAAATGCGTTTACAACCTTCATTCGATCTCCTTTAGTTTGTCTATTGCTTTCCAAAAATCCTTCGTGTCTGCTTCGCCGCCATCATCTATGCGTTTACACACATCAGTCGCATGCTCAACGATATCCGTGAGTTGGATATAAGCCCTAGAACCATATTCAAAGCCCATCTCGTATGCGTTAATCATGGCGGTGACAGTGTTCTCGTCGCACCCAACACTGCGTAGGAGGGTGATCATCTCTTCTTTTTTCATTGGTCGCTACTTATCATCAGAATTGCTACACCGACAATCACAACGATTGCCCCTCCTATACACATAAGAAAAACTGCCCATGCAATTGTTTCAAGCATCTTTGCCTCCTATTTCTTTAAGTTTCTCCTCAAGTCTACGGATGCGTTGACGGTTGTACTCGACAACGCTAGTCGCATACTCAAGGGATTTCTCTGCGTGCATCTTGCATAGATATGCATCACGCATCTCAATGTCAATAAGTTCTTTTAATGTTCTTGGACGTAGCATATCTCTAAGAAAAGCTACCAATGTTTCTCGTTTAGTCATGTGTTGAGTTCCTTTAATTTCTTTTCCACTATTCTGACAACATATTTGTAGTTATCAAGGTCTAGTGCTTTGATGTCCTCATCCGTCAACCCAACCCAAGGCTTCTTGTACTCTTGGATGTCATCGTCTTCTTCAGTCATGCTTGTCCCCTTGCTCTGATTAAATCAGCAAGATGTTTCAAAAGTGATTCATCTTCCAGCGTTATGTCATCACGACCTGCGTACTCAAAAATAATATTCCAGCACGCCTCACGCTCGGCTTCTATTGCGGGCTTGATCATATCTATTGCTGTTTCATGCAACTTTTGTTGTATCTCTAACATCGCTATTAACTTGGCAATCTGTTCTTCGTGTGTCATATGTTCTTCTCCTTTAATGCTTGTTCAATGAACTCACGCAGTTCATCTATTTCTTCATGTAACCGCTGTTGAATCATTGAGTTAGTAATCATTCCGCTTTGATGGTCGGGGTGTTCTTCACAGCGTTCGCTAAATCCTTTAATGTCTTCGTATTTCATGTGTTGCGCTCCTTTAATGCTTGTTCTATCTTGCGCCCCATCTCCATTGGCGTGTCATCCAAACTTATGGCATCCATCATTTCTCTATCCGTCAGCCCTACCCAAGGTTTCTCCAACTTAGACAGTCGGTCACCCAGCTCGCGTATACATACCCTAGCGATTGCTAGTTCGTCCATCAGCCTACGCACATGGTCTTGGTGTGATGCAATCATGCGGTTGTTTGCTGGCACTTCATAAACGGCAGGACGGCTTATCTTTTCCTCGCGTGTGGTCTTACGCATAGCCCTGATGTACTCTTGCTTGATGCGAGACTCCATCTCTATGCGGTTGAACTCTTCATCTTCCGGTGTCATGCAGACTCCTTAGTAAATTTGTGTTTTTTTTCCTAATCCAAAAACCTGTTTCGTTTAAACACATTTTTTTTGCCTCCATCTCTTTGGTCGTCATGCAGCGACGCTCCTTGGTTCCCATTTCTCCCGTGCGATGTTTATCAAATGCACTGGTGCTGTTGAAATATTTATGGCATGTTGGGCATTGATTTCTATCCCCAGAACGTATAGTCAATCTACCCATTATTCACCTCTAGTATCTTGGCGTTTAGAAGATCCATCTCCATCAACTCGGCAAATGAACTGCCCGATGGGAACCTCATCTGTGATGCCTTGTTCTTCTTGATGATGTTAATGCTCTCCTCTACCCCTGCATTGAACCCTGCGTTGTATGGATCTCCCTCGTCAGACATCCTAGCGTTGAGCGCTTCACGGATAACCTGAGACATGGTGATCTTCTTTTTCTTAGCGAACTTCTGTAGCCTTGTTATGCTGTCCGGTTCAAGGTACGTCATAAATGGCTTCACTTTAGAAGGGATCATTGTTTAAACTCCATTGTTCATATTCTTTTACTAGGTCGTCAAAGGCCATCTGTGCCATGCTGTTGCCGTGCAACTCCGTTCTGGAGGCAATGCCACAGCGTTTACACAGTGATGCCGCAGCATCGTCTTCAGAGTTTGCTTCTACAAAATCTTGGAACATGGGCAGTCGGCAAAGCATTCCCGCCTTGGATACCCTGTTGACGTATGGCGTGGGAGATTCATCATCTTGGATGCGAACCAACGCACAGCCATATCTAGACCCAACGAAATCCCGCAGTAACTCCTCTGGGATCTCGTCAGGGTGGATAGAGACAGTCAGGACGTAACCCGTCCTGTCCTGTTTCAAAGCAACTTTACGGGCTTCAAACTGTAGCGCCATGATTAGTGCGACGTAAGTTAAGTTGCCACTCAAGGAAGTCGATCACGGCTCTGTAACCGACAGCCTGATGTTCAAGGCTTTTGATTTTTGCTCTCAGTTGTTCGTTCTCTTTAACAAGAATTTCGTTAGTAATTCCACTGGTATATCTATCAAGAACATCAAATGCCTTCTTCTTGACCTTCAGAACCTTTGGCTCAACCTTCTTCTCAATGGTTTTCTTTCTGTACGTGCGTGGTGGTTTGGTTTCCTTCTTTATGGCGCTCCTAACCTGATACACGTTAGCCAACGTGGCATCGCACGCTGCTGCAACTTCTTTGACGGTTGCATTGGGATTAACATTTAAACATGCACGAATGCGCTGGGCTTTGGTAGTTGTCTTCATGCTGTCTCCTTAAAATGGAATATCTTCGTCAGGCAAGTCGTTACTAGGTGCGCTCTGTGTCGCATCCTTAGACTTGGGAACGAAACGGTCAACGGTGATAGAGAGATAGGTCTTACCGCTCTTGGCTTGTCGTTTCCAACCGCCTAGTTTAAAGATGTGCAAGCCATCCTCAACACGCACGTTGGTGGATAGATCCTTTAGGTTGATAGCAATCTCACCAAAATAGTCGGGTGACTTCTCGTGCATCTTGCTTGTGGTTGCGTGGAGGTTGCCTGAGTCGGCACGGGGTTTAAACTGTTCCATGATTAGTCTTTCTTAAAGTTAGCTTTGGCCTCTGTGAAACGTGCAAGCACGGTCGTATAGAGGGTTTTATCGAATGCCTTCAATGTCTCAAGTTGAGGATGGTTGGCTTTCCAATATGATTTCAGTGCGTCTTCATTCTCACAAATGCCAACGAACTGGATCATTGAGTCAGCAAACAATTGCATGTTCGCTGTATCTACTTCAACCTCTGCGATTGCTGTAGGTGTTTCTATCTTGACGATCTTCTTCTCAGGCTCTTCCGTCCTTACCTCGTCAGGGGGTGTGTCTTCACCCGCATAGATGTACAAGCCTAAACCATGCAGACTCAAAGCCTTTGTCATACAACGCATGATGGCTGTATTAACTGCAAATGCATCAGGATTTAGTATTGCTTTGTTGCGATAGTCCATCACAGGTAATTGGCAAGTCATTGGTTTGCCAAACAATGTGACTGTTACAAACACCATTGCTGTGCCATTGATGTCTATATAACAGGATTTTTTCCCGCCCTCATATTCTTCAAACATTTCTATCTTGAATGTGGCTTCAGGATCAGCCTTTAAAGCCTCTGCCCAAGCCCAAGCCCAAGACAGGTAGGTAAGACCATTCTTCTTTTCCGTGTGGTCATTGACGTTAATCTTCAGTAAATCAAGCGGGGACATTGATCTCTCCTTGATATTGTTCGCACCACTGGGCAACTCCGCAGAAGTTTCCTGTGCAACGCTTGGGTTCTCCAAGTCTCGTTTCGACATAGCCTTTCTCCTTCACTGATAGTTCATTGGCTTCTTCTATTGATTTAAACACTCGGATCGCAGTCTTGCGTCCTTCGCGCTTTACAGCGTAGGTGGTCTCTGATTGCCACCTGTCTTGATCGGAGCAAGGTGGTAAGTCCTCTCCGAAATCGGCAGACACCTTAGCGTTACGGTGCAACTCCAAGCGCTCCCGTACGTAAGCCTCAGTCTTAACTGAGTCCCACATCGGGATATCTACCATGTGGATGGGGCTAGTGGGATAGCCCTCTTTTGTTTCGTGCCGATTGAAGTCACGCACCAAGGCGCAGATCTGAAGACCCACCACCTTCTTGCGCTTGACCACCTCAACCAACCATTTATAGACATTCAGCTGTTCTTGCCATTCCTCTTTCTCTTGCATCACAGCCCATGCTGAGGTGAACTTGTAGTCAATGATGACCACACCCCCCTCGGTATCGTGCTGTAGGTCTATAGCGCCACTGATAGTGACCCCGTCCACCTCGTGGAACAGACGCTCCTCCATCGTCCACCCCTCTGTATCGCCCCTCTCCATGACCACGTGCAGTGCAGAGCCAAGCATGCTCCACAACATATCTGATACGTCTTGCTCTATGTTTTCGTTGTACTGTTCACGTAACCTTTTAATTTTCGGGGGTGACATTAATTCTGTTACGCTATAGGAAGACTTGCCCTTGCTGTAGTATTCTCTAGTGGCAAGCGTTACCAGTGGGTCTGGAACGTTATGCTTGTTTGTGATGATCAATTTTCTCTCCAAGGTTTTTATGATGAAACATTATGATAGTGCTATTGTGGATGAATTGCAAGTGCTTTCATTATTTATTTTAGGTGAGCCTGCAAGTAAAGCAAATTCCCGTAGGGTTGTTAAGTTTGGGAACATGTCCAGACTGATCAAGTCTCAGAAGGCGCTTAACTACTCTGATACGTTCCGTCTGCAATGCCCACCACTGGCTAAATTAATGACTGGTGATCTAAGGGTAAGTATGCGTATCTATTACGCAACAAGACGACCCGACTTGGATGAGAGTTTGATCCTAGACCTGATGCAAGGGTTGGTATATGAGAATGATCGTCAGGTAAAAGAGCGCCATACATACTGGGGGCTAGACGCAGAGAACCCTAGATCAGAGATCATCATCGAGCAGATGCCTGAAGTGGTAGCCAAAAAAAAGCCCCGAACTAAGCGGGGCTGAAGGAGAGAGACAACTGCGCTCCTGCAAGCCCAGTGTCTATAGTTTAAACCATTTTCCCCTGATACCCCAGATACCCCTTAGCCAACAGCAGGCTCATGGCGTGAGCTTCCCACCCCTTCCCACCCCCTGTTTAAACACATAAATGCTGATCCCGGCGGCCAGCAGCGGCCTAAAACAAGCGTTTAAACATAGAAAAGCTGATCCCGGAGCTAGGTATCGTAGCAATCGTAGCAAAAGCGGCAATAAGTACTTCCTACCTGTGCCATGTCCTGCATGTCCTAAACATAGCGTTTAAACGCATATACCGCAAACCCCCGTCTTTGGGTTCCGAAAACATAACCATAAGTCCTCGGTAGTGTTGCTAAATAAAAATTTCTAGGGTGTTGACAAACTAATAAATAGTGTGTGTATAATCCAAACCGTTGTCGTAGTGGTCAACAGTTGGAAAGCCATTTACTCATGCCTCGCCCCGTAAAAAAGGGGAACCACTACGGGGCAGTAGTAAGTGGCTTTTTTATTGCCTACGCACAACCGTACTCCAAACGTTATTAAGAGTTCAGCCTGACTGCGTGGAATAAAAGGGCTACACGGTACGTCTAAGACTAGGGGGCAGTTCCCGAACAATCCGTGCGACTGGTCGAATCATCAAGTCGAGGGGCTTAACGAAAGTTAGCATGATGATGCCGTAGGCGGTGAAACACCTTCTCCTTCCGTCTCCACGTCCGTGGGGTAGGGGGGTCTTTGGGTGAAATTTAGTAAAAAGCCCCGCAAAGGGGCATTAACAAAGGAGAGAGAGATGGATGATAGAGAACTGAGAAAGATGTACAGGCGAGATGCTATGGACACATCTATTGATGCGGCTATAAGCGTTTACCCTGAGTTAAAGAAGTTACAAAGCGAGGTCATGGCTTATGCTGAGACAAGACCATTAGGCTTTACTGATGAGCAGATGAATATATATTTCAATACCCATCGGTCAACCTATCGTGCGAGGCGGTCAGAGTTAATGCACATGGGTCTTATCGTGGACAGCGGGGTTCGTCAAAAGATGCTTAACGGGCGCAATGCTACGGTTTGGATTCTTATTAAGTTTGTGAAGATCAAACATGCTGAGTAATACAGAAGACAAACTGGCTTGGTGTAAACACGGGGCAGACAAGGAAGATGGGTTTTCCCAGAATAGATTGTTTGACCTTGGCTTGGCGGGGCATGTAAACCTAGCCAAAAAGACTGACCCATACACGCACGATTTATTTGTGCAGTTCCCATCGGATCTCAAGTCAGTCACTACGCCTTTATTTAAATCAAAGGAGTTGTATGGGCTTGATCCCCAATACACTGTTACCTTCAACCAAAAAGATGCGACTAGGTACAAGGAGAAGTACCCCAACATCATCGTCATGTTTGATGTGAACTGGGAAACTCTCAAAAAAGATATCAATGGCATCGTTTATCAGGTTGACCCCATGCACGTAACTGTGGCAGGATTTCTGTCTGACATAAGTAGAGCAGTTAAACGCTCAGGCATGCATAAGATTGAGTACAAGAACCGAGTTGACGATGTTGCTGGTAATGCGAAAGAAAGCTGGGTTTTTGATCTGCGTTTTTTACACACATTGAAAGGCTGATGATGAGAGACTATAAACAAGAATACAAGACACAAGTAAAGAGAGATGAGTTACCCAACCGCATGGAGCGTCAGAAAGCGAGGAGGAAGCTGGACGCTGACGGTGTAAACAGAAAAGGCAAAGACGTGGCGCACGTCAAAGCATTGAGCAAGGGAGGCTCTAATGCTACTGGCATCAAATTGCAAGCCCCATCGAAGAACCGCAGTTTCAAGCGTAATTCCGATGGGAGCATGAAATGACCCGACACGAAATAGCAGAAGAATTCGGTGATGAACTTCTTTTCATTGACCCCGAGAACCTAGACAAGTGCATCATTGGGGTAGCGACCCGCTGTGGCATGCCACCCGTCACGGTTTATGACAGGGATCAGTTAATCCTAGCCTTCATGGAAGATGGCATGACGGACGAGGAAGCATCCGAATACATCGCGTTTAACATCGAAAGCGCGTATGTTGGCGAAGCAACACCGATGGTGATGGTGAGGGTTTAAACATGAATCTGGATCACGTCGCCTTCAACGACCACGCACGTATAGCCTGTCCCGAATGCTCGGACGATAGGAAGAAATCCAACTCTAAAGACATGACGCTGACCCGCAAGCCTGACGGTGCGGTCATCTATCACTGTCACCACTGCCTCACAAGCGGTCTTCTACAACCTAAAAACGAAACACACAGGGAGAGTAAATTGTCCGCAGTACCAAACATTGCCATAGTGAACAACAAACTGCAAGACCATCACTATGCATGGCTGTCTAAACGGGGTATTTCCCAACAGACAGCAGATAAGATGAAACTTTTCGCTGCCGATAAGTTTTTTAGCAAACTGGGCAAGACCTCCGAAGCAATCGGATTCCCTTATTACCGAAGCGGTGCGTTGGTGGCAGTCAAGTACAGATCATTCCCTGAGAAAGATTTCACCCAAGACTCAGGCGGGGCGCACGACTTCTTTGGCATTGATCTAGTAGAGAAGGGTAAACCCCTAGTCATTGTTGAGGGTGAGATAGATGCGCTGACGGCTATGGAATGCGGGATAGAGAATGTAGTGTCAGTGCCAAGCGGTGCGCCTATCAAGGTGGCAGATGGCAAAGTGCTACCCAGCGAGGATAAGAAGTTTTCCTACGTGTGGAACGCACGAGACATTATTGAGTCAGCCCCGTATATCGTCCTAGCCACAGACCAAGACACAGCGGGTCAGGCATTGGCAGAAGAACTAGCCAGAAGGATCGGCAAAGATAAATGTCGCATCGCCAAGTTCAGCAAGAAAGATTTAAACGAAGTCTTACTCGATGACCCAGCACGGCATAGCGCAGTCAAAGACATCATCGAAGGCGCAACCCCGTACCCCATCGCAGGTCTCTCGGATGCGGGCATTTACTTTGACCGTTTAAACGACCTATACCAGAAAGGAACGGGGAAAGGATTTTCAACGGGGTACGCCTCGGTTGATAGCGTTTACACGGTTGCTCCTAGCCAACTCACTGTTGTTACTGGGTATCCCTCATCAGGAAAATCCAACTTCATCGATCAGGTCATGGTCAATCTCGCACGTGGAGCAGACTGGAAGTTCGCAGTGTGTTCGTTTGAGAATCAGCCTGAGATCCACATCTCCCGCCTGATGGAGATTTACACCAAGAAAAGATTCTTTGATGGCAAGGATCGCATGACGGAGGAAGAAAAAGAACATGCGTTTAAATGGGTACAGGATCATTTCTTGTTCATCGATACCAACGGAGAAGAACCGTCAACACTGGAGTCCATCTTGGATCGGGCGAGGGTAGCGGTTAAACGCATGGGGGTGCGGGGTATGGTCATCGATCCATACAACTACATAGAGTTAGACAAGACCAACTCGACAGAGACTGAGGCGATAAGTTCCATGCTGACCAAGGTGCAGAAGTTCGTCAAAGCCCATGACGTGCATTGTTGGTTCATCGCTCACCCATCCAAGATCAACCGCTCAGGGGTGGAGCAACCTCGACCCGACGGTATGTCAATCAGTGGATCGATGGCATGGTGGGCTAAGACCGACTGTGGTATCACCGTCCACAGGGCAGAGCAATGCGTTGAAATCGCAGTGTGGAAGTGTAGATATCGGTGGGTGGGTACGCAAGGTGAAACGACCCTTCTCTATAACAAGACAGCGGGTACGTACTCAGAGAATCTAGATCAGTTCTAGAGGGGTGGGGGGTTGGGTGATTCGTAGCATGCCCCCCTTCATGCCTTCAAAAGTCCCCTTGGCGAATACGTACAAAAACCAAGGGGGTCAGGTATCAGTCACATCACCCACGCTAGATACCCGACTACATAAATAATCTTACCTGCACATAAGAATTTTTCTGCGGCAGCAGGAAGATATGCGTTTAAACGTACCAGCAGCCAGCCGCAGCGGGATAAATGTAGGTTTAAACATTTAATCTTGCCCTGAAAACTGCACGAGGAAGAGAAGCAAAACGACCACACAGGCGAGGGACTCGACCCTTGGTCATCTTATAAACATTCCATATGCCATCGTAAGCAATGTATTTTTCACCCACGCTAATAAACCGCTCGTCATTCTGTAGGTTGACAAGGTTGTCGTGTTTGTAAGCGGTTTGTAGGAACATGGGGTTGCGGTTGGTTATGGTTTTAATCTTCTGTAACATCGATAACATCATTCTCAACATCACAATCAAGAGACCCATATTCAAAGTCCAACGAACTAGCCAAGACCACGGCTTTTTGGTAAGCCTCTTCCTTGGTGTTAGCCTCGACCTCGAATGAATGATGGGACGTGTAAACCATATGCACTTCAAATGCTCTCATTTGATCTCCTTAAAACCCGCCACACACAGGATTACTTCCTCGCACTCAGGATCAAATCCATACTGCTCCGCAACAAGATCCCACTCGGGGATGGTCTCAGGATCAATGGCGAACCACGCACCTTTTGGCAAGACGGTGTAACCCGCCTTCTTCATTTTTGATTCTGTAATCATGCCGACTCCCATTCCGCCAGCACCGCCAGCAAACTGTTTAAACGGTCAGTGAAGTCTTCGTCGTCTATCATGTCAGGTGCGTTCTCCTGTGCCAACCTGATAGCACTCTTCAACGCAGAAACCAAATCGTTGGTATACATCTCAAAATGAGAACGTGTGTTATGAATAAATTCAGAAACTTGTTCGAGCGTGTGATTCTCCACAACTTCCCAAACGCTGATATCAGGGTGAGACCACTGCTCTTCGGGATCGGTTAATATCGCCATGACTTCCTCGTAAGACTTATCGTCATCAAAGTGTGTAAGCCATTCAGCCAAAGCAAATCGTTCAGATAGTTTCATATTGTTTCTCCTTTAGTTATAAAAAGTCTTTTGTATTGCAAGGCTAAATGCGCTATGGATTCAGCATCGCCCTCTTCAACTGCATCAAACATATTGATGATTGCCTCTTGCATGCGTGCTATGGTCATCAATTTTTGAGCCTCACGTTCTGAGTCAAACAAGTTGTCTCCATGCTCATCACTGATAGGGTCACCAGTGTATTTATCAACCACCATGAACCCATCTTTGGTTTTAGTTACTTTGTACATCTTTACTCCTTTTGTGCGTTTAAACGATTAACTGCGTCTTCTAAATACTGGATAGCGTCACCTTGACGTTTCCATGTTTCACCGTCATTTTCATCACCCTCAACATAAGCGTAGTAGTGGTTTGCTCCCACCTCAACCATCCCCTCGCTCTTTATCGTTGGAAAATAGAAGTGGTAGTGTTGACACCACAGTAAATCCATTTCAGATTCGGGATGCTCCAATGCCCACTCAACTTTCGTCAGCACCGCCATACCCTTCGGTAAACGGTCAACAATGCTTTGTGCAAACTCCTTGTCGGGTTCAACATCGGGCGGTGTGTTTCTAAATTGCTCAAACAAAACTTGCGCCTTGTCTTCGCCATGCTCTTCGATCAAGTCATCTAAATCTACATAGGGTGTATTCAGTATCGATATGTTCATTTGCCACCTCCATAAAAATATTTAAGTTCTGCTTTCAAATTGTCAATCTCTATTTGTTTGCTGTCTCCTTCGGTTGCAACTTGCCACAAGTCATCGGCAAAGTTTATTAAATTCGTACTCAGTAAGAGGTCATGTTTTTCTGCAAGCGCATCCAACATTTCTTCCACCTCACTCCACGGTTTGTTGTTTAAATCACTGATCATTTTTTACTCCTTCTTGAACATAAACATCATCGACCCAACATGCCGTTGCACCGTAGTTACCACGCATTTCCTCACAATCTTTTGTGATGACGTTGGTGATAACGTCGGACATCGCACTGTCGGGATCGGTGATCCCTTCGAACTCAAACACAACTACAACTCGTAACATATCTTCTCCTTTGTTTAAACGTTTAATCTTGTGCGGGTTCAAACTTTGATGCAGTCCACCCACTACCATCCAATGCTTTCAAGGTTGCTATGGGGATAAACCTCTCAAGCACAACCTCGCCATTTTTGTCAAAGACATACAAGGCTAAGTCTTCCTTACCCAAATAAGCCTCAACATACCCGCTAGTCTTTCCGACATTGATAACAGCACTCTTGACCTTGTTGTCAAGCAATTCAACTGAAAGTTTCATCATTTGTTTTCTCCTGTTTAAACGTTAATGCATTTCTTTTGATTCGGGATGGAAGAACTTTTCAAAGTTCCACGCATACCCCACTTGGTCTAGGAAGTCCTGACGCTCCAAACGATTTAACGCATGTAGCACCGCCAACTTGATCAGGACAGCATCGATAGCGGGATCGGTTATTCCCGCATCACTTATCGTTGACGCTAACTCTGTGAAGAGTCGCATCATTCTTTTTTCTTCTTCCTCGTCATCCATACGCATGCCAAACGAAAAGATCCAACACGATCACGGCAATTGCGACCGTGTATACGAACGTAATTACTTTATTCACGTTGCATCCTTTCCATCAAAAACTTAACGCTCTTGCGTGCGTGACTGTCATAGCCACGCTTGGCGATATCCTCGATGACCAACAGCATGTCAGGCGCAAACGTGATTAGCCGTGCGTTAGCCCTCTGAGTACCTACTGGCATCGCTTTGCTAGAGCAGTCAGCAACAATCATCGACCCCCCTGTGGGGTCTTGCGTCCACACGGTATTGCCCTTTGACCCAACGACGGAGGGGACGAACCAATGACCCCCTGCTATATGTTTAAACATGGTTAACCTCCAAGTAACGGAGACCCGCTTGTGCGTGCGTGAGTTGATTGGAGCAGTCTTCCTCATCGATAAAGGTGTAGGTCTCCTCGTACATCTGCTCCCAGTCACCGTCGATGCATTCCCATATCTCCCATTGCCCAGTGCCATTGGGGAATTTGTAGAGTCTGATTTCGTATTTCATTTTCTCTTCTCCTCAACTTTTACAATTAAAACTTTGCCATCGATATCGCCATACTTATCAGCAATCCCTTTGCGCCAAGTGATGACCGCTTCATAAACATCCGATGCATGTAGCACCGCACGGCTATACCCAAAATTTTCTTTCCAATAAAGTATTTCGTAATTTGTACTGGTAGGTTTCACGTTGTTCCCCTTATGCGACCAATTTAATTTTGTTGAATGCGATAGCACCAAGGTCTTCTACCTTGCGAACGATCACCGAATTTTTGTAGATGTCTGTCACGTCAGACATGATGCCGACACCTATCGTTGTGATGCCCAGTGACTCACCCGCTTTGACCTGATCACGCACGGCAGAGGGGTTGCCACGTCCATCGGTGATCACAAAGCAGATCTTGCGTTGTGCATCTGTACCGTGCAACATCTCATGGGCATAACGCACTGCAAAAAAGTCATTAGTTCCACCGCCTGAGATAACGTTGGGCATGACAGCCAATGCCTTCTTGGCGGGTAAGGCGAACGGTTTCAGCACTGCTGTCTCGCATCCAAATGTCAGCACTGCCGTCTGCACTTGTGCAGAGTTAAGCGCATCGACCAGTGATGCACAGGCATTGAGACCCGCTTGGATGGGGGATAACTTGCGCTTGAAGTTGAACATCGAACCCGATACATCCAACACGATCACGACAGCGGAGTCGATACCATCGACATCTAATCTACGTTTAAACAGGCGATCATTGCCCGATGGAATTGTGTGCAAGGTACGCACGTTGACCGACCCCGACTTGCGTCCGACTTGGTGATCGCTTGTGCCTGTGTTATCGAACAAGCGACGAACCTCGAACCGTAACTTGGCAGAGACGTTCACGTCAGCGTTCAGTTCATAGTGACGTTGATTGCGGTAGTGCGACTCAGTGAGACCGCTCGACTTGGAGTACGTACCGTCAGCACCCGCACCATCGGGTGCTTGGTTAGTTGGCTCGACCTCACGTGCGTAGGGGAGATTACCCTCGTTGTCAGTTGGGTTTTGAGCGTCACCCACTGGAGCGTCCGAACCATCGGATGCACCCTCACCCTCACCCTCGTTCTGATCGGGGCTTGTAGACCCCTTCTCGCCCTTCCCTGACCCCTCGCCCTGACCCTCGCAAGGTTGACCTTCTGTAGGTTGACCCTCGCCCTTGCCCTTGCCCTGACCTTTGCCCTGACCGTCACCTTGTGGCTTAGGGTTGGGGTTGGGTTTAATGCTCTTCAATTGATCGGCAACCCACAGGGCGATAGCCAAGGTGTCTTCACTGGTTTTAGCGGTAGCAAGGCGGTCACGTGCCACGTCAAATATTGGCTTGAGACCGTTAGCCAATGGCACTTTGCGAGTCGCATGTTTACGTGCATAGACAGCCAACACAAAGGGGTACTGCTCAGGGCTAGACCAATCGACAGGTTGTGTGAAAGATTCAGCGACCATACCATCGACCAGTGAGGAGAGGAGACCCTCAGCATTGCCGACTAACTTCTCGTCGATACAACGGTGTTCGATCATTGCGTCTTCCAGTGCGTTGTGCAGTGAGCGGACATAGTGAACCTCAGTGCGTCCGACTTGGAAGTCGGTGTACTTACGGTGCAACAACTCATGCAAGATGAACCCAACATAACGCTCGAATACTGGGCGGGTGATCACTGCATTGTCGGCAACGTTATGCAAGACGATGTCACCGTGATTGTTGATCTTGGCAGTGGGTGTCCATGCGTCCCATGCCACGGTCACTGGGGCAAGGGCTAACTCCTTGCAGATTTTGTGGGTAGCCTGTTCGATGGCTTTGCGAAACTCGACCCCGTTTAAACGGCTACGTGAAAACACTACGCATTTGTCACCACCAACGATGACGTGTTTTGTTTGTTGTTGCATGTTGTCTACTCCTTAGATGTTGTTAGAAATAAATGTCTCGTCGATGCATGCCACACGGATCGCTTCCAGTGCGGTAGCCGACTCTGAGGGTTGGCGGTTGGCGATAGTCGCATCCCACGCATCCTTCACAGGCAAGACCTTCAATGCTTTGATGAATGCCACGACAGAGCGGATGCTAGGTGCGTCCACGATATCGGCACTCTGTACCTTCTGACGTGCCACACGCACCGACTTGAGTACGTGCTTGGCTAGATCCTTGGTGCATCCAGTGTGACGCACGACAGCGTCGATCTCAGCGTCGATGGGTAGGTAATCCATGCGGATCACCTGTGCAAAGCGGTCAATGAATGCAGAGTTCATCGCCTTTGTACCCGCATAGCGTCCGCTCTCATCGCCCGAACCAAGGGTGTTATCAGCACCGAACACTAGCACCCCAGTGGCACGCTTATGCACCTGACCGCCATAAGACACCGCACTATTGGGTTCGAGGAAACCGTTCAAGATCGCCAAGATGGCGGGGTCTAGGTTGCTTGGCTCGTCCAAGAGGATGACAGTGGATGGATGGGCATAACCCATTAAGAAATCTTTCTTCTCAAAGTAAGTACCTTTGACAGGGTCATAGCCTGTCGCACCGATGAAGTCTTCCACTTGCGTTTGCTTGGTAAAGTTTATGCGTTTAAACGCACGACCTGTGTAGCCCGCAAAGTTGCGAGCGGACTCGCTCTTGCCTGTACCCTTGTCACCGCCCATCCATACTGGGGACTCTGTCACGTCAGCCAAGAGGAAGTGACGCAAGACCTTCTCAGTCCACACAAAGTAGGGATCGATGGCGGGGGCAGAGGGGTCATTCCAAATGCGAACCATTACAGGGTTGCCCTTGGGGTCTAGCACCTCGACACCGAACACGTCCAGTGCGGTCTTGGTATCGGTCACGTAGACACTCGCAATGTCAGCGACAGTGGTTTGTACACCCGCTGTCTCGACTGCCGTCTTGAACGGTGCGAATGCGTCAGCGACTACCTTGTTGACGGCACGTGTGATGGAGTCTTCATCGATGTTGACTGCCCCGATGGCGGTCTCTGCCTTGTCGAGTCGGTTTGCAACACCGCTTGCGAACTTGGCGGTTGAAACGATGGAGTCGCTGAGACCCTCTATTTTTTTGAGCAGATCAACTTGAACAGCGTTAGCCCTTTGCAGTGCGTCGAGGGCGGTTGTCTCTGCACGTGATGCGACAGCGGACGTTGCGTCCAGTTGTGCGCCTAGAGCGGGGTCAGTGCCTTGCGGAGCGGATTGGTAGGGGGTTGACTTGCGGATCGCTTCGATACCAATGTCGGGTGAATGACTGTAGTTGTCGATCACGTAAAGGGTGAGGGTATCGATCTCTTCGATCGGGTTGAGGTTCGTGCCATGACCTAGCACGTGCAATGCACCCTTGCGGACAGCAGAGGGGATGCGTGAAATTTCGGTGCGAATTACGGTGCGTGTGGATGCGGACATTGTCATTACTCCTATGTTTAAACGGTGAAGAGATCGCCATCGACTGGGCATGTAGGCAGTCCATAGGATGCCCATTTTGAGGTCAGTCGCACGGTGTAGCCACATGATGGGCAGTAGGCTTTCAGCATGCGAGTGCCTTGTTTTTTCTTACGCTGTCCCACTGTCAGTGAGCCATGTGGGTATGCACCCAGTGATTCGATAATTGCACCGTAGGTCTGAGCAAACCCACTAGCACCACGTGTAGCACCCCACGGTTCTCTACGTGTGGGGTCTATTGGTTCGAGCATCATTGCCGATGCGATTTTTTGGAAGTTGATACCGTGGTTAAAACCCCCCTTGGCGGTATGGCACAACTCATGCACCACTACCTCGAATACCTCGCTTGGACTAGCCAACTTGGGGTGTATGAAGATCTCATGGTGACCGTCCGCAGATGCGGTATCGATCCAACACTCGCCAATGGCATTGGAGCGGAGTGCGTTAGAGGGAAGACCGCACGTCAGGCGAACCCTCTCAGGTAATTTAGAACCCGCAACCTCAAAGGCGGGACGTAACTCTTGGAATGCTTGGGTGAGCCATTGCTCACGTGTGGCATGGATGGTAGGCAGTGTCATAGGAATGATCTCCGATTAAGTAGCAAAATTACTACTCCAATGCCCCCGCAAGGGGCATCAGGGTATTAACTTAAGTCTTCTGGCTCTGCGTATGCAACGTTTTCCACTTCAAAATACCCGCTCTCAAAGTCCGCACAATGTGCCACTTCATCTAGCGCAATTTGTTCCGCATCATCAGCGTTACCCGCTTCAATTTCATAAGTGTGCCGTCCTACGTATGTCATAGTTACTTTGAATGTTGCCATGTTGATACTCCAATTACGTGGCGAAATTACCACTGCAAAGCCCCCACAAAGGGGCTTCACGGTATTAACTTCAAACGTCATATTCGTGGTGAACGATAGCGACCACTTGGCTATCGGTTTTTTGCATGACCGTCACACGCTTGCAGAAGTAACCTCCCGCTTCTTGGTAGGTCTCATGGTAGACCTGTGGCAAGAGCCACTCATGTGCCTGATCTTCTGTCAGGTTGTCATCACTACATGACAGCAAGAGGTATTGGTCTGAACCATCTATACCGTGCTGAATGCGACCTATGTTGGTGACTTTGATTTCCATGTTGTCAATCCTTTTTTACTGTTTGGCGAAAGTGCCAAGTTGGATTGTAATACTGTTTGTAAAGACCTTGCAATAGTTACCTGAGTAAAGTGTAGGGTTATTAGTAAGACGGTCAGTAAGGGTGTTTTTAACCGCTCTTATTAGTAGTAGACAACAGTAATGCTAAAGCAATCAAAACACAGAATGAATACTATAGTTACACCGACCGATTTAAAGGCTCAGGAAGGGGTCTAAAGTGATTTAGGCGGGGTAGGTATAGGCAAGGAAAATTAGGGGGCTTCCTGACAATCTGTAAACGTTTAGTATTAATAAGTTATCCACGCAATCCACAGAATGCCTGTGGACAACTTTACTTATCCACAATTCTTTGACTGCCTGTGGATAACTGTTATAGTGCTGTTTATGCGAACAGTGTGGACAAAACAACAGTCTGTATGTTTAGTCAGGTTGCAAGTTAACAACAGGGGGATCGACTATGGAAAAGACAACGAGGGATGAGTACCTAAAGGCATTGGAGGAGACCGACGATGCTGATCAAATTGATAACGATGAAAACCCCGAACTGAGCGTAGCGGAACGGCTGGCACTCCAAGCAGACGCACCAAGACGTAGAGTAGATGGAGGAGTGGTAACAAGTGATAGATATAGACCATTGACAGCATCACAGACAGCATTTGTCTATGGAGTTGTACAGGGGAAGACACTAAAGCAAGCATACAAGGATGCGTACCCAAACGACAACAGCACAGACCAAGGGATCAGTGCAAATGCTAATAGGCTGTTTAAACATCCCAAGGTGCAAGACATGTTGCAAGACGCATGGGGCGAGATCGCAGAAAACCTTGTGGAGGATATGACAGCGACGAAAAGATATGTAATGAAACAACTACTCGAACAGAGTAAGACAGCCAAGCAAGAGGGATCGAAAATAAAGTGCCTAGAGTTACTGGGCAAAGCATCGGGTCTCTTCACCCAAGCAGAGGTCAAAGACGATAAGACCGTCAGTGCTGATCAACTCAAAGGCGAACTAGCCAAGTACCTACGCACGCTGAAGAGGACAACTGGCATCAGTGACGTGGAGAGCAGATCTGTTTAAACGCTAGGGGTGCTTGTGTGTTTAAACGGCATCAGAGTTCACCCACCGTCCCGCCACACCCCGCTGTGCATGAGCGACCACCCGCCTGCGCTTACGCTCTAATTCACACATCCCCTCACTTGTCCCTCGCCATTAGAACGTTCTCACCAGAAACACCCCCCCCTATGCTTTTCAATTTGGCTACCCCGGGGGTATATATATTTTCTAAAAAGGTCTTGCGAACGTTCGTATATGCGTTTAAACTACCTCTATGACAAAGCGCAGTGAGTTAGTTCTGGACTTTATAAAGGCATACATGAGGATTCATGGTGTGCCTCCTTCCTATGAGGTAATAGCCAAGGGTCTAGGCTTAAAGGCTAAATCTAATATCCACAGGATTGTCCACAGGCTACAGGACGACGGGCTTATCCAGATGAAGCCTTATAAGTTCCACTCCATTAGGCTTGTTGATAAGTCAGCCAGAGAGATGGCTTCCCTCTAATGCTCACATCCGTAGAGATTGAAGAGTATTTACAGATAGCCGACTCGGTCTCCGAGAAAGACCGCAAGAAGATCATCCGCCTTTTAGAGGCGGATAGAGACAATAGATGTAGAGACTCCTTCATAGCCTTTGTGGAACACATGTGGCCTGTCTTTATATCGGGTAAGCACCACAAGATAATGTCTGATGCTTTCGAGAGGGTGGCTAGGGGAGAGTTAAAGAGGCTAATCATCAACATGCCTCCCCGCCACACTAAGTCTGAGTTTGCGTCTTATTTGCTTCCGGCGTGGTTTCTGGGTAAGTTCCCGCATAAGAAGATCATCCAGACCGCACACACTGCCGAATTGGCCGTGGGGTTTGGCCGTAAGGTTAGGAATCTAGTCTCCTCTGACGCATACGCACGTGTATTCACGACAGTTCTATCGTCTGACTCAAAGGCCGCAGGACGCTGGAATACTGACGTAGGCGGAGATTACTTCGCTATCGGTGTCGGAGGGGCGGTAACGGGTAAGGGTGCTGATCTATTGATCATCGATGACCCGCATTCTGAGCAGGAAGCCAAGCAAGGCAACCCTGCTGTCTATGACAACGTCTATGAGTGGTATACATCTGGCCCTCGTCAGCGTTTACAGCCGGGCGGAGCCATCATTATTGTGATGACACGCTGGTCTAAGAGGGACTTAACGGGGCAAATCCTTAAGAATTCCTCTAAAGACGGCGTAGATGAGTGGGAGGTTATCGATTTCCCTGCCATTCTCCCGTCAGGAACGCCTTTGTGGCCTGCTTTTTGGAAAAAGGAAGAGTTAGAAGCCCTAAAAGCCGAGCTTCCAGTCTCTAAATGGGAAGCACAGTACCAACAGAACCCAACTTCAGAAGAAGGCGCGATCATTAAGCGTGATCAGTGGAGGATTTGGGAGCAAGAAGATGCTCCGTCCTGTGAATACATCATCCAGTCTTGGGATACAGCCTTTGAAAAACACAACCGCGCCGACTATTCAGCATGCACGACATGGGGAGTGTTCTATCATGCGGACAGTAATGGGGAATCCAAGCCAAACATTATTGTTTTAGACTCGTTTAAACAACGCATGGAGTTTCCAGAGCTAAAGCAAAAGGCGATGGAGATGTGGAAGCAGTGGAACCCAGATACGCTTATTGTGGAGAAGAAAGCCGCTGGCGCTCCACTTATCTACGAGCTAAGGAAAATAGGAATTCCTCTATCGGAGTATACGCCGAGCAAAGGAAACGATAAGATAGCGCGTGTAAACGCAATTTCTGACCTGTTTGCGTCTGGCATCGTATGGTGTCCTGAGACCCGCTGGGCTGACGAGTTAATTGAAGAATTAGCATCATTCCCCAACGGAGATCACGACGACCTTGTTGACTCGGCCTCTCAGGCATTACTGCGTTTCAGGCAAGGTGGATTCATAAGCATCGACTCAGACGAACAAGATGAACCCGTCTACCGTAACCGCAGAGCGGTCTATTACTAAGGATAAACATGGCAACCAATTCAATGGATAAGGGTTTCTATCAAGCCCCTGCGGGTATTGAGGAAGAGGGCAGCGTCTTAGAAATTGATATCGAGAATCCAGACTCAGTCACCCTGAGCGACGGATCAATAGAGATCGTCATTGAGCCAGATGATGATTTGGATGATGAATTCAACGCCAACCTCGCCGAAGAAATGGACGAGGGACAACTCAACGACCTCTCAGGAGAATTGATTGAGTTAGTAGAAGCCGACATCATGTCCAGAAAAGAATGGGCAGATACATTCGTCAAGGGACTCGAAGTACTCGGCATGAAGTATGAAGAACGCACGGAACCTTGGAATGGTGCGTGTGGGGTGTTCTCGACGATCCTGACAGAGGCAGCGATTAGATTCCAAGCCGAATCTATTATGGAGACATTCCCAGCCGCTGGGCCAGTTAAAACTGAGATCATCGGCGCTATCGACAAGATGAAGGAAGATGCAGCCGAGCGTGTCAGAGATGACATGAATTACAAGCTCACAGAGGAAATGCCAGAGTACCGCCCAGAGCATGAGCGTCTTCTCTATTCCCTTGGACTTGCAGGCTCTGCCTTTAAGAAGGTCTACTACGACCCAGCCTTAGAGCGACAAGTCGCCATCTTTGTAACCGCAGAAGACTTGATCGTGCCTTACGGTGCATCTAATCTGAACATGGCCGAGCGTGTTACCCATGTCATGCGTAAGACCAAGAATGAGATGCGGAAACTCCAAGTCTCTGGTTTTTATAGAGACATAGAACTTGGCGAACCCGTATTCATCCAGACGGACATTGAGAAACACAAAGCCGACCAGCAAGGCTACAAAGTTAGCGATGATGACCGCTACCAAATCCTAGAAATCCACGCAGACCTAGACATTGAGGGCTACGAAGATTTAGGTGAGGACGGCGAACCCACAGGCATCGCACTCCCCTATGTTGTCACCATTGAGCGTGGCACGGGCGAGGTTCTGGCTATCCGTAGAAACTACGACCCAGAAGACCATAAGAAACTAAAGCGCCAGCATTTTGTAGATTACATCTATATCCCCGGATTTGGCTTCTACGGCATGGGATTGATCCACATCATCGGTGGATATGCAAGAGCAGGCACGTCCATAATCCGCCAGTTGGTGGACGCAGGAACACTGTCTAATCTGCCCGGTGGTCTCAAATCCCGTGGCATGAGGATCAAAGGGGACGATACCCCCATCCAACCGGGTGAGTTTAGGGATGTTGACGTGCCTTCCGGTGGTATCAAAGACAACGTAATGACGCTTCCCTACAAGGAGCCAAGTAACGTTCTATTGACCCTTTTAGACCGAATTACCAACGAAGGACGCAGATTAGGCTCTATTTCGGACATGAATATCTCCGATATGAGCGCTAACGCCCCCGTAGGGACAACGTTGGCTCTCCTAGAACGCACGTTAAAGACAATGGGTGCGGTGCAGGCACGTGTTCATTATTCAATGAAGCAAGAGTTCAAACTCTTAAAGAACATCATTCGGGACTACACCCCGAAAGAATATGACTACGAGCCACAAGATGGCGACCGTAAAGCCAAGCAAGGCGACTACGACATCGTTGAGGTCATCCCAGTCAGCGATCCTAATAGCTCCACAATGGCGCAACGGATCATGCAGTATCAGGCAGTGATTCAGTTGGCAGCGCAAGCCCCACAGATATACGATCTGCCCCAGTTGCACCGCCAGATGATTGAGGTTTTGGGAATTAAGAACGCAGACAAGTTAGTGCCGACAACGGATGATCAAACACCCCGTGATCCAGTCAGCGAGAACATGGCATTCCTCAACGGTAAACCTACCAGAGCGTTCATCTACCAAGACCACGAAGCCCACATCGCCTCGCATACCTCGTTTATGCAGGATCCAACAATCGCTGCCCAGATTGGTCAAAACCCTCTAGCGCAAAAGATTCAATCCTCTGTGATGGCACACATTGCAGAGCATTTAGCGTTCCAATACCGTCGTCAGGTAGAAGAACAACTGGGAGTGCCGTTGCCAGCGCCGGATTCGGAACTACCAGAAGATTTGGAAGTCGAGTTGTCTCGCCTCGTCGCAGAGGGTTCGGCACAGGTACTCCAAGCCAACAAGGCCAAAGCCTCCCAAAAGCAGGCAGAGCAAGCCGCCCAAGATCCCCTTGTGCAGATCCAGCAAGCAGAACTCCAGATCAAAGGACAAGAAGCCGCGACCAAAGCGAAAAAGGTCGATGCAGACATCCAAAAAGATATGGCTAACTTGCAGCTTCAGACACAGAAAGCACAAGACCAGAAAGAGATTGAACTAGCACGTATCCAAACGCAGGATAAGCAAAACAATCAAAAGATTCAGGTTGACCTGTTTAAAAAGGGTGTAAATGGAAGAACTTAAACTTTTAAATCATCTAATTTCAGAGTTAAAGGAGCGGGAACGATCCCTGCTCCAGAGTCTTGGTGACGGTGCAGCAACGGACTACGCCGCCTACCGGGAGGTTTGCGGCAACATTAGAGGTCTGTTGTTCGCACAAAGCCTAATCGCAGACCTTGCGCGTAAATTGGAGAAATTAAATAATGAGTGAACTTAACATGCCAGAGCTTCAAATAGCTCAGACGCTGAACCCGCAAGGGCCAGTATCAGTTCTCCCAGCAACGGCTGAGGAGAAGGCACGACAAATACCAGACCCCGCCACGTACTACTTGTTGTGTGTCCTCCCAGACATTGACGATGAGTATGAAAGCGGGCTGGTAAAAGCAAGCCAAACCATGCACTACGAGGAAGTACTGTCGCCAGTCCTTTTTGTCGTAAAAATGGGGCCAGATGCTTACAAAGACGAGAAGCGTTTTCCGTCTGGGCCTTCATGCAAAGTAGGAGATTTCATCCTTGTTCGCCCCAACACTGGGACGCGAATCAAGATTCATGGCAAAGAATTTAGGCTAATAAACGATGACAGCGTTGAAGGTGTCGTTCAGGATCCTAGAGGAATTACACGAGCATAAAGGAGTAAACCATGCCTGAATTTGAAAAAACCGAGTTTGAGTTCCCAGATGAAAAATCTGAGGTCAAAGTAGAAGTCTCGGAAAACTTTGACGACATTGAAATAGAGGTCGTTGACGACACTCCGGAGGAAGACCGTGGCCGCAAGCCTATGGAAACCCCGCCAGAGGATCCAACAGACGAAGAGTTAGCCTCTTATAAGCCAAAGGAACGTAACAAGATACGTGAGTTCCACAGGGCATACCATGATGAACGCAGGGCAAAAGAAGCTGCGTCCAAAGAAAAAGAGGAAGCACTTCTCTTTGCTAAAGCGGTGATGGAAGAAAACAACAAGCTCAAGGGCAGCGTTGACGAAAGCCACTCCGCTCTTCTTGAGCAGGCTAAGAAAAATCTTGCCACAGAACTGCTGGATGCCAAGAAGAAGTACAAGGAAGCATTTGAATCTGGTGACTCCGACGCAATGGTCGAAGCGCAGGATTTGATGACCTCAACCAAACTAAAGTCTGAACGTTTAAATAATTTTAAGCCAAAGCCTTTACAAGAGGAAGAAAATCAGCTACAAACCAGTTTAAACGCGAAAACTGACTTTGTGGATCACAAAGCCGAGAATTGGAAACGTGCTAATTCTTGGTGGGGTCAGGATCGCGAGATGACCGGATTCGCTCTTGCACTGCATGAGAAATTGGTTGTCGAGGATGGCGTTAGCCCTCAAAGCGACGAATACTACCAACGCATAGACGGTAGGTTGCGCCAAGTGTTTCCAGAGAAGTTTGCATCTGAGAAGCCCGCTGAAACGAGTCAGCGCCCTAAAGCAAATGTAGTTGCTTCTGCGACACGTAGCGTTTCAGCGAAGAAAATTACGTTGTCACCAAGAGAAGTAAACATCGCCAAGCGGCTTGGAGTTCCAGTGGAACTTTATGCTCGTAAGGTTGCGGAATTAAGGAGAAACTAATGACAAATCAGAAACGTGAATCGAGAGAACTTGAGAGTCGGGCAGAAATGGAAAGACCCAAACGTTGGATGCCTCCATCATTATTGCCAGATCCAGAGCCACAGGACGGCTATGCCTTCCGTTGGATTCGTCTCAGTACTCTAAATAACCCTGATCCAGTCAATATTTCTACGAAACTACGCGAGGGTTGGGAACCTGTAAAGGCAATAGATCAGCCTAAATTACGTTTGATAAGTAACCCTAACGGTCGCTTTCCAGACGGAATTGAAGTGGGTGGTTTACTACTTTGCAAAACCCCGGTCGAGTTCACACAGCAACGTGACGAGTATTACCAAGAACAGGCTAATGCTCAGATGTCGTCAGTGGACAACACCTATATGCGCGAGAGCGATCCTCGGATGCCTATGTTTAAAGAACGTAGCACCAAGGTAACTTTCGGAAAAGGTCTTTAATTTTTTTGGAGCTTTAAAACATGGCTTACCCCACTGTCTCGGCACCATATGGTCTAAAACCCGTCAATTCTATTGATGGAAAGCCATACGCAGGTGCATTTCGGCAGATTCCCGTTGCTGCTTCTTTTGGCACTGCTATCTTCTTTGGAGATACAGTTCAAATCGACAGCACTGGATATCTGATTAAATCAACTACTACTAACTCTGGCACTATTGTCGGTGTCTGTGTGGGCGGTCAATATGTAAACTCTAGCGGCCAAACCGTTCAGAGCCAATATATTCCCGCATCTGTCAGCACAACCACCAATTATGCTTATGCGTATGTTGTAGATGACCAGCAAGCACTTTTCAAAGTAGCCGTTGTTACCTCCGGTACAACTATGGGTACTGCGGCTCGCGCTGATGTTGGTTCTAACGTGGCATTGGTTCTCAACGCTGGTAGCACTACCACTGGTGATTCTGCCTTTGCTGTAACTTTAACGGGTGCTGGTACTACTGCCACTATCCCAATTCGTGTGATTGATGTCGTGCCTGAGACCGCTACTGCGGCTGACACTTACACCGAGTTGTTGGTGAAAATCAACACACATCAGTACAACAGCACCACTGGTGTTTAAGGAGTAAGAAATGGCAATTTCACGCGCACAACTACTCAAAGAACTGCTCCCCGGTTTAAACGCTCTGTTTGGCCTTGAGTATGCTCGTTACGGTGAAGAACATAAAGAAATTTATGAAACTGAAACCTCTGAGCGTTCTTTTGAAGAAGAAACAAAACTGTCTGGTTTCTCAGCAGCACCTGTCAAAAACGAAGGCTCTGCGCTTTCTTATGACAATGCTCAAGAGGCATGGACAGCACGCTACAACCACGAAACCATCGCTATGGGCTTCTCCATCACTGAAGAAGCAGTGGAAGACAACTTGTATGACTCGTTGTCAAGCCGCTATACCAAGGCTTTGGCCCGTGGAATGGCTTACACCAAGCAGGTCAAGGCCGCTTATGTGTTGAACAATGCGTTCACCACTGGCGTTACCTACGGTGACGGCGTTGTGCTTTGCTCAACAGCCCATCCATTGATTTCTGGTGGCACCAACAGCAATCGTCCTACTACTGGCGCTGACTTGAATGAAACATCGTTGGAAAACGCTGTTATTCAAATCGCTGGTTGGACAGACGAGCGCGGACTCTTGATCGCTGCAAAGCCCAAGAAATTGATTGTTCCTCCATCATTGATGTTCGTTGCTACTCGCCTCTTAGAGACTGAGTTGCGCGTCGGTACTACCGATAACGACATCAACGCATTGAAGAACAACGGTTCAATACCACAGGGTTACACAGTTAACCACTATTTGACCGACACCAACGCTTGGTTCTTGATGACTGATGTACCTAACGGTCTGAAGCACTTTGTCCGTACCCCATTGCAAAATGGCATGGATGGAGACTTCGACACTGGTAACGTCCGTTACAAGGCTCGTGAGCGTTATAGCTTCGGCGTGTCAGACCCACTAGGTATCTTCGGATCACCCGGTTCGTCTTAATAAAGAAGTAAAAAAAGGGGGCCACAAGCTCCCTTTTTTCTTGCCTATGTTTAAACATCATGGTATAAATAGGCATTCCGGAAAACCCGGTGTATCAAACAGATCCGGCTGACTTCATGCAGATTGATACGCTATAACGCATGTATAGGAGATCCTCATGGGATTCGCAACACACCTTGGCCCTTGGTTATTGGGTACAGTCAAAAACACCACTGGCACTACCGCTGGAACTATTCGTAACATGGGTGCAACTACTGTTGCCCAGACTTATACAGCTCCTACTTCCGTAATTTTGGCAAGCCCCGCAGCACAACAGATGTTTACTCTGCCCGCTGGCGCTAAGATTCTTCGCTTTGGTCTTGAGGTTAATGTTGCCCTAACTGGCGCAACTAACTGCGGCGTTACTATTGGTAGCGCTGGCACGGCTAACCTGTACATGACTTCGGTCAACACCGGAACTTCGGCGGTTCAAACTTCTCCAGCCACAATTGCAGCGGCCACTTCCGGTTTTTATGACAGCATCGGCACAACTGATGCAATCATTTACGGTACTTTTACCGCAGCCACTGCTGACGCTACCGCTGGTACGATCACTGTTACTGTTGAGTACATCGTTCGTGATTCAGACGGCTCTGCTAACCCAAGCCAAGCTTAATTAATCTCAGGGGCTTCGGCTCCTATGTTTAAACAAGGAGATTAATTGTGAATCAGACTAATGTAAAACAAGCACACCTAAACGGTAGTGGTTTTTTGGTTCTTGGACGCAATCGTGTAAGAGGCATTTCTTTTACTGGTTCAGCTACGGCTGGATTTGTTGCGTTATTTGATACTACTACCGCACCCGTAACTACTGCTACTTATGGTCGTTCTGGAACTACCGTAACCGTCACTCAATCCGCGCATGGACTTGCAAATGGTGATGTTATTGGTATTGACTTTGCCGCAGGAACAGGCGGTACAGCTACCAATGGCAACTATGTGGTAACAGTCACTAATTCAAGCACGTTTACGGTTACAGACATTAACTCTGGAACTATTACTGCTTCTCCAGCAATGGTGTATTCAAGCCGCTGGTTGATGACATATGATGTGGCGGCTAGTGATACTTTTAACAATGCTCCGCTTATTCCAGAAGACGGCGTATTAGCTGTAAACGGCATCTATGCATATATGTCTAACGTAGTAGCTTGCAATGTTTTCTATGGCTGATAAAAGTTTTAACTTAATTGGTCGCAAGCTAATGATTGCGATCCCTTGTTACGATGGCAAAGTAAACATCAGAACTGCTTTTGCCATTGCTGAACTCGTGCCTAAGTTAGACAAGATGGGTGTACGACTAAGCCTCGTACACATATCTGGCTGTTCAATCATTACTAAAGCACGGAACAAATTAGTCCGTAACTTTATGGAATCAGATTGCACAGACTTCTTATTTGTAGATGCTGATGTAGTGATTAACACAGATGCTGTTACTCGTCTACTAGCTTTGGCAACAGACAAAGATGTTGTAGCTGGATCGTATCCACGCAGAGCAAAAGATGCTAAGTTCTTCCTTGACTTCCATCTAGATGAGAATGGTCAGTTAGAGTTTGATGAGAATGGTTTGATGAGAGTGGAAAGCGTTTCCACAGGATTCATGCTTATCCGCCGTCATGTCTTTGAATACATGATTGAGAAGCATCCAGAATGGGAATACAAAGGCGATGGTGACGGCGAAATAGAACACGCCATATTCGACTTTATGATTCTTGATGGTCAATACATTGGCGAAGATTATGCTTTCTGTTTGAGAGCAAGGACTGAAGGATTTAAGATTTACTTAGACCCAATGATCAGTCTGCCGCACATTGGCACAGAAGAATTCACTAGAGACTTTGAGAAAGATGTTTTGCGTCCTTTGTTAAAGGAGCATGCAAAGCCTCAACTGAAAGTTGCAAATGGCTAGTCCCGCATGGCAGAGAGCAGAAGGAAAGAATCCGAATGGCGGTTTAAACGCCAAGGGCCGAGCCTCTGCGAAGAAAGAAGGCATGAACTTGAAACCGCCTCAACCAGAAGGCGGCTCAAGGCGCGACTCTTTCTGTGCAAGGATGAGTGGGATGAAAAAGAAACTGACATCCGCAAAAACAGCGAACGACCCGAACTCTAGGATCAATAAGAGCCTAAAGGCATGGAACTGCGCTGAAGGCGGTTTTATAAAGGCTGCTGATGGAATTGCCCAAAGAGGTAAGACCAAAGGGAGAATTTGTTAATGGATGCAAACCTTATTTGGTCGGCAGTTTTATCCATTTTGATGGGAGCGTTTGGCTTCTTCATGCGGGAGAAACTCAGTCAAGTAAAGGATATGGGCGAGGACATTAAGCGTGTCGAGCGCCTTTTAAACATAACCCGTGAGGAGGTAGCCCGTGATTACGTTACTCAAACAGAAATTCAGCGCATTACTGACCACATTGACCAGCGCTTCAATCGCCTTGAAGCAAAGATTGATCAACTTATTCAGGCGGGAAGATAATGCCAAGCACTAGCAAGAAGCAACACAATTTCATGGAAGCGGTGGCTCACAACCCAGCGTTCGCCAAGAAAGCAGGCGTTTCCCAATCCGTTGGGAAAGACTTCAGTAACGCCGATAAAGGCAAAACGTTTAAACAAGGTGGAGATATGGCAAGCAAAATGAACCCCGGATTTATGGCAATGATGGCTAAAAAGAAGCCTAGCAAGATGGGCATGTTTGAAAAATCTGGCAAAGATGTTGAGAAAAAGGGCATGAAAGAAGGCTCTAAGGCTGAGATGGCTATGGACAAATCCCAAATGATGAAAAAGGGTGGCCCAGCCGTGAAGAAAATGGCGACTGGCGGTTTGGCCGCTGGTCACAAGTCTGCTAATGGTATTGCTACCAAAGGCAAAACTAAAGGCAAACAGATCTCTATGCCCGGAAACAAAGGCATGAAATCTGGTGGCATGGCTAAGAAATACTGTTAAGGAGTTACCATGAAAAAGATGAAACGTTATGAAGCTGGTGGAGACATTGATCCATTAGAGGCTGCAAACAAGTCTGAGGAATCTCAGTCTATTGCTGATGAAGCCAAGGGTGAAGCAATGCTCAAATCGATGCGCGATAAGGCATCTGCACCAAAGCCAAAAGCAAAACCAGCAATGCCAGCGCTTGAGATGAGCGTTCCTCCCTCAAAGCCCAAATCGACCCAGTATGGAGCAAGTGTTCCATCCCTTGGCGCTTCTGGCACTTATGGTGGCGGTTTAGGACGTAGATCTAATCCTGAGTATCCAGAGGATGCTTCTAAGGCTATGGCCGACATGAAGAAAACCTCTTCTCCTGATGTGACCAAGATGTCTTTGGCTGAACGTATGAAGGAAAGCCGTGAAAAATCTAGATCAGGTAGCGGTAAAACCGATACCCGCTCTGTGAATGAGCGTTTCCGTTCTGCCCTTGGTTTTGCTAAAGGCGGTTCTGTTAATGCATCTAAACGTGCTGATGGTATTGCCCAGCGCGGCAAGACCAAAGGCCGCATCATCTAAGGAATAGATATGATGGCAAGCCGAGGAATGGGGGCTGTTAGCCCCTCCAAAATGCCCGGCCCGAAGCGTAAGGCTAGACGGGACAATACCGACTTCACGGAGTATGCTGAAGGCGGTAAGGTCAATGCTGCCGGAAATTACACAAAACCTAGTCTGCGTAAGCGGATTGTGTCTCAAGTAAAAGCAGCAGCGACCCAAGGCACTGGCGCAGGTCAGTGGTCAGCCCGTAAAGCCCAACTTGTAGCCAAGAAGTACAAGGCGGCAGGTGGAGGCTATCGAGATTGAAAGCTCCTCAGCAATCCCTTAAAAACTGGGGCGATCAGAAATGGCGTACCAAGTCGGGAAAGCCGTCGTCAAAAACTGGTGAGCGTTACTTGCCAGAAGCAGCAATTAAGTCTTTAAGTTCTAAAGAGTATGCGGCAACTACCAAGGCAAAGCGTGCAGGTAAAGCCAAGGGCAAACAGTTTGTGGCTCAACCCAAGGGTATAGCAAAGAAAACAGCAGGATTTAGATAATGGCATATACCTCCGGCAGTACCGCATTTAACCTTGACTTCACCGAATTAGCGGAAGAAGCGTGGGAACGCGCTGGACGGGAAATGCGTTCAGGATATGACCTAAGAACCGCACGCAGATCAATGAACCTGTTAACCATTGAGTGGCAAAACAGGGGGATCAACATGTGGACGATTGAGCAAGGCTCCATCGATCTGGTTGCAGGTTTAAACACGTATCCAACCCCGACAGATACCATTGACCTAATGGATCACGTAATCCGTACTGGGGCTAACAGCGCCAGCACACAGTCAGATTTAACGATCACTCGCATTAGTTCTTCGACCTATGCCACGATCCCCAATAAATTACAGCAGGCTCGTCCTATCCAGATCTTTGTTCAAAGGAACTCTGGCGAGACAAACCCTGCTAATTCAACGCTAAGTACAACCATCACCGCCACAAGCACAGAGATAACTCTCAGCACAACGGTTGGATTGGCTGCGGCTGGGTATATAAAATTAGATAATGAGACAATCTACTATCAATACATCACAGGGAATACCTTATATGTATGTTCAAGGGCGCAGAACGACACGACGGCAGCAGCCCATACAGCGGGCATCTCGGTGTATGTTCCTCAACTTCCTGCTGTGACCGTCTGGCCTACCCCAGATAACTCAACCCCATATCAATTGATCTATTGGCGGCTACGGCGCGTGCAAGATGCTGGGGCTGGTATACAGACTGGCGATATGAATTTTCGCTTCCTACCCGCCGCTGCGGCAGGATTAGCCTATCAAATTGCAGCCAAGGTTCCTGAACTGATGCCACGGGTGCAAATGCTTAAAGATATGTATGACGAGCAATTCAATCTTGCCGCTGGTGAAGACCGAGAGAAGGCAGCGATTAGGTTTGTTCCTCGTCAATCATTCATTGGAGGAGGTAGCGCTTAATGGCTGGGTTATTTGATCCAGAGGGTAAAGATTTTGATTATGAAACAGCCCTCGCTTACAAAATGCAGCCAAAGAAAAAGGGCGAACATTGGGGTTCTGTTGCCCCAACATCAGACGATGAGCGCATAGCCAATGATTTACCAGAAGATAGCTATGTTTTGTTAAAGGGTAGGGGTCACCAAACTTTTAACAAAGCAGAAGCGGCAGAAAATGAGCGTGGATCAAAGATTGTAAAACGTGGCGAAAGATATTATTCTGTGCCAAAAGGGTTTAAAAAAGGCGGGATGGTTTCAGCCTCTAGCCGTGCGGATGGTGTAGCCCAAAGGGGTAAAACCAAGGGAAGGATTTTGTAATGGGCAATAGATTTGCTTCTGGCAAATACAGTATTGCCATGTGCGACCGTTGTGGTCAGCGCTACAAACTCAAGGAGTTAAAGAAGGAAATCATCAAGACAAAGCGGTACGACCTTAAAGTTTGTCCTGAGTGCTGGGATCCAGATCAGCCTCAGTTGCAACTAGGTATGTATCCAGTTGATGATCCGCAGGCTGTGATGGAGCCACGTAATGACGGCACATACGTCACTGCTGGTGTGAATGGATTGCAGGACAACCTATCTGGTTTTGGTGGTTATCCAACCGGAGGTTCTAGGGACATCCAGTGGGGCTGGTATCCAGTAGGTGGATCGAGTGAATTTGATGTGCCTTTAACACCAAATAACTTGGTGGGAACGACAAGTGTTGGTACAGTAACGGTTAGCGTAACTTAGGAGCGAAAAATGGATAAAGCGGACTTAAAACAAGATAAGAAAATGATTGCTGGTGCTGTGCATAAGCATGAGAAAAAGCTGCACCCCGGTCAGCCTATGACTAAATTTGCCAAGGGCGGCAAGACCAATATGCAAATGCGTAAATTGGGTCGTGGCATGGCTAAGGTTGCCAACCAGATGAAATCTTCAAGGGGAAAATAATGGGATTTTCTAAAAAAGTAATGGGTAAGGAAGTTGGCGATGCCAGCGTCTATGCCAAACCGCACACTATGGATGGTAAGGCTGGTGTAAAGATGCGCGACAAAGCGCCTATGCCCCGCAAGAAGGATTGGACTCCAATGGATGGCGTAAGCATCGGCACTAACGATGAAGTTAAAACTACTGGCATCAAAATCCGTGGAACAGGCGCTGCCACCAAAGGCGTGATGGCTAGAGGCCCGATGGCATGACATACAACGAATTAGTCACTGCTGTTCAAGATTACTGTGAGAACACGTTTCCCACGGTAGATATGAACACGATGATTAAGCAGGCGGAGCAACGCATCTATAACACGGTGCAGATTGCCAACCTTCGCAAGAACGTTACCGGAACTATTGTCTCCGGTAACAAGTATTTATCTGCGCCTGATGATTTCTTGTCTACGTACTCCTTGGCTGTATATCCAAGCGCAGGCGGTGACTACCTCTATTTGTTAAACAAAGATGTTAACTTTATGAGAGATGCGTATCCCAATCCTGCGGATACGGGAAAACCCAAGCACTATGCTATTTTTGGCCCACAGTCTTCAAATGTAAAAGAATTGTCTTTTATTCTTGGCCCAACGCCAGATGTAACGTACTCCGCTGAGTTGCATTATTACTATTACCCTGAGTCAATTGTGACTGCCAGCCAGACTTGGCTAGGAGATAACTTTGATTCTGCTCTTCTTAATGGAACGATGGTCGAGGCTATCCGTTATATGAAGGGTGAGAAAGATTTGGTTGATTTGTACAACCAGATGTATGTTCAGTCTATCTCTCTACTCAAGAACTTGGGAGATGGCAAACAACGCATGGATGCTTATCGTGATGGGCAGGTTAGGAATCCGGTGAGTTAATGTCTATTATCCAAACCCAGACCACCAGCTTCAAAAAGGAGCTATATCAAGGTATACACGATCTATCTACGGATACCATCAAGATAGCCTTGTATACGGCCAATGCTGATTTAAATGAAAACACAACTGTGTATTCAAGCAATAATGAAGTGGCCGCCACTGGAACTTATGTAGCTGGAGGGGCGCAACTTACCCCGATTACTGTGAGTTCTTCTGGTTATACGGCGTATGTGGGCTTCCCAAACATATCTTGGACGGGTGCAATCACAGCAAGATGCGCGTTAATTTATAACGCAACGCAGGGAAACAAGTCTATCGCTGTTTTGGATTTTGGTGCTGACAAAACTTCCACTACAACATTTACAATCACTATGCCAGCCAACACTTCGACAGCGGCGCTTATTAGGAGTTCAAATTGATAGTTACAACAACTAGAGGCGATATGGATGACTCTTTGCTAGAGAAGCGAGAGGGTGATGTTGATAACAATAACGAAACAACCACATGGACAGAATACTGGTTAGAGGGTGAGCTTGTTCACCGTTCTGTTCATGTAACTTTGAAGAAAATGCCGCCTATAGGTGGTGAAACTGGTACTTTTTAAGGAACTACTATGGCAAATACCGCATCAATGTGTACCTCCTTTATGGGAGAAGTACTGACGGCAACACATAACTTTGGTACTGCGCCTATTCGTGCGGTTACAACTGCTGACACGTTTAAAGCCGCTTTGTACTTTACTTCGGCAACGATTAATGCCGCTACCACTGCATATGGCACTACTGGAGAAGTAACAAACACTTCTGGTTCTGGCTATACGGCGGGCGGTGTAACAGTTACCAATGGAACAGCTCCTATTGCAACCAACAGTTCATCGACTGCTGGTGTAGCTTACTGGACTCCAACGGCTAGTTTCTCTTGGTCTGCATTGACTGTTACCACTGCTTTCAACGCAGTTTTGGTATACAACTCAAGCCAGTCAAACAAATCTGTAGCGGTGTATACGTTTGGCGATCAAACAATTACCGCTGGTACGTTTACTTTAACGATGCCATCAAACACTACAACAACTGGTTTGCTACGAATCGCAACCACCTAAAGGGTAAGTATGTCTCTCGGCTGGGGCTACCAAACGTGGGGGGCAAACGGCTGGGGTGGCACTCTTGACTCGACAGGAGATGTAGCAACAGGAGCCGTAGGAACAACTACGCCTGTTATTTCGATTGCTTTAACTGGCAATTCAACAACAGGTTCTGTTGGCTCTCTGACCGCAAGCGTTTTTGTTGGGTCAGGTGATACAGCAACGGGTTCTGTAGGAACTCTGGGGGTTACACAAACAGTTGCATTGGCGGGTGTATCGGCTTCTGGAGAAGTTGGAACATTAACCAGAGGCGCTACATCTGCCCTGACAGGGGTATCTGCAAGCGGTTTGGTTGGGTCGGTCACTCCTACTAACGCAGAGGAATTGACGGGCGTTGAGGGCATGGCTAATTTGGGACAAGTAATTGTTCCGTTGTTACCGGACTCGGCGGTAGGTGAAATTGGAACACTTGGCTTAGATAGGACAGTTTCTTTAACTGGAGTATCTGCAAGCGGAGTGCTTGGAACAATTGGTCTTGGGACTAGAAGTTTTGCACTTGTTGGCAATTCTGCTTCTGGTCAAATTGGAACGGTATTTGCTGTTTATTGGAAGTTAATTGATGACAGTCAGGACGCAAACTGGCAAAATATCAGCAACTCTCAAACAGCAGACTGGGCAGAAGTAATAACGTGAGGTTAAACATATGACAACAGCGGCAACATCCCTTTTAGGTCTTGCGCTCCCTGTTACTGGAGAGTTATCAGGAACATGGGGCGATACTGTAAATAACAGCATTACTTCTTTGGTTGATTCGGCAATCGCTGGCACAACAACCATTAGTTCTGATGCTGACGTAACCCTAACTACCACAACTCTAGCGGCAAATACTGCCCGTGAAGCCATCCTCTTATGGACAGCAAGTGGAACAGTAACCCGAAACATTACCGCCCCAGCCCAGAGTAAGGCATACATTGTCATCAACGCAACTGGGAGTACTCAGTCAATCGTTCTGCGAGGCGCTGGCCCAACGACAGGCGTGACTATCGTAGCGGGTGAAAAAGCTCTTTGCGCTTGGAATGGTTCAGACTTTGTAAAGATTGCCACATCTGTTGCAGACGGTGTTACGACAATCACATTTGGCTCCACTGGGCTGACTCCTTCCACAGCGACAAGCGGCGCGGTTACTGTTGCTGGCACATTGGCTGTTGCTAATGGCGGTACAGGTCTTACGGCAGGAACATCTGGTGGTGTTCTAGCTTACACCGCCTCTGGAACTTTGGCATCGTCCACGGCACTAGCCGCAAGCGCCCTAGTCATCGGTGGCGGGGCTGGCGTGGCTCCAAGCACCACAACCACAGGCACGGGCGTTGTGACTGCTCTAGGGGTGAATACAGGCTCCGCAGGTGCATTTGTGGTCAATGGAGGGGCATTGGGTACACCTTCTAGCGGTACTGCAACCAATGTCACAGGTCTACCTTTGACCACGGGTGTAACAGGAACACTACCTATCGCTAACGGTGGTACAGGCGCATCTACTTTGGCGGGAGCAAATATTGCTCTAATCAATACAGCACAGACATTTACGGCAACCCAGACGTTCAATGGAACAACTGCGACTTCGGCTGTAAAGACTCTGAACATTGCCGAACCAGCTAACGTAGTGGCATCAGCCCCATCTGCAACGACTAACTTCTATGTCAACAGTGGAGCAGTTCAGTACTACACAACCAACGCCGCCAACAACTGGACATTGAATATTGCTTTCTCGTCAGGCACTTCGCTCAATACGGCGATGGCTACGAACGATTCAATCTCAATCACCATGTTGGCAACAAATAGTACAACGGCTTACTACAACTCTGCTGTGACGATTGACGGCACATCTGTCACCCCTAAGTGGCAAGGCGGAACAGCACCTACGAGTGGTAACGCAAGTTCTATTGATAGTTACACATATGTAATTTTGAAGACAGCATCTGCAACATATACCGTTCTTGCTTCTCAGACCAAGTTCGCATAAGGATAACTAATGCCTCGTTTATCCAAGATTGGAGCCGCCGCACTAGCCGCCTTTGGGTGGACTGGTCTTGCATCAGTATCTGCTAGTTACCTTGTGGTCGCTGGTGGTGGTGGGGGGGGAGGTATTCTTACCAATGGTTCTGGAGGCGGTGGTGGAGCAGGTGGATTACTCAGTGGAACAACATCTTTAAAACCAACTCTGTCTTATACAGTTACTGTTGGCGCTGGTGGTACTGCATCGGTATCAGGCTCAAATTCAATATTTAACGCTATTACATCTACTGGTGGTGGCGGTGGTGCTGAATCTGGTGGCAACAATGCTTACACAGGTGGTTCTGGTGGCGGAGGAGCAGGCACTAACACATCACCAAATAATGCTGGAGCGGCTGGTACATCGGGTCAAGGTAACACTGGTGGCACTGGTGGTCTTCTTTTTGGAACAACTCGTGGAGGCGGAGGCGGAGGCGGAGCATCTGCCGTTGGTGCAAATCAAAATAGTGGAACAGGCGCGGCAGGTGCTGGTGGAGCAGGAACAGAATGGCCTACTAGTTCTGGCGTTTTCTACGCAGGAGGCGGTGGTGGAGGCGGCACTACAGGCGGCGCAGGTGGTACAGGCGGTGGAGCAAATGGTGCAAGTTCTGGAACTAGCCCCGCCCCTTCTGGTACTGCCAACAAAGGTGGTGGAGGAGGTGGTGGTGACCAAACATCTGCCAATCGCTACGGAGGTTCTGGCGGTTCTGGCGTAGTCATCATTTCATATCCTGCCCCACAACAGTTTGGTGGTGGAGTAGTCACTACAAGTGGCTCTAATGTTATTCACACATTCAATACATCAGGAACACTATCTCCTTTGTCTTCTGTAACAGCAAGTTATTTAGTTGTTGCTGGTGGCGGTTCTGGTGGTGATGGTTATGGCGGAGGTGGTGGAGCAGGCGGTTTGCTCTCAGGTACTGGGTTAACTATTGATACTAATTCAGTTTATGTTGTAACTGTCGGTGCTGGAGGAACGGCTTCTACTGGTGGTAATAACCGAGGAAACCAAGGAACTAACTCTACATTTAGTGCAGTTGCAACTGCCGCAGTAGGCGGTGGTGGTGGTGCTGGATTTGTTCTTGGACAAACTGCACAATCAGGTGGTTCTGGTGGTGGTGGAATGTATAGTGCTCTTGGGGGTTATGGAAACCCAACAGGCGGCTCTGCTACATCAGGTCAAGGCTATGCGGGTGGCACACCATCTGGAACGGGCGGTTATTTTGGTGGCGGTGGTGGTGGTGCTGGTGCGGTAGGTGCAACGGGTAGTGGAACTTCTAGTGGAACTTCTACTGGTGGTGCTGGTGGTGTAGGCATAGCAAATCCAATCACAGGCTCAACTGCGGGACAACTTGTTTCTTCTACCTATTATTTGGCTGGTGGTGGTGGTGGTGGAGCCTATAACGCAGGTGCTTCTGCGGGTGCTGGTGGCAATGGCGGTGGTGGCGCTGGTAGCAAAACAACGGGAGTTCTTGGAACTGCTGGCACGGCTAATACTGGCGGTGGTGGCGGTGGCTCTTGTGATGGAGTCGCATCTTCAGCAATAGGTGGCTCTGGCGTTGTAATCATCTCTTACGCAGGTTCTACACAGCAAATGGCTGGTGGTACTGTGACTATCACTGGTGGTAATGTCATTCACACATTCACATCAAGCGGATACCTGACACCAATCAAATATGTAAACAACTCTTTGCGTTTCCGTTCTAGTGCTAGTGCTTATTTGAATAGGACTCCTGCAACAGCATCCAATCGTCAAACATGGACATGGAGTGCTTGGATTAAGCGTGGAACATTAAGTTCTGGCTACCCCGTTTTATTTCAAGGCGGTACAACTTCATCTGACACAGGTTCAACGGCTATTGCTTTTGGCGCTGATGATAAATTATATGTTCAAGGGTATTCTACAAATTGGATTGTTACCAATGCTGTTTATCGTGACCCATCGGCTTGGTATCACATTGTTTTGGCAATGGATAGTACTCAAGCAACAGGAAGTAATAGATTTAAATTGTATGTAAATGGTTCTGAAGTATCTTATGGAACTTACAACAATTTAACTCAAAATACTAATTACGGAATAAATCAAGCCGCAAGTCATGTTCTCGCACAATCAATAGCATCTTTTGGTGGAAATTATTTTGACGGCTACATGACCGAAGTCAACTTTGTTGATGGTCAACAGTTAACACCAAACAGTTTTGGAACAATCAATTCTTATGGTGTATGGCAACCCATCACCTATGGTGGTTCGTATGGTACTAACGGCTTCTACTTGCCTTTTAACCGTGGCAATGATAGTTATGCTGGTTCTTTCACTAATAGTGCAAGCCAGTATTTAACAGCAACTTTGCCAGCAACATTGACAGGCGCTTTTACTATTGAAGCCTATTGCTATAGAAGCACGACAACAACAAATTCTATTTTTACCTTGGGTGATTCAAACACAAGTACTGGTATTGAATACTATATAGGCACTAGCGGAACTGTAAACAATGTTTACTCTAATGGCGCTCAAATCACTACTTCTAGCAATGTTCCAGTGGTAGGCGGATGGAGCCATGTTGCAGTTACTAGAGACTCTAGTAATGTTGTTCGTTTGTTTATAAACGGGCAACAAACAGGCGGTACATGGACAACTACTGCCGCATTCTCTAGCACATTAAGAATTGGTACTGAGTATTACGCTAGTGCGGCAAGCGCATATTGGAATGGTAATATTTCCAATTTCCGAATAGTCAACGGCACTGCTTTATATACAACAAGCAGTTTTGCACCTCCAACTTCTGCATTAACTGCGGTGTCTGGTACATCAATACTGACTTTGCAAAGTTCAACTATTATTGATAACAGCGGAAATTCTTTGTCAATCACCAACACAAACGGTGTCAACATGAACCAGAACTATCCATTTAGTTTTGGCATATTTAACGACCAAGGCCCATCGGGTAACAACTGGACAGGTAACAACATTACGTTGAGTACAAATCCAGTTACAACATCTACATTTACAGCGGTTACATCGACAACTTGGGTTGCACCTGCTGGTGTTACATCTGTTAACTACCTTGTAGTGGCAGGTGGCGGTGGTGGTGATGGCGGCGGTGGTGGCGGCGGTGGTTTCCGTTATGGAAGTCTAGGCGTAACGCCCGGCACTTCCTACACAGTTACTGTTGGTGGCGGAGGCCCTTTAGGAGGCAACGGCAGTAATTCAGTCTTTTCAACCATTACATCTGCTGGTGGTGGAGGTGGTGGCCCTTATTACGCAAACGCAAGCAACGGTGGATCTGGTGGCGGTAGTGCCGCAGGTTACACCCGTGGGCTTGGTAACACGCCTTCTGTAAGCCCATCGCAAGGCAATAACGGTGGAACTGGTGGTAGCACATCTGGCGGTGGCGGCGGAGGCGCTGGTGCGACTGGTTCAGATGGTTCTGGTGGCTCTGGAGGCGCAGGAGGTAATGGCGCAGTCTGGTCTGTAAATGGCGTTACTTACGCTGGTGGCGGCGGTGGCGGTGGAACAAGTTCTGGTGGTGCTGGAGGTTCTGGTGGCGGAGGCGCTGGTTCTTCATACACATCAACTGCTGGAACTCCTAATACAGGTGGCGGTGGTGGCGGTAGTTATTACGTTGGCCCACCCGGAGGTGGCTCTGGTATTGTTATCTTGTCTTACACACAGGCATCAACATCTACCTACGACAGCATGACCGATGTACCAACACTAACAAGTGCGACAGCGGCTAACTTCTGTACATTGAACCCATTGAACGGCTCAGGCTCCATTACAAATGGTAATTTGACTCATGCAGGAAGTGGCGCAAACTGGTACTCTGCATCGTCAACCATTGCGTTTGATGCGTCTGCAAACTACTATGCCGAAGTAACCATTATTTCTAATAACTCTGTTAGCAACGGCATTCAGTTAGGAGTTATTGGTTCAGCACAAGCGTTGTCTGGAAACACTTCAACATTAGGAACCTATGCAACTGGTTATTCATGGCAAAGTTATGCAAGTGGTTCGGCAAATAAATTCAACAATGGGACTGGTAGTAATTACAACAGTCTTGCAACCTATACAACAGGTGATGTCATTGGTGTCCAATTAAGTGCAGGAACTCTAAATTTCTATAAAAATGGAGTGAGCCAAGGTTCTGCATATACTGGATTGAGTGGTAGTTTTTGTTTTGGTGGAAGCCCTTACAACGGAGATACTGTTGCTTGGAACTTTGGTCAACAGCCATTTGTCTATACGCCTCCTACAGGCGCATTAAGACTCAACACCTATAACCTATAAGGAATAGAAATGCCAACAACATATGCAATTCCTGATGGTCGTACTGTGATGGCGGCTACGACTTATACGGGTACAGGGTCTAGCCTAACAGTTAGTAACGCAGTAAATGGAGTCAGTTTTCAACCTGATTTTGTTTGGATTAAAAGGCGAGATGGCGGACAATCGCATCAACTTTACGATGTAATTCGTGGCGTTAACAAAGCGGTATATTCAAACCTAACAAGTGCTGAAGCAACAGAAGCAAATGGATTATCTGCGTTTACATCTAGCGGATTTACTGTTATTTCTGACATTGGCGTAAACACATCTGGTGGCACTTATGTTGGATGGAATTGGAAAGAAGGAGCAACTCAAGGTTTTGACATTGTTTCTCAAACACTTGGCACAACAGGTATTAACACTATTACTCATAATCTTGGTGTTGTTCCAACAATGGTGCTTGCTAAGAAAACTAGCGCAGGTGCTGAACAATGGTTGGTGTATCACGCATCAGGCACAACGCAATCTCAATATCTTGGGTTAAACACGACAGCGGGCGCATCAACAAGCGCAAATATATGGGGTTCATCTGCGTTTACAACAACTCAGATTTACTTTAGCGGAACATCTGGTAACACTTATGTGTTTTACATATTTGCCCCAGTAGCAGGGTATTCAGCCTTTGGTTCGTACACGGGTAACGGGGTTGCTGATGGGCCTTTTGTTTACCTTGGATTTAGACCTCGGTTTGTAATGATAAAAGCAAGCAATACAACTGGAGGCTGGTCAATGACAGATACTTCTAGAGACCCGTATAACTTAACAACTAACAAAATTGAAGCAAATACGGCTTTATCAGAACCATCAAATGCAGGTTTATATCAATTTGATATTTTGTCAAATGGTTTCAAAATTAGGCAAGGCACAGGTTACGGAATAAATAATTCTGCTGATTACATCTATATGGCATTTGCCGAAAACCCATTCAAATACGCTAACGCTCGATAAGGAGAAAACATGAGTCACTATGCAAAAGTAGAAAACGGAATCGTCACTCAGGTGATTGTTGCCGAGGAAGACTTCATTCAAACAGGCGCTTTAGGCGACCCTGCTGGATGGATTCAAACTTCGTATAACACTCACGGAGGACAACACCCAGAGGATAGACCACTGCGTAAGAACTATGCAGGTATTGGTTACACCTATGACACAGGACGGGATGCTTTTATTCCTCCACAGCCCTACCCATCATGGACTATGAGCGATGACACTTGTCTGTGGAATGCTCCTGTGGCTATGCCTACAGAGGGTGGCCCATTCACTTGGAATGAAGCAAATCAATCTTGGGACGCTGTTCAAGCGTAATAAGCCATTGACCCATTCTCCCTACTTATGGCGGCGCAAGCCGCTGTTGGCTTTATTAAGCAGGGATGTTCTATGCTCCATGAGGGGCGTATGGAGCTTGAGGGCGCAAAGAAGACAGTCGAGGGAGTCATCTCAGATGTCAAGGCTATTAGAGGTATCTTTAACTGGTTCGTTGGTCTGTTTGTTAGTAAGCCAGCCGCAGAAGCAAAGCCTGTGGCGCAAAAGAAAGCCAAAGCAAAACAACAACAATCCTACGAAGACCTTGAACTTAAACTCATCAGCGAGATTGGGGCAAACCTCGGAGTCCTCTTTGACACACAGCAACAGATTACAAACCATTACCTTGAACTAGAGGAGACAAGCAAAACCAACTATGACCCAGCGCAAAACACCAGTCAAAAAGCCATAGAGCGGGCATTGATTGAGTTGCAATTGGAGAAGTTGATGGAGCAGACTAGGGAGGCAATGGTCTACGCCCCGCCTGAGTTAAAGGACTTGTATAGCAGATTCCTCAAGATGCACCAAAAGATTGAGCGGGAACAAGAATGGGCTAGGGCAGAGACAATTCGCAAGACTAGGTTGGCAAGGTGGAAACAGGAGCAAGAAGAAATTGAGTTGATTGGGCTGATAAGTAGTGGGGTCGCAGTTGTGTTTATATCTATGTTTTTTGGATGGTTCATGTGGCAACTACGAAGCTGGTCTACTGGATATTGATAGGAGTGGCAATATGCGTAATTGTTGGAGTGACCTCAATGGCATATGTAGAAACCTTGTATATGCGAGCGCAACTCAAGCAAGAGATAAAAGAGTTGCGTAAGTTGAAACGTGAATTAAAGGAGCAGAAATGAATTGGGCAGATGTATTAAAAGCGGTCATACCCATTATTGTGGCTTCCCTTGCTTGGCTCTTGGGTCAGGTCAACGATTTCTCCACGCGCTTGACGCGAATTGAAGGCGCTATGCCTGCATTGATTACCAAAGAGGGCATCCCAACGGACAGCCCAATTTCTACGGAGAAACGAGCCATTATGAAGGAGCATTTGATGAACCACATCAACGAGTTGCAAGTCAAAGTCAGGTTGCTTGAAGAACGTGAAAAAATGGGAGTTAAAAAATGATGACACTATTCTCAACCCTACTGTCTTTCCTGATGGGCGGGTTACCAAAACTGATGGACTTCTTCCAAGACCGTGCAGACAAGTCGCATGAACTAGCCTTGGCGCAGATGCAGACTGAGCGCGAGTTGACCCTGAAGAAGGCTGGCTTAGAGGTTCAAGAAAAGATTGAGCATATCCAGACCGAGCAGATTCAGATTAACGCTGAGGTGACCAACGCACAGACAGCCATGCAAGAGCGTCAAGCCCTGTATGCCCACGACATTGCTATCGGTCAGGGTTCTAGTCAGTGGGTGATTAACGCCCGTGCTATGGTGCGCCCCGCCATAACTTATGGCTTGTTTGTCTTGTTTGCTTTTGTGGAAATCTTCGGCTTCTGGTTTGCCTATCACAAGGAAGTGCCATTTGATGTGGCTTTAGACCTACTGTGGGACAACGAGACTCAGATCATTTGGGCAAGCGTAGTGTCGTTCTGGTTTGGTACACAAGCATTTGGCAAGAAATGATATTAAATCAAGGCAAAGTGGCTGGCGGTTTGGTAGACGAACTGCTTGAAGTCATACACAAGTACGATGAAACTTTGTACATGGCAACAGTTATTGGTGCTTTGGAATTGGTTAAGCAACAACTAATCCAAGAGAGCATTGAGGAAGAAGACGAATGAACCTGTCAGATAAAGCCCTCAAGATGATTAAGCACCATGAAGGGGTGCGTCAGAAGCCTTACCGTTGCCCAGCCAAGTTGTGGACGGTGGGGGTGGGGCATGTCTTGTACCCAGAGCAGGGCAAGATGAAGATTGAGGAGCGTGATGGGTTTGGCCTCAAGGACGCAGACAACCGCACATTCAGCATGGAAGAAGTTGATGGAATTCTTAAAGCAGATTTGGCTAGGTTTGAGCGAGGTGTGGTTCAGTTCTGTCCTGTTCCCCTCACTCAAGGTCAGTACGATGCTCTCATATCTTTTAGTTTCAATGTTGGTCTGGGAACACTACAGCGTTCAACCCTCCGTCAGAAGGTTCTGCGCGGAGATATGGAAGGGGCGGCAGAAGAACTCTTGAAGTATTGCAAGGCGGGTGGCAAAATACTCAAAGGGTTGGAAAACCGCCGTAAAGACGAGCGTTCCCTGTTCTTAGGATAAGAAATGCCACTAAAAAAATTAGCTCTAAGGCCGGGGGTCAACAAAGAGAACACTCGCTATACCAATGAAAACGGCTGGTATGACTGCGACAAAATCCGATTCCGTCAAGGTACACCTGAGAAGATCGGTGGGTGGCAACGCATCTCAGCCAATACGTTTGTTGGTATTTGCCGTTCTTTGTGGACTTGGGTAACTCTTGGCTCTCAAAGGCTAATTGGAGTAGGCACTAACTTAAAGTTCTATATTAGTTCTGGTGGCGCTTATTACGATATAACACCTACGCAATTTGTTCATACGCTGACAAATCCATTTGCTACGCAAAGCGGCTCCACTACCGTTACCGTGACTGACGCTACTGGTGGATACATCAACAACAACTTTGTAACATTTAGTGGCGCTACAGCTGTAGGCGGTATCACCATCTCTGGCGAGTATCAGCTTACTTACGCAAGCGCTACCACTTATACGATTACAGCTGCGTCGGCAGCTTCATCAAATGCAACAGGCGGCGGTACTGTTTATGCTGTATACCAAATCAATGTAGGCCCAGCTTACGCAGTCCCGTTAGTTGGATGGGGTGCTGGTACATGGGGAAGCGGAACATGGGGCGTTGGTACAACATCAAATGATGCCATGCGCTTATGGAGTCAGAGTAATTTTGGCGAAGACTTAATCTACGGGCCAAGGGGTGGGCCGATTTACTACTGGGATGCTGGAATTGGTTATCAAGACTCCACAATCACCATGACCATAGCCACTCCTTGTGTTGTATCGTCTACTATTATTTTGCCTAATTTGTCGGCAATTATTTTTCAAACAACAGGCGCATTGCCTACGGGCTTATTGGTTGGAACAATTTACTACACAAGGTATGTCTCATCTACAACATTTAATTTATCACTAACCCCTACAGGCGCTTTGATAAATACTACAGGCAGTCAGTCTGGAGTTCATTCCATATCCCCAAGAGGCATGGATATTACGACTTTTGCGGCGGCTTCTAACTGCCCAATCATCCAAAACTACATCCTTGTTTCAGATATAAGCAGGTATGTATTTGCATTTGGCTGTAATGCCCTTGGCTCAACCACTCAAGACCCAATGCAGATTCGCTGGTCAGATCAAGAATCTGTGGTTGAGTGGACTCCTGCCGCCACTAATACGGCTGGTGATCTGCGTTTGTCTCACGGTTCTAAAATCGTTACAGCCATGCAGGCTCGCCAAGAAATATTGGTCTGGACTGACTCATCTCTTTATTCTCTCCAGTACGTTGGCGCTCCTGTGGTCTGGGGTTCTCAGTTGGTGGGAGACAACATATCTATCGCTGGAGAAAATGCTGTTGGTTACGCTAACGGTGTAGCTTATTGGATGGGTGTGGATAAGTTCTATAAATATGATGGACGCACACAAACACAATCTTGCGATCTGCGACAGTTTGTATTTGAGAATATTAACAAATCCCAGTTTGACCAAGTTATGTGCGGAACAAACGAGGGCTTCAATGAGGTGTGGTGGTTCTATGTCAGCAATGACAGCGTGGACTCCAAGATTGATAGTTATGTGGTTTACAACTACCTTGAGCCAGACGGCAAAGGCGGAACTGGCGTTTGGTACTACGGCTCTATGGGTAGAACGGCGTGGCTTGATTCTGGTTTAAGAGACTATCCAATTGCTGCCACTTATAACTACAACATTGTTGACCATGAGATTGGCGTGGATGACAAAGCCACCGCTACTACAGTTCCTATTGAGGCTTACATCACATCTGCGGAATTTGACATTGATGACGGCGATAGGTTTGGTTTTATATGGCGTGTAGTACCAGACATTACATTCCGTGGATCTACGGCGGCAAGCCCGCAAGTTACGATGTATCTCAAACCTATGCAGAACTCAGGCTCTGGATATAACGACCCAGCATCTGTGGGAGGTGAGTCTTCAGCCACTATCACCCGCACGGCAGTTCTTCCTATTGAAGCATTTACAGGGCAGATCTATACAAGGGTTAGAGGCCGTCAGATGGCTATGGAAGTAAGGTCTACGGCAGAGGGTGTAACTTGGCAACTAGGATCCCCCCGCCTAGACATTAGACAGGACGGCAGACGATGACATTCATTATTACCTCTGAGTCTGATCTCAATAGGATTGCCGCTCCAGCGCTTCCATCACCCACACAAAGTTATTCTGACGTATATCAAAACCAGTTTAATAATGTTTTGCGTTTGTATTTCAATCGTATACAGGGCATATTAGACCAACTAAATACAGATAGCGGCATAATCCCAGCCCTTACTGTTTACACGGTTGCAACGTTGCCAAGCGCAGTTACATCTAGCGTTGGCGCTAGAGCGTTTGTGTCAGATGCAACAGTAACAACTTTTGCCTCCACGGTTGCTGGAGGAGGAGCCAATAAAGTACCTGTATATTCCGATGGAACAAACTGGAAAATTGGATGAACTTTATTGAACTTCTTAACAAGGTAGCCAGAGTCGCCCGTCCGGCTCACCATGAGTTTGTCCCTATTGAGCGGATGGACGAGAGGTTTGAGGAAACTTGTTTTGACTCTCTAGACATGCTGATGATTGGCATGTTCATGGGCATGATCTACGACATAGATGACGAGATATCCAAAGAGTTCCAGCCTGAGACCGTGCAGGAACTTTATGACTTTATACAGTTAAACAAAAAGCATGATCCTGTATCTATAGAGTGGGCGCTGGAGCAGATTAAATGATCCACCTAACGCACTACCGCACGGCATATTCAACTACGGTGGAGTTGATGGAGGGTGTCTTCCCCCAGAAAGTTCACTGGTTTCCAGAGACATATGCGCGTGTAAACAGTGGGATGTTCTACGTTCCCCACCGTGTTGCTGACAAAGTACTTGACCCAGTCCTAGCCAAAGAACTAAGGGAAAACCCTGTGGGTAAGACTGCATTTATTCTTGCTGGTGGAAACTCTCACTTTGCAGGAATTAACCCCCGATCCAAGGATCCTACAAGGCTGTCTTATGAATATAAGTTCCTACCATTTACTCTTACTCAAGTGTATGCAGGAAGAACAGCCCAAGCCTTGGGTGCTACGGATCATGTTGTTACCGATGCCACAGCCTGCGCCTCCAGTCTTAAAGCGCTGATGGATGTACAGACCCTAATTAACTTTTATGGGTTTAAACGTGTAATTGTCCTGACGGTAGAGGATGCTGTTACCAACTCAGTCCTTGAGTTCTTTGGAGAAGCCAAGGCATCTCTTACCAAGAAAGAGGAAGATTTAGGTGTTAAGCCATCTGCCTTTGATGAGACAAACTACGGGTTCTTTGTGGGTCAAGGCGCGGCTCTGGCGGTGTTTGAGTCCAGCGACGTATCAGAGAACCCTATAGCCATTCTCAAGGGAGCCTATACAGCCAGCGAAGATCACTCGAACGCTATCGGCCAGCGAGAGGATGGGCAAGGGTTCATTCGTGCGATTGAGGGGGTTCTAGACATAGCCCGTACCCCCGCCGAGCATATAAGCATTGTCAAAACGCACGGTACTGGAACAAAGTCCAACAACGTGGCTGAAAAAGCGGCTTTGGCGTACACGTTAGACCAATATGTCGCCACCTCGTACAAGCAAAAGATAGGTCATACGATGGGTGCCAGCGGTCTATTGGAAACTCTATTATTAATAGATAATATCCTCTCTGATGAGATAGTTCCCTGTATCGCTAACAGGACTGCCTATGACGAAGTATTTCTGTCGGAAGATGTCAAAGTGCCACAGGGCGATATATTGACTCTTGCGGCGGGTATGGGCAATGTGTACTCGGCGGCTGTGCTGTCGTTGGAGATATAAATGTCAAAGATGATAGACAGTAACAAGCAAAAACTGGATTTTGCGCAAATTGTTGTAATTGCGCTGGAAAACACACGCTCAAATTATCCAATTAAAGCGGCTCTTCCGGCCATTTTGACTGAGGTTACTCAGCCAAATACAGATGTAAAGCAGATGGGCAACACCGTATTTATTTTGCATGATGGAAATGATGGACAAGCAGTTTTTAAGGCTTTAAACGCAGACATTCCAAGAAACTTTTTGCAAAGTGCTAGAAAATATGTGGTGTACGCAAAGAATGAATTGGGTATGGATGTATTGATTACTGAATTTTCCGATCCAGCAATTAGCACATTATTTCATGCAATTTCTAAAAATCCGCCTATGGAGGGTATGGGGTTCAAAGAGTACAAAACCGCCAAAGGTGCGTACCGCATTGTTTTGAATTTAGGACATTGATATGAGCGCAGTATCAGATTCATTAGCCGATTTCGATGACTCAGTGCGCGAAGAAGTTTCTTCTGTTGGAGAAACTATTCAAGACACGGGTCAGGCGGTTATTGATACCGCTGTTACACCTGTAGTAAAGGCCGTTCAAAACACCTACGATGCATTTGAAAAAGACCCTGTAGGAACGACTTTAAAACTAGCGGCTGCTGCGTCTGGAGACCCGACGCTCATCATGGCGACAAATACAGCCGTCAATGTGGCTCAAGGTCAAGACATTAATGATGCGTTAGAAAATGCGGCAAAACAAACCGCCGTGACTTATGCCTCTATTGAAGCGGGTAAATACGCGGCAAGTGAATTTGGAACTCCAACCGCAGAGCCTATTGTTGACATAGAGGCTGGCCCAACACCGACTATTGAAACAGCAGCCCCAGCGCCATCCGCGCCTGTAACCAACACAATTATTAAATCAGGAACTCAAGGCGCTACTAGCGCGGCTTTGCAGGGCAAAGATCCAATTGAAGGCGCTACGTCAGGCATAGTATCTTCTGGCGTTAGCTCAGGCATTAACGCAGGAACAAGCGCAGCCTCAAAAGAAGTATCTGATGCGGATTTTGAAAAATGGTCTCAAGAACAAGCAGAAAAATCTTACGAGAACGCACCTAGCCCAACAGAGTTGGAGGTGATGGCGGCTGACAATACAGTTGCTTTGCCGCCTGCAACAACCACGACAGAGACTGGGCCGGGTTATTACAACGAGGCTACGGGTCAATTTGTGCCAAGCGAAACTGGCACGGCTCCTTTAGACAATACCTCCGGAACTAATCTGGATAGTATGAAGGACTACACCTATGACACTGCGACCAATACTTGGACTTCCCCTGATGGCGAGGTAATCAGTTTAAACGACTTATCTAACACACAGACTCCGTTAGACACTGAGTCAGTTCTACCGCCTCCTTCTGTTGCAGATCCAGAGGCATACAACCCATTGAATGTTAAGCCTGCGCTGGACTATGCGGCAAAGGCTGCGTTACAAAAGGCTGCGGCAGATAAAGCAGCAGCGGCAAGAGCGGCGGCAGCTAAGGCGGCTCAAGCAAATGCGGGGCAGACAACGCAGTCAAATAACCTTCTGGGATTGCTTGCGTTGCTAGATACCAAAGCGCCACAAGCCCCTGTTCAAAATCAATCAAACGACATAAAATACTTCTATGACATTATGGGCAATGAGATATTGCCGCCCGCCCCCGAAAAGACCGCAAAACCTGTGTTTGATTTTGCCGAAGGCGGGACGATAGAAGACCTAATCCGAATGCTGAGGAGTTAATATGGCTTTAATTGTTTCTGGGTACGATTCAAACGGAGACCCCGTATATACGGATGATGGAAATGGGCCAGAATTTTCAACCTCTGGCGGAAATGACAGTCAATATGTAAACCAAGATTTGACTGAGGGTAACAGTGGGTATGTAGATACGACAGAAGAAATCCCAGAATGGATGAATTTAGAAAATTCTGGAAATGTAGCCAATATGGATGGTTGGAAGGCTTCCGGCGGAGTGTGGACGGATCCTGCTGGCAAAACTTACGATATGTCGTACTTAAATGCCCAGCCCGGACTAATGAGTTCCATCTCTAGTTTTTTCAAGAAACCTGACGGTAGTTACGACTTTGGAAAGATGGCTGCTCTTGGAACTGGTCTGGCAGCAATGACGGGTTTAAACAAAGCAGGAAAAACACCCGTAGGTTTTCAAGGTAGTATCCCTAAATACACCGCATTACAGCAACAAATTCCTAGACAGGCCGATCCTAGCCGTGTCCCCGGATCTGCTGGGCAACGCTATTTCACCGATGTGCAGTATGCCGCTCCAGCGGATGTTGCCGCTAAACAAGGCATTATGAGTCAACAAGCACAAACCCTAGCCCAACCTATGGCAACTGGAGGTTTAACCGCTCTTGCCTCTGGTAAATACTTACGTGGTCATACCGATGGCATGGCTGATGAAATCCCAGCCCAGATTGGTAAAGACCAACCAGCCAAACTTAGCCACGGGGAATTCGTTATCCCTGCCGATGTTGTCTCTCACCTTGGAAACGGTAACTCGGATGCAGGCGCTAATGTTTTATACGCCATGATGGCTAAGGTACGCAAAGCACGTACAGGCACAGATAAGCAGGGTAAGAAGATTAACCCTGAGAAGTTCACCCCCGGAGGCGGTATCAAAGGTTTTGCTGTTGGTGGCTCTACAGGAGTTACGGGTGTTGGAAGTGCGGCATCTTCAGGCGTTGCTGGCACTGAATCTAACCTCTCTAACTGGGCAGGCCCATACGTAACGGATATGCTTGGCAAAGGTCAGGCTTTGTCTGAGACCCCATACCAAGCCTATACAGGCCCACTGACCGCTGGCGCATCTGAACTTCAAACTCAGTCGTTTGGCAATGCCGCCAATTTAAACGTGCCAACTGGAATGGGTGGGTACACCCCCGGAACGTTTGATACAACCCAAGCAAACAAGTACATGAATCCGTATCTGTCTGCCGCCCTAGACCCTGTTATGGAAGAACAGCGCAGGCAAGCAGAAATAGGCAGAGTCAATGAAGCCGCACGCTATACCAAGGCAGGCGCTTACGGCGGCGGTCGTCAAGCAATTGCAGACACTGAGAACACACGTAACCTTGGAACTCTCCAGAACAAGACATTGACCGAAGGCTATAAGACAGCCTATGACAAGGCAATGGATCAATTTAATAGAGAACAAGGACTTGGACTACAAGCCCAAGACCTCACCAACAAGTACGGACTTGCCGCTATTGAAGAGCAAGCCAAATTGGGCGGAACTCAAAGAGACATCACATCCCAAGGCATTGCCGCAGACAAAGCGCAGTTTGAGGAAGAGCGTGCTGATCCATTTAAGAAGGTTCAGTTCCAGCAATCATTACTACAAGGCTTGCCCACAGCGGCACAGTCTTACACACCAGCACAGACTAGCGCTCTACAAGACCTTATGTCAACTGGCGCAATGTCTACGGCTCTGTATAAGCAACTCCAAGACCTTGGTGTTATTGCTAAAGACCCCACTACAACCCCTCCGAAAGCGTAAGTATGAATTTAATTCAAACTCAATATCATTTACGTGATCTTCCCAATGAGCAGGTAAAGGCTTTTGCTAACGGAAGAGATCCATCCGCAGTGCCGGAATGGTTAGCCGCCGCTGAAATGCAGCGTCGTGAGCGGGTAGAGATGGCTAGTAGCAAAGCTCCCGACAAGTCGGTCAAAGAACGCCTTGAAGAGACTATGGGTCTAAAGGCTTTACAAGCCCAGCGTCAACAAATGGCTGGTCAAAAGATGGGTGAGCAGGCTATGGCTATGCCCACCATACCTGAGAACGTACCTCAGCCAGAAGAACAACCTGAAGTGCAAGCTGCGGCATCAGGTGGTTTGATGCGTGGTATCGCTCAATTGCCTGTGGAGATGTTCCACCAAGCAGCCTATGCAGGCGGTGGAATTGTTGCTTTTGAATCTGGTGGAAAAACTGCCTATAAACCACCTAAAGAAGAAATGCCTTATTACGGTCTTATTGCTGATCAAGAAAATCAGTCAGATGCAGAACGTATGCGTTTACTTAGGGCGGAGCAAGCAGCTCGCGAAAAAGCTGGTAAACCTTGGTATGAAGACGCTGGAACTACTTTGGTTAACTTGCCGACGGATCAAACACCAGCTCCTAAAACTGCTCCACCAAAACCCGGATCATATGAGGCTGCACTTGCCATGATTCGTAATTCTTCTAATAGCTCACCAGCATATGAAGAGTTAATGAGGAGGATTAAAGAGCCAGAAGAAGCAATTGAAACTCCAGAACAACTAATTGCCAAACGCAAAGCCCTTTTGGAAAAACAAGGGGTTCGTCCTGCTGGTGAGGGCCAAGAAAAACGCATACAAGAGCGTGACGTAGCGTATGAACAAGAGAAAAAAGATCGTGCTTTAAACAATCTCATTGCTTCTATGTCCGCCTTTGGCCGTCCAAACATTCAAGGCAGAGGTCTTGGGTCAGAATACGCCAATACAGCCGTTCAAGGATTTGAGGCTGGCAGGGCGGAAGATGCTAAATTTAGGGATGCCCAAGACAAACTGCGCGATGCTATTGAAACGCAACGCAGGGCAGAGTTAATTGGAGATGTTGATACGGCTCAAAAAGCCAACCAAGAAGCGACAAAGTTAAGAGCAGAAATGCGTAGGGCTACGCTTACCGCTGCGGGGCAGGCTGCACAGACAGATATAACAGCTCGTGGTCAAGGTTTGCAATATCTCACAGACCAAGAAAGGATTGCGGCAACAAGGGAAGCAAACAGAATCCAAGCCGCGCAGTTGGCAAAAGACCCAGATGCTATTCGTGGCGCTAGGGCTTTGATGAAAGATGCCAAAGATGCAGGTAAAGAACTAACCCTAGAGCAAGCCCTTATTATTTACGGGCAGTCAAGTGCTGGATATTTAAGTCGTGAAGCAAGTATCGAGCAACAAAAAGAAAAATTGATTCAAGACAAGTATGAGAAAGCCCGTCCATATCCAGAATCAATGATTGCTATGACAAGGCAAAAAGATTCCGCCAAGGCTGATGAATATGAAGCGGCTAATAAGGCTGTTAAAGACAAGATTCGCAAAGAAGTTATGGGTGATAATGCACCATCTGATCAGGGCGGCAGTTCAAGCGGAGGAACTTCCAGCGCTGGTTGGGGCGAAGCTAAAAAAGTCACAAAATAACTTGGTAGTAGTACATGCCAACCTATGAAATCAGTGCGCCTGACGGTAATAAATACCAAATTGAAGGGCCGGAGGGGGCTACCCAAGATCAAATCATTAGAGAGGTTGTAAGGCAGAATCCTTTTGCTGGGAAGACTACGGAAGAGTTAAAGAAAGTTCCGTCCGCCCCGTCAACTTTTAGAGATATAAATGAAACTGCCGCCATGTCTTTGGCTGGTGGTCTTAAAAGCCTGACTGATTTATTTGGCGCAGACAACGCCGTCTCTAGAAACCTTGCCGAGAAACAAGAAACTGCTCTCAAGCAGATGACTCCTGCGCGACTAAAAGAGTTGCAAATTGAAGAGGAGTTGGCTAACCGAGCGGAAGGCAAAACTGGCGAGGAAATTTCTACAGCGGCAAGATCGTTTTTTAGATCGCCATTACAGGGATTGACTAGCGGTGCCTTTAGTTCTGTTCCAATCATTGCCGCAACCGCGCTTGCGCCTGAAGTTACCCTGCCTGCGGGGATAGCACGCCTACTAGGAACGGGTGTTGCTGGGAAAGTTGGACAGAAGGTTGCTGGCGCATCTCCGGGAATGGCGGTTGGTACAGCAATGGGAGTTGGCTCCCAAAAGGGTCAAGACTACGAAGCCGTCAAAGATGCCATGTTGAAGCGTGGCGCTACGGAAGAAGAGGCTGAAGCCGCCGCACAGAAAGCCGCTGAATACTCTAGAGAGAATGCCGCTAGACAAGCCGCATCAGGGGTTGCTGGTGGCGCAGAAGCCGTTCTGGGCGTTGAGAGTGTATTGGGTCGCATGGGAAGAGCTGGAAAAGCGCCAGCCACCGCTCCAACAAGGATAGGAACGGCAGTAAAGTCTACTGTGGGCGAGGCTGTCCCAGAAGCAATACAAAGCGTTACAGGCGGAGTAGGCACCAACATTGCCCTGCAACAGGCTGGTTTTGAGCGTGACTTGATGGCGGGTGTTGCTGGTCAAGCCACTACAGAGGCTTTAACTGGAGCCTTACTTGGCACGGCAGTGTCTCCTCTTCAATATAGAAGTCTGCAAAATGATTTCTTGCGTCAACAAAACGAAGAAGCCAACAAGAAACAAGAAGAGTTCCAAAAGCAACGGGAAGAGTTTGTACAAAAATACCAGCAGCAGCAGGAAGAAACCAAGAAAAATCTAGGTTTAAACATGCTTGCGCTGCCCGCTCCGGCGACTACAGCAGAAGAGAAATACAGAAACCCCGCAGCCACCATCACCAGACAGGAGTTGGGAGAGCAAGAAGTAAACGGGAAAAAAATAAAGTCTGAAGTGCTTCAGTACTTGGATGACTACCGCAAGGCTAATAACTTGCCTGCCCTCAAGGCGTATTCCATCGAAGACATCAAAGATGCGATGCCCGGTTTAAACCCAGAAGGCGAGAAAGGAATTCTTGATTCCATCCTTGCTGGTAAGTATGGGTATAAACCCGTAGATGAGACTACCGGAAATGAGATCAAGTACACATCCGATGACATCATGGCATTGGCTGAGGAAGAGAAGAACATTGCCACAGGCACGCAGGGCTTTAAAGACTTCCTCACTAGCGTCACAGGAACTGACAACGTTGGCGAAATGTCTCAACCTCAACTGCATGCCGCATACTCTGCGCTACAGAAGTTTGAGCCATCCGAAGAAACAAGAATCCTCCCTGAAGGTACAGCCGCTACTCGTTTCAGCCAGAAGCAATATGACAATGCTCTCAAGGTTGTTAACGTTGAATTTGCCAGTGTTGACAATAAGCCTTTAGACCCCAAAGTCATAGCCAAAGAGATTAAAGAAGCGACAGGCTTAGAGAACGACA
>Ga0209191_1000151_pt1 | contig 56166 bp, 67 predicted proteins | sample S_130626_EF_Meta_FD_187320 | JGI IMG/M metagenome (GOLD analysis project Ga0209191, IMG submission 187320) | Freshwater microbial communities from Lake Simoncouche, Canada to study carbon cycling - S_130626_EF_MetaG (SPAdes) (version 2) | ecosystem: Environmental > Aquatic > Freshwater > Lake ...
ATGGTGTGTCTTTGATTAACACATCCCATCCCATCGTGAACGGCACGTTCAGCAACCAGTTGTCTACCGCCGCTAATCTGAGCCAGACTTCTCTGGAGCAGATGCTGATTCAGATCCGCCAAGCTGTGGATAACAACGGCAAGAAGATTCGTCTGGTGCCCCGCCAATTGGTGGTGGCCCCCGGTAACGTCTTCCAAGCCGAAGTTCTGTTGAAGAGCGTCCTGCGTTCTGGTACAGCAAACAACGACCTGAACCCTGTCAAGTCTATTGGCTTGCTGGACGAAGGCGCTGCTGTTATCAGCCGCTTGACAAGCGCTACCGCGTTCTTTGTGCAGACTGATGCTCCTGAAGGCATGAAGCTCATGATGCGTCGTAAGCTCGAAAAAACCATGGAAGGTGATTTTGAGACCGACTCTATGCGCTACAAGGCAACAGAGCGTTACATCCCCGGATTCACTGATCCGCGTGCAATGTACGGTACACCCGGCGTGTAAAGTACCAAGGGCTGGTGTAAAAAGCCAGCCCTTTTTGTTTTTTAACTCGTCAAACTTTTCAAGGAGAAGACGATGCCTCAATATTCTGATGATCTATTCTTAGGCCCGGCCCAAACTTACATGGGCACGGGTCTGCGCCCCTACACCTCAACCTTTACTGGCTCAATTGCAACAACCACGCTGACCGTCACCGCAATGTTGACTGGCTCACCAATCGTGCTTGGTATGTACATTGACGGCGCTAGTGTGACCGACGGTAGCTACATTACCGCATTTGGCACTGGTACTGGTGGCACAGGTACTTACACAGTAAGCGCCTCGTCTACCGCATCCAGCACCACAATTACTGCGCACACGAATGTGCCGCTTGACAACCCTTCTCCCATGGACTTGGGTGTTGGCCCATTAGGTCGCATCTACGTTTGGGACATCGTTCCTCAAGCCGCTGTGACCAACAACATTGCCGCATCGCAAACTGCCGCCGCCGCTGGTGCTGTCACTTTGACCGCTGGTACTTCGGTTAAGTCTGTTGTTCGCAATGATGGCGTTACCGTGTTGCAACTTGACTGCCCTCGCGCTGTCAAGGTGAACTGCTCAACAACTGCTCGTGCTTTCACTGTCAGTGGTTACGACTACTACGGACAGGCAATGAGTGAAGTTATCACCGTGGCAATTGCCGCTACTGCCGTGACTGGTTTGAAGGCGTTCTACCAAATCACTGGCGTGACGATTGCTGGCTCTGCAACTGCTGTTGTGGTTGGCACAAGCGATGTTCTGGGTCTGCCGGTTCGCGTGTTCAATTTTTCCTACATTGCAAGCGTCAAGAGCAATAACACACTTGCGCAAGACACTGGAACTTTTGTAGCCGCCGCAACTCAGACTGCAACCACCACCACTGGCGACGTTCGTGGTACATACACCCCAGCAACTGCATCGGACGGTATCGTTCGTACAACGATGGGAATTTTGTTGCCAGCCATTGCTGTCGGCCCTAACGCTACCCGCGTTGGCGCTCTCGGTGTAACTCAAGCCTAAAGGAGAGCGACATGGGACAATTTAAACCGATGGTGAAGATGGAGACCACTGAGCCTTCAGTCGAACTGAAGCTCAAAAAAGGCGGCATGGTGAAGAAGGCTGATGGCGGGATGATGGCCCCTCCTGCCGCTATGCCTCCTGCAATGCCCCCTGCAATGCCTGCTCGTGGCGGCCCAATGGGTGCGAAAGCTCCCTTGGCCCCCTCGTTGGCCGCTCGTCGCCGCGCTATGAAGATGATGGGTTCTGGCCCAGCGGCTCCTATTGGCATGGCAGCAAGTCGCATGAAAGAAGGCGGCAAGGCTGACATGGGCCAAGACAAGGCCATGATCAAGAAGGCGTTCAAGCAGCACGATATGCAAGAGCATAAGGGCGGCAAGGGCACCAATCTGAAGCTGAAAAAAGGCGGCAAGATGGCTACTGGCGGCGTTGTAAACGGCCAAGGTGGTTTTGCAACTGGCGGTGTAGTTGAAGGCCAAGGCGGATATGCAACGGGTGGCGTTGCTAAGTCAAATGGCGGCGGCTACAAAAAAGGCGGTGAAGCAAAAAAGCATTTCGCCACGGGGGGCAGTGTTAATAGCACTGGTTCTGCCGTGGCAATGCCACAAGGCCGTAAACCCGCCTCCAAGCCTGTAGCCATCAATGAACTTGCTGGAACCTACAAGCGTGGTGGCCGGGTTGCCAGCAAGATGAAGCTCAAAGATGGTGGTGATGTAGACCTGTCAAAAGGTGCCTACGATGACACACTCAATGAGCCTCCGATGGGTATGGGGTTTGCGAAGAAGGCGCATAGTTTCATGGACAGCCTGTTTGCAGGCAAGAAGGAAGCTGGTGCTGGCCGTGGTTTTGTGAACCCAAAAAGCGTAACCAAGTCGAAAGAGTCGGTTACTGTTGCGCCAATGAAAAAAGGCGGACGCGCCTGTTGAAAACAAGTGGGGGCTTCGGCCCCTGCTTTCTTTGGAGATTTTTATGGCTGATGCAGTTGGAAGCCAAACGCTCTTTGATGGTGAGCGTAAGGCAATTATGAAATTCACAAACACCAGCGATGGCACTGGTGAGACCAACGTCGTCAAAGTCAACCCTGCGACGCTGTCTTCATCCAATGCTGGTGGCGCTTGCGATCGCGTGACGATCACAAAAATCACCGCTTTAACTCACGGCATGGAAGTGCAGTTGAAGTGGAAGGCAAGCACGCCTGTGGTCATCGAAACGATCCCCCAGAACAATTCATACCAGCAAGACTTTGAAAATATTGGTGGCCTGACCAACAACGCCGGTACTGGTGTTGACGGCGCAATCACGTTCACCACGCTTGATGCAAGCGCTGGCGACACCTACACGGTGGTGCTGGAGATGGTCAAACACTATGTAAATCCGTTAGGTTGATCATGCCAAGCAAGTCACCTGCTCAACATCGTTTGATGGAGGCGGTAGCGCACAATCCTGCGTTCGCCAAGAAGGTCGGCATCCCCGCAAAAGTCGGCAAAGAATTTGCCAATGCTGACGAGGGTAAAAAATTTAAAGGGGGTGGTCTGTATGCCAACATCAATGCAAAACGTGAGCGGATTGCCGAAGGCTCTGGCGAAAAGATGCGCCGAGTTGGCAGCAAAGGTGCGCCAACTGCTCAAGACTTCAAGCAGTCTGCAAAGACCGCCAAAGTAAAATGAGCAAGAAGAATGTAAGCCTTGCCGTTGGTCGCGGAGAAAAATTGTCCGTTGACCGTGGTGCAGGGCTTACGCAAAAAGGCCGAGAGAAATACAATAGAGAGACCGGATCTCACCTTAAAGCGCCACAGCCAAAGGGTGGCTCAAGACGCGATTCATTCTGCGCCCGAATGGGGCCAGTAGCTGAGAAAAGCGAAAAGGGAAGCCGTTCAAGGGCTTCAATGCAGCGATGGAATTGTCCCGGTTGGTAAAGGAAAACACATGGCCTACTCTGGAACGGTTGGGACAACGGTAATCACAGTCCAAACCCTGATTGACCACGGCGCTCGTCGGTGCGGCAAGCTGGCCGAGGAGTTGACTTCCGAGCAGGTTCTGTCGGCCCGTGAGTCGCTGTTCTTCCTGCTGTCCAACCTGATCAACATTGGCATCCAATATTGGGCCATCGACAAGAAGGTTTACGGCTTCTCTCCTGACCGAGCAACATACCTGCTGCCTGTTGGCGGCAATGACGTTCTAAACGCCTTGTATCGCTGGATGGAGCGCCCAAGCGGCGCGTATACGTCTTCTGCTGGCGGCACCTTGGGTAACGTCTATGACGGTGATGTGGACACGATATGCACCCAGACATCGGCAAATGGCAACATTGCGGTCAATTACGGCCCATCAAATCCCATTTTCATAGGATCAATTGGCTTTCTTCCTGCGGCATCGGGCACTTGGTCGATCATTTACGAATACTCTCAGGACAACACCACTTGGAAGACGCTGGTTGACCTTGGCACAATCACGGTGACCAACAATGAATGGGTTTGGACGGACATTGATAACGGCCAGACTGTGCCGTACTACCGCATTCGAGCCTACAACGGCACCACATTGAGCTTGCGTGAGTGGTACTTGGGCAATAACTCCACCGAGATCACCATGTCGCGCTTAAACCGCGACGACTACACCAACCTGCCCAACAAGAACTTCACAGCCAACCAGCCGTTCCAGTTTTGGTTCAACCGCACGATCCCTCAAAGCGAGATTGTGCTGTGGCCGACGCCTCAAAACGCTTTTTACCAGATGACCATTTGGTACTCGCGTCAGATCATGGACGTTGGTGACCTGTATGGCGAGTTAGAGGTGCCACAGCGCTGGTACATGGCCGTGGTGAGTATGCTGGCCCACCAAATGGGGCTGGAATTGCCCGGTGTGGACTTGAACCGCGTTGTTTATCTTGAGGCGCAAGCTGCCAAGTACCTATCGCAAGCCGAAGAGGAAGAGCGCGACAAGTCTCCAATCTACTTTGCGCCAAATATCAGCGTTTACACGAGGTAATCATGCCAGTCTTTCTGGACACCCTCGGTTATTCAGACATTGCAATCGCAATTTGCGACCGTTGCAAGATGAAGCGCCCCCATGCGGTTATGAGGAACGACCCAAACTTCCCCGGCCTGCGGGTGTGCAATGAAGGATGCGCTGACCAGCTTGATCCCTATAGGCTTGCCGCCCGCAAGACCGAGCGCATCACAATCCGCTTTCCTCGGCCAGACCTGCCGATAGCGGCAAATGACAACTACCTGATGACGGGAAGTCAAAACCTTGATGGTTCAAGCCAGTTCCAAATCTCCACCGAGGGCAACACCCAGACGCCTCAAAACAATGGGAATTTGGATACCATAGCCCCCAACCCACCAACGAGTACATAATGTCCGCACAAGTTGTTATTACCCAATTGCCTGCCGCTGGTGCTATTACTGGTACTGAGGCCGTCCCCATCGTCCAGAACGGGGTAACGGTACGAACCACCACGGCTGCGATCGCGGCCTCTCCAAGCCAAACTCAAACCTTCCTGACCATCAATCAAGAGCCAACCCTGCCAAACAGCAGGTACTTCTCCACCGGCACTGGTTTGGGCCTTACTGATGGCGGCGCACAGTCCTTCTACCGATTAAGCCTCAATGGCGCTTCTGGCAGCTTGGAAACAGCCTCCACTGGCCTGATTGTGAAGACCTCTGGTTCAACGGTCGTTGCACGCTCGATAGTTGTTTCTGGCAATGGATTGAGTGTTTCTAATGCAAATGGCGTTAGTGGAAACCCTACATTGGCTTTGTCTGGTCTGGCGCAATCCATTGCTGACCTGAGCGGCACGGGAATGCTTGCGCTTAACTCTACGGGCACTGCCGTTGCTGGGCGCAACATTATTGGCACATCGGATCAGATTTCTGTTGCAGACGGCAACGGAGCTTTAGCCAACCCAACGATTGCAATTGCTGACAACCCAATACTTCCCGGAACTGGTGCAGTTACCGTTCCTGTTGGAACCAACGCACAGCAGCCTCTTGGATCAAACGGACAAATCCGATACAACGTGGATTTGTTGGCCTACGAGGGGTACAACAACGGATCTTGGACAGTTTTTAGTACGATTGGTGGTGGCGTTGTCAATAGTTTCAGCGCGGGATCAACTGGTTTTACTCCCTCTATTCCAACAAGTGGGCCAATTGTATTGGGTGGAGTTCTAAATGCCTCAAACGGAGGCACTGGCGCAGCAACATTGACGGGCTATGTGTACGGCAACGGCACTGGCGTGATGACTGCGGCCACCACAATCCCCAATGCTGGCCTGACCAACAGCGCAATCACCATCAACGGCTCATCGGTGAGTTTGGGTGGTTCAGTCACCGTGACGGCCACAGCCTCCAACGCTTTGACCATTGGCACTGGGCTGTCTGGCACAAGCTACAACGGGTCTGCTGCGGTGACCATTGCCATAGACAGCACCGTGGCAACGCTGACGGGTAGCCAGACGCTGACCAACAAGACCATCAGCGGGGCAAATAACACGCTTTCCAACATAGCCAATGCCTCACTGACCAATAGCTCTTTGACCGTAGGAACAACCGCCATATCGCTTGGCGGCTCATCTTTGACTCTTGGCGGACTGACTTCGGTGGCCGTTACCCAAGACCCCGTATCGGCGTTGCAGCTTGCCACCAAACAGTATGTGGACGCAGTAGCCCAGAGTCTAAATGTCCATGCATCTTGTAGTGCTGCCACTCCAGCAACCCTTGCCTCAATCACTGGCGGCACGGTAACTTACAACAATGGCGCTTCAGGGGTCGGGGCAACCCTTACCCTGTCGGTTGCTTTGACCGTCTTGGATGGTTACACGCTGGTCAATGGCGACCGTTTGCTCATCAAGAACGAAGTTACGTCTGCCAACAACGGCATCTACACATGGGCCACTGGCGGCACGGTTCTTACCCGCGCTACTGACTTTGACACCAATGTTGAGATTGCCAGCGGCGACTTTACGTTTGTCACCAGCGGTACGCTCTACGCCAACACAGGCTGGGTGCAGACCCTACCAGTGACCACGGTTGGCACAAGTCCAATCTCTTGGACGCAGTTCTCTGGCGCGGGAACCTACACGGCGGGCACAGGATTAACCCTTACTGGCACGCAGTTCAGCATAACCAATACAGCGGTTACCGCTGGCGCATATGGTTCGGCCACGGCGGTGGGAACCTTTACGGTCAATGCACAGGGCCAGCTTACCTTGGCAGGCAACACCACGATTACGCCAGCGGTAGGCTCTATCACTGGTCTAGGTACTGGGGTTGCAACTGCTTTAGCTATTGCGGTAGGCACCGCAGGATCTGTATTGGTCAATGGCGGCGTTCTGGGTACTCCAAGCAGTGGCACGGTCACCAACCTGACTGGCACGGCTTCAATCAACATCAATGGCACGGTCGGCGCTACTACGGCCAGCACAGGCGCATTTACCACGGTATCGGCCACTGGTGTTATTACCTCAACCTTGGCAACTGGTACGGCACCATTTACTGTGGCCTCCACTACGCAGGTAGCCAACCTGAATGCGGCGACTGCTGGTACTGCAACAAACGCCACCAACGTGGCTCTTACGGCGGGCACTGGGGCAACAAATTATCTTCATTTTTCTGCCAGTGCCACAGGCAATCAACCCACTACAACAAACACCTTATTGACCTACAATTACACCAATAATGCCCTGACCGCAGGCGTTACTGGTGGCACTTTCTGAGGAAGAAAAAATGGCTGCAACTGGTTACACCCCCATATCGCTGTACTACAGCACCACGGCTGCTACTGCTCCGCTTGCTGGCAATTTGGTCGCAGGCGAACTTGCCTTAAACACCCTAGACGAGAAGCTGTACTTCAAAAACAGTTCAGGCGTTGTAAAGCTGCTGGCATCCAATACTTCATCTTCCGCAACCGTCTCATCGGTGGCCCAGTCGTTCACTGGCGGCATTATTTCTGTTGGCGGCTCTCCAATCACCACAAGCGGCACCTTGGCCCTGACCGTGGCCGGAACAAGCGGAGGTATTCCTTACTTTACCAGCGGAACGGCTTGGGCTACCTCTGCCGTATTGGCGGCTAGTGCGATCGTCTTGGGTGGTGGCGCTGGGGTTGCTCCTGCAACGACCACTACAGGCACTGGCGTTGTCACGGCCCTTGGCAACAACACAAACACAGCAAGCGGCTTTCCAACTGGCAGCGGGACTGCAACATTGACCAACAAACGCATTGATCCACGGACTTCTAGCTCCGCATCAACTGCCACACTGACGCCAGACATATCATCCTTTGACCAGTACAACCTGACCGCTCAGGCGGTAGGATTGACGGTGGCAGCGCCCACAGGCACCCCAGTGGACGGCAACAGGCTGACGATCCGCATCTTGGACAACGGCACTGCCCAGACCATCTCTTGGAACGCCACCTACACCGTCATTGGCGTAACGCTGCCCACCACCACTACCGCGAATAAAATGGTTTACGTTGGCTGCATCTACAACAGCACAAACACTCGTTGGGATGTGGTCGCTGTAGCGACTCAAGCATAAGGAGCATGACATGAAGATCGACTTTGAATTTGAAACCGCCCACGGCAAGTTTGCTGATGCCTTGCATCTACCGGATGACCACACGCTTACCGATGCTGAAATCCAAGCGATGAAGCAGCAACGTGTGGACAACTGGATTGCCGTGGTAACTGCACCTCCCGCTGAAACTCCACAGGAGTAAAGCATGGCTGCACGTTTTTGGGTTGGCGGTACAGGTACTTGGGACGCGACCACTACGACAAACTGGTCTGCCACATCTGGTGGCGCTAGTGGTGCGTCTGTTCCCGGCGCTGCCGACGATGTAACTATTGACAGTAGTTTTACAGTAACCACAAACTACAACGTATCTGTAATTTCGGTCACGATTAACGCTGCCACTGCAACATTGAGTCTTGGTGGAACGCTTACTTTGTCTGGTGCTATCACGTTAACCCAAGGAACCTTCACCACCAACAACTACAACGTCACTGCGACATCCCTGTCGTCCAGCAACAGCAACACCCGCACGATCAATCTGGGTAGCAGTACGGTGACGTTGACTGCAAGCACAACAATAGTTTCTTTTACCACCAACACAAATTTAACTTTTAATGCAGGAACTTCCTCAATTATTGGTTCGGGCGGTGTTGTTTCGATTGATGGTGGGTCAAATTTGGGTATTGGTGTAACTTTTTACAACGTATCTTTTACAGGAACAGCCGCACAAACAAAACCCATTTCTGGTGCAAACACGTTTAACAATTTGACTGTGACTGCACCAGCATCGGCTGGCGTAACGCAAGTTACTTTTGACTCTCGCCAAACAATCAACGGCACACTGTCCACCACAGGCACAGCAGGTAACCGCCGAGTATGGTTCCGTGGAGTCACATACGGCATTGCCCAAACCCTCACCATCAACAGCGCACCAAGCCTGACTGATGCAGACTTCCGCGACATCTACGTCATTGGCACTTCTGCGCCTATCTCTGGCACACGCATCGGCAACTTGGCTGGTTGCTCCGGAATTACTTTTGATGCAGCCAAGACGGTGTATTGGAACCTTGCTGGGGCGCAAAACTGGTCTGCAACAGGCTGGGCAACCACATCAACAGGTACGCCATCAACAGACAACTTTCCATTAGCGCAAGACACTGCAACATTCACCAATGCTGGCTCGGTGACTGGCACGATCACAATGAATGCCTCCATCCCCTATACGGGCACGGTAGATATGTCTGGTCGCACTAGCGCAATGACGTTGGCTACAACCGCATTCACTATTTATGGTAATTGGACAAATGGTTCTGGTACAACTCTATCTGGCACAGCCGCACTTACTTACTCAGGTCGCAATACGCAAACAATTACCAGTGCTGCAAAAACATTTACACAGGCGCTAACTGTTGATTCTTATGGCGGCACAGTTCAACTTGCTGATGCACTAAACATTGGCACAACTACGTTGACCGTCACCAACGGCACGTTTGACACTAAAAATTTCAATGTTACCGCTCTTGGTATTCAAGCCTCTAGTTCTACAGTTGCGGCAATTAGCCTTGGGTCAAGCACATTAACTTTTAGCGGTTCTACTCCAATCAATTTTGTAAACCCAATTTTAACTTTTAATTCTGGAACATCTCAAATAAATATATCTGCGGTGGCTTCTATTATTGGGAACGGAGCTACTTTTTATAACGCAACATTTACAGGGACAACAGCCGGGACATGCGATATAACTGGGGCTAATGTTTTTAATAATTTAACCTTTACAGCCCCCGCCTCTGCTGGTTTTATTGGCTGTAGATTCGGGGCGAACCAAACCATCACCGGAACCCTCACCGTTGCTGGAGCCACAGCAGTACGCCGCATTTTTGTCCGCTCTAGCGTTATAGGAACTGCCCGCACTCTAACTGTTGGCACTCTCTCCGCTACCGACTGCGACTTCCGCGACATCACGCTTGCTGGTGCTGCGGCAGGATCATCGCCAACAAGGGCGGGGGACTGCGGTGGCAACACAAGCATCACGTTCCCTGTTGCTAAGACGGTGTACTGGAACCTTGCTGGCGCTCAGAACTGGAGCGCTACGGGTTGGTGTCCTGCTTCTGGTGGAACGCCTGACATCAATCAGTTTCCGTTAGCGCAAGACACTGCGGTGTTTGACAACACGGGTAGTGTGACAGGAACAATCACAATTGACGCCGCGTGGAACATCGGTACGTTTAACGCTTCTGCACGAACAAGTGCAATGACGTTGACAACTAGCACCAATACGCCATCTGTTTATGGTAATTGGTTGTTTGGTACAGGCGTTACATCCTCAAGTACAACGGGAACTATTACATTTGGTGGACGTAGCACTCAAACCATTACGAGTAATGCAATAACTTTTGGATGCCCAATAACAATTGACTCCGTAACAGGCACTGTACAACTTGCTGATGCTCTAACGGTTGGCGCTACACGAACCCTGACCCTGACCAGCGGCACGTTTGATGCTGTGACGTACAACGTGACTACGGGTTTATTTTCTGCAAATGCAACTTCCGCAACCTTAAAGATGGGTAGTGGCACATGGACACTATCTGGAGTAGGAACTGTTTGGACAGCCAGCGCAACTTTGGCCTTTTATAAAGGCACAGCTAATATTGTTCTTTCTGACACTAGCACTTCAGCACGAACTTTTAATGCTAACGGGCTTTCCTATAACAAACTTACGATTGGCGGGGCAACTGGCATATCAACACTAGATATTTCAGGTGGCGGTCAATTCACAGAACTTGCGTCTACTAAAACTGTTGCCCACACAATTTCATTCTTTGCTACATCAGTAACCTATGGCGCGTGGACAGTTACCGGCACGGTAGGCAACGTAGTCACAGTTACGGGAGCGGCAACATTTACGATTGCTGGTGCGCGGGTATCCGGCGTAGACTACCTTGCTCTTGGCACCGCAGCTATGTCAGGTACGTCCCCCGGCGAGTTTTATGCTGGCGCTAACTCTACCGGTGGCACGGGATTTATCCTTACCGCTGCTCCTACCGCTACAACGCGCTACTGGCGTGGTGGCACAGGCACATGGGACGCAACGACCACAACCAACTGGGCAACAACCTCTGGTGGTGCTGGCCCTGCATCGGTTCCTACATCTGCGGATGCAGTGATATTTGACTCGCTATCCAACGCCACGGCGTACACGGTCACTTGCACAGCCACGCAGCTTCGTTGTGCTGCATTGACGATGGCTGGCCCTGCTGTGGGTAACGTGACTTTTGCTGGCACTGCGCCATTGGCTATCCACGGCGATGTGAGTTTGGCTGCTACGGGTATTACAAACTCCTACACCGGAACAATTACGCTGACTGGTTCTAGTACAGGCAGGACGCTAACGACTAATGGTGTGACGCTGGCTTCCGCTACTACGGTTAACGGTGTTGGTTGTGGTTGGACGCTTGGCAGTGCATTGGACATAGGATCGTCAACATTAACTGTGACAAATGGTTCATTTAGTCTTGCTACTTATAATTTAACAACAGCAGGTATAAGTTCAAACAATGTAAATTTAAGAACCATAAATTTTGGAACAGGAACAACAACTATTTCCGGTACTACCCCAATTAATTTTGGAACCGTTGAAACAAATCGCGCTAATTTAACTTGCACCGCAAGTACATCTCAAATAAATCTATCTTCCTCTAGCCCAATACTTTTTGGAAACAACCAAACTTTTTATAACGTAAGTTTTACTAGCACTATTGCAGGTACGATATCAATATATGGGGGTGGTGGTAATGGCAACACCTTCAACAACCTGTCGTTGACTGGCATCACATCCGCTGGATTAAAAAATGCCGTCATGGGCGACAACCAAACCATCAACGGTACTCTAACGCTCTCCGCAGGAACCAACGCAACAATGCGTCAATTCTTGCGTTCAGACACCATAGGCACAACACGCACATTGACCTGTGCTGCTTTCTCAGGAACAGACGCTGACTTCCGTGACATCACTATTGCTGGTGCTGCTGCTCCTGTATCTGGTACTCGCTTGGGTGACGCTAAAGGCAACAGCGGGATTACGTTTGGTGCAGGGGTTACTCGGTACTGGAACCTTGCTGCTGGTGGCAACTGGAGCGCGATTGGTTGGGCGGCTACTAGCGGTGGTGCGCCAGCGGTAAACAACTTCCCGCTTGCACAAGATACCTGCCTCTTTGAAGCAACTGGTTTGTCTAGCGGCAACACAGTAACGGTCAACGCCAATTACAACATCGGCACGATTGATATGTCTGCCCGTACCAGCAACACGATGACGCTGGCTACAGGAACAACTACACCTACGATCTACGGCAACTGGATCAACGGTACTGGCACTACGCTGACGGGTACGGGGTATTTGAACTTTTCAGGGCGCGGCAGTCAGACAATTACAAGCGCAGGCAGGACGTTTACTCAGCCGTTTTCCATAGATACGCCCGGAGGGTCTGTAACACTGCAAGACGCATTTGAGACTAGCAGAAACATTGGAGGGGCTGTTGATGTTGTAAGAGGCACGTTTAACGCAAACACTTACAACGTAACCCTTTCAGGGGCAAACTCTAGTTTTGCATCTTCTTACTCAAACGTCCGAACAGTTGCCCTTGGTTCTGGAACTTTGTTGATTGCAGGGACAAGTGGATTTGTTGCCACAAACTCAACAAACCTTACAGTCACAGGCACAGGCACAATCAGCCTGACTAGCGCATCTGCCAAGACCTTTGCTGGCGGCGGCATCTCCTACTCAGGCATCACCCTGAACCAAGGCGGTGCTGGTGCGTTGACGATCTCCGGCAACAACACCTTTAAGAACATCACCAACACCTACAGTGCGACAGCCGCAACCAACATCACCATTGACACAACAACCCAGACGGTGACTCAATTCACCGGCACAGGCACAGTCGGCAAGGTGCTGACAATCCAAGGCACATCGGCATCTAGCCCCGGCACGTTGATCCTGTCAAGCGGTACGGTCACAACGCCTGATTACTTAGCCATCACTGGTGTGCGTGCGTACAACCTGTCAAGCACTTGGTACGCAGGGGCCAACTCAACCAACAACGGGTCGTTGGGATGGATATTCAGCGCTGGTGCAGTCACAGGCAGCGGCGGCAAATTCTTTCTTATGTTCGGATAAATCATGAAACTATCACTCCCAGTCGAAGTCGTAAACCAAATCCTTGGCTACCTTGGAACTCGTCCTTACCAAGAGGTGTACCAGTTAGTGCAGGCAATCCAAGAGGCCGCAAAGCCAAAAGACATTGAGATTGCCGAACAGGAAAACTGATTATGGAAGCAGTTCACGAACTTGCCACGGAGACCGACAAGCGCCTAAGCGTGCATGAGGCAATCTGCGCCCAGCGGTATGAGGGCATACAGGCACGCTTTGACGATGGCTCCAAGCGCATGAACAGGATTGAGTACCTCTTGTATGTGGTCATAGCGGCGGTGCTTTTAGGGCCGGGTGTTGCTGCTGAGTTTGTCAAGAAGGTGCTTGGACTATGAGCGAGGAAAAAATTCATAGCATGGAAGCAAAAAGTCAACTCATTGAGAAGATTACGTTCGCTCTTCTTCCTCTGTTATTTTCTTGCGTCGTCTACCTGATGAGCGCCTTGTCCAACTTGGCGCATGAGGTCACCATCCTCAATAGCAAAATTTCGCTTGTTGTCACATCAGATAACAAGCAGGCTTCAAACACTGGAGCCGAACTGGCCCGTGAAAAATTGCGCCAAGACCTTGAAAAAGAGATTCAACGCAACCGAGACCAGATTGCAGAGAACCGAATGCACATTGCAATCTTGGAAGAGAAGGTTCCAGTGAGCAAATCACTCAAAACTGTAACTGGAAAGGACTGACATGATTCCAATCGTAGCCTCCCTACTCTCGACCCTCGCTTCAAACGGCTTGGGTCTTTTGTCTTCTGCGATTCAAGCAAAGGGCAAAGAAGTTGTCGAGAACGCCCTTGGCGTGAAGATTTCCGACAATCCATCTGATGCTGAGGTCGCCAAGTTGCGCCAGTTGCAATATGACCACGAAGAGCGCTTGCTTGAACTCGGCATTGAGAAAGCCCGTTTGGAGCAGGAAGAACTCAAAGCCTTGTTGGCGGCTCAAGCCAGCCAAGACAACAACGTCACTGACCGTTGGAAGGCTGATATGGCTTCCGACTCGTGGTTATCTAAGAATATACGCCCCGGCACTCTGCTGTACATCCTCACCGCTTATTTGATTTTTGCTGGTCTAAGCGCCGCAGGGATTCAAGTTCAAGAAGCCTACGTCAATTTGCTGGGCCAATGGGGTATGTTGGTGATGACTGCTTACTTTGGCGGTCGTACCGTTGAGAAGGTCATGGAGATGCGTAAAGGGGGCAAAGAATGAGCCTGAGTCAAGAACAAGCCGCATTCCTACTGGATGCCTGCGCCCTCATCAAATACGCCACAGAACAAGGTTTTATGGTCACTGGAGGCGAGTTAGCACGCACACCAGAGCAACAGGCCATTTACGTCAATACAGGCCGCTCTAAGACCCTTAATTCAATTCACCTGAAGAGGTGCGCGATTGACTTGAATTTCTTCAAGGATGGGCAGATAATATGGGACAAGGGCGTCCTCGCGCCTTTGGGAACCTATTGGGAGTCGCTACACCCAAAAAACCGTTGGGGCGGGAATTTCAAGTCCTTGGTGGATTGCCCACATTTCGAGCGCAATGTCGGATAAGGAAAACAGATGACAACCGCTTCGGTAATGACGTATGACTCCCTTGTAGAAGACATTCAGTCCTACTTGGAGCGGACGGACGCCGCCACGCTGGCAAAAATTCCTCAGTTCATCATGCTGGCGGAGCAAATTATTGCCTCCGAGATCAAATTCCTTGGCAACTTGGTGGTGGTGGGCAGCAACATGGTTCTGGGCGAGGCCACCATTGCAAAGCCAGCGCGTTGGCGCAAGACGGTCTCCATGAACGTGACGGTGGCCGGTAAACGCCAACCCGTCCTGCTGCGCACCTACGAATACTTGCGTGAGTATTGGCCCAGCGCCAGTTCAACGGACGTTCCACTGTACTTCTGCGACTACGACTACGAGCATTGGCTGATAGCGCCCACCCCGGCGGCTGCGTACAGCTACGAGGTCTTGTACTACGAGCGCAACCAGCCCCTTGATTCGACCAACCAATCCAACTGGTTCACCCAATACGCCCCACAGGCGTTACTTTATGGCTCGTTGCTGCAAGCAATGCCTTTCCTGAAAAACGACGAGCGCATTCCCATGTGGCAAGGCCAGTACGACAAAATCATTGCTGTATTGCAAAACGAGAATGTGATTCGCGTAGCTGACCGCCAAGCAATTGTGAGGGACACATGAGTTTTACATCACCTTTTACTGGACAAGTAATCCAGCCAACGGACGTTTCGTTCCGTTCAATTACCCTGACTGCAAATACGCAGTTGCAGTGGCCCATCAATGGCAGCGTTACGGACAGTGTGGCCGCTCGGATCATGCAGGTTAGTTCATCATCCGCTGCATACGGCCTGTATATGCCGCCAGCAAACCAAGCCTCTGTTGGTCAGGATGCCTTAATCCGCAATACTGGCAGCTTTGCAGTTACGGTTTATGACTACTCTGGTGCCCATGTAATCGTTACTGTGCAGCCCAGTCAGGCGCAGTACATCTACATCACTGCAAATCCAACTGAGTCTGGCACTTGGGGAATCATTGCGTTTGGTTTGGGTTCATCCAATACTGATGCCGCAACGCTTGCTGGATATGGGCTGCTTGCAATCACCAACACGCTCAACACTGCGCACCCTGTACAAACATTTGGAACAAACTACACGGCGCTTACTACTGACAGGGCAACATCCTACGTTTGGACTGGCGGCGCTGGAACCCTAACGCTCTCCTCTGTCGGCACGCTTGGCAATAATTGGTTCATGCTGCTTAGAAACGGCGGCACTGGTACGCTGACCGTTTCCCCATCGGGTGGTAACCTGATTAATGGCGCTGCTTCCATCATTTTGCAGCCTGATGACTCGTGCATTATTTGCTGTTCTGGCTCGGCTTTTTACACCGTTGGTCTTGGTCAAAACACGCAATTCAACTTCAGCCAGTTGACCAAGGCAGTTACCTCTGGAACGTACACATTGACCGCCGCAGAGGCGTCAAACACCATCCAGAAGTACACAGGCATTTTGACTGGCAACGTCACCATTGTGGTGCCGCAAACAATTCAGGTCTACTACGTCACAAATCAGACAAATGGTGGCGGGCCGGGATACACGATCACATTTACCACCAATGTGTCTGGGGCATCTTCGGCAGTAATAACCCCTAGTCAACAAGTAATTCTTGTTTGCGACTCTACCAACTTGCTCAATGCGGCAACCATTACCGCAGGCGCTAATTCTTTGTCGCTTATTGATGGAACGGCTGGCGGCCCATCGTTGAACTTTGGCTCGGAGACCTCAACAGGTATTTACCGTCCCGGATCTGGTGAGTTTGGTATCTCTATCCTTGGAACGCAAAGATTTGACCTCACGGCAACAGGACTGTCAATTACTGGTACTGGCAACTTTACCAGCGGAGTTTTTGGCGGCACATACTAATGGGACAAAAAGTCTTTTCTCTTGGCACGCAACCCGGCATCCAGCGGGATGGAACAGTCTTTGACAAAAACTTTTACACCTCTGGTCAATGGGTTAGGTTCCAGCGTGGCCGTCCTCGCAAAATTGGCGGGTATAGGGTCATGTCTGCTCAGTTGACCGGCCCTTCGCGTGGTGTTTGGCTAAACGCACAAAGCGGTACTAATTACATCTACAGCGGGTACAACAATGGGTTGCAGTCCTTTGGTGTTGACAACAACGGGGTTGGCGCTGGATTTACCAACTACACGCTGTCAAACTTCACTGCCTCAAACAGTAACTTGTGGCAGTTTGATGGTTTTTATGATGTGGCTGGTTCTGGAATTCAGTCATTACTTGCTTCCCCATGCCAAAATCTTTATGACATCACTAACACAGTCAATACCCCAGTCTTGATAGGCGACATTGTTGGCTCGACAATGAGCCAGATTGGCGTGTTTACTGCCAGCATGGTGTTAAATAGCACCACCACAATGTCGTTAGCTGTCACCAACACCTTGATTGGCGCTGGACAATCTATTTCTGGCACAGGCATCCCCGCAAGCACTACCGTCACCGCTTCAACGCTTTCTGCGCCAAACTTGGGCGCTGTTGCCGTTACTGGGATAGGGGGTCAATGTAGCTGCACCTCAACCGCAGGGTTGTTTGTTGGTCAGACGGTAAGAACTTCTGGTACGTTGACAGGCACTGCAACTGGCATTGCGACCGCCACAACCTATTTCATCATAGCCACGACAACCTTTGCAACCGATTTTACTTTGTCGGCCACTTCGGGAGGCCCAGCAATTGTCACCACCGCAGGCACAACCACTGGGCTTGTTTTTACCCTTGGTCAATTCCAAGCGGTGACAATCTCAAATGCGGCAACCGCAAGCTCTGGCGCAACCACGATCACGTTCAACAACAACATCTCGGTCTCTGGCGGGGTTGTGTCCTTACACCCGTATGTGTTTGTGTACGGCAACAACGGCCTGATCCAAAACTGCGCGGCAGGCAACACCAACGACTGGGTGTCTGCGGACGCAAATGCGACCAATGTAGCGACCGGAAAGATTGTCCAAGGCTTACCCGTCAGGGGCGGCTCCAACTCGCCTTCTGGCCTGTTTTGGAGCGTTGACAGCCTAATTCGCGTGTCCTACATCGGCGGGACAGGAACTCCTGCCCAATATTGGCGTTACGACATCATCAGCAGCCAGTCATCCATCATGTCCAGCCAGTGCGCCATTGAGTACGATGGCGTGTACTACTGGTGTGGAGTTGACCGATTCCTGATGTACAACGGTGTTGTGAAGGAAATCCCAAACAACATGAACCAGAACTGGTTCTTTGACAACCTGAACTACAACCAGCGTCAAAAGGTATGGGTTACCAAGGTGCCAAGGTTTGGCGAGATTTGGTGGTTCTATCCTCGTGGTAACGCAACAGAATGCACTGATGCCATTGTCTACAACGTGCGTGAGAATGTTTGGTATGACGTAGGCCAATCAACTGGCGCATACCGTAGTGCAGGGTACTTCTCGCAAGTGTTTGCCTACCCAATCGAGGCTGGCTGGACGACCACAAAGAGCGTCAAAGTATTCTCTGCTGCCTATGTGCTGACAAGTGGAAGCTACTTTGCATACACAGACACTTATCAATCATCCGCCGTTTTGTCGCAAGTTGTTTCTGGGACGGGAATAGCAACTGGGTCTACCGTTAATGGCATTACATCTAGCGCCATCAAAACAATTGGTGCCATCACAGGCGGCACTTTGTACACCAATGGAACATACACCAATGTCAGCCTTACTGGCGGTTTGGGATTTAATGCAAAGGCGACTATCGTCATTACTGGTGCTTCGGTAACGTCCGTGACCATCACTGCTAGGGGAGCCAACTATGCAGTTAGCGATGTTTTGAGCGCAACGGCGGCATCGCTAGGCGGTACTGGTTCTGGTTTTTCAATTCCTGTGACTGCAATTTACGCGCAGGCAATTGAGCTTTCCTTGGCCGCAACAGCAAGCGGAACAAATACCTTGACGTTTTCAACTCCGCCAAACTTGATTGACTTCTACCAGCACGAGATTGGCACCGATGAGGTAAACGGCCAAGAAGTGACTGCCATCCCAAGCTATTTTGAGACCAATGATCTAGGCTGGGTAAGTGGTGGCCCATCACAGCCATCGCCGGAAGGTGCAAACAGATGGCTTCGGGTTGACCGCATTGAGCCTGACTTTGTGCAATCCGGTGAGATGGAAATTTATGTTACAGGACGGCCATTTGCTCAGGCCGAGGACGTGACTACTGGCCCATACGTCTTTGATGAGAACACCGGCAAATTAGATATGCGTGAGCAGCGCAGGGAAATCAGGCTGCGTTTTGTCTCCAATGTTGTTGGCGGGAATTACCAGCTTGGTAAGCTATTAGTAACCGCTGAGATCGGCGATACGAGGCCATATGGCTCTTAATCCGGCACAGGTATACGACCCCCGCTACCACACGTTTGACTCGTGGGCATCGCTCATGGTGGAGCTTTATTCTCCTCAGCAGCTTGAGATACCATCACCAACCACTGACTGGAAGACTTGGGGCAACGGGTTGTCTGCCATTGACGTTTTTACAAACGAGGCCATTCCAAGGACTGACCAGTTTAATGATTGGCATGATTGGGCGGAAGCGCTGGTAAATGCCGTTAACCCAAGTGTAGGTAGGTAGCTATATGGCCGCACAAGGAATCCATCCCGTTGACTCAAAGAAGCATATGCTCAACCCTACTGACATTTTTGCAGTAGCGGCGCATGATGATAAATATGGTCAAAAAACTCTTGAAGAGGCGGCAAAAAAAGGGCACGTTTCTCCTGAGCGTATGCTTTATGCGGCAATGATTAAGATGTACAGCAACAAAGGATTGATACGCATCAGAGAGGGAAACACCCTTTTTACAATTGCCGCATTTGAAGGCCGTGTTGGTGTTGTGCAGAGCTACAACGGAGACATTGCAAAAAATTACATTGAGAATATGCATCAATTTATGGCCGCCGCCAGAAAAATTGGTTTTGATTTTCTTGTGGCTTTTCCGCATACTACAGAAATAGTCACAATGCTAAAACTTGCGGCTAAAAAAATGAAAGACCCCGAAGTTAAAACGCACTTTGACAAAGACGACAGCGTTTTTACCGTATCAACTGGTAAGCAAAGGGGTTAAGAATGAGTCTTTCTAAGGCGGTTCAATGGCTTGGAGACAAGATTGGTGACGGACTAAGAGCCGTTGGAGATGTCGCGGGCGATGCTCTCCGCGCAGTTGGCAAAGGAATTCAGAAGCTAGGTGACTTTGCTGGAGACACAATCAAAGCAATTATCAAGGATCCGCTTCCGACGCTATTGTCTTATGCGGGTATGGCAATCGGTATACCGCCTTACGTTACGTCTGCGGTTATTACTGCGGCCAAAGGCGGTAATCTTGAAGACATAGCAAAGTCTGCCGCCATATCGTATGCTACTACCAGCTTCATGTCTGACACGCAAATAGGCGCGGACATCAAGAACTACACAACCAATCAGTGGGCCGGGGACTTCACCGACTCCATGATGGAGACGTTCAATTTGCCAGCGGATACGGCTGTGCAGATTTCAAAGGTAGCAAGCGCTAGTCTGAACTCGTCTTTAATTGGAGGTATCAACGCAGCACTTAGCGGCAAGTCAATTGCAACAGGCATCTCTTCTGGCTTTACCTCTGGATTAATCTACTCATCAACCGATAGCTACTTTGACTCAATCAATAAAAATCCCAACTGGGGTTTAAGCCCTACCACTATTAATTTGATGAAGGGTGCCACAAGCACCGCATTGAACACCATAGTGTCTGGCAAAGGTGACCCAGCGCAAGCCGTTGGCAACTACATTGCTTACGCCAGCATCAACATGGCTGAATCGTCTTTGATCAACAAGGCAAAGGAGACGTATAAGTCATTAACCACAAACACCGATGCAACAGAAAAAGCACAAGCAAAATATGCTGCTGAAAAGTCCGAATACGACAAACAATTAAAAGCTGCTGAAGATTTACGCAAGTCGGTCAACGATGATACCGCTGCGTACCAAAAAACAATTGATGATCAGTACAACCCATTTAAGAAGCAATACGATGATCTAATTTCAGCAAACGATGTTCAGGCATCTACTTTTAACACCAACAAAAAAGCATTTGAAGACAACAAGTGGGCGGTTGAAAACTATAGTGCCAAGTTAGAACAACTCGGTTACCAAAACATTGATCTTGGCGAAGGAATGGCAGTGCCCGCAAGGGTTACTGGAACTTATGTATCAATAACTCGCGGCGGGGAGGAAAGGACTAATTTTCAATATGCATATGATGCCCCCTCGCAGCAATCGTTTATTGATGCGGCAAATGCAGCAGCAGATAAAGCAAATGCTGCCGCAGCCAAGTCAAAAGAAATTCAAGATGCTGCCACCAAGCTATACAACGACAACAAGCCAATGCTTGACTCGTTGCCAACCAAAGCCGCTGATATAGACAAAAAAGTAGCAGACTTTAACGCCATCAAGTCTGATATTGAAACGCCAAAAGATGGCAATCTTGCTCAAAGACTTCAAGACGCCTCCAAAGATTATCAATCCAATTATGACCTTTGGGCGGCTTCAAAATCCGAAGCAGACAAATCAGCAGAGAACTACACCAAGGCATTGGCCGAAGTTGCAACACGCGATGCAACCATTGATGCAATAAATTCTGGTGTTATTACTGCCACCACGCAAGACAAGGATGGCAACTGGTCTTTGTCCAATGGCATGACCTTGACCAAGGACGGCAAGTTTGTGCAAGAAGGCGTGCAGCAGTTTACTAATGCCGCTGGCATCAATCAAAAGCCAATGGATCTTACCGGCGCTGATGGATCAAAAATTGACTTTAGCGAAGACGCTGGCCGCTTGTTGTCTACATCGGATGTAAAGAACTTGGCCCAGCGCGATTACGGTCTTTCCATTACGGATGAAGAAGCCAAAAAGTTTGCTGGCAAGGATTACACAGAAACGGCTATTCCTGAGCTTGAGTCTTTTGCGGCAACAAAAGCGAAGGAAGCAGGCTTTCCTGACTACAAAGCGTACCAAGAATTTGGCGGCAATGTAGATGCGTACAAAGCATCTATTTGGAAGCCTGCGGACACCACAATGGCCGGTGGTGAGCAAACCGCTGCGGTAAATACCGGAGTTGTTTCGGATGCGGGCGTTTCAAAACCCGTGCAATCTACTGGCACCAAAACATTTGAAAATGGAACAACTTATGATTATTCCACTGGCCTTTTTAAGATGCCAGATGGCTCTTACCGTGATAGCGACTACAACTTGTACAACGAACAGGGTAAGTTTATAGGGTTAGAAAAAGAAGGTAGACCTTTTCGCGTAAGCGTCACTGGCGGAGATGTAGATCCAGAAAAAAATGAAATAATTCCTCCAAGTAGGCCAGCAAATTTTGTAAATGAAGTTGATTTAAACAGCGCGGGAGACGAAAATACTGGCGTTGCTTCACCCGTTGAATTACAAGGCGATGAAAGTACCGGGGGTTCTGGGCCAGCCAGCAGCAATGATGCTTTTAATAAAGCTCTTGCTAATGCAAATACAAAAGGTGACACCACTACAACTGTTGATAATCAGCCAATTAGCTTTGACAACACTGGAACCGTGCTTGCTATCAATGGAAACGGGACTGCGCTGGTTCAAAACGACACCACTAGATCGCAGAACACCGTTCAAACAATTGGTGATGCCACGGTTGGTGCAAAAGTAGACTTGGTTGTAAGTGGCTCAACTGGCGAAACCACCGCTATTGCAAAAACTGAAACTTTTGAAGCAAACAATACAACGGGCGCATCTACAAATTCAGCCTCCAATGCAACCTCCACAGGAACTGTTCTTGCAACCAACAATGATGGAATTTCTTTAGTTCAAAATGACGCTACTGGAACACAATCCATTGTAAAAACAATTGGTGATGTTGATGTTGGGTCAAAGGTAGACATCAAAGTTAGCGCATCAACTGGAGAGGCTACTGCTGTTGCCAAGACTGAACAGCCAGTTGTTGAGACTCCAATAGTTACACCAACTTCAGTGACGCCCCCGATTGTTGAGACTCCAGATGTTCAGCAACCAATAACAGAGACCCCTGTAACTCCTTCGGAAGTTGTGCCGCCCGAAGTGTTGCCTCCTGCTCCTAAAACAGAAGAGCCTGTTCCAAATCCTTCTGAAGTTGCTCCTCCCGTTACTCCGCCTGTAGTAACCCCGCCTGTTGTAGAGCCTACTGAGGTTGAGCCTCCAGTGGTGACTCCGCCAGTTGTGACGCCTCCTGAAGTTATCTCGCCTGTCGTCACTCCGCCAGTAACACCTCCGGTAGTAACGCCGACAGTTGTTGAGCCTACTGTCATACCTCCTCCTGTCGTGCCCCCTGTAGTCACGCCTCCAGTTGTAGAGCCGCCTGTTGTCCAGCCTCCAGTCGTTTCTCCGGTAACTCAGCCTGTAGCCACTCCTCCAGTGGTCACCCCGCCAGTAACCCCTCCAGTGGTTGCACCTCCTGTCACTCCGGCAACAAGTGGGATAACTATTGATGCCGTTACAAAAGCAATCAATGATTCAATTGCAGGCATCCAGTTTCCGGCAGGCATTACGCCCGCTGATGTGGCGCAGCAAATTAAAACGGCAATGGAAGCCAATCCTAATTTGAAGATGGCTGACGTTACCAAGTCAATAACCGACTATATGTCGGCCAATCCTGCGCTTACTGCTGCTGATGTGAGCACCGCCATTACTGGTGCCACAAAAGACTTGGCAACACAAGGTCAGCTTGATTTGGCAGTAAAAAATCTGTCTGCCGACCAAAAAACACAGTTCAATAATTTAACTCAAGCTCAAAAAGATGAAGTAGATGCTCGTGTAAAACAAGGCCAAGACATTCAAAATGCTATTGCTTCAGCACAACAAACAACAAGCAATCAAGTTCAAAATATTCAAGGCGAATTGAATGGAAGGATTGATGCTCTTGTTAAGCAAGGCGTTGATTCAAATGCTGCAATACAGCAAGCAATTGCAGAGTCGCAAACGCAAATAAATAAAAATGATGCAAACATAAACTCTAGAATTGACGTACTTGTCAATCAGGGTGTTGACTACCAAATAGCAACGCAAATAGCTCTTGAGGAAACACGAGGAACAATAGGTGATGTTGGCAAACAGCTTGCTGACAAAATAAAAGCTGATGAAGCCGACAAGCAAGCTGCGGCAGAAGCCAAAAGGGTGGCAGATGCTGCTGCGGAAGAAGAGAAGAGGGTTGCTACTGCTGCCGCGCTGGCAAAAAGCATTGCTGATAAACAAGCTGCTGCAAGGGCATCAAATGCGGCCCAACAAAAAGCTGCCGTTCAAGGTGGTTTGTCTTTGCTCCAGCAAAATCCAACGCCAGCATCAACTTTGACAAGTGCGGCAGGCGTAGCAGCCCCACTTGCGGCCAGCTATTTGATGGCAAAAGAAGACCCTAACAAGTTTGAAAGCCCGTTGGAAAAATTCCTAAAGACGCAAAACCAAGCCTTTGGCAAAGAAAATCAGTACGGCATACAACCACAAGGAAACGTGATGAACGACCCCTCATACTCTTACGGGACGCAGCGCCCCATTGAGGACATCCTCGGCATGGGATCGACCCAAGCGGGCCAAGCGCCCGATTCCTCCATCCCAAGCTACCCTACAGCCCTTCCTTACGCCCAAGGCGGTATGGCGGGTACTCGGCATGGCAAGTACGCCCAAGGCGGTCTAAGCACCCCTCTGATGGCCTCTGGGGGCAAGATGCGGGTGGACTTCCGCCACGGGGATGCCGTAACGGGGGCTGGAGACGGCCAATCGGACGATATTCCCGCCATGCTGGCTGACGGGGAGTTTGTTTTCCCCGCCGATGTGGTTGCCGCCATAGGAAATGGCTCAAACAAGGCAGGAAGCGATAAACTATACGACATGATGCACGGCATCCGCGCCCATTACCGTTCTGCCAAACCCAAGGATTTGCCACCGCAGATCAAATCCCCGCTTGATTTTCTCAAGCGCAGCTAGGAGATAAATATGTCAGTCTTTGATGTTTACGCAAATCCAGATGTAACGCAAAAAGATACTACGGCGACAACCTCGCCAGACTATTACACAAACCTGATGTCGGGGCTGTCTAGTGCTGGCGTGCAGGCAATGCAAAATCCTAACCAGATTGCGCCCCTGACGGCCATGCAGAACACGGGATATGCTCAAGTGCCTACGGCGGCAGGAGCTTATCAGCCCGGACTTACTACGGCGGAGCAGACAGCCAAGACCGCAGCCGCTGGTGCTGCCCCGCAGATCAATAGCTTCATGAACCCATACACCACCAACGTGGTGGATGAGATGGCACGCTTGCAAAATCAAAATGTCCAGCGCAACGTGATGCCGCAGCTCAAGGCTGGCTTTGTTGGCTCTGGTGCCCTTGGTAGCCAGCGCTACGCTAACGCAATGGGCCAGACCGCTTCCGACCTTCAGTCAAACTTGACCGGCCAGCAGTATGGCGCTTTGTCTGCTGGGTACAAGTCTGCTGTTGATCAGGCATTGCAAAATGTACAGAATCAAACCCAAGCGGGCCAACTGCAAGGCAACCTTGCTGAAAAAGAGCAGTCGCTTGGACTTACTGGCGCTGGAGCATTGACAAAGGCTGGAGGAGAGCTTCAAGCATACCAACAATCACTGATCGACGCCCCATTGAAGACGGCCACCAACGCCTCTGCCTTGCTGCGCGGATACCAAGCGCCAAGCACCGTAACGTCCACCAAGACAGGCCCATTGAGCAGCGCCTACTACCAAGGATCGCCTCTTAGCCAGACACTGGGCATTGGCGCATCAATCGGTGCTGGACTTGGAACGACCAAAACAACTAACCCGATAACTGGCGTGGTTACTGAAACGCCAAACTGGCTTTCCAAACTTTGGAATAGCGTAAAAGATCCAACGGCTCCTGCGGCCCCCGCAATTGATATTCCAACTACCGGAGGCGGCATAACGACGCCCGGAACTCCACCGCCGCCAGATGTTGGTGGTGGATATTACATAACCAATGAAGATGGTACTGAAACTTTCATACCGGGATAAATTATGGCTGCAAAAGGTGCTTTATCCAGTCTGCCAAAGCTGACCCCAGCCTACGGGCTTGAAGAGGGTGAAACAGACGATGCTGTTGAGCGTGCTACCAATAGGGTAATGCAAGCATATGCGGCTCGTCAGAATCTTGGCTACGACCCTACGCTGATGGCGTTTGGTCAGGCAATGCTTGCCTCCAGAGGAAACTTTGCCGAAGGGCTTGGCGCTGGCCTCAAAGGCGCACAAGAGGCGCAGCAGCTAAATAGACAGCAAGACATTGAAGAGGCGCAAGCGCAGCTAACAATTGCACAGGCGCAACGTGAGCAGCAGAACGCCCAACGCGCTGCTTCGGCTTTTCGAACTACCATTGGAGGCGGTGCGCCAAAACCCGCTACTACCGGATCTACTTCTGGTGGTGCTGGACAGCCTGCCGCATCTGGGCAAGTTCTCGATGGTTTTGCTACCGTAAATTTAGACTCTGCGCTCAAATATGCGGTGGATTTTCCTCTTGCAAAGGACAACGCAAGGTTGTTGATGGAAGCGGCAAAGGCTGGGCTTGATCGTTACCTAATCTCGCAAAACGGCACAGTCTTTGACAAGATGTCTGGCAAATACTTGCCGCAAGATATTCCGGGGCAAGCTCAAACGGTTTATAACACTCCTCTTGGCAAATTCTCAATGACTGCTAATGAGTATTCAAGACTACAGGCCGCTCAAGACAGAGGTCTTGGCATTGAGTGGATGGAAGCATACAAGTATGGCAGCACCAAACTTGTTGACGATGTAGTGTCTGGCACATCAACCAAGCCTTTGGAATTAGTAAAAACGACAGAGGGCAAGAAGCCGCAACGCTTGTCTGAAGCAGAGCAAGAGACGCAAACCGAATTGAGAAAGTCTGCAACAGGGCAAGAGGCCGCTCGTCGAAAAGATATTGTTGACAAAGCAGACGAGGCGGACAACGCAATAGAACTTGCTCAACAGTTCCGAGCATTTTCCAGCGATCCAGATGCAAAGCTGTATCAAGGTATCTTGAGCAATGATAAAACCATGTCCGCCATCATTAGGTTGGTGCAATCTGGTGTTGGCGTACCCGGCTATAGCATTGGTATCCCTGAAATAGAAACGGTTGTCAAAAATCTTAATTTGACGGGAGAGGCTCAGGCAAAGGCACAAGTGTTTGCAATGCTAATTGCTCAGATGCAGTTAGCCAAAAACAAGTTTATGAAAGGCGCTGTATCGGATAGGGAACAGTTGTTGTTAGCTCGTACTGGAGTTAGCTCAGAAGACACAAATGATTCCGTCCGGTCAAAAGCAGATATGCTAGAACGCAGGGGAATATTTGATAAAGATGCAGCAAAGTTATACAAAAAACTTGGCGGGGACGTAAGCGACTTTAAGCAAACTGACGAATACCAAAAACTAAAAAACGAATATTTAGAAGACTTAAAAGCTCTTGCATTAGGGTTGAAAAGAATTCCATACAACCCACCCTCTATTGGAAAACCAGCGGAAAAGGGTAAACGAGACAACGCATCTGCCGCAGAGAAACTTGATTAAGGACTAAGCGATGTCAGCAAAACCACCAGAGCTATCGTTCCTTGACGGACTCAGCCAAGAGCAGATTGTCTATGCCGTCAAGATCGCGCAGGCAGCGCAAGCCGCTGGCGTTCCCCCAAAACTTGCTGTGGCTATTGCCTACCAAGAAAGCAGGCTCAATCCAAACGCCCCCAATGGCGCTGACGGCGAGATTGGAATCATGCAGATCAAACCAGCCACCGCAAAGGGCGAAGGGTTTGAACTCAAGCAGATCAAAGATCCTGATGAGAACATCAAGGCTGGTATCTCCTACCTCAAAAAGTCTTGGGAGAAGTCTGGACAAAACCCCAAGCTAACCGCTTACGGCTACAACGCTGGCATTGATGCGGGATTGTTCTACGGTGGCGATCCCGATCCAAGGGCGAAGCAATACGTTGCCGATGTCGGCGGGTATGGTGCCTACACCGGCTTGATGGAAGAGAAAGCTCCAGAGGATCAACTGTCTTCCGCGCCAAAGTTAGAGAATCGACCACCCTCTTCACCAGCACCTCCAGACACTTCGGGTGCCAGCAAAGGTGAGCGTTTTTTTGCTGGCGCTGCTGGTACTGCCATTGGCACCGCTGCGGCCACAGGAAAGAAACTTTCTGCGGCAAAAGACGCTAGTTCAATACGTCTGGCCCAACTAACCGCCGCAGCGGCAGAAAAAGGCAAATTAGAGGCTCAAGCAGCCGAAATGGCAGCGCAGGCTGGCAAGACCGTGCCGCCATCCGTTAACCCGCCTAGCTCCTTAACCAAATTAGAGCCGATCAAACCCATTCCTGTAGGGACGCAAGACGCTGGCCGTATGGCTGCTGGGCAGACTGGAAATATGCCGTACAACTATGCTAAGTCGGCAGGGTTGACGGATATTGAAGCTGGCCGTGCGCTGGATATGACCAAAAATACTGGCGGCGTCCACGACCTGTCCACCCAACGCCGCGAGGGATTAAATCGCGTCAACCAAATTGCGCCAAATCAGTTTGTTGAGAACCCACAGTACGGTGGCTTGATGACGCCAGACAAAGGTGGCGGCAAAGGCCCAGTTGCATCCTTTAAGGTTCAAGGAGCGCTTCCGACTGCTGATTTGCCACCAAACTATATGCCCGGCCCAGCAGCGCCTCCGCCTCAAGGCACTTTGGTAGAGATTCCAAAGCCAAAGCCGCCAGCGCCGCCTTCATTGCCTCAAATTGCTTCTCAAAAAGCCGCCGCTGGGTTAGATGCTATTACTGGCGTGTACAGGTCAATGATCAAACCTGTTGCGGCAACTGTCGGCAAGTATGCTCTGCCACCCCTTGCAGGGTTGTCTGCTGGCTTAGATGTGGCCGAGATGGCTCACGAGTACGACAAGCCTCCCGACCAACGCGACTACATCAAAATGGCAACCAAGGGTGCCGGTGTTGTTGGCGGGGCTTTATCCATGTTCCCGCCAACAGCAGCCTTTGGAGTGCCGTTGATGCTTGGCTCAAGTGCCGTTGACTTATACCGAAATCCAGAGGCCCGTGCTTACGTCGAAAAGAAACTGCAAGAAATGGGGTATCCTCAGTAGGCAGTTGCTACTCAGCCCCCACTTCCGGGGGTTTTTTTTATGGCCGCTGTCTCTCTAAAGCCTTGGCGACTTCAGGGTTCAGTTCGGCCACGATAGCAACGCAGCGCTCATGCTCCGCTTTAGCTAAGTGAGGATGGGCATAAGCCAGCAGCTTGTTGGAAAACTGCACAATGTCTACCTCGTCAGCAATCAAGGCGTCGGGTTCATGGACATCGCAGTAGAAAAAGATCTGCTTGATGGTTTCTTCGGTTAAGTATTTCATGAGTGTTTGTTCTTTAGTTGCCAGAAGGATAGAAGGTGGGAGAACATCGGCCAACCTCGGTCGAGGTCTTCTAATGACCATTCCTTGACCACCACAAGGCCGGGGACGCTACGACTCAAAAACACATTTGCACAGCGTGCCTTGGGGCATCCAAGCCCTACACGGCACGCTGCCAACTGCATCAAATGCTCATCGTAGCCCTCGACCTTTGCGGGGTCAGAGAATTCTTTCGTCTTAACGTCAATGACGAAGCCATCACCTCGTTCATCGGCAGGGACATATAGGTCGCACTTACCGCCAAAACCGAGTTCGTGTGCGAATGAACGCTCCGAGATCCAGCCCCAGTCGCCAAAGTGGTCGTTGATCGCTTGTACGCAGGCCGTAACACTCTCGTTGTGCCTTCCTGTTGAATAACCTTCATAGTACCCTTGTATTGATGCATGGATGTCTGTTCCAGCGTCCGCAGCCGCACGCCCCTGCTCTTTCGAGTCGTGGATGATTCTGGCTATGTATTGCTCTTCTGTCTCGTTATCTACTTTGGGCAATGTCAGCGCGGCCATCAGCACTTGCTGCTGCATCCAAGCCAACAAAGCGGGCTTTGCTGCCACGCCAATGATGGTGGTGACCGAGGGCACCAGATTCATTGTGCGGGCATCACGAAGGGTTGTGGCGCGTAGTCCGCCCTTCTTGGCCTCCACCGTATACTGCGGAACGCCATCACGAGTGTACCAATGTCCAGATTCGCTGGCCCTGATTACTGTACTCATATCTATCCTTAAAAGGTGGGGTACTCGCTACGTCTGGCTGACCGCCGAATTGCAGTGACACTTCACCAGCATCCGCTTTCCCCCGATTTAAATTGCTTTCCACACTCGTTGTGCGCGACCAGACTGACCAACAATTTCTTTTTCAGTAGGCTCCGCATAACCTGCTTTTTGCAGATCAGGAAGCCTTCGCCAGATTTGGTCTGGGCGCAAACCAAGACGGGTTGCAAGCTGCTCAAAAGTGCCGTCGCCCTTTTTAAGTTCTTGGTAGATCTTGGCGCAAAGGTTGCCAGCAAATTCATCAACTCGAAGCGCAGCTTTTTTTGATGTGATTGGGTCTTCTCGTCGAGCCAATTTGCGTGGCTCGGTGTACTCAATAGACTCAAAAAGATCAAACGTGCTGTCATCTTGTTTCATAACTGATCTCCTACTCAAAAGGGAATATCGTCTGCCATATCATCAAATCCAGACCCAGTGTTTAGGTTGGGGGCTTTTCGTACCGGCATTGTTCCAATTGCTTTTTTCCACTCATCGGTGCTTTGAATTTTTTCTTTTGTCTTTTGACTAAAAGTTTCAAAAAGCTCCATGTCTGGATCATCCAAGTCAAATGCTTTGAGCGGGTTGTGCCCATTGGGCAGACCTGCACGCTTGATGTTGGACGGCACTGGATTAATGCTGGAGATGTTGGTGTAATCCTTGCCGTCTTGTCCCTTCTCACGCACCACCGACAGCATGGCCCATACGCCCAACACACTCTTTAGCTGAAAGCCACGCAACTCTTCCTCAGTGAAAGCGCGAGACCGCCAGTTCTCCAATTCAATACGCAGCGTTGCATTCTCATGAAAGCTGGCCGTAAAGTTTTTAGAAATTGATAAGGGTTCGCCCTTCTCGGTAAGCAAGGGTTTGCCATCGGCGTCCTCACTGTGAATCTCAAATTGAAACATTAATTTTGGCTGGATTCTAATTTTTCCCTGCCATGTAGACTGCTGCTTGCCCATGTCCACTATCCGATAGCACCGAGCAAGGTGCATCCCCGGAGGCACTTGCGCAAAGCTGCTGCCACCGTCTGTTTGACTTACTGTTAGACCCATTTTTCACTCCTAGTTTCAAGTTTCACTATGGGACTGGGGATGCCGCATTCTGCACGGATCACCCACCAGTCCCCCTCTGTAGCGACACCCGCCTGCGCCCGATCAAGGGCTTGGGCAAGCATCAGCATCTTTTCGGCCATAGCCTGTTGCAATTCGCTTTCCATGTCGTTCACTTTTAGGTTAAACTGGAGCGACTATATCACGTTTAACAAGAAATTACAAAAAATTTTTAACAATCGTGTTTTTTAGTGTAACATCGTGTTAACTCAACAACAGGAGCTTTATGACCCTAACCGAATATTTCACTGGTAAACCGCGAGGCACGCAGAGAGATTTTGCCCTCAAGCTAGGCATCTCCAAAACGTGGCTCTCATTGATCAGCACGGGGCGCAAACTGCCTAGCCCCGAACTGGCAAGAGCAATCGAAATCCACACAGGCAGGAAAGTGAAGAGGGTTGAATTACGGCCCGATATTTTTGGAAAGACAGCGAAAAATGCATTACTACCAACACCACATCGGTGACTACAGAGCGGCAACAGCCCACCTGACCAACGACGAGGATCTGGCCTACAGACGCCTCTTGGATATGTACTACGACACGGAGCAGAAGATTCCTACGGACACTGATTGGGTGGCCCGTAGGATTCGGATGGATGTAACGGTCGTTGAATCCGTGTTGGTCGATATGTTCCAAGAGGACGAGGACGGATGGTTTCACAGCCGCTGTGAGCGCGAAATAGAGGCATTCAAGGGCAAGTTAGAGACCGCATCCAAGGCCGGAAAAGCCTCTGCTGCCAAGCGTGCAGCCGAGAAAATCAACGTCCGTCCAACAACCGTTCAACCAACCATAAACCATAAACCATTAACCATAAACCATAAAAGAATACAAGCGCCTGACGGCGTTTCTGAAAAAGTCTGGGCTGATTTTGTTCAGCTTCGTAAAGCCAAGAAGGCAGTCATCACGGAGACGGGTATCAAGGGACTCCAGCGAGAGGCCAACAAAGCTGGCTACAGCCTTCAGGAAGCCTTGGAGACCTGTTGCAGCAGGGGTTGGGTAGGGTTTAAGGCTTCGTGGGTGCTGGACACCCTTAAAACGCCTGCAAAGAGCTTTGCTGAGACCGATCGAGAGTACAAGCAGCAGCAGTACGATGAAATGGTTGGTCGCAACACCATCAACGCAGCACTGGAGATTCAAAATGGTAGCAATTGATCGACTGTTTGAGCGGCTGGCCCTTACCTACGGGGGGGCTTGGCAGAATTCTTTTGGGGCGGCACCGATTACCGATGTCAAGTCCATGTGGCAGCACGAGCTTGGCAGCTTCTTGCAAAACAAGGAGACCATGAAGCGCATCGTCTGGGCGCTGGACAACCTGCCTGAGCGGGTGCCCAACGTGATCCAGTTCAAGAACCTGTGCCGCATGGCTCCAGCGCCAGAAGTATTGATGCTGCCTGAACCGGCGGCGGATCCTGAGCGGGTGGCCGCAGAGTTAGCCAAGATCGCTCCCATGATGGCCGAGAAGCGGTCTGAGAACGATCCCAAGGCGTGGGCCAAGCGGTTGCGCTTTCGGCATCTTGCTGGAGAGCGGATGCGGTCGATCCAGATCCAGATGTACAAACAGGCTCTGAAGGAGGAGGCGTGAATGCGGCGCAAGAGGGGAAAGGTGAGGACGAGCATCGGCATCGCTGTCTCGTTCGGTGGGTTATCAAAACCCGAATACAAGATCGTGACGCTGCGGTGCGATTCCTCGACGGCTACCGTGACATTACTGGGAAGACTATCAAGGGATGGAACCAAATTCACCCTAAATCCAATCTGGACAGAGATGTCCGAGATCAATGGAGCAAAGGCAACCGAGGTAACGAAGGAGAATGGATATGAACCAGTTCGCTAAGAACATTTTTTCGCAGGGGCAAACCCTGTTCACACAGCTTGAGTTTGACAAGGCATTGGCAGAGGTAAAAGAGGAGATCCTTGGCTACGCCATGCACGCAACGCACATGGCAATCCTGATTGAGCGGGAAGCCTGCGCCAAGTTGGCCGACGAGTGCGTGGACATCGAGAAGCTAGGGGACGCGATACGCAATCGCATACCTGAGCAGCGCCAATGAACCCGCTCGAAATAACGCTGCCGTGGCCTCCATCGGTCAACAGCTACTGGCGAACCGTCAACGGGCGGATGCTGATCAGCAAGGACGGCAGAGACTACCGGCAAGAGGTGGCCGATCAGATGCTGATACAGCGTGCCCAGAAGCACTTTGACGGGCCTCTGTGCCTTACGGTGGAGGCTCACCGGCCAGACAACCGCAGGCGTGATTTAGACAACCTCCTGAAAGCCACGCTTGATTCGCTGGCCCATGCCGGGGTGTACGAGGACGACTCGCAGATAAAAGACTTACGCATTTACTGGGCACCAAAAATTGGCGGGATGCTCAAGATCAAGATTGAGGAGATGGAATGAACGAGGACATACCACTGCGGTGCCTTTGGTTCACCAATCCAAAGGGCACCATTGGCATAGCAAAAGTTAAGACTCACGCTGGAGAGATCGAGTACAGGATCAGTTCAGTCGATGGATTTTTAGAAAACATGGATGTGCAGCAAGTTGTCGCATGGGGGGCAAGATTCCCTGACGCTGCTGGCGAGGCACTTTTTGGGAAGCACGAATGAAACAAGAACCAGAGTGGGTAGATGTGGTGGCGATGTTTGCCATGCTGGCGTTACTGAACAGGCCCAAGAACGCGCAGCCGCAAGACATCGCTTATGTGGCCTACGAGTATGCCCAAAAAATAATTGAAGAAAAGGATAGGCGGGATAAAAAAGTGTGATATGCTTTAACTTCAACTTAAACAGCGAAAGGAAATACAGTGCAAGACCGAGACCCTCACGAGGCGGTGGATTACATCCTAAGACACGCCAAGCAGTTTGCCAAAGCCAAGGCGGAGCGCACCTACATCGAGCATTACCGCAAGAGCCTCAAGGCTATCTTGATGAAGAAGTCCAACGAGTCAGCGATTGGTGCCCAAGAACGCGAAGCCTACGCACACCCAGAGATGCTGGAGTTGATCAAGGGCTTACAGGCAGCGGTAGAGATCGAAGAGAAGCTCAAGTGGGACATCACCGCAGCCGAGCTTCGCGTAGAGATCTGGCGTACAGAACAAGCAAACAACCGACAAGAATTTAAGGTGACAGTATGAAAATAAACGTATGGAAACAAGCCCAAGAGTTGGAAACACTCGTCTTGCATTTGGAGTCAAGGATAGACAACCTAGAGTCAGTGCTTGCTAGTGTGCTGACAAAACCCAGAGTTGATTCAAACTGGGTTTCAAAGATGAAGGAGAAAGAACTCCTTGATAAAAAAGCACGGCAGCGGGTTTATGCACGCAATGCTTATTTAAAGAAAAAGGAAAAACTTGCTGCACAGAAGGAGGTCAAGTAATGCCCGCACTAATTGGATTACTTTGCGTGGCTGCTTGGTTTACGCACGTTTTTACTTGCTTTGCACAGGGCTTGTGGGGCTTTTTGTTGGCTGGTGCCATCCTATTCCCCATAGGAATCTTGCATGGTTTTTATCTTTGGCTTCATTAGGAGATTGATATGGTAGATCAACCGAAAATAATAGAGGGCGCATACGCCAAGCAGTACACCGACTGGCAAGTCAAGACAGGCGGCTTTGCAAGGGACATGACCATGCGTGACCACTTTGCGGAAAAAGCGATGATTGGCTTGATGAGAATGGAGAGGGCAGAACAATTCGTTGATGAAAACGGGGATGAAATGTGCAATGAAGAAGGTGATGTGGGAACTTTATTTGTTCACACAAAGTTTTTGGCTGAAGAGGCGTACATGATTGCCGACATGATGCTCAAGGAGCGTGCCAAATGATTTTGCAAATGAAAGGTGGTTGGACAAACAAAGATGCACTCAACATGGAAGACAACGTAGAGCAGGAGCGGTTCCTAATCACAGACACTTATGTGCGTGTGAAGTACAGGAGCGCAGACGATATAAGCGGGTGGTGGAAGCACCCATTGGACGATCAAGTTAAGGAGCGTGCCAAATGAAAAACAACGCAGTGGAATTGACTGAGGCACAGCTTGACGCACTTATCGAGTTGCTTGCTCAAATAGAGGCGACAGGCAAACACAACACCAAACCAACCCTTGGATTTTCTGGGGCGGAAGAAGCGTTTTTTACAATTCAAGAGTTTGTAAAACAGGTAGAGAAACTACAGGAGAAAACCAAATGACTTGTTGTGACTACGGAAAATGCACCAATGGCCCTGACTGCCCTGTACGCAAGCAGCGACTTAAAGAAATCAATGATGCCTATGCAAATGGGCACAGGGACGCGCAATTAGATGACCCAATAGACGACCTTGCCGACACCTTCAAGGCACTGCTTACCATGGTGACTGTGGTGCTTGGTGTGTGGATTGTTTGTTTAGTTATCTGGGGGAAGTGATGAGTGACACACAGTTTTTGACAATACTAGGGACTATTTGGATTGCCCCATATGTACAAAAATGGTTAGCGCAATTTATCGGCCTTGCTTTTCTGTTTGTTTCTATTTGCAAATCAGCGGGGTGGTTATGAACATCATTGAACTAGCAAACGAATCGGGCCTTGTTTATTACGGCATGGGCAAAGACCGCGCTAGGTTTATACATCACTTGGAAAACTTTGCCCACTTGGTAGCAGCAGCAACCCGTGCTGATGAGCGTGAGGAGTGTGCTAGGGAGGTTGAAGAATTTGCACGAAAGTGGTGGTCTATTCATTGCCATAGCAACAAACACGCGGAGACAACCCGTAAAGCACATGACGATTTTTGCGCATTGCAAGCAGCAATCAGAAGAAGAGGAAAAACAGAATGAACATCATTGAACTAGCAAAGCAAGCGGGGTTTCAAGACGCTGATTGGAATTACACCAAGGGTCTTGAGAAGTTTGCCGCCTTGGTAGCAGCAGCAGCCCGTGCTGATGAGCGCAACAGTTTTTACGGGCAAGACAAGCCAGCCGAGTGCGTTGAAGGTTGCCCACCAAATCAGATTTGTGATTATTGCCAAATAGCCGCACCCGTGAAAGCAATGATTCTTGCAACCCGTGCGGATGAGCGTGAAGAATGCGCCAAGCTGTGCGAGACAACAGCCCCAAGTCAGATAAATGGCTATGAATGCGCCGCCGCCATCCGCGCAAGGGGAACAACATGAAAAGATTTCTTAATTTGGTTTACACACTGCTTGGTGCTTACTGCATCGGCCTTGTAATTGGGTATTTGCTTAGGGGAACACCATGACAGGCTATCAAAGCAAACGCGCTGCGGCGCAGGACAAGCTAGAGCAATGGGGCTGCGAAGCATTCAATGCGTGGTGGGACAGTGACTACGATGACAGCACCAACCCGTATGAACGGGATAGTTTTGCTTATTGGGCATGGGCAGGATGGCAAGCAGCATTGGCGCAGCCAGCGCAGGAGCCAGTGTGCCCTGAATGCAAAGCAGAAGTGCTTTATGAGTGCGTGGCTTGTAGTAGCAACAACTACCCACAAAAGTCAGCGCAGGAGCCGTGGAGAGAGTCTGCCTCAGACTATGAGCGTGGAGTCATTGATGGCAGGCAAATGCAGGCGCAGTCCAGCGTGGACAAGGCAGTCAATGCCATGACACAGCGCCCGTGGGTAGGGCTGACGGATGAGGAGATGCAAGCCGTAGTTGATGCACAGTTGTTAGTATCAAACATCAATGTTTATTTCAAAGCCATCGAAGCCAAACTCAAGGAGAAGAACAATGGATGAAGATGATGACATCCAAGTCTACAAAGATGATGGCAATGCGCTGCTGATTGCATATCAGTCTGGTTACTTTGACGCCAAGAAAAAATACAAACTTGAGCGCAATTTCTGCGAACGATGCGGCAAACGATTAGGCGCTGCTGACCACATTCACACTTGCACACCACCACAGGAGACGGCGCTTGAGAAAATCTAGGCACCAGCTAATACGCAACACCCTGCTGACTCATGAAGACGGGCTTACCAAGACCGAGCTTTGCCGCATAGCTGGCCTTGACCAGAGATCCATAGCTAAGTCTCTTAACTCCATGCCCGATGTGTACATCGACCGCTGGGTGGTGCCAAAGAAGCGCTTACCCACTCCGGTGTATGTAGCCGTCAAGGTGCCTGAAGACTGCCCAAGGCCATGACCACGACCGCTGAACGCAAACACATGAGCCAAGTGGCCGAGCTGGGCTGCGTAGTTTGCCTGCGGGTGTATGGGCCTCACGAACCCGGCCCAGTCGAGCTACACCACCCTAGAAGCGGCGTAGGCATGGGTAAACGCTCCGCTGATGTGCTGCCGCTGTGCGTGTTCCACCATCGAGGCGATGAGGGCGTCCACGGGCTGGGCACCAAGGGATTCCCGCAGCACTATGGGTTTACGGAGGATGACTTGCTTAACGATGTCCAAACCTTATTAGGGAAAACACCTAGAAAATAAATTGAGAAAAGGCTTGTATCGTTTAATTTGGCGTTATACTAACATCACTGCAATCCGCAGGTAACAGTGAAAGACAGCGACATGAACAACGATCTCAAGCTCAACGACGTAGACACCCTTGGCGCACTGCTGGCCCAGATCAAAGACCTGACCGACCGTGCTGACGCCATCAAGGACGGCATCAAGGACAGCGCCAGCGCAGGCGGTGCCAAGGTTGTAGAGGGTGCCATCTTCAAGGCTACTTACAGCGAGACCAACCGCTCATCGGTTGACTACAAAGCCCTTCTGGCCGAGCTAGGTGCCACTGCCCAGCAGATTGCCAGCCACACCAAGACCACCGCCGTGTTCACGGTCAAGGTCACCAGCCGTTAATCAACAACCGGGGCTACGGCCCCAAGGAGAACATCATGAAAATCAAGACCACCATCTACATCCACTTCCAGAAATTCGAGTGGGAGAACGAGGGCACTTACCAAATTTTTTCGTTCAAAGCAAGTGACGATGACACCCGAACCTTTGTCTGTGAGCAAGAAATTGAGGTTGAAGTGCCAGACAATTACGATCCAACGGCCCAAATGATTGCCGCATTAGAGGCTAAGAAAGAAAGGGCAATGTCCGACTTTAACAAGACCGTGATGGAGATCAACGCCCGCATCAGCAAGCTGCAAGCATTGGAGTACACAGCATGAACAAAGGTGCCATCATTGCCGACATGGTGGTGGCCGTCATGGCTGCTGCCTGCCTGATCTTTGGCTGGGACGGAGACGGGCTGCTGCACAAGGCAGCGCTTACTTGGGGCGGGATGTGCTTTGGCTACATCATCACTACTTACTTGAACATGGAGGAAATATGAGCGACTATGTGAAGGGCTTTGACGATGGGCGGGACTTCACCCTTGCCGAGATTGAGGATTGGATTAAGAAGAGTCAGGAGCCGAACTACACGATGGAGGCCCTCAACAGGCTGATGTCCTACCTAAAGGCTGGCAAAAAGGAGTTTGCAAATGAACGTCATTGAATTTGGCGATTGCCGCGATACCATGCGCCGTTGGAAAGAGCAAGGTATCAAGGCGCAGACTTGCGTGACAAGCCCGCCATACTTTGGCTTGCGGGACTACGGCCACGATGGGCAGATAGGGCTTGAGGAAACGCCAGAAGACTACATCAAGGCAATGGTAGAGGTGTTCCGCTGCGTCTGGGATGTTCTGGAGGATGACGGGACGTTATGGCTGAACATTGGAGACAGCTACGCCAATAGCGGGAAAGGGCGAAATTCCGATGGAACACATCAAGAGGGAGGTAAACAGGGAACAAACGCTGGAACAGTGCTTGGAAAACTGGTAAAGACTCAGGCACCAAATTGCAAGCCAAAAGACCTAATAGGCATCCCGTGGGCATTGGCCTTTGCACTTCGCGCCGACGGCTGGTATTTACGTCAGGACATTATCTGGCACAAGCCAAACCCTATGCCTGAGTCGGTGCAAGACCGATGCACTAAGGCACATGAGTACATTTTTCTGATGAGCAAGTCGCAGAAGTATTACTACGATGCTGATGCAATCAAAGAGCCTGCAATAAATGAGGGGCGCATTGTTAAAGCGTCTGGCTCTGACGCTAAGAATGGAGCAAAAGGTGATTTTGGTGCTACTGCTGCAGGCTTTACAAAGCATGACACTTTAATCACCGACCGTAACAAACGCAGCGTTTGGACGGTGACCACCAAGCCTTACGCTGGCGCACACTTTGCCGTATTTCCGTCAGACTTGATTGAGCCTTGCATCCTTGCTGGCGCACCAGTGGGCGGCGTAGTGCTTGATCCGTTTATGGGTAGCGGCACCACAGCTCAAGTGGCTCAGCATCTTGGACGGCAGTACATTGGCTGTGAGCTAAATGCAAGCTACAAGCCGCTGCAAGACAAACGCCTAGCTCAACAATCGCTGGTGTTTGAGTATTAGGGAAAACACCTAGTAAATATTTGTGTTGAGCCGCTTTTGTTTAATATACAATTACATCAACGGCAGCATCCCGCAGTCGTAACAGTGTTCTAAACCCGCAGGAGATCATCATGGACAAAGCGAATTGGTCGCGTACCGTATCCCCCGATTCAATGTTTTCTGGTCTTCATGCTGGGAAAGTCGCTGAGTTGGTTGACGGTATTTGCAAAAACCCTCAAAACTTTTCAAAAAGCGTTATCCCAGCAGCTTACCGCGCACTGGTGCGGCAGGGCATTTGCACAGAGGCAGAGGCGGCAGTTGGCGTTTTCGAAGTTACAAAGCTCCGTACAAAACTTATGCAAAGCAAGGCAACCGTTTAAATCATCGGGGCTACGGCCCTATCAAAATTGAAGGACAGAGACCATGACACAAGCAGAATTCGACCAGCAAGTACAAGCCAGCGCTAACCGCCTGATCAACCTTGGTGCCCAGAAGTGGGAAGAGGAAGAGATCAAGCGCATCAGCGACTACCCAGAGACGTTGACCTACACGCCTGACAGCCATAAAATCGTGCTGGAGTACCAGTCAGGCTTTTGGGTAGCGTGCTTTGATGACTGGAGCGGTGCCGATGATGACAAGTGCCCGATAGCATTTGCCAGCACGCAGGATGAGGCAGTAGAGTTTCTGCTGTTTGCAGCCAACATCAACGGTGACCTGCCGTTTGAAAGGATAGTGAAGTAATGTTCATCGCCTGAAGAACGTGTGTTCAACGGGCGTTGGAAACAACACGCATGGGGATTGATACCCTCGGACAAGGTACAGGCTGGTAGTCAACCGAGAGCGCACGGAGCCTATCGACAGATGCAGTCCCCAGCCGTGTTGGCGTACAGTAATCGGACAGGGGCGTGCTTTCTGTCAAGATCAAATCTCTGCTGAAGCTCCCTGCGCCAACAACCTTTATCGCGGGGTGGGAAAGAAGTAATCCGTTCGGCTCATAACCGAAAGAACGCTGGTGCGAGTCCTGCCCCCGCAACCAAGTTACACTAAGCGGCATAGGAATAAGGATTCACCATGCCAGAAACTACCGCCAAGAAACGGCCCAAGAAGCCACCAACAGCGCAAGGGACAACACTCACCCTGCCTGACACACCCAAGAAGACAGGACGCCCCAGCAAGTACACGCCAGAACTGGCAGCAGAGATATGCAATAGGCTTGGCACAGGAGAGCCGCTCAGGCAGATATGCAGGGATGACAGGATGCCGCACTGGACGCAGATGTATGAGTGGATAGCGCGTGACCCAGAGCTTTCCCTACGGGTCGCGCACGCGCGTGAGGCCGGTTGCGATGCCATTGCAGAGGAGTTGATCGAAATCAGCGACACGTTGCACTTTGGTGAGACGCAGGTTATGGGTGACAAGAACAGCACTACAACGGTCGCTGATATGCTTGGGCACCGCAAGCTACGCATTGAGACACGCCTGAAGTTGTTGGCCTGCTGGAACCCTGCCAAGTACGGCACCAAGGTTCAGTTGGGTGGCGATCCCAAGAATCCGCTCAAGGTAGAGGCGTCGGTGCAGGCGGACAGCTTGCTTGAGGCGCTGATCAAGAATGCCGAGTTGAAGCGTCAGGCAAATGAGTAAGCCGCCCTTTCCTAAGAAGCAATGGGGTGAGTTCTGGACACCGCCAGTAGAAGACGATGCGCCATTTCCCGCAGACGTTGAAATGGACTGCGACACAGGGCGCTGGCGGTACGTCATCAACCGAGAGCAATACCGCGAGGAGTTTCGCGTGTGGGAAGCTGCTGTGCTGGGGCAAGCATGAGTGACATCATCAAGTTGCTGCAAGACCCAGAGGTCAAGCGCAGCTTTGAGCTTGCCAGCCCAGAGGTGAAGCTGGCGACGGCTTGGCGGCTTACTTGGCTAGACAAGGCGCACAACCACCAGATCCTGCCCCATGGGGATTGGTGGAGCATCTGGCTGCTGCTGGCTGGCCGTGGCGCAGGCAAGACCCGTACAGCCGCCGAGCAGATCTCTTGGTGGGCGTGGACGCATCCCGGCACCCGCTGGCTTGTGGCCGCACCTACCTCGTCCGATGTCCGTTCGACCTGCTTTGAGGGTGACTCTGGCCTGATGGCCGTCATACCCGGCGCATTGATCAAGGACTACAACAAGGCGCTGCACGAGATCTACCTGACCAACGGCAGCCTGATCAAAGGCATACCGGCATCCGAGCCAGCCCGCTTCAGGGGGCCGCAGTTCCACGGCGCTTGGCTCGATGAGTTGGCCGCTTGGGATTACATTCAGGACGCATGGGATCAGATCCAGTTCGGCGTGCGGCTGGGCACCAAGACCCACATCATCGTCACCACGACCCCGCAGCCCAAGGACTTGATCATCGACCTAGTTGGCCGTGACGGGGACGATGTGGTGGTCACCACCGCCTCGACGTACACCAACCTAGCCAACCTGTCAGATAACTTCAGGAAGCAGATCCTGTCCTTTGAGGGCACCAAGCTAGGCAGGCAGGAGATCTACGCCGAGATCATCGACGCCGAGGAGGGTGGAGTCGTCCAGCGCTCGATGTTCAAGCTGTGGCCTGCTGGCCGCGCCTTCCCCAAGTTCGAGTACATCCTCCAGTCCTACGATGTGGCGACCTCGGAGAAGACGCAGAACGATCCGACGGCCTGCATCACGTTCGGCGTGTTCAAGCCTCTGGACGGCCCAATGAGCGCGATGGTGATCGACTGCTGGCAGGACAGGCTCCAGTATCCCGACCTGCGCCCCAAGGTGACCGAGGAGTATGAGATAGTCTACGGCGAAGGGAAGGACAAGAAGCGGGTGGACTTGCTGCTCATTGAGGACAAGAGCGCTGGTATCAGCCTGATCCAAGACTTGCAGCGTGCCCACTTGCCGGTGAGGGCGTACAACCCCGGACGGGCGGACAAGGTGCAGCGCCTGAACATCGTCTCCAACATCATCGCCCGTGGGCGGGTGTGGATACCTGAGTCGGACAACAGGAAGGGCTACGTCAAGGATTGGGCCGAGGTGTTCGTAAGCCAGATCTGCTCGTTCCCCAACAGCACGCACGATGATTTGGTGGACGCTTGTGTTGATAGCTTGACTCAAGTGCAAATGGCTTTTGGCACAAAGGCGATCAAGGATGTTTTGGTTGGCGACATGGTGATGACCCCGGCAGGGCTTCGCAAGGTTACGGCTGTACATGACAACGGCATCAAGGAAGTTTGGAATGTCAACGGTTTACTAGCTACGGCGGAACATCAAGTAATGACGCAAGACGGGTGGTTGCGTGTTGACTGCTTGAGTCAATCAGTCCATAATATATATCTTTACAAGGATACATCATGGTTTTCAAATCAAGCGGAAAAGTGGTTGAGTCGGTGGTCTTCAACGGTCGCAAGTACAACCGTTACCCTGAGAGCAATAACCCAGCGCACCGCCGCTACTTTGCAAGGGCTGGCAACCGGCTTCACCGAGACGTATGGAAGCACCACAACGGGCCAATCCCTGCGGGTATGCAAATCCATCACATTGACGGCAACACGGCCAACAACGACATCGGCAACTTGGCCTGCGTCACAAACAAGCAGCACTGGGATGAGCATAGGGCCGAGGCATCTGAGCGCAGCAAACGGCCAGAACAGCTTGCGCATCTCAACAGGATTCGGGGCAGCGCTGCCGACTGGCACCGATCAGAAGAAGGGCGGGATTGGCACAGAGAACACGCAAAGACCTCTCTGGCAAAGACTTGGGGAAAGCCTAAGTCGTACTACCCAGCCCCTTACAAATGCGTTTGGTGCGGTTTTGACGGCATTGCCAAAGTTCCTGAGCGAAAGAAGTTCTGCTCCCCCACTTGCCAAAACGCCGAATCAAAGCACCGCCTTGGTAAGACAAGTTACGAACACCCATACCATGCGTCATGTGTTCGACTTGACAGTGGAGGGTGAACACTGCTACTACGCCAACGGAATCTTGGTTCACAACTGCACCCAAGCCCTGCGCTACCTGCGGGATGCTGGCTGGCTAGACATTGACCCACCGCCAGAGGATAGCTGGGACGAGGACGACTACGTTGACTCTGGCAAGCAGCGTAAGGGTAATCCCTATGCAGCATAGATCAACACTTGTCAACACCAACCGCCTGTGGTACGATCCGTTCCGTTGCCGTAGGAAGCGACCGACTGAAACCGTTTACTCATGCCTCTTCCCCCATTTGGGGTTCCTACAGGGGGCAGTAGTAAACGGTTTTTTTATGTCTGTCTTTCCCTGCATCCGTCAGGGCGCGTTAGCTGATGGCCTGTATGGGCTGAACCCAAGAAACACATTTTGGTCTTTACGGCCAAACGTCAGGGCGCGTCAGCATTGCTTGTATCGGCAGAACCCAAGAAAGACCGTACCACGATTCACCCCGTGCGTGCGCCCAGCCTGTCTGCTAGGGACTGGGTAAGGTACGGGCAACATGGTGAGACAAGACCTTTACCGAATGAATAGCAGCCTTCACGGAACGCTAGGCAGGTGCAGTATGCGCCCGCTGGGCGGGGATGACAGCCTCGGCTTATCACCCTTGGGGAACCTGTGGTTAAATACAAGGGTATAAGGAAGCCGCCATGAACCAACGACTGACCGACATCCGCCGAGCGCAGCTTGACCAGCTTTTGTCTGGCGGTACGAACATGGCTGGTGGTGGATTGCTGAAGGCTGTGGTCAAGGCTGCCAAGCCTGCGGTCAAGGCGGTGCAGGAAGTGTTGCCGCTGGCCGAGCGTGAGGCCAACCTTGCCAAGTTCCTTGCCCCGTCAGCAGAGAAGCGCAGGATGTATCACGGCTCTAAAGAGCCAAACATCAAAGAGTTTAAAACGCGAAAAGACTTAACCGACGAGTCCCATATGACTGGGCATTATGCCGATGAGCGCGATGCTGTGTTCCTTGCCCCTGAACCAGAGTTCACCAAAAACTTTTCTCAAATGGGGTATACCGACACACATCAAGCGCCAACCACTTACCCTGTTTATGTGCAAGTGAAAAACCCATTTGACTTTGATAATCCAGAACATTTGCAACGGGTCAAGGACACATACCTTGATATGTATCACAACCCAGACTCAGAGTTGTATGATCCATATTTGAGTCCGTCTGAAAGGTCTACTTCACAACATTTATTCAAAAAACGTGTTGATGAATTGCCATCAGATGTGAATAACTGGCCCAGAATTGAGAATGAAGTTTTCCAAAATGTTTTGAAAGACTTAGGGTTTGATTCTTTTTACACCCGTGAACGTGGCACTAAAAACCTTGGCGTGTACGACCCAAACCGCATCAAATCCGCCATCGGCAACCGTGGCACCTACGACACCAGCGTGCCTGACATCAACGAAGCCCAAGGCGGCTTAGTACACCTTGCTGGTGGCGGCAGGGCGAACAGCGACTACACGCTCATGGGCGCTCCCCGTCAGGACAACGAGAACAAGCCATATCCCAAGACCGAGCGCATGAACCTTGGCGTCAAGGCGGTCAAGTCGGGGCTGGACAAGCTCAACCGCCTGATTGACACTGGCCCATCGGTTGGCAGCGTGGTAGGCAACGTGGTCGGTGCCGTGCCATTTGTTGGCCCAGATCTACGCAAGGGGATGGAAGACTCCACCCTCACGATCCCTTACGAGTTCCAGCGCTCGGCCACGAACCCACGGGTGGCTACTGGCGTCAACACGGCCAAGGTGCCCACGACCGACATCTTGGACGCCCTGAAGATGTCTGACCTGACTGGCGGCACTGGCGCAAGCAACCTGCTGGGCAGCGTTGGCAAGGGCTATGTACCTAACTCAATGGATGTGCTGGACACGCTTGGCCTCGGCCTTACTGGCTATGGTGCGGCTAAGGCTGGCGTCAGGGGCGTTAAGGGCGTCAAGGATGCCTTGCTGGCAGGTAAGGAAGCAAAGGCGGCAAAGGAAATTGAAACAGCAGGAACCAAATATGCAACACAACAAGAAGGCCCATTCTTCCGAGTCCAGCCAACAACACTTGGCAAAGACGCAGCAACAACTCGCGGAACTAAAGAAGCGGATGGGTTACGAGCCACCCCCGCTGTCGCAGGAGGAGCAGAACCAACTGGACGCAAAGTTCCGCAACTCTTATCGCCAGAGGAAGTGGGTCGAATAATTGCTGACCCAGTTGCAAATCAACCACTGAATATTGCAAAGAAATACACGCAAGATACCCAAGGGGTTGACTTCGGTGTGCCAAAAACTCCAAGTAGTTCGTTGGCAAAGCAGTCAGGCATTGCTCGTACTTTTGATCTGGCTGTCCAAGGATCGCCTGAGTACAAGTCTGCAATCTTTGGAGCTTACAGTCGTGAGATGCCTGACCTGATGGAGCAGATCGGCGCAAAGAATTACGACGACCTGATGGAGAAGGCTTACCGTCAGATGGCAAAGGAGACTGATGATCAGTTTAAGAGACTGCCGTACAACTTCTCGTACCACCGCGCTGGTGAGGGCAATTACAACGGGGCCAAGGACATGGCCGCTGATGTGCATGGGAACAGGCACCTGTACGTTTATCAGGGTGGCGACAAGCACGACTTCTTGCACAACGTAGATCCGCAAACTGGCTTGAACGAGAACGAGAAGTTTCGCGCTGTCCATGACCTGTTGGGCCACGCCATTTACGGCAACGAGTTTGGCCCTAAGGGTGAAGAGATGGCATGGGCCGTTCACCAGCAAATGTACTCGCCCCTTGCGCGTATGGCGATGACTGCTGAGACCCGTGGACAGAACTCGGTAGTCAACTACAGCCCGCTCAATGCTAAGCTCAAGAAAACTATTGCCGAGTATGAGGGCATGAGTAACGAAGCCCGCAGGCGTGGCGACAAAGCGCTTGTAAAAGAAATTGAAGACCTCAAGCGTCAAGCCTACTCCGGGTTGGAGTTTGCTCCTAACAGGGCCGTGCTGCTGCCGCCTGAGTTTATGAATCCCCAGTTCGCTGGCGGAATGCCTTCGTACCTGAAAGCTGCAAACCTGCCAACTAAGGGAACCGAGACCGGATCGGTACTGACCCACTACAGCAACGAACCCAACCTGCAATTGATAGACCCCACAAGGTACGGCACAGGCATCAAGGGTGCGGAAGCCGGACGCCTGCGTGACCTTGAGGGTGGCGTGCGCGACCGCTCGTACTTCTACCTCGGTGAGCCGGGTACTGTTGCGCCCGAAGCTGGCCTTGGTGGCAACCGTTACCGTGGAGAGTCGTCAAGCCTGTACGACATTACCCAAGACCCGCTGGACTTTAGGTTGCTGGCCCGCGAGGCCAACCGCACGCCATTTACCGCACGGGTTAACGCAGGCGTCACTTACCCCATGCAAGAGGCCAACGACTACGAGCGTTTGGTCAAAGAGTACGGCTACGAGGGCATGATTAACCCAAACGCCACCAAGCCGATGGGTATCATGTTTGAGCCAACAAAGGTAGAGCCACGCATGGCCGGTGGTGGTTTGCTGTCCAAGCTAGGCAAGGCAGCAAAGGCTGCACGCGCTGCGGAGGAGTTGGTGCCTGCTGCTGGCCGCATGAGGTTTGCTGACCAGCCAATGGGTGGCTTGAACGTCATCAAAGAGACTGGCGGCAACTGGTTGGGTGGACGGGTTGAGAAGGACGTAGCGCCATTGAGGTCAAGAGGCCCAACGCACAGGGATGAGGCATTGATGGCAGGCGGAAGGTACGCGCAAGAGGCCGACACGCCTGAAGGCATTAGAGCCATGGCCGCAAATGCCGCTCTTAACAAGTGGGTTGACGGCAACCTGTCTAACTACATCAAGAAGCAGATGGGCACGCCTGATGATCCAGTCCGTGCGCTGGCCGAGCAGGGAATTACGCACAAGGCTGATCTCCTGCGTGAAGATCAAGTTTTTGCCGACAAGCCAATAATGGATCAACGCAGGGAGGCTGGCTTCCCAGAAGAGGGCATGGCTCAATCCCCATTAGCAAAGGCTTGGGAGTACGTTTCTGATTCTTCTATTCCCTCGCACCGTGCTGGGGACATTCAGGGAATGCCGGAGAAGTTTACCAAGCGCGATGAGGCGGAGCGCAAGATGATTGCTTTGCGAGACGCGCTGTACCATAAGTTTATTGATCATTTGAAATCAAAAGGAATTTCTGATGAGGAGGCAAATATCGTTGCCCGTGGAACTCCATTTGATTTAAAAGCCAGAGCCGTTGGAGATCAAGACTTTTTACAAGCCGAAGTAGCGTATGCGGCAACTCATGATCCGATGATGAGTTCTTACATCGCTCTTGGGCAAGAGAACCCGTGGATCTCTAAGGTTGCGCCAGAGACTCAGGTGTACTCGTCATTCACTGGCGACCTTGGCTTTGACCACATCGTTGATGTCCTCAAGCAAGACGTAGCTGAAGGCCGCATCCGCCCTGAGCAACTGAACAAGGTCAGCATGGAGCAGGCAGTGCGCCGCACCTACGAGTACGACCAAGAGATGGCAAAGAAGATGCAGGAAGCCGCCATCAAGCAGACCGAGGGTATGCCTGTCCACAAGGAGTATCCAGAGGGCTACAAGTGGGTAGAGTTGACTGCGCCCAAAGACCTGCCAGAAGGATGGAGCGCTGAAGGCAACAACTTAATCAACCCCAATGGCGGAAGACCGGGTCAAGTTGGAGATTCTTCTGACCCGCGTTACAAGGCGCTTGAGGACGCCCTCAAGTACGAAGGCGACACAATGGGCCACTGCGTTGGTGGCTACTGCCCTGATGTGGTGCAAGGCCGCAGCCGCATCTACAGCTTGCGTGATTCCAAGGGTGAGCCTCATGTGACTGTTGAGACAAGACCCGGAGCCTATACGCCTTTTGATATCCCGGAAGACATTAAGCCAATTTATAAACAACACATGGTTGAGGGCATTTCAACTCATGGAGGAAGACCCGGAGCGGCAGAGTGGATGCAGCATTTTTATCCAGATAGATTTGTTGCGCCACCCGAAGATATTATTCAAATCAAAGGCAAACAGAATCGCGCACCCAAAGAAGAGTACCTGCCATTTGTGCAGGACTTTGTAAAGAGTGGCGATTGGTCTCGCATTGGTGACTTAAAGAACACTGGTCTACGAGACATTAAAAAGACTCCAAAAATTGAAGAGTACTTAAAGAAAAAGGGCGCTGATGTGCCACGGTACTTAACCGAGAATGAGTATCAAGGCCACGAGAGTGACTTCTTGATGGATCAGTTGTATCCCAAAGATGAGACGCCGTTACCGCCAGCAGAAAGCATGGCCGGTGGTGGCAGCGTTGGCCTCAAGAACGCCCTGAACAACCTACTACGCACCGACAAGCCTGAAGTGCATATGGCTGGTGGTGGCGCTATGGCTAAGGTGGCAAAAGCTGCGAAGGCGGCGTACAGTCCCAAGGTGCTTAACTCAACGATTGAAAAGTTTGTAGCAAAGATTGCCGCAGACAATCCCAAGTTGAGCGAAGAAGATGTGCTGAAGAAAGCCACAAAGCAAGCCACTAGCAAACTGGAATGGGAGCGTGTGCAAAAGCCAGAGCTGGAGAAGACATACGGCCCATTGGTAAAAACGCCTTACTCAAAGACCAATGTCAACAAGATGCAAAACACCGCCGAGGTGGTGGCAGAACGCAAGCGCAAGGCCAACGAGTTCCTTGACCAGCCTACTGAGCCTTGGACTCCCCCTGCGCCTGAATTGCAAGCATTTGACCGCTCGTCCATCAAGGACGCGCTTGAAGGCTTCCCCGGCGTAGAGCAGACTGCTTTTCCAAGGGATATACCCACACGCGCCAGCACATCTCATGTTGATGAGTTGTACGCTGACCCGGAGAATCGCGCCCTCATTGAAAAGCAAATTAAGCGTGGCCTGCCGCTTGGCGGTGAGACTTTCTACGCCTCGCTATACCCTGTGAAACAAGCGGTGCTAGAGGCGGGTATGCCTGCCGAAAAGTTTGACAGATGGATTCACTCGCTTGCGCCAGCGTCTGCCCGCAATTCCATAATGAACGAGATGGCCGTAGGGCAATTCATGCGCGACATGAACGCTAGAGGCATACCATTGACCGAAGAGAACGTGGCCCGCGAGAAGGCCGTGTACAAAGAAAAGTTTGGCATTAGCTTGCCTTTGATGCCGCTTCATCGTGAGGGCGTGGCAAAAGTAATTGAGGGCGGGCAGGACTTGCGCGAGATGAGCAAGGCCAACATCCCAACCAATTACAAGATCCCAACATATGGTTCACAAAAGGCTGGCGACTTTGCCAACTCGGTGGTGCTTGACGTTCATGAGGCTGGAGGCCAAACGCAAGGCAGCAGGTTTCACCCGTACTTTAATGAGCAGGGCGGATTTGGCAACACCGAGTACAACGCTGGCGAACAGGGCTTGCTTGGCATTGCAGGGGATCTGGGAATCCCCGGCGGCATGGCGCAAGCTGGCCGATGGTTTGGCGGCGGAGAGTTAACGGGCCTGCGCTCACCACGGGGTGACGCCCTTGATTTGCTGGAGAAGCAAGTTGCTTACACCCTGAACAAAAAAGGCATTCAACCCAACCCGGCAAATGTCCGCGCCGAAGTGCTGCGCCAAATTGAAACTGGTGAGGGTGATTTGCTCCCGTGGTATCGCAAAGAAGGAATGCCCGATGTAAGGCAGACAGGTCTTCAGCGCAAAGAGGGCGGCGAAGTGACAATGGAAGGTGGCCTTACCCACTGCAAGACTAAAAAGGTAAAACGACATGGCAACACAGTTCCCCATTGACCCTGAGTACAACCGCTTTGTAGGCGGTGAGCCTCCAGACGAAGAGACTGGCGTAGAGGTGGAGATGCCGCAACTTGACGACTCTGAGCTAGAGGAGCTTCCTGACGGCTCTGTCGTCGTCCACATGACCACCAAGGGGCCACGCGAGGACGAAGACTTTTACGAGAACTTGGCCGACAGCGACGACTTCAACACGATGGACATCGACACGCTGGCCCTGCGCTACATAGAGCTGGTGGAGAAGGACAAGGAAGCCCGCAAGCAGCGCGACAAGCAGTACGAAGAGGGCATCAAACGCACTGGCATGGGCAATGACGCCCCCGGCGGAGCCAATTTCAACGGCGCTTCAAAGGTCGTTCATCCGGTGATGGCTGAGGCTTGCATCGACTTTGCCTCCCGCGCCATCAAAGAGATGTTCCCACCTGATGGCCCGACCCGCACCAAGATATTGGGTGACGTCACGGACGAAAAAACCGCCGTGGCCGAGCGCAAATCAGAGTACATGAACTGGCAGTTGACTGAGCAGATCGAGGAATTCCGCGACGAGCAGGAGCAGATGCTCACCCAGCTACCGCTTGGCGGCTCTCAGTACATCAAGCTGTGGTACGACGAGAAAAAGAAGCGCCCCTGCGCCCAGTTCCTGCCAATCGACAACGTGCTTTTGCCCTACGCAGCGGGCAACTTCTACACCGCACAGCGCGTGACCGAGGTCGATGACATCTCCGACTGGGAATACAAGCGCCGCATCGCCTCTGGGATGTACCGCGACACGCCGTTTTCCCGCTCAACGATGGATCCTGAGATGACCGCCTCACAAAAGGCAACCAACAAGATCGAAGGCAAGTCCATTGACAACAACGAAGACGGCCTACGCCGCGTGTATCACATCTACACATGGCTGGAACTGGACGACGACAAGTTCTCTGGCGGCGAATCGGCTCCCTACATCCTGATGATCGACGATTTGTCGTCCGAAGTCATTGGCTTGTACCGCAACTGGGAAGAAGGCGACGACACGATGACCAAATTGGACTGGGTTATCGAGTTCAAATTTATTCCGTGGCGTGGTGCCTATGCCGTGGGCCTGCCCCAACTCATTGGAGGGCTATCTGCGGCCCTTACAGGCGCTCTACGGGCCTTGCTGGACTCTGCCCACATCAACAATGCGGCCACGTTGCTCAAATTGAAGGGCGGCAAGGTCTCTGGACAGTCGCAAGAGGTTGAAGTCACGCAAGTGGTGGAGATTGAAGGCGCTCCGGGCGTGGACGATGTGCGCAAACTGGCGATGCCAATGCCATTTAACCCGCCCAGCCCCGTCCTGTTCCAGCTTTTGGGCTGGCTGACGGGCGCAGCCAAGGGCGTGGTGACCACGGCAGAGGAAAAGATTGCTGATGTGAACGCCAACGCACCTGTGGGCACCACTCAGGCGCTCATTGAGCAGGGTGCAGCGGTGTTTTCGGCCATCCACGCACGTTTGCACGAGTCTCAGGGCCGTGTGTTAAAGGTTTTGAGCCGCATCAACCGTTGGTACTTGGACGATATGCGCCGTGGCGAGGTGGTAGAGGATCTGGAGGTCACCCGCGAGGACTTTTCTCGTGTGACGGACGTTATCCCCGTCTCTGACCCGCACATCTTCTCTGAAACGCAGCGCATGGCCCAAACTCAGGCTGTGATGACGATGATGGAGAAGAATCCTGAGCTATTTAACAAGAAAGTGGTCATTGAGCGCTTCCTAAAGCAGATCAAGGTGCCCGGCATCAACGAATTGATGGTCGATACGCCTGCGCCGGTCAAGATTGACGCCGCCAACGAGAACGTGGCGATGGCTATGGGCCAAGCGGCCTACGCCTACATCGAGCAGGATCACCTTGCCCACATCCAAGTCATCTTGGACTTCGCTACCAACCCTGCGCTGGGTGCAAACCCCGCCATTGCGCCTACCTACCTGCCACGGGCAATGGATCACATCAAGCAGCACTTGACCTTGTGGTACTTGAACCGCATGAACGGCTATGTGGATATGTCGATGGAAGGCGCTACGGAAGACTACGAGATGGCAAAGCAGCCAGCCAAGATCGACAAGCTGTTCTCGGCGGTATCGCAGCACGTTCGCATGGACAGCGACGAGGCATTGCAAAAGGTCATGCCGATGATCCAGCAGATGATGCAGCAGTTGCAGCAGTCCCAGCCCCAGCCCCCGATGGCACCAGACACCAAGGTGTTGCTGGACACCAGCATGGCCGAGACGCAGCGCCGCACCCAGCGCGACCAAGCGGAGATGGGACTCAAGGAGAAGGAGTTGCAGGCCAAGGTCGAGATGGACATGAGGAAGCTGGAGCAGCAGCGCCAGTTGGACATGGAAGACTTGCAGCTACGCCTTGCCATCGCCGAGGGCGACCAAGAGACCAAACAACGCATCGAGACAGCACGCTTAACGCGAGATGCGGCAAAGCTCAATTTTGAGCAGAACCAAGCTGTACAAACCCAAGGAGTACCTTATGGCAACCAGTGATCAAGAGCAAAAGAGTGTGCAGGTTCCCCAGCACAAGCGCATGGCTATGGGCGAGAAGCTCGACGGCCAGAGCATGAAGGGTTCTGCACCAACCAAACAGTCAGGAGGCTTATCACAGGCTAAGAAAAAATGAAAACCCTTGGCGATCTGATCGGCGGGATTAAGTCTAAGCAGGTAGCAATAGCTGCGTCCCTTGCTGCTGGAAATGCGGCGAACTGGGAGACTTATCAACGCATGGTTGGGCATTATTTTGGATTGCAAGAATCCCTTGACATCCTTAACGACTTAATGAAAGAAACAGATGAAAATGAATGACCCGGTAGCTTTTAACGAAGCTGACGTAGCTTGGGCTTTTCCGAGCGTAGACCCCGGCGCAAAACCCCTTGGCGGACGCATCTTGGTGCAACTCCGTCGTGCAAAGCAGAAGACAACTAGCGCGGGAATCATATTGGTTGAAGAAACCAAAGAAACCGAAAAGTGGCAGAACATGGTGGCAAAGGTCATAGAGATCGGCCCACTGGCGTTCAAACACCGCGACACCATGCAACCGTGGCCCGAAGGGTCGTGGATTGAGGTTGGCGAATACATCCGCGTACCCAAATGGGGCGGAGATCGTTGGGAGGTGCCTATTCCGGGCGCTGATGACCACGAAGACCCAGCTTTATTCATGGTGCTAAACGATCACGAGGTGATCGCAAAGCTAACTGGTGACCCACTTGCTATGAAAGCGTTTATCTAATGAACAAAGAAACCAAAGAAGACATTGACGACATCGCAGTCGTTGAAGAACAAGACGGCTCTGCCACGGTAGAGCTACCCGATCACATTGAGTCGCCCCACAACGAGGGCGGTGAAATCTCCGCCTCCGATGACGGCGACAACGATCAACCGGGTGACACCAATGCAATCCGAGAGGCCCGTCGCAACCGACGCCGAGCCAAGAAGGAGTACATCAAACAAACCCACGTTGAGAAGGACGCCAAGCTGACGCTACTGGAACGCCAGAACCAGCAGCTTGTGGAGCGCCTATCCGTGCTGGAGCGCAAACAATCAGGTGCCGACTTGGCCCGATTTGACAAGGCAATTGAGGATGAGCAGCTACGCCTGCAATACGCCACGGCCAAGCTCAAAGAGGCTACGGACAACGCTGACGGCACCTCTTTTGCTAGGGCGCAGGAGCTTTGGTACGACTCCAAGCGCAAGCTGGAATCCATGCAAAACTTCAAGTCGCGGGCTGCCGAGAGCGGATCTGAGGCTGGGGCGGTTAACCCCAAGTTACAACGTCTGGCAAATAGCTGGATGGAAAACAACGGCTGGTACGACCCAGACGGCAAGGATGAGGACTCCCAGATCGCCAAAGTGATCGACAACCGATTGGTTCAGGAGGGGTATGACCCCGCCACGAACGAGTATTGGGAGGAGCTTGACAGCCGCTTGCAAAGGCGGCTCCCTCATAAGTATAATGATCGTCATGATGAACAATCCAGAAGGAGACCTAAAAGTTTAGTGACCGGCTCTTCTCGTGAGTCGTCACCTCGTGGTAGCGGCAATTCTTTTGTTCTTGAACCCGAACAGGTTCGCGCAATGAAAGACGCTGGTATGTGGGATGACGCACAAAAACGCGCGAAGATGATCAAACGGTATGCAGAAGCAGCACGAAACAATAGGAGCTAAACATTATGGATTCTCGTCTTAAAAAAACTCTCAACGCTGGTGGCCGTGAGCAAAGATCTTCACAAGATGCAAGCCGCGCCGCTCCCGAAGAGAAGTTCATTTCTACGCAGGAACGTCGCAAGATGTGGAGCGATGAATGGACACAAAGTGCGCTGCCGAAGGTTCCGGATATTCCGGGATGGCATCTTTGCTGGTTATCAACTACCAATGGCTACGACAGCATCGACAAGCGGATGCGATTAGGGTATGTTCCCGTGAGAGCGGATGAGTTACCCGGATTCGACAATTACCGCGTAAAGGCTGGAGAAGACATAGGTTTTATCGCGTGCAATGAAATGCGTCTGTATAAACTTCCAATGGACGTTTATCAAGAGGTCATGATTCAAATGCACCATGAGGCACCCATGGAGGAGGCGGACAAAGTCCAAGTCCAAATTGAGCAGCTTCAAGGAAACCGCGATAGCTCAGGCAAGAGTCTGGGAAGTGTTGAAGGTGAAGGCTTTGGCAATTTGAACCGAACCGTCCAAACACCCGTATTTTACGGATGAGGACTTAACAAAAGGAGTTTCATATGTCAGCGACAAATGCTCCGTTCGGCTTGCGTCCTTCGTTCCACCCATCGGGTCTGGATCGCGCTGTGGCTCTCGCTAACGGTATTGCTTCTGGTTATTCAACCGGAATTCTGAAGGGTCAACCTGTTGCCCTTAATACGTCTGGAAACATCATTGCTGCTACTGCTGGCAGCGCCTACCAAGGCGCTTTTGCTGGTCATGAGTACACCGATGTTACTGGCCGTCGTTTGGTCAGCAATCAGTGGGTGGCTAACACCTCCTACCAAACTGGCTCTCAAGTGACTTACTACTACTCTGACCCAAATATCGTTTACGACATTCAAGCAGACGGTAGTTTGGCTCAAACCTCAATTGGCGATCAAGCAAACTTTAGCAACATCTCCGCTGGTTCTACGACCACGGGCTTGTCGCAATGCACGATCTCCACTACTTTGGCGGGTTCGAGCGCGGTCGGTGATATGCGTATCATCGGTCTTTCAAACGGCGTTGACAACGCTTGGGGCGATGCTTACACAGTTGTGCAAGTACAAGTCTCTCGCAGCCAATACGTCGCAACCATTAACGCCATTTAAGGAGTCCAATCATGGCAGCACCAATGCGCAGTACGGACTTTAGAAGCATCGTTGAACCAATTATGAACGAGTGCTTCGATGGAGTCTATGATCAACGTACCGACGAATGGTCACGGGTTTTCCGTGAGCAAGACGGTATTCCCCGCAACTACCACGAAGAGCCTGTCCTTTATGGATTTGGCGCAGCGCCTCAACTGCCTGACGGAACTCCTGTTTCGTACCAGCAGGGCGGCGTACTCTTCTTGCAACGCTATGTGTACAACGTGTATGGCTTGGCCTTCGCGTTGACCAAAGTGTTGGTTGAAGATGGCGACCACATCCGCATCGGTCAGGTTTATGCTCGTCACTTGGCTCAGTCTCTCATCGAGACCAAAGAGACTCTGTGCGCGAACATCATCAATCGTGCTTTCAACAGCGCCTACCCCGGCGGCGATGGCGTGTCTTTGATTAACACATCCCATCCCATCGTGAACGGCACGTTCAGCAACCAGTTGTCTACCGCCGCTAATCTGAGCCAGACTTCTCTGGAGCAGATGCTGATTCAGATCCGCCAAGCTGTGGAT
>Ga0209191_1000152_pt1 | contig 55959 bp, 58 predicted proteins | sample S_130626_EF_Meta_FD_187320 | JGI IMG/M metagenome (GOLD analysis project Ga0209191, IMG submission 187320) | Freshwater microbial communities from Lake Simoncouche, Canada to study carbon cycling - S_130626_EF_MetaG (SPAdes) (version 2) | ecosystem: Environmental > Aquatic > Freshwater > Lake ...
GTCTACAATTCCAAGACAGGCGGAACGTCATGGAATGTGCTGGGACAGGCTACCAACATTGCTCTCGGGTCCAATTCGTCCATTACTGGCGGAACGTCCATCGTGATCGGGTCCAATGCCTCCTCTGGAGTCGCGGCCAACAACGTGATCGCGATCGGAACTAACGCGGGAAGCAATCTCCCGAATCTCAACAACACCATCTACATCGGCAGCAATGCAGGATACACACCCTCAACATCGAATACGCTTGTGGTGCAATCAACATCGGCCACGGCTCCAACCCTCCAAGCAGATCTCTCCAATCGTCGGCTCGGTGTGGGTATGGTTCCATCCTATGCCTTAGATGTATCGGGAACCATTCGCTCGTCTGGACCAGTGATTTCTACGATAAGTGTTTCAGGAACATCAGCAGCGGCACTCACGCTCACATTGTCTACAGCAACAACCTACTACAGCCTTACATCAACAACGACTGTGTTTGCTCTCACACTTCCAGCAAGTGCACCTCCTACGGGTACATACTGGGTACTCAAGAACAACAGTAGGGTGAATTACACAATTAATGTTACAGGCGGAGTGTTTAACGGAGGAGATACCTCCTACTTCCTCCAGTCGGGTATTGGTACCACAATCGCGTACTCTGGAACATCGGCAGGCGCACCCCTTTCCCCTGCGTACTACACGTTCTAATCCCCTCCCATCCCAACACAATATAAATATAGATGCAAATCTACGACACAAGAAGTGTAGTGGATTTTCAAACATTTACGTTTTCGGGTCACGCCCGTAAACTCGCGAACAAATCACTTCTTCAAAGTATTCAGTTGGGTCACGCCGATTATGCATGTTACTGGACTCTTGAACTCCTGTGTTCAGGTCTCGTGCATTCGATGTGGACCACATTCTTTGAAGCAGCGTCACTGTATGTTCACCGATCCTGCCCCAACATGTTCAACTACCTCGTTGCGCAGTACGAACGGTTCGCCGAAATTGAGCAGATGTACACGCTTCATACGATGACGGAGATCCGCAATCGCGACGATGCACGTCTCCTAGTCTGTGAAGTCGCAGTGGTCCTGGCTACGGCAAAGAAGCAGAAGACGATTACCTTACCAACCATCAAGGCCGAACACGATTTCTTACCTGAAACCGTCAGGGAAAACCTGAGAGCAACGTCGCAGATGGTGAGCACCCCTTTTCTGAAAGCCGACGATCCTTTTGAACTCAAGATTCCTTTCAATGAATTCTGTTTTTCTATTCAGACCCGTGATACCCAGCGGGCATTTTACTGGCTTTCATGGATTCTGGCGTACGCTCGCGAACAGAAAAAGCGGACCAAGCAGGCCGTTGTGGTCGCGGAACGAAAGAGTCCTTACTATTCCTCTAAGTATGCGAAACATCTCATCTGGATGATCTGGGATGTGATTAATGCCCAGAGCAATACGTATGTTGAAGCCCTGTTCAAGCTGTATACCTTGCGCTGGGAACCAGGAACCTCACGAGCAAAACAGACGTTCCTGCTGACGGCTATTCTATTTGTGACTGAACCCCTAGATTCCCGCGAACCTGCTAAGAGGGACGAAGCCGCGATCCCGCCAATGCTAGCAAAAATTCCCCAGTTGCTGGAAACGATACAGGCTACGCGCAATACTTTCCAAGCTAGAGAGTAAATGGCTGGCCCTACTGCTGCACAGAAACTCCAGATCTCGGCGTTCCAGGGTCTTCTATTCTACATCCTGGCGAACCCCATTACGTTTCGCGTCATGGACGGTCTTGTGACGTCTATGACGGGACCGTATACCACGTTCCGCATCTTTGAGAACGGCCTGCCGACAGGCTTTGGTCTCCTCCTCCACTCCGGGGTCTTTTTCGCGGTGACTCTGGGTCTCATGTATGTTTAGTTTAAACATACCACGCTTACCTATACAAATGTACCGCATCACGAAGATGGGGATGGTCTACATGAAGCCCACGATTTCGTATACAACTAGTTTTCTTTGGTGTGGAACCCAGTGTTTGAATCCACACGAAAGGACGTGCCGAACCTTTCATCCTCAAGGGGACGGATCAGTAAAGATTGAGATGCTTCCGTACCCCAATGTTTTGGATCGGATTGATTCTAAGGAGGAGGTCGTGGTGCAAAAGTATGCAGATGGTTCCTTTTCAGAGAACGATGATCTGTTTACGCCTTCTTCGCCTTCGCAGACGAAAACCACGACGGACAGCACTTCTTCACCTCGGCCAGTGCAACGTTCGCAACCTTCCCGAGTTCGGCCTTCACGAGTTTAACAGCCTCAATGACGTAAGGGAGGGACACGTCACACCACACAACAAGCTGAGTCTTCTGCTCCTCAGACAGGGGAGACTCGCGAATAGCCTTCTTGATCTCATCCACAATGAACTTTGCCTTGTCCTCATCGGAACGGTCGGCGAGGATCTCTACCTCAGCGATCTTCTGAATCACAAACTTCAGGAGATCCGACCGGTTGGCGAAGTCAACCGCCGCCGCCACGACCTCTGTAGCAGCGGAGACGGGGGCGGGGGCAGGAGCAGGAGCAGGAACAGAATCAACAGGTACGGTGGTTTCGGGAGCAGGAGAAGGTACAGGGTCGGACGACATCGTGTTTGTGTTTAATTTTAGGCCTTACAAAACTTTCAATAGAATAACTCATGGAGATCTCTGATATCGTGTATCTCGCATTCGCAACAATCGTGGTCATCGTCATTCTTCATGTGGGAGTGTTCTGGGTATCTCGACTCATTCAGCCGCCGAAGCCTAAGATCGTGTATGTAGACCGTACCCCTACCCAGCCAATTGTTCCTGAGGTAGTATCTGCTCCCATTCTTCATGCACCCTCCGCCCCTCCCCCTCCCATGCAATCTATGGCTCGTGAGACACCCCAGACAATGAGTATCCCGACGTACGACATGCCTCCTCCGATTGTTCAGACGAACAAGCCACAGTCGGTAGCAGCTGCTCCTACTTACGAACTTCCTCCACCAATCGTTCAGTCAAATAAGCCAGAAGCTCAGCTTCCTCCACCGCTAGAGACTCGTAATGTTGATCAGGTAGGATTCACAGGTAAGAAGGGTGCCCCACCGCAGTAGACATTTTCACAGTAGCTACTATACTAGATAAGAATGAACCGTCTGAGGACGCTGTATAAATGGGATACGTCATTCCGTATGACTCGTCAAGGGAAGGTTGGTCAGTATTCCATCAAGGTTCCCCAGGGTGGCGGAATTCCTGGATGGTTATGTCTGACTCGCGACGAACAGTCAAACCCAATTGCTCTTTGGATACCGCGAAAGGAGCAGCCAGTACCCCAGCCTATTCGTGTGGTGTGGGATCACCGGTGTTTTGAGGATACGATTTTGCGAGTCGAGTATACACCTACGCATGTGTACCTAGCAGATGCGTGGATGTTGAATGGAACCTCTTTGTTTATGACGACAACCTTCAGTCAGCGACAGGATATGTTGAAATCGTTGTTGTCTATGTATACACCCTGCCCCGAATTTGAGACCCGTAAAATCCAGCTGCGTGACGATACTATGGACGATATTCGGGGGTACGAGTACTATACAAATACCGAGGCTGAAAAGGGTATTTTTGCAGAATGCAGAAAGGAAGAAAAATTGAAGTACGAGATTGTGGCTACAGATATCCCTGATGTGTACAGGGTTGCTGATGTTGGATACCTCCGCGTTCGAACAATGGCCTTGTCGAAAAAGCTCAGGACATTCGGGAGAGTCTTTGCCCTAGAGTGCGTCCAAAACGATGATGGAACATGGACGCCAATAATAGATTCTCTACCCTCAAATACAAATGGCTCGTAAACACACAAAGAAAGTCGCCGGTCGTCGTCGCCGTCTTCTTACCCTCAAGAAGCGTGGGGGCGGATACGGGTTTGGGGGCTCTGTCCTCTCTGATGTTGGCGGCCCGAATGCGGGCAATGCTCTTTGGGATTCGGATACGAGCAAGGACTGCGGAGTTGCCGGCCGTGGTGGAAACAATACGCTGGCGGGAGGTCGCCGTCGTCGGCATGGTAAGGGCAAGAAGACTGCTGGACGCCGCCGTCGTCACCGCGGAGGTGCACTAGCTCTCCAGCAGCCCCGTACAGGGTACACCTTTAACGGAAGCGGAGTAGCGGGAACGGCCGATACTGTTCCGGTTGGAAGCCCTGTGACCGCTGTTTGATATTAAATATCTTTGAGTGAATTAATGAAGGCGAACGTAGATACAGCCGTAGCAGCTCTACTCTTACTGATATCCATCGTATTCCTTGTTCAACGTCGTGTCGGATACTTAGCTGTATGGCTACTTCTCGTCACGGTGGTTATTGGATATGGAGTTCGGATGCCCCTAACATTGGCCGCGACCCTCGGTATTGCGACGGTTGCCGCTGTTGTTCTTCTATCCGGCCAGGCCCTGCGTGAAGGGTATGAGAACCCCAATGAGTCCAAGGACAAGAAGAAAGAGTCCAAGGACGACAAGAAGGAGGACAAGGAGCCGAAACCTCATTCGTCCTCCAAGAGTGATAAGGTAGAGGATAACAATATAGATGCCCACATTGATGCGGGAACAACTGTATTGCATGCGTTCCAGAAACTGAACCCCGAACAGGTTCTGCAGATGCGTGATGATACAAAGGAGCTGATGGAGACCCAGCAGCAGTTGATGGAGACACTGTCGTCGCTCGGCCCTCAGGTCAAGCAGGGTGCTGAACTGGTGAAGAGTTTCCAGGGAATGTTCGGTGGAAATCTAACAGAGGTCCTGAAGCAGTGAAGCCCCAGCTGCATACTTGAAATACTGATGCCCAGAATCTCGCGATCGGATATCTAGGAGTGGGACCCCGTACGCATGGGTGAGAATTTTCCATACAAGAATCGTTGTGCCGAGATTGTAGTGTTCTACTACCTCGCTCCAACGTTGTATGGCTGATACTAGAACCTGCAGAGAGGACGCAATGTACCAGGCTAGAGTGGTAAACGACATATCATGAGTTCCTCCAAAGTAGGTGTACAGAGTGGGAAAACCAAGATAACACACCCAGAACAGAACATGACCAACCGGCTGAATCAAAATGGTCGCATACGTCATCGCATACTCTAGGAAATTTGAAGACCAGAGTGTCTTCTCGAGTTCCAGATATTTCCAGACAACTGATCCATGATTTGGATGTTCAATCATCCTTCGTAGAGGGCTCGGGCTCATCCTCGGAAGCGGGAGGGTCATCAATTACAATACCGTCTGCAGGAAATTCCTGCGTCTCAAACGTCTTGGGGTTAATGTAGTACCAGGTCTTGCCTTCGGAAGAGGGCATGATGGTGGTGAGAACTTCTGGAGTTACATGGTTGTCGTAGGCGATGAGGCAGTTAAGCTCTTCAGTGCAGTCGGTAAGAGCAGCTGCAGACTCGCCAAACCCGATGTAAAGCCACGGAGGAGGTGGTGCGATAAATAGTTCAGCAAGCTTATATGGTGAACGCCAGTGAATACCATCAACCCAATGAACTGCAATCTTGTGAACCTGATGAAATCCAAGCGTCTTACGAACATCGTGGAGAAGAAACTGCGTCTCACCACGAGTGATATCTAGTTCATGATAGTCTGGAACTGAGATCTTGTACCCATTCTTGTCGTACAAGGACCAAGCCATCGTCTCGTACGTAGGATTACGGCCGTAGACACACACTTCAACCGCGTAGTAAACATTGACGACCGCATGAAGAATCCACGAACCAACCGTCTCAATAGCATCTTCAAAGCGAGGCATTTTTATGTTATATACAACTACGCCGTAAAACCCTCCATCATCGCCCGGTCTAGCTGAAGACCGATCGCAATGGATGTTCCGAGAGCCGTGACGAGGAACGGCATGGCCATCAGGAACCACGCCACAATACCAAGGTTGAGGCGGCACAGGAGATCAAGGATAAAGACTGTTGCACCGCCGAAGACAAGCTTTGTTGCAGCTGTTACGAAGGCAAAATCTGCTATGTCTAGGCCAAGCTGAACAGCAACGAAGAGGGCATAGAGGAGAGCCGGGGGGCACAGGCCATCAATGAATTTCATTTTCGTGCTTTATGTAGTATACATAAAATATGAGCAGCCAGGTAGAGCAGGTGATGTTGTATACGGGAGTAACACAGGAGGAGGCAGAGAAGGCACTGAAACAGTACCCCGACAGTATTATTGACGCGATTGCGTCGCTAACTGTTGTTCCGGCTATTTCGGGGACAAAGCATATTCCGCCGCCGCCCAAGGTTGATGATGGTCACGACGATGCAACCCGTGAGCGAATTCGTCAGGGTCGGATTCTAGCTGATATTCTTACCTTCGCACCGCAAAACGACCTCCGCGGAAAGGCATCGCACTACCCCGTGAAGGTGGAACAAACCGCAACTGAGGAGTGTAAGCAGCCCCCTGCTGTCCAGCCGCCGCCTTCGAGTTCTCAATAGTCACAGCAAATTGAACTGCATACTCTTGGAACTTCCGTTCAATATCATTAAAATCTGCAAAGACATTCATATCATATGTCTTTTGGTATGCACGACGCGATGCTTCAGCATACGTAGAGACATCGTCTAATTGATTGATTGTATCGACCCACTCATCCACATTCAAATTACTAAGAGCATACTGACTATCTCCAATCCATTCCTGCATACCTTCTGTTGTTCCTGATGGACGAGACGTCTGAGGATTTTTATCTGCCGATGGTTTTGTGTAGATTACTGGTATGCCGTTATACATTGCTTCAAACGCAACTCGTCCCCAACTTTCATAAAAAGATGGTACAATGAGGATACGTGTCCGGGCTAGGATTATCCGTATATCATCTTGAAGATTAATCCATTCAATATTTGGGATATTTTCTGGAACATTGATATTATTGTAGTACGGGCGAACACCAAGAAACTTGCGATCTGGAAACCTGCCCGCGAGTTCTATAAAGAGGGGAAGTCCCTTAAGCATGTTCGCATTAATCAACGTAATACAGTTACCTGTAGGAACGGCTCCTCGTTCATTAAACTTGATTTCATTTTCGATCATAGCAGGGCGAATGCTCTCTACGATCTTGAATGTAGGTGAAATAGGAACATTGTTCACAATATAATTCCGAATATGATCAGAGATGATCCATAGAATATCCGTCCACTTCCCTGCACGTGCATATGGAGCAATACTCTGAGTATCTTCTCCGAAATGCATAGTTGTAACTAAAGGCTTCTGAAAACGCTCATTTAGACGACGTACAAGTTTCATAATTGGAAAATGGGGAGTTGACCATACACCTGCACTATTCAGTTCATTTTCGGCGTTTGTATAGTAGACCCAGGGTAAACCACGGTAAACCCCACGTAGAGGATTTCGCCCTCGATTAGCGGTAACAAAGGACACCGTATGACCGCGACGTTGCAACTCTTTTGCTATAGCGACGTCGTGGAAGAAAGCCCCACATGGGTCGGGCATGATTTGTGCAAAAAACACAACTTTCATCTCTTTCTTTAATCAGAGACTGCTTTCTGACGAACAAGACGCGTCGGATCACCTCCGCGAGCCCATGGCTGGACGAAGCTATTCATTGTCTGCATCTCGTCCTTGACCTCCTGAATAAGCGGGTCAAACTGCTGGGGGAAGAACTTATCAGTCACTGTTGAGCACTCCTTACGAGTACGAATAGGGGCACTCTGAATCAGCTGGCTTTCAGTGTCCTTATTTGCCGCCGAAGGACCGCCACCCATATTGGGAGTCGTGGCCCAGGGACGAGCAAATGTCTGCTGGTGTCCCTTGAGACGCTGGGTTCCAGGATCTCCGAGAGCTAAGCGAGAATAGAGGTCTACATCGCATCCACCGGCTGCGGTGTTTCCGAAATTACCCGTGTAATTCATCGTGACGAACGAAGACGCAAAATCTGCAACGCGATCAAAGTCCTGGCATGGCTGAGGGGCAGGGCGAGCAGTAGTCATGTAATAATCCTGCTGAGCCTTATTATCGCGGAAATCGTAGTCCATCTGAGTTACATCCGACTTGTAACGAGTCGGGGCATAAAACCACGAAAGCGGGTTTGATGTCTGAGGCTCCTGGTCGGTCATCTTATTCTTTAAAACGGATAAACTTTCAGGGAGGTAACAGTGAAAAGTAACAGGATGTCCATTCTCATGCCATGCGACTGGGTGGAAGAAGATGAGTACGGAAAGAATTATATTATCAACATTTATGGTCGCACCGATGAGGGAGATACAGCTATGCTTCGGGTGCGCGGGTACAAACCCTACTTCTATGTTGCGTCGGAGTATGATTTCTCCAGCGAAGATCATGGAATCTCAAGCTTGAAGGTCACACATCTTGAGAAGTTCGATGTGTTCGCCGGATACAACGGGTACCTTCCTACAAAGGTTCAGAAGGTGGAGGTGGAGTCACTCAAGGATTTCAGGACGGCTACGAAGTATGCGAAGGAAGCGAAGGAAGATGGTAAACTCATCTATACTGTCTACGAAGCCAATCTCCCTCCACTCCTACGATTCTACCATGACCGGGAGATTCTCCCTGCTTCGCCGGTAGCGTTTGTGGCTGGACCAAAAATCAAGGGGATGGAGAAGGCGTGGTATGTAGATCTTGTAAACATCAAGAGCAAGTCGAGTGCCGATACTCCTCTCAAGATCGCAGCATACGATATTGAGTGTACATCAGAGAGCGGGAACTTTCCTATTCCTGAAAAGGATCCAGTGATCCAGATCGGGATTACCATTCGTTGGTCCAACAATATGATGATGAACGTAGCACGCAAGGTGTTTGTCTATGGAACGGTCAGTCCTTCTGATGATAAGTCGGTGATCTTCCAGGGCTATCCAACAGAGGGTGATATGATTGAAGCCTTTATGGAGTATGTACAGGATGCAAATCCCGATGTGATTTGCGGATACAATACGTATGGCTTTGACGATCGGTTCTTGGCGGAACGGGCAATTCGAAATGGGCTGACTCCTAATTTCGGTCGCGGAACCTTCTGGGGGAGGGAGTCTACCGAAGAAGAGAAACGAAAGAAGTACCTTCAGAAGAAGACATTTGAGTTGGCGTCGGGGAAGTATGAGGTTGAGTACCTTAAGACACAGGGACGACTCACGATTGATCTTCTCCTGAACATGCGTCGTGAACATACGCTAGACTCCTACAAACTAGATAATGTTGCATCCGTGTTCCTCCGCGATAAGGTCTTGAAGTTTGAGGGAACAGTAGTTCATACCAAAACTACTCGTGGTCTGAATGCGGGGAACTACGTTCGCTTTGATCTAGTGGGAAATACTGTGAATCCGTACCAGGAAGGTCGTAAATTCCTCGTCAAGAGCACAACATCCAAGACATTCACTATTGACGAATCGGAACTGTTCTCGGATCTAACGGACGATGAAAAGAAGATGCTTGAATGGTCGTTCACTAAGGATGATCTTCATCATCTGGAACTATTTGCGAAACATAAGGGAAGTGCCGCTGATCGGGCAGTCATTGCTAAGTACTGTATTCAGGACTGTGATCTTGTTCTGACGCTGATGGCGAAATTGGATACGTTTGTGAATGCACGAGGTATGGCGGATGTATGCTTCGTGCCTCTCCAGTACCTCTTCTTGCGGGGACAGGGAATCAAGATCTTCTCACGCGTGGCGTACGAGGCGTCCAAGCGTAACCAAATTATTCTGACGCAGGAGGCACTAGGAGGTGAAGGAATTGGGTATGAAGGAGCTATTGTCATCTCGCCAAAGATCGGGATGTATCTAGACACGCCGATTGCTGTTCTAGACTTTAACAGTCTGTACCCATCCTCCATGATTGGGGAAAACCTGTCCCCCGATACATTCCTATTCAAGAAGGTCTATAGCAATACTGGAAGACTAATACCAGAAAAAACTGAAGGTGTGTCGGCGGACAAGCTGAAGGGCATTTCCGGGTACCGCGAAATCTCGTATGATGAGGATGGGAACAAGTGCGTGTGTGCGTACATGCAACCCACGCCTGATCAACCCTTGTCGTTCGGGCTGATTCCGATGGCTCTTCAAATCATGTTGAAGAAGCGAAAGGAGGCAAGAAAGAAGATGGAAGATCCAGCACTGGACGACGCCCAGAAATCGGTGTACAACGGTCTTCAACTGGCGTACAAGGTGGTCGCAAACTCCATTTATGGTCAGCTGGGGTCACGGACATCGCCGATTCGCAAGATGTGTGTGGCTGCATGCACAACAGCTGTGGGGCGGCGTTCTCTTCTCTTCGCCAAGTCCACAGTGGAAGCTGACGGAGCCGAGGTAGTGTATGGCGACACAGATTCTATCTTTGTGAAGTTTCCCGGAAAGGATCTGGTGGGTGCGATCAAAGCAGGTCAGGATGCAGCTGCGAAGATTACGAAGGGCTGTCCACATTCGGCATTTGTGATCGGGTACGAAAAGACGTTCTATCCGTTCATTCTATTCTGTCGCAAGCGATACGTTGGGATGAAGTATGAGGAAGATCCTACGAAGTGCAAGCGTGCCTCCATGGGTATTGTCTTGAAGCGACGAGACAATGCCCCCATAGTCAAGGATGTGTACGGCGGTGCCCTGGATATTATTCTGGAAGACAAGGATGTTCGAAAGGCAGCCGACTTCGTCAAGACGATGTTGATGAAAGTCTTGAAGTCGGAGTTGCCGATTGAGAAGTTCGCAGTGACGAAGCAGCTTCGTGATGATTACAAGGCGATGGCCAAAGGGTATGATGGTTCCGCAACAGTGCCTGCCCACCGGATTCTCGCTGACCGTATGACCAAGCGTGATCCGGGAAATGCTCCATCGGTCGGCGAGCGCCTACAGTACGTTTACATTCAGACCGACAAGAAGCTCCAGGCGGACAAGATCGAGACAATTGAGTTTATGCAGAAGAACAAACTGAAGCTGGATTCGCAGTTCTATATTACGAACCAGATACAGAACCCGGTAGCTCAGCTGTTCGCTCTCTGTATTGAAAGTCTGGATGGGTACCGCGAGCCTCGTCCATCGTATTCTAAAATGCTGGAGGAGTCAATGGAGGATGGTACGGATTTGGAGGAAGCGACACTAGGTGTTCTGAAGCACAAGGAAAAGCAGTTGGATTCCCTACTGTTTCTCAAGGCGGGTTACTTGCAGGATATATATCAGGAAAGGAAGGGTCAGAAAACTATAACATCAATGTTCAAGAAGTAAGAAAGGTTTAAAAACAAGTAGATTCAACATACAAGATGAATAATCATCATAATATCCGGGATTATCAACTGGATGTTCTTTCTGACCTAACATTTTCACGTGCCTCATTTTTTCGTCGCCATTCGGGTATCCCTCTTCACCTGATCCGCATGTATCTCAACAACGAGACGCAGATGATGAATCTTCTTGATCGTCTGTCTCGCCCTCCGCTGCAGCCACAGCCCCTTCCGCCGATTCAGACTACATCGCTTGATATTCCGATCAACCTTATTCAGCTACTTTTTGGGTCAAATGCAACTGTGGGTCTTGGGCAGGGACAGGGCATTCAGAATCAGTTCTGGGACGCTGTGACGATCGGTCTGACTCCCCAGCAGTTTGCAGCAGCTACTCGAGAGTATCAGAACACGGATCTGGCAGAGGAGGATCAGTGCTGTATTTGCCAAGAGAGTATTTCCACAGAAGCTTCTGTCGATACTCTATGCCCTGGTCCTGCACTAGGCGACGGGGTGACCGTCACAAACCACCATAGTCTACATCGCCGATGTGCGACTGCATGGTTTGCGATTAGTACGAAGTGTCCAGTGTGTCGGGCAGATTTACGAACACTGAACCCAACTAATACAAATGCAGGAACAACCGCCAACGCCAACGCCAGTGCCCCTGGCGGAGAACCCGATCCTTCAGCCTCTGGTGGTGGTGTGCACCCCGACGTACAATCGTAGGTTCTGCCTTGATTTTTCCGTAGAGTGTTTCAAGCGTCAGACATACCCCAATCTCCACTGGGTCATCATTGATAACTCGGACGATCCCGAGAAGGATTGGTCACCTATCCAGGAGAAGGAAGGAATCAAGGTTACGTATTACCATATCAAGACCCGCAAGCCAGTAGGATTTCTTCGTAATGTCTGTCTCAAAGAGGCACTGAAGCTCTCTCCCGAATTCATTGCTTTCTGGGATGATGATGACTACTACATGCCCCAGCGTATCAAGGTATCTGTAGAAGCCCTGCAGAAGAGTCCTCAGCACGATATCATTGGGTGTGCGGTCATGACTGTATTCCTGACCCGCGAGAATGTCCTAATGGATGTTGGTCCGTACGGACACAATCATGCAACGGCCGCTACGTACTTGTTTCGTGCGAAGTGTGCCGAGACCCGGTATTTCCTGGACACGGCAAATAAGGCTGAGGAGGGAACATTTACCCGCGACTGGACTCTGGAAATGATCATGCTTCCAGCAACTGATATTCTGCTTGTTCTTGGTCATGGTTTCAATACCGTGAACAAGAGCGAGATTTTTGAAGATCAGCGTAAGTTTGGCGGTCGTATTCACAATGCCGATAACGCCAAGAACCTTGTGCGGTTTCAGTGGGTCAAAGATCCCAGTATGTGGGCGATACTCCGTAAAACGTTTCTTGATGCTTGAACAGATCGGCAATCGTATCTCCAGTCAGAGGAATCTGCTGCAGAGTATCTGACTGCCCGTACTGAAATCTATTCATAAGCCGTCGCACATCGTGTTGACATTCTTTCACAATTTTCTGGAACTCTGCAAACTCCATGGGAGCATGGGCCTGCAGGTTTTCATAAATGTCTCGGGCGTTCAAGGGCATGCATCTGTGCAGGGTAATGTGTTCGGGAGCACGTTTAAAGATCACAGGAATCTCATTGGATGTACAAATAATTGGAACAACACGTTTGGGATCTCGAATCCATTCCAGAACTTTTCGCTGAGCGTGTGGATCGCTTCCGTCAATCTCGTCGAGAATCACACAGGTCTTGCGAGGTTTGGCGTATTTGAGAATTGAAGTAAACGACACTGGAGCCATACACGAATCGCGGAGAGATGTTACATCTTCATGGGATCGTAGAGATCTAGATGCGTTAATTTCCAGGGGTTCATATTCAAATGTTCGAGCAGCAGCTAGAGCCATCGTCGTTTTTCCAATACCTGGAGACCCAGAAATCAGAACACTTCGTCCTCTGGGATTTTCTTCCAAATAGGTTTGAAGAATAGATTTGGCTTCAGTGTGTCCAATAATATCATTAAATGTTTGAGGCCTATATGTTTCTGATAACATTGTGTAGTTCTTATACCTCTACTTACAAAGTCCTTTCCAGGTTGTACCACACGAACGTGCGATATCGCACTCCTGACCTTTGTATCGCTCTGGATCAAATGGTTTGCACTTTGTATGATACGAAGGATGGCATTCTCCGCACTTGAATATCCATAAATCAGGACAGCAATTCACGGGTCCTGCAGGCTTTGTAATAATAATTGTAGGATTGGCGAGATTCAAGTACCCCCAGACAAACAGGGCAAAAACACCAATCGTTACAAGTATAATTACGGCATCTTTTCCGTAGGTCGTAAAGAACTCAGACATTCTTCTTCTATTTAATTACAAGAGTATAATGAGCGTCGGAGCAGCTCGACACGTCTGCAACACCTACTATACAACCACATTGAATCCAATAGTCCAGCATCACGTTGACTCGTACAATGATTTTGTAGAGCGGCGTATTCCCGTATTTCTGAAAGCGTCGAACCCTATCAACCTTGTTCTGGGCGACGAAAGGGCTATTCGCGTCTACATCGGGGGCAAAGACGGTAAAGCTCTGGGATACCGTCCACCGCTAGATAACTTGGAGGCGGCGTTGATGCCGAATACATGTCGGGTAGAAAACAAGACATACTATCTTGACTGTATTGGCGATATAGAGGTTGAGTATGCGGTGGGAGCAGACGTAGAGACAGCGAAGTTTGAGAAGGTTCTCCTAGCCCGCATGCCTCTTATGCTGAGGTCAAAATTCTGTCATCTGTCGGCTCTCACTCCTCCCCAGGCCTACGAACAGGGAGAGGACTACAACGAGCTGGGTGGCTATTTTGTTGTTGATGGCGGCGAGCGAGTTCTTCTGACTCAGGAGCGGCTCGGAAACAATATTTACTACTCATCTCGTCGCAAGATTGTCTCGGCACCCACCGACGAAGAGCAAGTGGGTGGAAAGACGGAGGAAAAGGGAGAGGAGTACGAATACATCGCCGGTCTCCGGAGTGTATCGGAAGATGGAACACGTGGACCCTACTCACATTTCTTAGTGATTCCTCCCGCGAAACGCGAGATGTCTCTGGCGGAAATTGGACAGCGGAAGGGAACACAGATGGAGATTAAAGATTATGGGACCACTCGTATCCGTGGAATGCCTGTGATCACCCTTCCAGGATTTTCCATTCCCGTTCCTGTTCTGAGCGTCTTTCACATGCTAGGTGTTACCACAGACAAGGATTTATATGATGTCCTCCTTGCAGGTATTCCCTACGAAGATCGCTCAGTATACGATGATCTCTTCCTCCAGTTTGTACTTGGACACAAACCTGAGAAGTCAGATCTAGAAACCCTGAAAGTTGCGACAAAAACACGTAGCGAAGAAGAAGTGTTTTTCAATCTGCAGGGTATGCTGCTTCCTCATGTAGAAGCAGATGCATCGGATGATACAGGTACACTCTTCCGTCGGAAAGCTTATAGTCTTGGATACCTGTTCCGTATCTGTATGGATGTTGCCCTCGGAATCAAGAACCCTTCGGATCGCGACCATTTCCGCTTCAAGCGGTTTGACGTGTCCGGCGATCTCTGTTTCCAGGAGTTCAAGCGGATCTACAAGGATATGGCCAAAGATATGAAACTCAAGATGGATACCCGTATTCACTACGAGGAACGAGTATACGCCGGCAAGGGCATTACCACGCTTCTTCAGCGTGAGAACCTTGGATTTTACTGGCGTGCCTACGAATTCAATAACCAGTTTTCTAAATCGTTCAAGAGCACGTGGGGTGGGAAGAACGGTATTTCTCAGATTCTGAATCGCTTTTCTACTCTCGGCACGGTATCCATTCTACGCCGTTCCAATCTCCAGATGGACCCATCCGTCAAAGCTCTGGGAGCTCGGCGGCTGCACGGAAGTTCGTTTGGTCTTACTTGCCCGTCGGATGTCCCCGACGGTCGTGATGTCGGTATGAAAAAGCACCTCTCACTTCTGGCTGTGGTTTCAACCCAAACTCCATCGGCAGACATCAAGAAGATTCTAGCAGCACATTCAGGGTTCCGAAAAGTCTCGGAGGTCCACCCTTCTACTTGGAATCCTTCGTGGACGCGAGTCGTTGTGAACGGAGATATCTACGGAATTATTGACGACAAAACGTCGGTGGTTTACGGAAAACTGATTGAACACCGCCGATCAAACCCTGGCTTCATATCCGTAGCCTGGAATCGTACAGACAACGAACTCATTCTTTCATCTGATGCTGGGCGTCCTTCCCGCCCTGTCTACCGTCCCGGAACAACGGCGGATGAGGTCCTCTCCAAGAAGACATGGACCGATATGAATTCTCTCTTTGATTACGTAGATGCCGATGAAGCAGATACTATACGTATTGCGATGACCCCAATGTCCAAAACCCTCCCATCCGAAATTCATGGAGTATTCATGCTCTCCCCTCTTTCAGCCGTCATACCGTTTGCTGATCACAACCCCTCTCCACGTGTAGCCTTTTCGTGTGCCCAGAGTCGTGCAGGAGCATCGTGGTATCACTCTAATTTCAACAAGCGGTTTGATACTATTACTCTCATTCTGAATTCTCCGAAACGGCCTATTTGCGAGACTTGGCTGTACCCTCACATTCTTGGACGCGGAGGATGTTTGCCGTACGGTGATAACGTCATTGTGGCTATCTCTACGTACGGAGGATACAACCAAGAAGATTCTGTTATTCTGAATGCAGACTCTATGAAGCGTGGAATGTTTGGGACCACATACTTCCACTCGTACACGATCACCGAAGAGATGATCAATGAGACTATGAAGACGCACACCGAGTTTGGGAATCCGGTATCCAAAGACTTGAAACTCAAAGCAGATAAAGACTATTCCAAACTGGACGAGAATGGGATTATTCGGCTGGGGTCGGACGTTGATGAAAACACAGTGCTAGTAGGTATTCTGTCCGGAACTTCCGATGCTTCGGAACTTCCCAAACGTGGTCAGCGGGGACGGGTTGACGGAATTCAGTTTTTTGATATGGCGGTAGGATTTGGGAAGGAAAAGACAGTTCTGCGTGGCGTGAAAATCAGGATTGCCGAAATGCGTACCCCTATTCTTGGCGACAAGTTTAGTTCTCGGGCAGGTCAGAAGGGAACGGTGGGTATGATTCTACCGGAGTCTGATATGCCGTTTACCGCGAAAGGACTGCGTCCTGATCTGATTCTGAACCCTCACGCTATTCCCAGTCGCATGACGACAGGTCAAATGTTAGAATCCATGTCTGCCCGCATCGGAATTACACTGGGCACGATGATTGATGCAACTCCCTTTTCTGCTCAGAATCAGTCGGAGGAATATCGCGAACTTCTTCGTAAGATTGGTCTGGAACCCAACGGATCGGAAATCATGTACAACGGCATGACGGGAGAACAGATGGAGATGGAAATCTTTGTGGGTCCAACGTACTACCTCCGTTCCAAATTAATGGTAGAGGATAAGATCAATTACCGCGATACGGGTGCGAAAACGCTCCTCACTCACCAGCCCCTAGAAGGACGGTCGGCAGGGGGCGGCCTGCGTATCGGTGAAATGGAACGTGATGCTCTGATTGCCCACGGTGTTTCAGGGTTCATTGAAGAGTCATTTATGTTGCGTTCTGACGAGTCTGAAGTTCTTTACCAGCCCTCCACCGGACTCCTAGACACTACAGGTGAAGGACCAACTGAAACTTTACGTATGCCTTACGCTATGAACCTGTTTGTAAAAGAATTAGAGTCAATGCATATTCGCACAAATATTATGGGCATTTAAGAGTATGACGAGTGATATAGGTAAGAAGATGTACGTGACCAAGCGTGACGGACGGCGTGAAGAGGTCTCTTTTGATAAGGTCCTCCATCGCATCCAGACTCTAGCGGTTGGTCTCGAGCATGTAAACCCTGTATTGGTCGCACAGAAGGTCTGTTCCCAAATTCATGACGGGATTCAGACGGCTGAGCTAGATGATTTTGCTGCCGAGACAGCTGCTATGATGGTGGGTCGTGCTCACCCTAATTACGGTAAGTTGGCTGCATGTATTGCGATTGATAACCACCATAAGAATACTCCTGCTACATTCCAGGAGTGTGCCGAGATGCTCTGTGCCCAGGGAATTGTCTCCCAGAAGATCTGCGAGGTTTCCCGTATGCAGGGGATCCAGGAGATGATCGATTACAATCGTGACTTTGAGTTGTTTGATTACTTTGGATTCAAAACGTTGGAAAAGAGTTATCTTCAGAAAGTGGGTGGTAAAGTGGTGGAACGCCCTCAACATATGTGGATGCGGGTGGCAGTAGAAATTCACACGGACGAGTTTGCGACAGAGCATTATGGGTATCCTGTTCAGTACGTTCCCAATATGCGACGCATTGCTGAAACGTATGATGCTCTCTCCAAGGGGTACTTCATTCATGCGACTCCCACGCTCTTCAATGCGGGTACCAACCATACTCAGCTATCCTCGTGTTTCCTGCTGGACATGGAAGAGGATTCTATTCGGGGGATTTACAAGACGCTGGGAGATTGTGCCCAGATTTCCAAGTGGGCAGGCGGCGTAGGTCTGGCGATCCATAAGATCCGTGCTAAGAATTCCCGTATCAACGGGACAAACGGAGCATCCACGGGCATTGTTCCCATGCTTAAGGTGTATAACGACACAGCTCGCTACGTCAACCAGGGCGGGAAGCGTAATGGTTCGTTCGCCGTCTATCTGGAGCCGTGGCATGCAGACATTGAAGATTTTCTACGCCTGAAGCTGAATACGGGTGCCGAAGAGGACCGGGCACGTGATCTCTTTTATGGTCTTTGGATCCCTGACGAGTTCATGCAGCGTGTGAAGGAGGGCAAAGACTGGACGCTGATGTGCCCTAACGAGTGCCCTGGTCTAGCAGATGTACACAGTGAAGAGTTTACAGCCTTGTATCGCAAGTATGAGACCGAGGGCAAGGGTCGGAAGACGGTTCCTGCCCAGAAGTTGTGGCAGATGATCTTGGACGCCCAAATTCAGACGGGGACACCGTACTTGTGCTACAAGGATGCGGCCAACGGAAAGTCTAATCAGAAGAATCTGGGAACCATCAAGTCCAGTAATCTGTGCTCCGAGATTATGGAGTACACGGATTTCAACGAGACCGCAGTATGCAACCTGGGCAGCATTTCCCTCACCAAGTTTGTCCGAGAGGATCGGACGTACGATTATGAAGCTCTCCGGCATTACACCGCTATTCTGGCTCGGAATCTGGACATTGTGATTGATCGTAATTACTACCCTACTCCCGAATGCAAGACCTCCAATATGCGCAATCGCCCTATCGGTATTGGTGTACAGGGTCTAGCGGATATCTTTGCAAAGATGAAGATCACGTGGGGTTCTCCCGAGGCTGCAGATGTAAACCGCCGTATCTTTGAGCATATTTACTATGCATCTGTCCACACATCCTACAATATCGCAGTCGACAAGGGATCCTATCCGTCGTTTGCAGGGTCGCCTGCCTCTCAGGGTGTTCTCCAGCCCGATCTGTGGCGTGTGAATCCCTTGTCCGCCGATCTTGACTGGCCGGGTCTTCGCCAGAAGGTGAAGAAGGGTCTGCGCAACTCTCTTTCCATTGCCCTCATGCCCACTGCGTCTACGTCTCAGATTCTGGGGAATAACGAGTGCTTTGAACCCTTTACCAGCAATCTGTATGTCCGCCACGTCTTGGCGGGTGATTTCATTGTGATCAACAAGTACCTCATTTCCGAACTAGTCGATCTTGGTATCTGGACGCCAGAGTTGCGTACAGCCATCATTGCGAATAACGGCAGTGTCCAAAATGTCATTGGAATTCCGATCTCTGTTCAAGAGCGGTACCGTACGGCATGGGAGATTCCGATGAAGACGATTATCGACCTCTCTGCCGACCGTGCCCCGTTCGTGTGCCAGTCACAGTCGTTGAACCTGTTTGTGGCTGATCCGTCGTATGCACGCATTTCCAGTATGCATATGTACGCCTGGCAGAAGGGACTGAAGACGGGGTGTTACTATCTTCGCACCAAGGCGGTCGCGTCAGCCCAAAAATTTACGGTGGAACCTGAGGCTCGTTCCCAGCCCGCCGATTGTCTCACCTGCTCTGCGTAAAATATTCTATCTATTCAAGTATAAACAAAATGAGCGGAACATGGTCATCGTCTGCTGCCCTACCCCTCGGTGCTGCCACTGGCGGTCGCCGCCGCAAGACCGCGAAGGTTGCCGGCCGCCGCCACAAGAAGGGCGGTGATGTCGCCCCTGCCGCCGCTGCCGTTGATGCTGCTACGGAGGAGGCCAAGGCCGCCGCTGCCCCCGCCGTAATGGGTGGCCGCCGCAAGGGTCTGACGCGCAAGGCGAAGAGCGCGAAGAAGGCCGCTGCTGCGTTCAAGAAGCTGTCGAAGAAGTTGATGAAGCTGAAGAAGAAGATGGCGTAAAGACTTACTTACATCATTTTTTAGGTAGAGCAAATGTTCTACCGCTAAAAATGTCGGTTACGATTGTTGTTGTTTGAGACGCTCGCCGATCTTGGAGAGCATTGTGAAAAGATCCTCGGTAAATCCGAAATGGCATCCATTGGGTTCAGTTCCTTTCGGCACTCTGCGGCTAGAGGTGGTTTTCGGATGAACCAAACTCACAATGATTTCCTGAGGCGAAAGTTCCATGCACTGCGACTCCCGTCCCTTAATGAATAAATCACCCTCAGCAATCTTGACATCTTCCGGGAACCCCTTTTCTTCCCAGAACTTTTTAGTATAACACATCGTTGCTTCTGATACCCGCATAGACTGCGGCAGACGCATCGGTGGAACGTTCACAAACGATGTATAGTTCGCAATATCGTAAGACGGTAGAGTTGTGCAGAACGCCGCCTGCTTTTTGGCACGCAACATCATAGAGACTCGGAACAGAATACTGTTGGGAGGATAGATATCGTCATCGTCCATGTGAACAATGATACCGTGTTTTGCGATCTGGGCACCTAGATTACGCTTATACGCAATTGTCTTTCCATCTGTCATGAGAACGTGACGGGCATAGGGAATATGTTTCACAAACTCATCGCACGTATCCTTGCCGTCATCCAGAATGATCCACTCTAACTTCTCCTTTGGGTAGCACTGGGAGTCCACACATCCCGCACATATTTCAATGAATTCAGGGCGATTACGGGTAGGTGTGACTATTGTAACTCCAGGTAGATCCTCTTCGGGAATCGCTGACTTATCGATCGAAAACTCCTCTTCCGTAGAATACGTCTTTAGGAACTCCTGTGTCGCTTTCACCCATGAATCATGACGTTCTACAAAATGTGCATGATTGGATTTACCAATGAGCTTGCGGGTCTTGAACTGTAAAGCCGAATACGTCTCCAGAGCCTTCACACACGCATCAACTGTTGAACGCAGAATAACGCCCATACATTCCGGATGAGGGACCGACTCTGGCTTTTCTTCTACTGCCCAAATAGCCTTGTATCCAAACTCCTTGAACGGTTCAATTTCGTTCAGGAGTAGCACAGCACCGCTAGAGGCCGCCTCGTTCACAGCATGTCCAAACCCTTCTGCTCCCGACAGGCAGATGGAGAGACCACACTCGTCCACCAGCTCATCGTATGCCGTCTGCTTGAGTGTCTCAGAATGTAGAATCACCGTATCTTTGAGTGTATCAGGAAGAGTTACGCTCATACGAGTTCCATCATAAATCACATGAAGTTCGGGAACCTTGATTCCCTGCTCAATTGCCTTGACGTAAGCGTCCACAATCAACTGGGGATGACGGTAAATGTTCTTTCCCGCGAGGTAAAGAGCCTTGTGGAAGTTCTTCTTGTCGGAGGGACGTTTCGCAATGGATGTCCATCCAATGTACTTCACGTTCGGATGGTGCTCCTTAAAGATTTCCACAGCCTCGTGTGTTTTGCACCAAATCTCATCAATGGCATGAAAGTAGGGAATCCATGACTTATATGTCCACTCGGGATTCGGGAGAAAGATGTTCTTTTTTGCGTAGGTGAATAGCGAAGGATTCAGAACTTCCACAAACACATTGTATTCCGCCTCTAGACATTCGGGCTGGGCAATCAGAATACGTCGAAACACCGCCTTCTCATCCACTGAGGCCCAAATACCCTGGAGAATATCGACGTCCTGGGCAAGTCCAGTCTGATTACGGTGGGTAGAAACGAGATTGACTCGCATTATCTCTTAGTGTTTCCGCTGCTTAAATGTTCCTCGTATTTGACGAGGGATGCGGCGTGCAGTCTTTGCACGAAGATTCATGATGGTTAAATACTGTGACCGCGACGGCTTTCCTTTTACACACGGATGAAGTACGATAGGGCGATCAAAGAACCATTCTGTATTCTGCTCTGTCCATGACCAGAATTCAGTATCCTCGAGTTCACGTGCTTCTCCAAGTTTATCAATCACTTTGTCTGTGAACTCTATGCACTGTGTCTTGGTTCCAGCAAACCCATAGGCTATATCAAACAACTCAGAACAGTACTGACCAAAAAAGGGTTCAACCTGACGGGTCGCAGGGTTCCACACAATCTGCTCGCAGGGGCGAAACGAGTCCCACGCAGAATCCCATACGAGAAGCCTGCGTTGATCTTTGGCATAAATGCGGTCTTGAAATTTTATTAGATCGGTCATATTACTACGATACAATCTAAAAGAATAAGTTGAATTCCGCGGATATCACATAATAAACCCTTTGAACTCGGCACTCTTTGTTCCAACAATATGAGGATTGATGGGGCGGCTAATTTGTTCAGGGTACTCCAGAAGTTTGTTGCGGTTGTAGAGGTACATATTGATGGCTCCAAGAATATCATCTACACAGAAGGCGAGAACACGCTCATTCAAATCCTCCAGTTCCTTCCGCTCCTGGCCGGGAACATTCGCCGAGTACTGAAGGTAGTACGAACGCATGATGGTTTTGAGATCGTCAGGACGCTGAGGATCAATCGTGTGTTTCTTGTCGCTCTTCAGCCAGACGCGGTAACGAATCTCGTCCTGGAGATGTTTGATATTTGCCTCTGAGAAGAATGCCTGGTTGACTGGGGTCGCACTGTGAATACGAATGGTGGCCTGCTGCTGGAACGTTGAACCGTACGCTAACTTGGGGCTTTCGTAATGTGTCGAAAAGAGACGAAATGCCTGCGTCGCCTTTGTCTCCTCGTCGGCGAGATTCGGAACGAACCCAGTGTGCTTAGGGGCACCAGGAATCGCTGAATCAATGTAGTAACGATTAATATCATCTCCCTTGGTCGGGTAGAGTTCCCCGTAATGCTGTTGGGCAGCCATTCTTATTATTACTAGTTCGGGATGATTTTCTTGATATTTGTCGGATTTGGTTCCAAGGTGGTGACCTCCAAGACAAACGTTGCCTGTGTATTCAAATTCATCATTGGAATGGGGTAGTCGATAGAGAATGTACGTCTATTCATAAACTCAAGACCAGACTGCGTAACACCCGAATATTGGAGGAAGGATATTTGGGATACAGACTGTAAAACTGAACAAATTGTCGCAACCGCATTGGACATTCCAGCATACCCAGATAACAATTTGGGAACAGCAGTAAAGGATGTTCCGACATCACTGAAGGGAAAGGTGAACGAGGGCTTGAAATCGTTTGAGCTGATTCCGGTGATAAGAAAATTATTGGACATAAGTTGTGCTAGGGCCGACAGCTGTGGTATACACGATACGTCAGAAGCGAACTGAGTCAGAATCGGTGAATAAAACTTTATCTCATCTCCCACCCGAATATCAGTTTTCAAGAATGCATTGGAGTCCGTGAGTCCTCCCGAAACCGTTGTGGTATTCTGTGTTACAAAAAGCTGAACACTACCAATGATTGATGTATCAAATTTCATAGCAACAACATTCAGCCTATCTACCTGCGAAAATGGTATTCCTGCATTGTTGTACACTTGAATATTTGCGTTCGACATTCGAGCGAGCGGTGGATCAAACGTATATGATTCATCTCCCAGCGGATAGTAATCAGAAAACTGAGAAGGAAGCACACTTCCGCCCTCGTACATATTGCGTGTATTCTGGGTAAGAACTGAAAAAGAATTCTGAACAATTTGTGATCCTCCGTAATAATTCCCCTTAATATTCTGAATCGTCATGAGTACATAGGGCTGCATATGGAAGGCGTTTGGATACGCAATACCCCCTGTGAATGCTGTAGCTTGATACGGCTGTGTTCCGCGTACAGGCATAACCGCACGGAGTAGCTTTATATCCGTCACATTGGAGAGAGCAAGCTGGGTTGAGAAAATATAGTCGTTGACTCCATATCGTGAAGCCTGCCTATCTATTCCAATCTGGGCACCTGCTGTGAGTTCAGGATTATGGGTTGGGTAGTAGAAGATTGTTAGGCCAGCACTACCATACGGAATAGGATCTGGAAAATGAAGAGCCTCGCCATTGAGTGTTACAATAGACCATCCATAAGTAGGAGTTACGAGTCCTTGATCTATTGTACTGAAATAGGAAGGGATCTTATCGGAAGGACCAAACCGGATAGGTGTAATATTTGCGATAGTTTGCTGCTGCTTTCCAGCCTGAATTCTTAGAGCACTTCGCGGAGTCTGATAGGCTGCGAGGGGGACTGTAGGATTATTGAAATAATAGGGAACCTGTGGTCCAATGTTTGACATCGGAAGCTGAGTTCCAAACGAAAAAACGTTTGAGTATGCATCTGGCTGGAGAGTCCAGTCCCGCTGAGCAGTATCAATGATAACCATTCGTCTTCGTGTCACCATGTCTGGAGGCTGCTGAACTGGAAGACTCAGCGTATCCATCGTTTCGGGTGCATCCGTAAGTTCCTGAATTGTGGGTTGTAGACTGTTTAACGTTGCTGTAGGTTGAACATTATTCGCAGGGTCTATCTGCAGTCCTGGATTCGCAGTATTCATCAACGCAATTCGCGGATCAAAATCATACTCATTTCGTGCTTCGGCATCTGCGTTAGCGAGAAGAGATCTATAATTAAAAGCAGCATCCGCCATTCTTATCCTTTTAGACGATGAGATTCTCTAAATCTGCGATCCAGAACTGAGAGGGTGTTGTTCCCTCGATCTCAGCAATCCGTGCACGCAGGCGGGCCAGCTCGGCCTCGTGCTTCGCGATATTCTCAAGCGTCATACTGCTGATCGGCAGTTTCAGCAGGTCAGGGATATCCGTCAGCTCGTGCGTCTCCAGAATCCGGACACACTCGGCATGCGGCTTCTTGCGGAGATCAATCACGTGATTGCACATCAGGGTCAGGAACTTGACGACGCTCGTATGCCACGGCAGCTTCGCACGCAGCTCCCGAAGCATAGATTCCTTGCGTACACCGTACAGGGCCAGACGAGTATGCGCATACTCCTCCAGAATCTCGTTCATCGTCGTGTACTTGGTGATGTTACCCCGTGAATTGAAGGCGTGCATATTCGTGGTCTTGATCTTGCTGATCAGACCCAGCTTCTTTGCCGCCTCTGCAATCGGCATATCGTCCTTGAGCACAATCTCAAAGTTCACGTCCATGTCCGTCGACGTGTCCGTGTAATCCTTGACGAAATCCTTCTTCTCACACAGAGAGTCCAGATACTCCTTGAAATCCGACGTCCAGTACTCAATCGGCAGGTCCTGGACTGAAATTGTCTTTGTCTTAGCATTGTACGAATACTTACCGTTGATCTCGTACCCGTCCGTGCACGGCATGATCGTGCCCCTGAACCCGCGGTACCACGGAGGCAGATCCACCTTCTTCAGAATCTCTTTGTCCTCGCCCTTCAGCCAGCGAAGCAGCGTGTTCTTCAGCGCCACGGGATTGTACGATGGGATGAAGGTCGAGTACCCCGTACCAATACCGCGAGCACCGTTCACCAGCAGCATCGGCAGCACGGGCGCATACCACTCAGGCTCCACCGACAGCCCGTCGTCGTCCCGATACTTCAGGCACGGTAGGTCGTCGGCGGGAACCAGATCTTTCATGAACGGCTGGAGGTACGTGAAGATGTATCGGGAGGCGGCCGAATCCTTTCCACCCTGGAGTCGCGTACCGAACTGGCCCTTGGGGACCAGCCACGGCAGGTTGTTGGAGCCCACGAAATCTTGGGCCATGCCGATAATCGTTTCATTCAGCGACATCTCGCCGTGATGGTAGCCAGCATGCTCCGAGACATACCCCGCTAGCTGTGCAACCTTGACTTTGGACGTGAGATTACGCTTGAGGCAGCCAAACAGAATCTTACGCTGCGATGTCTTGAGCCCGTCCATCATGCTGGGGATGGACCGTTCCAGATTGTAGTGACTGAAGTGAATCAGATCACGGTTCACGAACTCCGCATACGCCAGCGTCTTGTCCGCCCGCGGAATCACGATATCTTCCGCACGATGTCCCTGCAGCCACGTCTTGCGATCGTCCGCCCGAGCCTTGTTGAACGCCAGATCAATTGCCGCTGAATCGGCATCGGCCGTGTAGCGAAACTGCGTCACATTCATCTCCTTGAAATACTCCTGGGCCTCCTCGCGCGTCGAAGTGCCCAGACCCTTGTAATACTGGATCGCCCAGCCACGACCCGCCTCACCCGATGTCTTCCACTGGTCGTAGTCAAACTGCGTGTAGAAGATGCGCGTCTCCTTGCCCTTGGTCGCCTTCACAATGGGCGTGGCCATGTACGTCAGAAACCCAGGGATCTTGAACAGCTCCGTCCACAGCTCGTGGAACAGATTGATCAGAAGACCACGGATGTGCGAGCCATCGTAATCTTGGTCCGTCATGATGAGGATGCGGCCGTACCGCAGGCTCCCCAGATTCTCGTAGGTCTTGCCCGACTCCAGGCCAACAATCTTCTTCAGCTCGGCGATCTCCTTCGCCAACTCGATCTTGGACCCCGACGTGTCCTTCACGTTCATGATTTTGCCCCGCAGAGGGAACACTCCGAAAGTTTGGCGTTGAGCCTTTGTAAGGCCGCTGAGAGCCATCGCCTTGGCGGAGTCGCCCTCAGTGAGGATGAGAGTGCACTCGGCAGACTTGGCGGTACCTGCGAGGGCGGCGTCGTCAAGCTTCGGGATACCATATATTTTGGAGCTCTTCCGTCCATCACTCTTCTTGTTCTCTTTCTCATCCTTTTCTTTCTGCGCCACCACCAGCTTGTCCACCAACTCCAGTTTCGATCGCAACTTCTTGAAGAACTCTTCCGGCAGCTTGCACGTCGAGCCAAACGCCGTGCTCTTTGTGGTGAGTGCCTCCTTCGTCTGCGACGAGAACGCGGGGTTCTCAATCGCTGCTGTTACCCATACCGCAATATTCTCCTTCACCAGCGAAGGCTTGACTTTCAGCTTCTTCTTTGTTTCCAGATATTCTACGATGTTCCCTACCACCTGGTTTACCACATAGTCCACGTGCGTCCCTCCCTTGGATGTCCAGATACCGTTGACGAACGACACCTGCAGAAACCCGTCGATCGGTGTATCGGCCACCACCACGTTCCACCGATCGCTTGTGTGCGCCGCCACAGGCGTGGTCACGAACTCACCCGCGTATGCCGTCAGGTCACGGCACTTGATCAGCGTCTTCTCCTCCCCGTGCTTCCAGTGGACCTTCACCTCCTTGCCCACCGTCATCGCCAGATCGCTCGCCCGCCGACGAAACACGCCTACCAGATCGCTGTTGATTTCCGCCAAACCGAATCGCCCGAAGTCAGGTGTCCAGGACACGCTCACATAGGACTTGCCCTTGCATGCCGCAATCTTGGGCTTGTTCACCACCGTCATGTTGTCTTCCCAGACCTGCGTATACTTCCTGCCGCGAACCGAGTCCACGGTCTCCACCACCATCTTCTTCGCAAAGATGTTCGCCAACTTCACACCATAACCGTTCTTCCCACCTACTAGTTTCTTCTCTTCCTTGTCGTAATTTGTGGAGGTCAGCAGCTCGCCAAAGATCAATTGAGGAACCCACACACCATACTCGGGATGCTCCAGAACATCAATGCCCTCGCCATCGTTCTCCACTGTAATCGTCTTGTTATCCGCTGAAATTTCAATCGTAATGTTCTTCACAGGATTGGTTGACGCACGTTGACGCATGCGGACCACTTGGTCGTGGGCGTTCACCACGATCTCGTCAAATAGTTTGTAGAATCCAGGATTGAACCCTACCAGCATCTTCTCCTTGAATGACTCCCCTTCGACTACATACATGATTTCCGACGTCGTCTCGATAGACCCGACATAGGTATCGGGAAGAGATAGGATGTGCTCGCGGTGCGTGTGCTTCTTGTATGCTTCAGCCATTTTGGGTGTACCCTCCCCCAGCTAGAGAAAACGGCCGTCCGTTTTACAGGGAAAAGACATATTCATGTAAATGCCCCCAGCAAAGGGAAAGAAGTCCACCAAGAAGGTTCTAGACGAAACCCAGAAAGTTGAGCTTCCGCCCGTGATCTTTTTCCTGCGAATAGGGAAGGAGTTTGATTTTAATGAGGAGCGTGTGGACGTTCCCCTGCCGACAACCGATGGAGGACCGATTCAGTATTCTGATATCCTGATTACTACTGAAACGCAGGAACGGCGATTTGATGAGACAGTGATTCACGATCTAATGTCAAAACTGTCGTTGACGACGTCATACCCAAAGGGCGCTGCCTGTCTGTGGTGCTGTCACGGATTTTCCGGTGATTCCTTTGTGATTCCCACGCACTATGATGCGTATACGAATTTTTACACTGCCGAGGGGAACTATTGCAGTCCTGAGTGTGCACTTGCCTCTATTTACCGCGAGCCTCACAGTACTGAATCCGAGCGATGGCTCCGTCATTCGCTTCTTCGTACGTTCTACCGCAATCTATACACAGATAAAGACATTCAGCCAGCACCAGATAAGCGTGTTCTCCGTCTCTTTGGGGGAAATCTAGATATTCAGCAGTATCGCGAATTCTTCCGCAATTGTACACGGCCTCTCCAACTTGCGATGCCCCCTATCCGGCTCTACATGCCGTCCGTGAACACGCAGGCATCTGTCCGTGATGTGAAGTCGTATGTATCGTTGTCCAATGAGACGGTGAACAAAGCGTCTCAACAACTTCGCCTCAAGCGATCCAAGCCTGTCCACGAAGGCATTCCGACCCTCGACAAGTGCCTACAGCGATAAGTAAGTTAAATTTTTGAACCCAAAATATCCCTTTCAAGCAATGGCATCTTTACAAGATCTTTTAAAGATGTCGATGCTGTACCAGGTGATGACGACAAGCGGAAACAGTTTTCGTCCTCTACTGGCTTGGCTAGGTCTTTCTTTGTATGAACGTATCCCTCCGTGGGTATGGTCCTATCGCGGCCCTTCCAAGACAGCATATTCTGGCCGCGAACCTTCGGCCGTCATCGAATGTGAGCGTGGCCCGCCGCCGCAGAACAATAAGGGTGCAACCCCTGCATTCCTCACTCGCATGGACGCTGTGATTCACTATGTATCCTGTTCCCCAAATACGAAGCGTCTCCTGTCTATTGCGAATCACGATTATCTTCCGTACGAATTTGAAGAAGTCCGGCTAGATGAAGATATCTATTTCCGCCTTACACATGTAGATGTAGATGATGGAAATATTAAGAATATCAAGTTCCAGCTCATTTCGTACGATCGCCCGATTCAGAGTCTTCAGAAGTTTGTGGACTCCTGCAATCAGGATTACGAGCGTCGGATGCTGAACAAACTTGGAAATGATCTGTATTTCTTTGACCAGATTGTGGAAGGAAAGAAGAAGCGTTCAAATCAGAATCCCCTTCCCCAGAATTTCCTGGTGTATACGAAGCACAAGTTTTCCACGACGCGGACCTTTGAGAATGTGTATTTTGAAGAGCAGCCGATCGTTAAGAAACGTGTGAACTTTTTTCTGGAAAAGCGATCATGGTACGAGAAGAAGGGAATTCCGTATACTTTGGGATTCCTCTTTCACGGAGACCCTGGAACGGGCAAGACCTCGGAAATCAAGGCTATTGCGAACGTTGCCCACCGGCATCCGATCAATATCCAGCTGTCGGAAATCAAGACAAAGACCCAGCTTCGTCATCTCTTTTTCAGCGACGATATTCATGTGTTTAACGGCACTGTTCTGGAGAAGTATACAATCCCTATTTCCGAGCGTCTGTATATTATTGAGGACGCTGATGCGATGGGCGATGTTCTCCTGAAACGTGAGTGGAAGCGTCCCGAACCTGCTGCAGCTCCTAAGGATCCTTTTATGCCCGAGATGGACGATGATATTATCAAGGACCCGATTGATCTCTCATTCCTCTTGAATCTCCTAGATGGAACCCTGGAGTCCAGTGGTCGCATCTTGGTCTTTACCTCAAATTTCCCTGAGCGGTTTGATCGTGCCCTGATTCGCCCGGGCCGTATTGATATGATCATTCATTTCAAGAAATGTTCTCGCACCGTTCTCCGTGAAATGATTGAGGGATTTTATGATATCAAGGATGTAGACCACGAGCTATGGTCTCATTCTGAACTAGATGAGAAGTGGAGTCCGGCCGAAGTGAACCAGATTCTATTCCGTAATTTTGAGGATCCGAAGCAGGCGATGGATGAACTCTTGACTCTGGAATCGTCGAATCCACTTCTGAAGAAAGAGGTAGTAGAAGATTCTACGCCGTTGTCCTGAATATTCCCCGGACGTACTCCTGGGTCACCGGAGGGAACCCAAATAAAAGGATGTAATAGAACGAAATCGTCATTGGAATCGCTGCAAACACCGCGGTCGCAATTGCCCAACCGGCTATTCCGCCCGCCGATGGAACAACAATGGATGTGAGCAAACCTAGAATGGGAATAAACCATACAAGGAGAAAGAGGGACGAGTACGGTTTGATGATTGGAAAGGTATCAAAGACGGTTGTTTCCATCGCATACCATCCTCCGCGGGAAAATACGAGGAGCAGGATAAGAAGGAGAGTGTACCCCAAATATCCGCTGGCTGAAGAGACCGTCGGAGTGTTTGCAGGCGATGCAGTCTGCTCTGGAGGAACATCGGCAACAGGGTCATCAGTATTCATTTGCCTATTATTATGTAGAGAACACGAGATTACCCTGTCCATTTGTAACCTTCAGAAAGTTGTAGGATTCAACGTAAATTGTCGCCGAGTAAGCTCCGTACTGGACATTGAACTGTGTGCTTGGTGGGACAATTGTGAGCGTCTGTCCCGCCTGCAGGAGGGGAGGAATGCCTGGACCGGGAGACACTGTGGCTCCTATTGGAACTAGGGTAGGAACAGTGTTAAATGCCGTTTCCTTGACGATACATACCGGAGCTGGGCTGGACACGGGGACAACGTTTCCGGAAGAATCAATCGTACTGGTCACTGTTGGTGGGACAAGTAGGGTATACTGAAGATTTGTACGATTAAACATTGACCCATTCACCGTTCCCGACGGCTGGGTGATTGTATTGGGATCTAGAGCAAACGAGTAAAGATTGATTCCTGGAAGCATAGATGTATCTCCGCTGGAAAACTTGTAGTTCTGAATTAGGCGGAAAAAGTTGACGTTCTTGGTGTTTAGACGCTCTGTTCCGTCTAGAACAACCGTACCTTCCTGCAGAATATCCTGGGCAATCATGTTGTTTAATAGCTGAATGCCCGACGAGTAAAATTGGGTAGGTGGGAGTGGAGAATACAGATTGGCCGGGAGCACAGACGGATTGACTGGCGGGTAGTAGATGCTATCCCAATTTGTGTAATTGTCCCAGTCGTTTAGAAGAATGCGGTCTTCTCGTTGGAAGAGCGAGACAATACGTGTACACAGATTGTACATTGGAATGGGAATATCGTTGTATCCGTACTGCTTATCGTTGCGGATGTACCGAACCTGTGTGACTAGGAAAGACTTTTCGTATGCTGCGATGTGAGCACGTTCTGTATCTGTTAGGAAAATATAATTCGCCTCAATGTACGGATTAAAGTTCCAGTTCTGGAGTGACTGATTGGTTGGATTTCCCTGGAGATCCGGATACGAAAGAAAATTCTGTATTCCGCGGAAAGGATCAGCCGGGTTTCCAACGATTCGTGTAAGATACGTAGGATCGTTTGGCTGAGTGTAATTCAGATTTATCAACGTGAAGAGGTTGTAGATATTATTGAAGGTAATTTGAATCTCCACCTCTGTCTGTACGAGTGAGACAAGGGGGAGGGACTGACCAATTTCTTCGCAGAACCAGAATGGTAGGGGGATATTCAGTTGACGTCCCGCAATAGAGGGTGCTGGAGGGTTCACGCCATCTGTGTTAATAGCGTTGGGATACTGGTTAAAAAGACCTGGCTTGTTGGCCGGATCGTACATATCTGGAGTATTTCCAACCATCTTATCAAGAATTGCCCGCTTGGTGGCGTCGTGCTTGAGATAACTTGCGATTTTCATCCACTCTCCCGTCATGGTGACGATAGGACTACCGTTTAAGGTAACTGAGGCCTGCTGAATCATATTGTAGCCCAGATTACGAATCCACTGAAACTGAAACTCTTTTGCGATATTGTTCGTAGCCTGAATGTTGACCAACGGCGACCAAATATCAGGAATGTCGACGCAGAGATAGCAGTCATGGAGAAGATCGGCGTACCGAGGAACCTTGAAGCGAAACGTCTTATTTCCGGCAATGGGAAGGTTTGTGTCGGTCACGTTCATTGGAGGGAGCTGGAAATGCTCCATCGCGAAGTTCGTGTGACGCTTGTACATCTTCGTAAAATAGGTCATAGATGGATTGCCGTTCAAAAATACGTTCTGGGCACCGAACCCAGTCAGTTGAACAAGGCCGCCTGGCATGCCGTGCTATATTATGTTATACAGTATGAATAATGTATAAGAACCTTCCGTATATCCTTATTGGAATTTTGGTGATTGCTGTTCTCATTCACTCGTACATGAGCGTTCGCTTCGGGTACGACTGGATTGGGGCACAGACACGTAAGGTGATAGCGCGGGCGATGACCAAGAGTAATTCAATTACAGAACTGTACCCAATTCCACCGGTTCCATTCATGGACCGGTTCTCGCAGTACACCAAGATTCCTAAGATGAAGGAGAGTTCGGAAGCTCCCGGCGTAGCATTTTACTGATTACTGAGGGTTGTTGATCACGGCATTCCTGGCAACATACATATTGAGTGTCTTCTTCTCGCCACTGGGGAAGATGGTAGAGTTATTGGCCTGGACAAATCCGTTGGTGTTTGTGCAGCATGTAGGGCTCCACGAGACTCCGCGTGCTCCCTTCTGTACATTGTAGTTTGCACCCGCTGCAAACGTCGTATACGTACTCGCATACGCCGCCTTCTGCGACTGAGGATAATTCCGGTAATACTGGTTCACTGCCGCACGTTTCTTCATCTCGGTGACTTCCGACGCACTTTTGAACTGTACCTGCTGACTCAGGAATTTAGGACCGCCTTCCAGTGAAACAGATGAGTAATACGAAGACATGCTATTATATTTACAGGTTAGAAAATGATACATACAAATGGCTCCTGTTCGCTTCCTCCTGGTTTCCACGCACACTGAGCAGGTTACGGGCTATTCGAAGGTGTCGTATAACCTCCTGAAGCAGCTGGGTACGCTTCAGCCGCTGATCAAGATCTTTCACTTTGGGTTTCAGCGCACACCCGCTCGTCTGCCTTCTCCTGCCCGTCCTCTCTCGGGCATTATTCAGTACGATGCTGCAGCCAATGAGGACCCGAAGGAGCAGGGGTTTGGCTTTAACAAGTTCAAGGAGTATGTGGACACGGTGAACCCCGACATCATCATGATTTATAACGACCCCATCGTGATCAACCAGTTCATCCAGCAAGTGAAGGATGTCCCGAAGTCGTGGAAGCTCTGGGTCTACCTTGACCAGGTGTACAAGGGTGCGGATATGGGTCTGCTCCGTAACATTGAGAATGCCTCTGACCGTATCCTCTGCTTCACGGAGGAGTGGAAGAAGTACCTCATGACCCGCCTGACGACGCCCAATATCAAGATCGATGTTCTGGAGCACGGCATTGATTCACTGGTATTCAAGCCCCTGTCGGACGGTGAGCGTGCGGGCATTCGTAAGAACCTGAATCTCAAGTCGGGCGACAAGGTGTTCCTCAACATGAACCGTAACTCCCAGCGCAAGCGCTTGGACCTCACGATCATGGCGTTTGCACGTCTCATCAAGAAGCTCCCTGACCAACCTCTTCACCTCGTCTTGGTGACGGGTGTGAAGCCCGAGGGTGGTGCGTACTACCAGCCTCTCCAGATCTACCTCAACGAGCTGGAGCTGCTGGGTCTGGACAACCTGAAGTACGGTACTCGTGTGACTATCATTGATACGACGGCTCCTCAGGCGTACTTCAACGATGACGCGATCAACCAGCTCTACAATGTAGCGGACGTGGGTATTAACACGTCGGCGGGCGAGGGTTTCGGTCTGTGCCAGCTGGAGCACATGGCTACGGGTGCCCCGCAGGTGGTCCTGGCCCTGGATTGCTACAAGGCATTCATGAACGACAAGACGAGCGTACAGATCCCTACGACCTCGTACTCGTATCTCCAGATGACGGCGGGTGTGGGTCTCACGGAGTACACTACGACGGCAGAGTCGGTTGCCGAGGGTATGGAGAAGGCGCTGGCGATGTGCGGTAAGGAGACGTCGGATGCGTGCATTGCTCTTGCCCGTACTCGCCCGTGGTCCAAGATCTGCGACGATTTCCTGGAGTCTGTGATCGCCAAGTAAAGTAAAAAACTAAACACTACACAACAATCATGATAATCACACGAAATCGGGATTCCAACGACGGAGTTTCTTTTCCAGCATATCTTTGAGAAACCAATTCCGGATAGTTCCGCGAAATGGCGTGGCGTGGCCGTAATCAATGCACCATACAACTCCATCCTTCTCGATGAAGTTGTACGGTGTAATATCAATGTATTCCATATGCCCCTCCTTCAGCAGTTTCTGGAGAATGTAGTGCACCTGTTTCCAGATCCAGGTGGGAATATTGCTGGCGCTTGACCCGTACTTGTCGGCAAGGGACATTTCGTCCAGATCTAGCATCACCATGTAGGAGGTATTGTTTGTATCAAAGATCGGGGGAGCAATATTGAGTTCAGCAGCCTTCGTCTGGAAATGGATTTCCAGAGGATCGCGAACAGTCTTCATGAATGTGGTGGACGGAGGAACGGGCATTCTGGGTCTGTGTTCTTCCCCAAATAGGGCTAGACACGATCCGTTTTTGTCCACCACGCACGGATGCGTGAGGCAAACAGGAAACTCTCGTGGTAATGCTGGTTAATATCCTCCAGCGTCTCGCACATCATCAGGAGATGAATGAGAACAGGGTTCAGACCCGACATGTAAATCGGTTTAGTAACATCCAGCTTGATCTTCCGCTGATAGGGTGTAAGATGCTGATCACCGATATTTTCGGCCATGAGATCGTAGGTTGCAGAATACTCGCCCTGGTAGTCGCCAATAAGGACATCATTACCGTTCTTGAAGCACGCAATGATCATTGGGACAGTCGTATTCTGCGGCAGCTTGGCCAGCATTTCGGGAGCAGGAAGAGTTTTCACGTCAATCGCATTAGACTTTTCCATATTCTTGTAGGCCACCTTGTTGTAGCGACCATAATGCTCTTCAAATCCCACGATCTTGTAGAATGGCTCGCCCTTATTGGTTTTTGCCCGACGGAGATAGTTCAGGTACGGCTCAAACGATTCCACAAACCGACGTTCCGTGAAGAAGACATATTCGTAAAACACTCCGCCAGGCTGGGCGCAGTCAATCATATCTGTGACTACTTCCTCATACTTCGGTGGTTCGCGAGACGCCGATGCTCCCTGTTCCCTAGCAGTTTCCTCGGCGGTTAAGCACGCAGGATGCTCAATATAAATACGGTCCTGAATAACATCCTCCTCCTTCTGAAAATCGTAGGCGTCATTGAGCCATAGGTACTCAATGGGTAGTTGAATAGACGAAATTGCTTCATTCTGCCGACCCGTCGTAAATACCATGGAGAGAATACGGTCATCGGCCTTACCCTGCATATCGGGCTGAGCCGAGACCTTAGCCCACTGCTTCAGCAGCAGAATCGCCTGACGAGTAGGAGCAAAATACATTGTACCTCCCGATGTTTCGAAAATATAGGGATCAAAGCATACATCGTCACGGAGATAATTCATGCTTCCACGGGGATCCACATTCCATCCGCGAGCCATGAAATCAACCGAGGGCATATCAAAGATATCAGGGTACCGCTTAATCGTCATGTCTCCATCAATGTAAAGAACTCCACGACCCTGTGCTCCCGCCGTGAGTAGAGCCTCCTTGATAAACAGGGGTTTGAGGTTAATCGCCAACTGATACTTTCCAGGAAAAGCAAATTCAGGGTACTCTTCCACAATGTAGTTGCATCCCACTGATTTGCACATGTTGATCCACGTATCAATCATATCCTCAAACTTGGTAGCCTCGTGCTTCACCTTTCCCTCGGCCTTCATACGGATCTCATTCTGCTTCATTCCCTCCGATACCCGCTTCTGAATATCAGGGCGGGCTAGAATGGAATCAACCTTCTTCCTGTCGTATTTCAGCGGATACTTCTTGAGAATAGCGATACGACGCTCCTTAGATATCGTATAAAACTCTTCAGGCTCATCAAACATCCCATCCGCAATCGCTTTTTCAATCGCCTGTTCCTCTTCCTCTTCTTCGCGAATCTCTTCAATGATCTCCTCCTTAATCTGCTCAATGAACTCGCCCGTACAGGCATGGTTCACACGCTTTCCATCCTTGATCGCTTGATCGGTGGTGTCGTCGCCGAAACGGAGGTAGTTCTTGTTGGCGTTTCCCCGTCCCCACCAGTACGTGCACACTACAAACTTACTTTTGGGATTCACAATCACTTGCTTGAGCTTGTGGGACTTGATGATCGCCTGGTAATCCATCTCGGGGACTGCTGCAGGGGCTGGAGCAGGGGTGTCGGCGCCTGCGTTCTGTTCTTTAGGAAATTTACGAGGTGTGCGAGGTTTCCTTCCCCTCGTATGAGCCATTATTCATAAGTAAAGAATTCTATCTTGTTAGTTTTCATCATGCCCAGTTTCAGGAGACGCTCATTGTCTCCAAAGGCCGAATTATCAAATACTTCATGGGTCTCAGGATCATAGAGGAACACGAAGTCCTTGACCTTGATACGTTGGAGTCGGCGCGACCGTTTCATCACATTGCGGAGATAGGAAGCGTCGCGTTCATCTTTCTTGATATCGGGATTTGAGGCCAGATCTTCGGCTTTCACAGAACTGTCGAAACGAAGACATTGGAGCAGAGGCTTCTCACGACTGTGGAGTTTACGATGAATTTCGCAGTCTACGGCCGCCTGTTTGATGAGACGCGTAATACCGCTGGTAATCCTCTCTTTTTCGTAAGAAATTTCATAGAGGAACTCGTCGGACGTCATGAAGGCTTCGGGGGCACGACCAGCATCTTTCATATCGTACTTCTTGGGAGCAGTATCAGCACGACGAGTGGACACAATATTGAACCCAGTAGACGATTTGGCCTGGGCATCAGTGAAGACGGAAATGTAGTAGGAAATGCGGATTGTTCGCTCTTCTACAGGTACAACGTCGATGTTGACGGTTCCTCCCGCACCCAGAGTCTGGCGAGTGGCGTGTGAACACAGGCGAATACCGCGACCCATCACCTGATCTGTGCGTGCTGGATTCCAGTGCGGTTCGGAAATGTGGATACGACGAACATTTTTTAAGTTAATACCTTCGGCACCCGATGCGGTAATCATCAGGACACACAGCAGTTTCTCGCCGCCACGTTTGAGAATACTCTCTTTCATAGATTGCACGTGTTCAGGATAAACAGACTGCAGGGTCCGATAATCTTCATTGAAGATATGGAGCATGATCTCCTTGACCTCCTTCTTCTCTTCGCCTGTATAGAACGCGTATGCGGGCTTCTTGGGATCTAGCGTAGGATCTTCCACGTACTTTCCGTCCACCTTCACGATACGGTAAGGTTGGTACCCATTCGCATCCAAGATTGCAGAGATGATTCCAAGTCCCTCTAGTTTGCGGTAGTTAGAATAGATGAGTTGGTTCACTGTTCCTGTTTCCTTAATATTGGCCAGCATCTTGAGCATTTTTGGGGAATATGCTTTCAACCCCTCCTCGCGGAGATACTTGTCTGGTTCCAGTCGCAGTTTCTCGAGGACTGCCGCCTTATCGTCGTCAGTACCGGCCGTATCTTCGTTTGTCTCTTCAGTAGTTCCCCGAAGATCGGAGGGAACGGCATAGTTACAGACAAGGCGGGACATCACGCGATAGGTAGAAAAATCCTGGTTAAGGGCACTGGGTCCTTTCGCAGCCTTGCGTGAATCCATCTGAATCTCTTTGTGACGCATTTCCAGGTATCGATTGAACTGTTCGTCGGACATCTCAATTTTCTCAATCATCTTGTCGTCGTCCGTCCTCTTCGGAAGCATGCGTTCATCGCTGCCCTTGTAGTAGGACACGAGACCCTGAATACGTTTCTGGAACAGCATGGAATTCTTCACATCGAGACCATCAATGAACGTGTTCACAAACTCGGAATAATCGGTAGGTAAGCATTCCAGGGCTTCTTTCTCAACATATTCACGAGCCGCCAGAACTCCTCCAGGAAACTTATCAGCAAACGATTTCCGCAATCCATCCACCCAATCTCCCACCGTTTTGGATGTTATGGATTCATCATACTTTACGGCAATACGGTCGCCAGACTCGTTGTAAATAGATTTGAAATGGGTAGGATTACGTGTGACCATGATCACCCGTTTCACGCTATTGAACTCTACAGTATCCACTTCAGGAATCGCCTTGAAATATGTCTTCATTCCAGCCTCGTCCCACGTCGGCATTTCTTTGACGGGAATCACAAGTCGCTCAATCGGTCCACGCAGCAGGTTGAGGAGGAAGGCAATTTCGTTGGGGCGATTGATGAGAGGAGTTCCCGAAAGAGCCACTACCTTGCAGTCTTTGGCGTAGTAGATCGCATCATAAATCCGGCGACCGATATCCGACTTGTTGATCGCACGTGAAATCAAATTGTGTGCCTCATCAATGATCACGACACTGTTCTCAAACGTCTTGGACTCTTTTGGATCATCTTCGGGAATCAGGGCTTTTACGCTCGTTCCGTTGAGACCGTTGTAGTTAATGAAATTGTAGCGAGAATCAATGAGGTCTTCAATCTGGGCATCAATGCCCTTGCGTGTATCGAGAGGAAGCGTATTGTAGTTTGATGGCTGGTTAGGAACGGTCACAAAGTATCGTCCCTGAGATTTCAGGAACTCGTCGGAGATTCCCATGGCGAGAGCGGGTTGCTTATCGGCTTCTGAACGCAGAGTCCGCGTTTCCCAGAAATTGTTCTGAGTATAGATCGGGTCTCCACACTTCCTGATTTCCTGACGAAAGTTGCTCTGAAGAGAGGCGGGGAGAAGGATAAACACTTTCTTGGTAGAGAGTAGGGATTCAGCCACACCGATAGCCGAGCAGGTCTTTCCTGAACCCAGACCATGGTAAACGAGCAGGCCACGGTACGGACTTTCTAAGAGAAGGTAGTCCCGCACGAGTTTCTGATAAGGCAAGAGTTCGCGAGTAGTTTTGGAAGATGTTTGCTGGAGACAAAGATCGACCCCTTCATCATCGGCTGACGGGTCATTACGGTATTTCAAGTAAATTCGTGCGATGTAGTCCGCAAATGCCTTGCGGGTAGGCAGAACGAACGCCATTGTATGGAGAACGTAAATAAAATACGATCTTCATACAATGAATTTGGACAGCGATCCCCGAGTGTGGATGGTCACTATCTACCTTTTCCTGGTATCTGCTCTTCTGTACTTCCGCCCTGCCTTAGTCTTTGATGGCGGAAAGGTCAGGGAGTTTGGAACTGGCCGGCGGGGAGCTACGGTCTTCCCCCTCTGGTGGTGGATCATTTCATTGGCTATTGCGTCTTACTTGATTGTTCACTTTTGGGTACTACCGTAACCGCCGGAGTTGACTCCTGAGCAGCTTTGATTTTCTGATCCTGTTCAACTTGACGCTGCAGCATATTCTTCCTAAACGTATCAGCTTCATCAATGCTGGGTATACAGACAGCCTTGTGAGAGTTGTAGGACAATCCATAAATTCCAACAATGCACGCCAGGGTCATGACGTATCCGACAGAGACCCAACCAGCATTGGGTGAGTCGGGATCAAACATGAGGTAGAAGCGGTCAAAGTACTGCCGAACTACCTCAAAGGTCCGAATCACAAACCATGCGAAGGTAGGGTAGATTGCCCAAATAGCTCCTTGGACGGCATTGACCGACGGATCAATCTTTTCGCACTCGTAAAAGGTTACCGCTGAAGAAAAGCCAAACCCCAGTAAAAAGAAAAATGCGTAAATACCACATCCAAGACCAAAAACAATCAATCCTTCGCGAAGTGTTTCAATTGCGAAGATGGCCATTCCCTTCCCTTATTATTCTTTCGGAAGACGAACTTCAACGGTTTCCGCAAGGTTAGAGAGATCCTTTAGAAGTTGATGTCTCTGCGTATAATGCGGCCGACTGAGATCAACACAGTCGGCGAGTGTCTTCCAGCCAATTGCGGAAATCTCTCTCTTTTGCATGGGGGTGAATCGTTGGTGAATATCAATATTTGCCGGATCGGTCAGGACGGCGAGGAAGTACTTGTGGCGGTACAGAATGTTATTTGTTCCATGAAAGGTCTCTTCCAATTGGATTCCGGAGACCACCGTATACGCCGAACGAGAAATATTGGTCTCCTCAAAGAATTCACGTTCAGCACACCCCTGATCACTCTCGCATTTTAGGCGACGACCTTTTGGAAATCCCCATTCTGGTTCAATGTAGAGGGGTGTAACAGAGTCAATATCGGTTTTCACCGCATCAAACCGCTCTTTTGCGAGTTTCATTTCATGGTCATGTCGGTCGGAGTTGTTCCATAGACGAGACCACAGGGATTCGAAGGTTTCTGTTCGAAGCCGATTAATTTCCCCCTGCGTCATGTGTTCCAGAAGAGTTTGGACATAGACGGTATTTGCCGGATCAAACTTTCCCCGAATGAAATCGGTGTACGACATACTATCCTTGCGGCGAACCATGAGAATCTCCAGATTGTTCGCGGGAATTGGAAGACAGGACGGTCGTGAAGGAGACATTAAATTCCGTACAAGCAGAATTCCACAGGATAGAATAGGTTCACGACATTCTCGGAACGTGTGTCCTCGTTGTCCGCAGTTATTACAGAAGATTGTGGGGGTAGACATTTCAGTTACTCTACTTCCGGATTAGAGTATTCCTCTTCCGTTTTTACCTCTTCTAACAATAATAAGAACACGAACATGAGCAGCACTACTCCAACAGTCGTAGCTCCTCAGAAGGGCCCTGCATCGGGGGTCTCCGTTACGGTTATGGACAACGGATTCGTGATTGCGACAGTTATTTTTGGCGTCGCTGTTCTGGGTCTTGGATACTACTATTTCTTCAGGTCGGAGGATCCGTTTACAACCCGCCTTACATGGTTTGCGATCGCCGTAGCCGTTATGGCTCTTATCACGTACGGTGTTTACTTCATTTACTCGGGTGCTACCGGCGGTGCATCTACAGGAAACCTAACTCCAGCAGCAGGAGTCAACCCGACAACGGCCAACTCAGGTAATGGACTCGCTGTTCCCGGATCATCTCTCCCGGTTGCAGCTGGAACCAGCGGTGCGAATTACGGCGTTCAGTGGTGGATGTACGTCCAGGACTGGAACTACAAGTTTGGACAGCAGAAGGACGTGATTATGCTTGGATCGGTAGGTAAGTCTAATCCTCACGTCTACCTTGACTCCGTCGACAATACGCTCTGTGTCCTGGTGAACGTTATGTCGGGTGCATCAGGTGCCTCAGGCAGCTCTGCTCCTTCGCCAGTTGGATCTGATGGAAGTGCGGTGGACGACAAGTTCACATGCAAGGTCAAGAACGTGCCCCTGCAGACATGGTTCTCGGTGAGCGTGTCGGTGAATGGACGCAATGTTGATATCTACCAGGATGGCCTCCTAGTGCGTTCATGCCTGCTCCCCGGTGTTCCCCAGACTGCGTCGGGCGACCTGATCCTCATGGGCAATGGAGGGTACTCTGGTAACCTTGCGGGTCTCTACGCCTATGGCCGTGCACTCACACCCTCGGATGCGATGGCTTTCTTTAGTGCTGGTCCCCCGGCAGCAGCGGTTTCGGCAACTGCGGCGTCTGTCGCAACACTGCCGAGCGGAGGATACAATGTAAAGCTCGCGGTTGTGGACGCCACGGGACAGGAGATAAACAAATACACGTTCTAAGATAATAATGGAGATTCGGACAATCTTGGTGTCCCTGATGACGCTCATCGTAATCGGAATTGTTATCCTCGTACTCTATCAGTACTTTTACGGAGGATATGTTCCGTCCAACGGTATTTCCCCGACGAATACAGAGATTCTCATTGTAGGACCTCTCCAGAACGGGCAGAATTATACACAGATAGATGCGGCTATCCCTCTGTCTCTCAACGAGCGTGAAGGTATTGAGTTTTCGTATGCGGGCTGGATTCAAGTGAATGATTATGCCCCACCTTCGCAGCACCCTATCATTTTCACCAAGGGTGATGTGGCTGGAATCCAGAAGTCTCCAGCTGTATCTCTCAACAGCGGTCGCAACGAACTCGTGATTGAGCAGGATACGTACGAGAAGGGCCGGCCGGCTCGTATCGTCATCCCCAATATGCCTGCGAATAAACTGATTCACCTAGCTATCTGTGTGAATCAGAAATCGTTTGATGTCTACATTAACGGCCTACTCTACTCGCACACCTCTCTCCATGCCCTGCCGATGCAGAATAGCCAGCCCGTATTCATTGCCGGAAACGGCGGGTGGAACGGACAGATTGGAAGCCTCATCTATTTCAATTACGAACTATCTGCTGAGAAAGTTCATAGCTTGGCGAATACCGCCCCAACACAGAGCCCGAATTCTATGCCGTACTACCCGAACTTCTTGAGTTCTGGATGGTGGGTCTCGAATCACCAAGCTTAACTTATTAACTAGCAGTCACCATCTGAATCTGGCCGACTCCAGTATTTGCATTGTCCTGGGCATCGTTTGCCCGGTTCTCAAGATTTGTAACACGCTGATTCAGACCAGCAAGTTGCAGAGTGCATGGATCCATCATCTTCGGCATCCCGAAACCAAATCCTTCACGCTGTTGATTTGTCACAACGATCAACACCGCAACGGCTAGACCAATGAATAGGATAGGGAGATATTGATTGGCTTTCATATGCTTCTCTATTATTACTCTTCATCGGGAATATCTGGGTACGTTTGTTCAAGTTTTCCGATACGATTGTTGATGCTTTGTATATATCCGGCAGAGCCCAGTTTTTTTGTCCCATCCTTTACCTGTTTCATACTGGCTTCAGCCGAGAGAGGGGGGGATTTACGAACACGCATTCCTTCGCGTTCATACGACGGAAGCATGGATAGTAGGACAACTGAGATGAAGATAAACATGATGACTAAATACACTGTAGACGTCTTCACGACCGCCATCTTTATTCTTACGAATCAATAAAGAAAGATGACGACATGCTCTATTGCGTACGGTACCGGCAAGGACTCAAACGCGAACTTTGTGAATCAGCTGAGGGATGCGTCGGATGTGACTGCAATGCTTAAGCGCGAGGGAATCAAGCGGAATTACACGGTGGGTTCGGCAACTCTCGGAAAGAACATTGACCCAATCGGAGGAATCCCCCAGAGTGATCTTCTGGCGCTGGGATATACGGTGATGTCAGTGGGTCCGTCCAATGCAATTACGCCTCGTGCAGGATACATGGGATCATGTACCCCTTGTGTGAACTTATCGTATGCGCCGTTCAGCATGTTACGAGCCTCACTCAGTCTTGTCCGCTACTAATTCGGTCTTGAGGGGAACAGTCTTCATTGTTTTTTTGAGACTTTCACGGACACGGACTTTCTGAGTCTTATCAAGCTGTCCTGGCTTATACGTAAAAAAGAACTTCATGAACTCGTCTGATTTCTTCGGTAGAGATTCACGAAGTTCGCCCGTATGACTTTTCATTTCCACGAGTGTTTCTTGATGACCTAGACAGTCTAGAGGAGTCAGTAGTTTATACCGCCGTTTTGTGGATGCAGCCAAATCCATCAAACGTTGGCAAATACAGATAATGCGATTCTGGTCGTATCCCTCAATGTAGTGAGCATCGGCATAGACAAATGCAAAGAAGAACTGGAGAAGAGTAGGTATAGACGCGACCTTCATTCCACTACGGAGTTGGTGGTAACTATGGCAGGCATTGGTCTTGAATACGCGGCAGTAGACAAAGCCATTCGCACCTTCAATATCAGTGTGCTCGGGGAGGAGTTCGGCATAGGCAGGATGTGCGTGAGCCTTGGCGTGACGACTTACAAAAATCTCAGTAAATATCTTTACTGCACCGTCATAGTTATCTGGTGTAGCTAGAATATCGATAGGAACTTCCCATACATTCGTTCGCTTGTTTGAGTGTAGATTTGCCGCATGAAGACCCAGCAGAATCAGAGACTTTGTCTGCAAAACACGCTCAATAGACTGACGTTCGGCATCTGTGACCTGAGTCGGCTCCCTCTCTTTATGAGGTGGACAGCCTACAGGGTAATATTTGTTGAGAAGCATAAGGCGGTCATACACTTTTGACCAACGAGACACATCTCCTCGGGGACGAGAAAGTTCAAGATACATAGACATGCGTAGAAAATTAGGAGATACGTAATGGATTCGTTCCTTGACTATATCCTCCTTCCATAGATGCTTAAAGATTGCAGGATCAAGGTAAGTGATATCGGCAACTCCTGTAAAATCCACAAACACCTTGAACGTCATGAGATGAGCTCCAGGTTTTACTTCAATGTTTTTGAACCCCTGCGAATGAAAGATGTCGGCAAGTTCCATGGCGTGAAGCTGGGGCTGTTCGCTGTAAAAATCGTAGTCGGGAATATCATAGTTTGGATCGTAGAACTTGTCGGCTGGAAGTAAATTGTTAATCGCGGTTCCACCGTAGCAAAGAACGCGTCGTTTCTCAATGAATTCACGGACGGTCCGAAGAATCTTTTTGATTCCTGGTTCATGTGCTGCTTCATATGCAATGCGGTTTTCGGCCTCTTCCAGCAGAGCTTTATCCATTATACTATGTCGGACAAAATGGATTAGAAGATAACTTTCTTTTTTGGGACCAAGAAGTAAGATGTCGGATACAAAGCGTGTTACACAACGTCGTAGGACTAAGAGTGGAGAAGCTGCACCTCCGCCGCCGCCGTCGCCGTCGTCCGACAATAAGAAGACATCTCCGAAAAACAATAAGAAGTATAATTTACGTAGCAAAACTAAGAAACCTGAAGAAAACGTGCGATGGGTTGATGATGATACTCTGTACGATAACTACAACTCGGAAGACGATTCCTCGTATAATGGGGAAGAGGAAGAGGAAGATGGAGAAGAACCCGAGAAGAGTATGAAGATGGATGAGGATGAAACACCTACAGCGACTCGTCAGGTACACGGTATTACCGTACCGACCAATATGCCGGTCTCAGTAAAGATTCATCTCCATGCCCGTATAGATGAGGATGAGGACGACGAAGAGGAGGACTATGACGATGATGAAGAGGGCGATGATGATGATGATGAGGACGGGTTTGATGAGGATAGTGAAGAGATTCCGTCTTCGTTTATCCAACATATTCTTGGTCGGCGTTTGATGCCGGGTGGGAATGGTCGGCAGCCAGTTCTGATTATTCAGGGAGATGAGGATGAGGACGATGATCGGAAAAAGCGGAAGAACAAAGAGGAAGATATCCCCCTAAAACTGTCTCGCAAGGAACGAGAATATTTTGAGGAGCTTACGAAGAAAATGCGTAAGGATGTGACCAAAAAGATGACTCTGATTTCCCAGATGATCAATGAATCAGACGTTCCGTACAAGTTTCGGGTCCTAGAGATGGACACCACTCCAAAAATCCAGAGCGAGATTATTCGTAAGATTGATGCGATGACGCGTATGGGATCGGACAGCGGCGAGGCCCAGAAACTACGTAATTGGGTAGATGGTATTCTGCGTGTTCCCTTCGGAAAGCAGATCTCGCTGCCTGTAACGATCAAAGACGGTCCTGAGAAATGTTCGGCCTTCCTTAATGAAGCACATTCCAAGATGGAGAAAGCGACGTACGGCATGACGTCAGCCAAGACCCAGATCATGCAGGTATTGGCTCAGTGGATTTCCAACCCCGAATCGGTTGGAAACGTGATTGCGATGCGTGGATCTGCTGGTGTGGGCAAGACCTCGTTTGCTCGTAACGGCATTGCTGGTGTTCTCCAGCGTCCGTTCATGTTCTTCTCTCTCGGTGGTGCATCTGATGTTTCCCACTATTCTGGACATTCGTACACGTATGAGGGATCTATGTGGGGTCGTATTATTGACTCCATTATCCAAGCGGGATGCATGAACCCTGTCCTGTACTTTGATGAGCTAGACAAGGTCTCGGGAACCCCGCACGGCGAAGAGATTACCTCTATGCTCATCCATCTCACAGACCGCTCTCAGAATTCACAGTATCATGACCGGTACTTCGCGGGCATTGACTTTGATCTGTCCCAGTGCCTGTTCGTGTTCTCCTTCAATGACGAGTCCCGGGTCCACCCTGTTCTGAAAGATCGTATGCGCGTCATCAATGTCCCAGGCTACAACGACAAGGAGAAGAAGGTGATTGTGGCCAACTATATCTGGCCCGATATTCTCCGGCATGCTGGAATTTCTCGCGAAGATCTCACTGCCGATGAAGAGGCAGCAGAGTACATTATTAAGGAGTACTCTAACGGCGAGGAAGGTATGCGTAATCTCATTCGTGTCGTAGAAGCTGTGGTGTCTCGTGTGAACCTGATTCGTATCTCCGACGAGGCTGCAGCCAAAGCATACAAGTTCTACATTCCTGTGAAGTTCCCGATGAAACTGGAGAAGAAGCAGGTGGAGACGCTTCTCACCGACTTTAATACAACACTTCCTGAGCACTGGCGTTCATTGTATATGTAAACATCTGGAACGACAATACAAATACTCAAGGATGTCGCTCAAGGATGAGGCACAGTTCGCCAAGCGCCACATCCGTAATCGTTTTTCATTGATGGTTCTTCCCCACGTTTCCGAGGGAATCTGGAGTGTGTATGAGAACGCGCGAACTATTTGCGAGAAGAACGACCAGATGGATCAGGTTCTCAAGACATTCCAGAATCTGCTCACACGTATTCCCGTCTGGACCGACGAGGTTCTCCAGGCCGAGGTTAAGCGTATTGTTGCGGCATCTAAGTGCTCGTACCTAGAGGAGCTGCTCACAGGCGTTCTCCTCACCTACCTCCGTGCCTTTGCGGCTATTCAGTACCGGTCTACCCAGGACAGTGTAGAGGTAGAGTTTGAGCGGCCTCCTCTACCCCGCTTTCTGCATGAGTATTACAAGGAGGTTGCTCGGCGATGCTGGGAGCATGCTTACCTGTTCCGCACGATCGGTGTTCCAACGGAGCAGCAGGCTCGTAATCGCAAACAGATTGAGGATATACTAGATTCGGCGTTCGACACGGTTCTCGACTCGTTTCTTCCGTGGCAGTCCATTGTGAACACCTACTTCTCCGTCCAAGATGCTCCTGTTCCCTCTGCAGCCGACGTGATTCAGCCAGCTGAGTCGGTGGTCCCTACACCTGCTCCTGCTTCTGTTCCTGCTCCTACCCCCGTCCCCGAGACCGAGAAGAAGGCTGTTGCGTTTGAGGAAGCGGACGACGAGGATGACGAGGATATTGACGAGGAAACAGACGATGAGCACCCGAAGATTCATCTGTCGGATGAGACCTTGGAACTGGATCTTGGTGCAGATGATGATGATGATGATGGGGAGGAAAAGAAAAAGAAAAAGCCCGAGGAAAAGAAGGAGGACGATAGTGAAGTAAATCTGACTCCTGAGGAGGGTGAGGGGCTCGTTCTAAAAGTATAAACAAACCCACTTGAAAGTATCAAATAGATAGAGAATGCTCGACACGAATCTATTCATTATGATTGTTGTCGTTGCGGTCGCCGCGGTTCTTGTGTACATTGTGGAGCGTTATACCAAGAAGAAGCCAGTAGAGTGGGCCGATGCCGCTAAGGTTGGTCTCCTTTCAGGGGCTGGTGCGGGTGGACTTCTGTATGCTGTTGGCGGGGATGTTGAGGCTGTGGTTACGTCCACGGTCACAACAGCCTCTACTGCCGTTCAGGATATGTTCGTTGGTAAGCCCAGTTTTTAGTTCGTAGGAAAGCCAGTTACAAAAAACTACTTCTTTGTAGATTATAAATGAACTGGCTTCTGTTCGCGTTCACCGCCGTCCTGTTCTACGCCTTTGTCCCTGGTGTTCTCGTGCGTCTACCCCCTGGCGGATCCAAGATGGTTGTTACCGCTGTTCACGCCGCCCTCTTTGCCCTCGTCCTCTGCTTCACTCGCCGCACTGCCGAGTCGTACCTAGGTCGCGAGGGAATGGATACCAAGAAGACGAAGAAGGTGGACACTGATGAGGACGACAAGGAGAAGAAGGACAAGAAGGATTAAATTTAAGGTTCAATAAACAAGCTTGATTCGCCCGCGGGCGGTTTACCCTCAAAGAGATAGGGAGTACCAAACTTCTCTATCTGTTTCCGAGGAACTGCTGTGTCCCGACAATACCGGGCAATGGCCTTGTACAACTGGAATCCGCGGTACCGTTCTGAGAGATCGGCAGACGATACATCTTTGAACAGAATTGAGCGGCCGTCGGGTAGTGTGAGCCACTGCATGAACATGGCGTACAAGGGATTGCCCGCGTACTCGTCTGATGGACCTTGCGGAAAACAGTCCCAGAACATAGAAGTCGCCAGACGTACGAGGTCAAACGATGGATTAGGTTTCACTTCGGGGTATTTTGGGTTGTAGAATGGTGCGATATTGTACTGTCCTCCAGCTTCTTCCTCCTGATGAAACTGGTCGGACATAAAGAACTTGGACTCTTTCATTTTCGGCAACTTCACGGAAAAGGTGGCCCGGTCAAAATCAATAATCTTAATGAGTTTTCCGTAGGTCGGAACACGGTAGGTCTTTCCACCCATTCCGTAGTAGAAATACTCCCTGTCTGTTGGAACGTACATGACATTCATTACATGGAGATCGTTATGCACAAATCCAAAAGAACGCTGGGCAAATGCTAGTGCGAAAATCACCTGGGCTATCCACGCACACCGCTTATGAAGTTCCGAGTTTTCCTTGAACAGTTTGTACATCGTTCCCTCACACTTCTCCATCACTGTGACCTGGATGGGGGCATCCTTGAAGATAGCGTGGGCAAACGGCTCATCTTCTTCCGGCTCTGAAAATCCACCTGTACTCTCGCTGCCGTCACCATCATCATCATCATCATCATCTTCACTATCACTGTCGGAACACGACCGAACGTTGAAAATATAGTCCGTTGAACAATCATCTGTGCTTTCCAGATCTCCAGAATCTTCATGGCCCTGTCCCTCGTCATCAGCATCATAGTTTGCAGGGATAATTGGAAGAGTAGATGTGGGAGTAGGAATAGGAATAGGTTCAAGCTCTGTGGCTCCCAAATCAATATCCTCAGAAGGACCGTCGGCAAACTGGAGAACTGGGATTTCAGGTTTCCTTAGACGCAACTCAAAAAAGTGTCCGATATTCTGTGAGAACCATGGGCGATCACACAGATCCTCGTAATCGTCGGAAATGTCGAGGATATGCTTTTCAGCAACACCCGAAAAGACTCCGTAGACACGAGGAAAGTGCTGGCTTCCTGACTCAGACAGAACGAGAGACGCAAGTGAGCCAACATATCCTGCATTGTACGGAGATTGAATTCGCAAGGGTTCAGATGCAACATCTCCTACATTTGGGAGCCCTGTTCCCGCATACTCTCCATGCATGACTCGGTAGGCAGAATACAACATCGTCTTCTTCAGATGAACTGGTGTTTCCGACCCTCCAGCATAGACAGATGATTCTCCTGTAATCGTCTGAATCGGTATCCCAGTTTTTATCCCGTAATGGTGCGGCAAGCGAACGTCCAACTTAAACAACTTTTCAATAGACGGAAAAAAAGGCTGGAGGCGGCGAAGACCCCAGTGTTTCTGTGCTTGTTCTTGTAGCCCCTGGATATTCGAATACTTATGGACATCCAATGGACTATTGGTTGTCCGTAGATCCGATACAGGTTTAGGCATTATGTTTACTTCCCCTCTTTTTGCTTCTTGCTGTACCGCAGCGTCCCGTCCAAAATTGAGCCCTCTTCTGGGAAAATGGTATCAAAGTACGATCCTAGAAAGGTATCAAAAATGTATTTGAGTTTGTTGGTGAGATCCCCGAGAAAAATAAACATGGCGAACATGAAGAAAAGGCCCGCAGTATACGAATCCACAAAATTCTCTAACCCCCTCCGAACAGGAATAATGGGAGCAGATACGTTTATCGAATACACTAGCCAGAAGGCAACAATACCGATGATAGCTATTTCCAACGATACATCAAAGACCTGGTAGGATAATCCCTTCTCTTCCCATTCTTTGTTTTTGTCGTTGTACACATCAAACAGGTAGTAGAGAACATAGGACAGTAACGCACCAGCAAGGGTATAAAAGACTGAAAATATAGCAATGTTTCCCGTGACCCGTACGGCATCGCCTGCCGTCAACTTAATGGCGTGAACTGTGTATGCGTGTGTAGTTTTGGCCATTATTTATTCGTGTGAAAATACTAATACTGGTACGTATGAACTTTAATATCAAAAAGTTCAACATGGAAGTGATTAAAGAACGATGTGCGATGGATTCTAGAAAATCGCCTATGATCGTCATTATCGGAAAGAAAGATACTGGAAAATCGTTTTTGGTGCGTGATATTCTCTTTCACAACCAGGATGCATTTCCTATTGGAACTGTGATTTCGGGAACAGAGGTGGCCAACCGCTTTTTCCAAGATATGGTTCCATCCAAACTCATTCATGACAAGTACAAACCTGAAATTATCATGAACGTTATTCGCCGTCAATTAGCACTTAAACAGCAACGTAACCAAACGAACGGGTCAACGATTGACCCCCGAGCTTTCCTAATTCTGGATGATTGTTTATACGACGCCACGTGGATCAAAGAGGAATCTACCCGCTATGTGTTCATGAACGGCCGACACGTGGATCTATCCACCATGATCACTATGCAGTACCCCCTCGGTATTACTCCTAATCTCCGCACGAACGTAGATTTTGTCTTCATTCTTCGTGAGAATATTCTCGGTAACCGCCGTCGTATCTACGAGAATTACGCAGGTATGTTTCCCACCTTTGAAATGTTCTGTCAGTTCATGGACCAGTGTACGGAGAATTATGAATGTCTGGTGATCTGCAACTCCTCCTCCTCCAACAAGTTGGAAGACCAAGTGTTCTGGTACAAGGCGAGTGACCACCCTCAGTTTCATATGTGTGCCGATTCCCTGTGGGTGGATAATAGGCCGTTCATGTCCACAATGTTAGCGGCCAACGACTACAATCCCGATGCCCTGAACAATCGCAAGGGACCCTCCGTCTGGGTAAAGAAAGGCGGCACTTAGTCTAGTCTCGCATCGCACCTTCCGCTGGGTGAACGGGCTTCGCGAGATCCTGCAGCTGGTTCTGCTCAGCGCGGCGCTTAGCGTTCTCCTCCTTCTGAGCCTTGATAGACATCTCGCGCTCCTCCGCAAAGAACAGTTCGCGATTGGCCTCGTTCTCCTTGTACTTCCGCATGATCTCGTTGAGCTGCGAGTTCGCATACTCCACATTCTCCATGAGGTGCTCGGACGGCTCCCACGGCAGCCAGCAGCCCATACGACCAATCATGAGGTTATCCTTAGGATACTTCCGCTGCAGGACCTTGCACCACAGCTGGGCCTCCTCATACGACGGGAACGCACGACGGACCTTGACGCCGCGAATATTGCACTGGAAGCTGTTGGCCTTATCAAATGCCTCCTGCACCTCCTTCTCGTGCTTGAGGAGGAATACCTGGTACTGCTCGGGGATGTCCGACTTCTTGATCTCTTCGCGATGGGTCTTCTCAAAATCGTGGATATCCTTCATGATATCATCGATCTTCAACGAGTACTTCTTCGCAATGTAGTCAGCCAGATGCTCCAAACCCTTCACCTTGAAGTCGTAGTCCGTCCACTGCATGAAGTGCTTGAAAAAGAAATCCTGCTTGCGCTCAATCACCTTCTCGGGTGAGATGAAGGATACAATCACGTACCGCTGATTGGGGAGCTCGGGGTCCTCATCGAGGTAGTCCACCACGCCCTCCTCATCCGTCTTAGGGAGCTCAACCTTCTGCTTCTTGTTGTCCGTGCTCATTTATACTTCCTACCAACCCTTCTTAAAACACTTTTTTCCCGCGTATACACAAACAACAAATGTGGGCGTCGTTAGTGTATGCTGCTGTTCTCTTCTACCTCCTGACGCCTGGTGTCCTAGTGTCGCTGCCCCCTGGTGGATCCCGGACCACGGTCGCCGTCACCCACGCTGTCGTCTTCTCCCTTGTATGGTGCTACACGCACAAGGCGGTACACGGCCTTGTCGGTAAGTAAATGTATTCTGTTTGAATAATGAGCAAGGACAAAGACGTTCTTGACGTCTTTATTTCCAAGACAAACTGGAAGTATGGAAGCTTTTCCATTCTTCCGATTGTGTTTGGCGTTGTGATGGCCATCGTTGATGTCGTGATGATGTTCACTGCAAAGTTTGTGAGTCTGGGATCCATCTCGTACGGTCTTGGCCTCACTATCGCCACTCTCGTGTACTCCGTCCAGCCCTACTTGTTCATCAAGGCCACGCGATTGGAGAATATGAGCGTGTCCAACCTCATTTGGAACCTGACGTCCAACGTTCTCGTCACATTCTCGGGCGTTATGGTGTTCAAGGAATCAATTAAGGGACTGCGTTGGGTCGCCATCGGCATGAGTATGATCGCCATCCTCCTCTTTGCCTACACTGATGACTAATTGAAAATTTCTCCTTTATCAAGTATAAACCAAGATGGCCGCCACACAAGCCCCCGCCCCGTCCATGGGAATTGATGTTGCCGACCTCGTCAAGCGCCTGGTTAAGTACGCCCTGGAGGGCCTCGCGGTCGCCGTCGCGTGCTACCTGCTCCCGGGCAAGAAGCTCCGTGTCGATGAGATCGGCACGATTGCCCTGACGGCCCTCGCTGTGTTCGCCATCCTCGATATCTACGCCCCGTCGGTCGGCTCGTCCGCCCGCACGGGTGCCGGCTTCGGCATTGGCGCTAATCTTGTTGGATTCCCGGCTCGTCTATAAACAGACTGTAAATTTACAGGTAACAGGAGTACCTATATAAATGTTCCGCTTGAACGGTAAGTGGTATACCGTTTCCCCCAAAGCAGGTGAACCCGAGCGCCAGACACATATGATTATGTGGAGACTGGCTTCAGGTACCCCTGTCCACCAGGCCTACCGGGAGTGGTATGCTCGCGAACGAAAAATAACGTCTGGTCTCTATCCCAAATGATGAGTATCACCACCTCCGCCACCACGAATGAATATATGAAAACCGGACTCATTGCCGGAGGGTTTACTCTAGCGATTCTTGTCCTGTTTGTTGGTGTGTACTGGCTCGTTCGAGGCTTTCCTCCCGCTTCCCGCCTGGTGCTCCAGGAAAGCCCTACCACGGTTGCTGTAGATCCCGGGAAAGCCCATCTGCTCTTTTTCTATACGAAATGGTGCCCGTACTCCCAAGAAGCTGAGCCCGAAGTTCGTAGTCTCAAAACCTTGATTGAAGACTATACGTACGGCGGAAAAGTCGTGGACGTCCAGTTCATTAATTGCGAGTCCGACAAGAAACAGTGCAGCCAGTACAAGGTTGATTCGTACCCAACCTACAAACTTCAGACGACCTCTACCACCTACGAGTACTTGGGTCCTCCCAAAACTGATGTTTTACGCCAGTTCCTGGTGTCCGCACTTGGCCCTGAACTCGCGGTACCGGGTACGACCAACCGAAACTAGATGCTCTACAATCTCTTCTGACTTCCAGACACTGAACATGCGGGCATCGTCCTCAATCAGGAGACAGGTATTTTGGGGATACCTGTCTCGCATATCGTATATCTCCTTGATGTTGCGGGCAAAGGCTACGTTTGCGAGATAGTTCCGAGATGTGATTTCTTTGGTCTGAGCCGTCAGGAGACAGAGAGTTTGGGGTCGCTGGAATACAGGAACAACGTTCATAATATTGTTGCACAGAACCCCACCGTCCACCAGCATGTGGCCGTTGAGGTTGTGGGGCGTGAAAATGTACGGAAGCGAAAAGGATGCCCTCAAAGCATCCCAGAGAAGAGCAGACGGACCAAATACCACGATCTTGAGATCGGTGAGATCGGAGGCTACAATATGGAGAGGAATGGCGGCATCGGCAATACGAAGGGTTGCTAGATCCAGTCCTTTTCGGGCAAGAGCAGCAGAAAACGCCTCACGGATTTTGGATCCATCGTCTACCCCCTGCTTCTCACTGAACGAAAGCAGAGTGTGGAGGCGAAGAGGGTTCAGAGCATCTTGTAAGTTTCCTAGAATAGTGGTTAATTCAGAGAATTCAGACATTTCAAACTCAAACGCAATTAAGGCAGCAATGAACGCTCCAATAGAATATCCGTAAACTCCTCCTGGAAATCGGTCGGTCAGTCGTTCATCAGATTCAGCAGCAAGTTCTTGGAGGGCACCGATTTGTAGAGCTCCTCGCATTCCCCCTCCATTGAGAGCTAGGGTATTCATTGGTTGTTCTTTTCTGCGACTAGGAAAATGCTTCGGGCAAAAGATCTCTGGAAGCAGGAAGAAGAACGTAAAACTGCGAAAATGCAAGCTATGCGACCTGTTCTCTCAAATTTATCATCCCAACTGAAACTTCATGCGATCCACAATCCCCAAGCTCCCTACTTTGTCTTTGATGTTCCCTCTTTCGTGTTCGGGTATCCCCTATTTGATCATCGTGAAGCTGTGGATTATGTCCGTGATGCTTTGTTGGAACAGGGATTCCAAGTATGGGTTGCCGGCAATTTATCGTTAGTGATTTCCTGGATCAAACCTCAGAACCAAGCTCCTCGGATTCGGGCTCCTCCCAAGTCAGGAGCCGATTACCGTCCCTTTGTGTACGACGACTCAGCCATGAATTTTCTGCAAAGTAGAATGCGATAAAAACGGACATGTTTGTGTGGAGGTAGGAAGTAGGCAAGATACCTAGGGACATGTGCGACCATCCTGAGAAACAGTTAGTGATTGAGGAAGGTCAGCGTGTATGTACTTGCTGTGGAACTGTGATGGAACAAACAATTGACGAGGGTGCTGAATGGAGGTACTACGGATCCGAAGACCGGCACGAAGACCCCACCCGTGTTGGTTTGACGATCAGTTCCCTGCTTCCGGATTCGTCGTACGGGTCCATGATGATGAACAAGAAAGTGAATTCTCCTGCCTTCAAGAACATTCAGCGGCTTTCGGCGTGGTCCCTGGCTTCGCATTCTGAACGATCATGGTTATCGGCGATGGAGATTCTTAATCAGTACTCGTACCGCAACGGGTTTACGAAAGCCATTCTACAAGAAGCGTGTGCCCTGTTTCGGTCACAGGATGATGCTCTGAAACTCAGGGGAGAGACGCGCCGGGCCCTGATGGGGGCTGTCTTCTTTGTAGCCTGTCGCCGTATGGGGGTATCACGAACCCACGAGGAAATTGCCGCGATTGTGAATGTATCGACCCGTTCACTCTCCAAAGCTATTCAGCAGTTCGGGATCCATGCCGAAGAGAACCCGCTTCTCAAGACCCAGCTATCGTTGGCCGAGCGAATGATGAATGGTCTGTCGGTGAGCGAGGAGCAGCGACGGCATATTCTTGATGCCATCAACGATATCTTCAAGTCCCCCGACGAGGAACTGGAACATACGCCGAAAGTCATGGTGGCGGGTCTTATCGCTAAGATTATGGGAGCTGGAAAAACCAAGACGGAACTTCGGGGGTTCATGAAAGAGTTCTCGGCGCATTCGGGTGTGTCGGTCGTGTCCATTCAGAAGGTTATGAACGCAACGTAAATTTCGGGGAGATACATAACAGAGGTTGTATAGATCATGGCAAAAGTCTTGAATGAGGAAAGGTTTATTCCCTCTCGTCTTCCTGGTCTATCTCTATGGATGGATGCTAAAGCGACTACAACGATTTCTTCTACAACAGATGGAGTCACGTCGTGGTCCGATCGGTCGGGAATGGGGAATACACTGAACGCCACCACCTTTTTTGTTCCAGGATGCACGCTGTGGTTGGATGCGGCCGATACGTCAACTGTTATAAGACCGACTGGATCAACAGTTACACGATGGAACGACAAGTCTGGAAATGGGAATAACGCAACTGCAACTGGATCACCCACATTGACTCAGAATAGTATAAATGGTGTACAATCTATAGGCACAGGTTCGGGTAGTTATTTCAG
>Ga0209191_1000153_pt1 | contig 55932 bp, 58 predicted proteins | sample S_130626_EF_Meta_FD_187320 | JGI IMG/M metagenome (GOLD analysis project Ga0209191, IMG submission 187320) | Freshwater microbial communities from Lake Simoncouche, Canada to study carbon cycling - S_130626_EF_MetaG (SPAdes) (version 2) | ecosystem: Environmental > Aquatic > Freshwater > Lake ...
GAAGTATAAGGATCGGAGAATTTTTCTCCGAGCCAATAACCCAAGCCACACGCGGGTGAATGTATACGAATGTGATGATTAATTTCTGTAAACTTTACACCCGGGAGGGGATATCCGCGGAGAGGTTCATCGCGCCAAATTTTTTCAGGTGGACAGAAAGCACAGAGCGCAGCCGTTTCGGTCATTCCATAGCTAGCAAAGACGGGCAGGTGATAATTTCGAATGGCGTCGACGACAGGTCGTGGCACAGCGGCTCCGCCTAACAAAATAACATTAAACTGCTTGAGCCATTTTAAACCCTCAGGGTGCTCAAGTATTCGAGAAATTTGTGTGTGAACTAACGAAGCTATTTTAGTACCACCCGTGGGTAATTTAATTTCGGGTAGAGGTTGGCTAGGCAAGAAACGTCCATCGTAGTGGCCATAATTACCGCCTGTAAATTGAGCCCGCAATACGGGCATTAATCCACTGACATGGTAGGGTGGAGTAAAACTCGCACCATGAAGAATAGGACTGAGCCCTCTCGCCACCAACGCATCGCGTAATCCTAAGGCTGCCGCTTTGAGAGTTTTTGTGTTATGAATAACGAACTTAACTTTACCACCCGTTCCGCCCGTGGGAATAAAAAGACAGTCCATCCAAGATTCGGGCCAATTAGCCGGAGCGGTTCCATGAGGCGTGAGATGGATTCCCTCGACGATAGTTTCTTTAGGAATAAGTTGGGCGGCACTTTTTAATTCAGCGGGACCCCAGTTAGGATTTCCTAAAAAAACCGGCCGGCTATTAGAGTGCGCCGTAAGAACCTCTTCTAAATATTTTTTTGGATCCGAATGGAAGACAGCAATCGATTTCATTTAAATTTCCTCCATAGTTCTAACCAATCAAAGTTCAATAGCCCTTCAACGATTGGGCCCGACCGATGGCGATCCAAGCCGTCGTCCTTGAATTGGTTAAGGGTGTCGAATCCTACTGCGCCGACAGCTGGATCAAGATGAGCCAACCAAAGTGCGGCCTGGCGGCCAAAAGCGGTTTCAAAGACAGATGAATAAATTACTTTATTGGGATGGGTTTTTCGCCATGCCAAAAAAATATCCCAATCGCCCACCAAGGATGGCTTTACGACCACCGGGCCGGCCCAACTAAACTTATCTGGAGAAATAAAAGATTCATCGAGTGCGACTTTTTTGGTGTCCAACTGATTGTACCCTGGATGATTAACAGGTAGCGGCTGCTCAATGAATTCAACTTGATCTGAAGACAGCGCGAAATTTACCCATTGCTCTGTTTCTTCCTGGTTTAGACTTCCATTGGCATCTAAGCGAAAAATAATATTCTTAGGCGTCGCCGCGATTAAAGATTTAATGTTAAATAAAGAAGTATTGGGAGAAATTTTCAGCTTAATTGTTTTAAAACCTTCAGCTATTTTTCTCTCAATATTTTCCGCTGTAGGTTCGGAAACAAGGCCGGCCCATGAAGTTTTTTTATTAAAGTTCATGATTTCAGCCCAATGACGGCACGAAGAGAGTGCCGCCCGTAAACAAGGGAAGCCACCGTCCAAGTCTTTTAAGTATGCGTTTAATTTAAATAAATCTCCGGCGAATGAATTGAGCAGGTCGACACATTCCGAAATACTTTCTGTATTAAAATTCGGCCATGGAGCAATTTCACCAAAGCCAATTTCACCGTTCATTTCGGTTTTGATTAAGACTCTTTCTACTTCTGTAAAAGTACCCGCTCCGGTGACAAACGGATGACGGAATTCTCGTCGCACCCTCAAAAACTCGTATTTTCCGTCATTCATAACCTTAAGTATCTTTAAATTTTGCCAGGGAGCAAAATCAATTTGCCACCCCAGTGAACGATGTTTAATACCCTTTGGGGAAACCGACACCTATGGCTTCCTCAAAAAACAAAAGTCGCGCTTCACTCGACGAACGCTTCTTCCTCCCCGCCGATCCATTCTTTGCGGCTAATGCTGGGCTGGGTTTGACGTACGATGACGTCTCACTGGCGACAAGGTACTCCGAGGTTCTCCCGCGTATGACGCACTTAGATTCATCCCTGTCTGACAGCATCAGTTTGTCTCTCCCGATTGTATCGTCCGACATGGACACCGTCACCGAACATCAAATGGCGATTGCGATGGCACTCAATGGCGGGCTCGGTCTTCTCCATTATAATATGTCATCGGCTGAACAAATTAAGGAAGTGCGCCGAGTGAAGAATCATATTCACGGAATGATTGGTGACCCTGCCGTAGTTTCCCCCGAGCTGACCATTGCGGAAGTTCTCCATCGCATCGAAATCGAAGGATTGGCCTTCAGCACTTTCCCTGTGGTTTCTAAGGATAATACTCTCTTAGGTTTATTACCGGGAAGTACGGTTAAAGAAAGACACGGAAAGCGCAAAGTGGTAGAAGTGATGACGCCGCGCGACAAGGTCTTTGTGGTTTTTGAAAAAGATCTAGGCAAGGATCCGATTGCCAAAGCGGATCGACTGTTTTCTGAAAACGTCGGACAGAATAAACTACTCGTGGTTGATGCTAAAAATCAGCTCAGAGGCCTGTTTACATTGAGCGATATTGAAAGAATTTCCGAAGAGTCACGTGCTCATGTTCGTCCAACTCGTGATAGTGATTTCCGTTTACGCGTCGGTGTTGCGATTAACGTCCCGCGTAATGCCGAAGGAGACGTTGATAAAAATGCTCTCCTTATTCACGCCGCTGCTCTCATTGAAGAAGGTGCCGATGCTTTGGCCATTTCTACGGCGCATGGTTTTACCAAAGGCGTTGGTGATGCTCTAAAATTATTAAGAAAACAATTTAAGGCTACGACATTGATTGCTGGAAATGTAACCAGCGGCGCAGGAGTAGACTTCTTGGCCGCTGCTGGAGCCGACGCGATTAAGATTGGTCAGGGCCCCGGATCCATTTGCACCACGCGTATGGTTGCAGGCGTGGGCATTCCTCAATTGACCGCACTCTATGTTGCTTCTCGTGCCGCCTCAAAAGCGGGGGTAAGAATTATTGCGGATGGTGGCATTTCCAAGAGTGGCGATATTGTTAAAGCACTTACGCTCGCCGATGCTGTTATTCTCGGTGGATTACTCGCGGGTAGTCGCGAAGCACCGGGTAAGTTGATGGAAATTAATGGTAAGACTTATAAAGAATATCGAGGCATGGGTTCGCTTGAGGCCATGCGCAAGGGTTCGGCCACGCGCTATGGACACAATAACACTTCAGCCAAACTAAACAAAGTAGCGCCCGAAGGCATCGAGGCTCTTAAAGAAGTGACCGGCTCGGTCGATCAGGTCCTTGCTCCACTAGCCGGTGGCGTCCAAAGCGGACTTGGATATTTAGGTGCCAAAAACCTAACCGAACACCGTGCGAATGCGCGTTATATCAGAATCACCCCGGCGGGACAAAGAGAAGCCGCCCCGCATGATGTGATTGAAATTAAAGCCGGTTCATAAGAGGATAAACCCTCTCATGAAGTATTTCATTATCTTTATATTAGGTGCCGCTATCGGCTCACTGGCGACGATTGTTTCACAGCCAACCTTCAGCTGTGTGCTAACCAATCTTCCTGCAAACACTCACAATATAAAATCTGATCCGGTGGTAGAAACGCCCGTCGCCGTTCTAGCTCCAATAAAAAAGGAGGAGGAGGCCCCCGTTCCAGTCGTAATTAAAGAAGAAGAAACTATTCCCGCTAACAATATAGCCATTGTTGAAGCCAGGGAAAACGATGCAGGTAGTTTACCGCTGTTAGATTATACTGCTATTAATGAACGCCCTATTTTTTGGCCCAGTGCGGTGAAGGTTTTAGCCAATACCGCGGTCCCGCTCATGGAAAAAAATAAAAAAATTGCAGAACTTCCACTAAACGCTGGCGATGTCTTACAGCTTTCCAAGGTTTACGGAGATGGAAAATTAGAAGTGCGAGCAAAAAACCTAAAATTTGAAATCGATAGCAAACTGACGAACTTCGATACTTTGGTGCGCGAAAAAATTAACGAATTGGCCGCTCAGGGAAATAATACGCTAGCGCCGTTCGTCCGTGCCGGAGAAAACTATGTTCCGCCAGCGAAACCCAAACTCGTGGCTCCCGTTAAAAATACCACGCCTGCAACGGGAAAAACGCCAAATCCAAACGAGACATTGCCAGTGGCTGAACCCGAAAACCCTGAGCCCGCAACGGTAATCAAGGGTCAATCTTTAGACGATAAAATGAATGCGTTATTTTCACAGGGCACAAGTTCCTCGGAAAAAGATAAAACTAAAAATAAGAATAATAAAAAGTGAGTTCCGTAAAAATATACTCCTGGAATGTTAACGGTGTGAGATCAGCCCATGGTAAGGGTCTCACCGACTTTATTCATCAGCACGCTCCCGATGTGTTATGTTTGCAGGAAACTAAGTGCGAAGCCGCTATCGCTAAAACCTTAGGGCTCGATTTTCCTTATCAATTTTGGCACGAAGCGGAAAAGAAGGGATATTCTGGGACCGCTATTTTAACGAAAACCAATCCTCTCGCAGTGACTAATGATTTTCCCGGCAATCATCCCCGTGAAGGTCGCGTAATTACCGCCGAATTTAAAAGCTGTTATGTCATCAGTGCTTACGTTCCTAACTCACAGCGCGATTTAGAACGTTTAGATTATCGCTTAATGTGGGATGATGATTTTCAAAAATACTTGTCCCAGCTGAGTAAGAAAAAATCGGTGATTGTTTGTGGTGACTTAAACGTCGCGCATACAGAAATCGACTTAGCCAACCCCACACAGAATCGTCGTAACGCTGGATTCACCGATGAAGAGAGAAATTCATTTTCAAAACTTCTTTCCGACCAGGGCATGGTCGATACCTTTAGATCGGCTCATCCTACTAAAGAAAAGGCTTACAGTTGGTGGAGCTATCGACCAGGTATTCGGGAGCGTAATATTGGCTGGCGTTTGGATTACTGCCTCGCCTCGGGGAACTTGTCCTGGAGTAAGCCAGAAATTCACGCCCAGGTTTTGGGGTCGGATCATTGTCCGGTCTCAGTTAAATGTGAGGCAGACCTCTAAAATTTAAGGATTTTAGGGTATAACTTAGGTGGGGGATTGACAAAAAGTGCCCTAAAGTTTACCTTTTTGAGACTCAGTCTCAATTAGCGTGACTCCACTTTCTCAATTATTACCCGGCCAATTTGGCAAGCTGGTGTCGCTCAACCCCGACCAGGCGGTGGATCAGCGTTTGATGGCTTTGGGATTACTTCCGGGCATGGCATTGAAGTTGGTTCGTCGCGCCCCATTAGGTGACCCGCTAGCGATAGAATTTGGGGGTCAGGTTGTAAGTTTGAGATTAGCTGAGGCCGAAAGTTTAATTGTCGATGTTGCTGCCGATTGTCCCGTGCAACGCCCAAAGAATACGCCATGAGCTCTAAAGAAATTAGCGTCGCTCTGGTTGGAAATCCAAACACGGGCAAATCTACTTTGTTTAACGCACTGACTGGGCTTCGTCAGAAAGTTGGAAATTATCCTGGAGTGACAGTGGCTCGAAAGTCTGGACGTTGTGATTGTGGTGATGGACTGAAAGTAGAGTTGGTTGATTTGCCTGGACTATACTCACTGGCCGCCGCTTCACCCGACGAACAAGTTGTTACCGATGTTTTATTAGGCTCACTCGAAGGAAGCCACCAGCCGGATGCTATTGTGGTTGTTTTAGATGCAACGAATATTCTCAGAAATTTATTTTTAGCATCGCAGTTGGCGGAACTAAACTTGCCGTTGGCTTTGGTTTTAAATCAGGCCGATATTGCCCATAAACAGGGATTAAAGATAGACACAGAACTTTTGTCTCAGCGTCTCGGCGGTGTGCCTGTGGTACTCACTTCGGCCTGGAAGGGTGAAGGTATCTCCGCAGTCCGCCGTGCGATTGCCGAAGCCTTAAATAAAAAGACGAAGATGACACGGTTGACCTGGCCCAGCCAAGTTGAGTCTGCACTCAACACGATTGTGCAAACAATCGAGAAGGATACGGGCAAAGCACCCTCAGCTGCGGATGTTCAAAGAATTTTATTTAGTTCGAACACTCACACGAGTGATCGTCTAGGTTGGTCCCACTCGCACCGCGACGCAGTCGTACGCCAGGCGCGCGATCAGGTCAGAGCTGCAGGATATAATCCATTAGCGGCTGAACCATTAATTCATTATGCACACTTAAGAAAAGTTTTAGAGGGTGTGACCGTGGGGGGTAATGGGAAACAGGGGAATGCAGCCGCACTCGATAAGGTATTATTAAACCGCGTGGTCGGCCCGATTTTATTTATTGGGATTATGCTCGGTTTATTTGCCTCGGTATTTTGGTTAGCAAAATTCCCGATGCAGTGGATTCAGGCGGGTGTTGATTTCTTAAAAGCTATCGTCGCTCCAGCTTTAGCGGGTACGCCCATGTTACAAAGTTTGGTGACGGATGGTATTATTGCTGGGGTTGGGGCGTTCTTAGTCTTCCTGCCACAGATATTAATATTATTTTTATTCGTAGGAATTTTAGAAGACAGCGGATACATGGCCCGGGCTGCTTTTATTATGGATCGGTTGTTCAGTTGGTGTGGGCTTAACGGAAAAAGTTTCGTCCCACTTTTGTCGGGTTTCGCTTGTGCCATCCCTGGGCTTTTATCTACACGAACGATTGAAGACCCGAAGGCACGATTGGCTACCGCATTTGCGGTACCGTTCATGAGCTGCTCCGCGCGTTTTCCCGTTTACGCATTAATGTGTGCCGCCTTTATCGGTCCTCTCTATGGTCCAGGTTGGGAATCAGTCGTTATGGTAGGCATGCATTGCGTGGGATTAATTTTTGCGGTACCGACGGCGTTTGTGCTGACGCGGTTTGTTTTAAAAGTAAAACCACAGCCATTTGTTTTAGAGTTACCGCGTTACCAAATGCCTAAGCCGCGTGATGTAATTTGGCGGATGTGGCAAAACGCCGCCGAATTTATTTCGAAAGCCGGAACCGTTATCTTTGCGATTACGATTATTATTTGGGCTCTCTGTTATTTCCCGCGCGATGCCCAAATGTCTGATCGCATCAAAGCATCTGAGCCAACCTTGTCTGAACACGAACTCCAGGCCCGCACCCAAGCGGCGATGATTGAACAATCTTGGATGGGTCGATTTGGAAAAGCCGTTCAGCCTGTTTTTGATCCCTGTGGTTTTGATTGGAAAATTACCGTCGGCGTGTTGGCTAGTTTTCCCGCACGCGAAGTCATTGTCTCAACTTTAGGGGTGACCTATTCCATCGGTAAAGGTGCGGAGGCAGATTCGGAACATTTACGGACGGCGATGCAGGAAGCTAAGTGGACGGATGGCCCAAGAAAATCGACGCCGATATTTTCGCTCGCCGCCGTTTTAGCACTCATGGTTTTCTTTGCTTTATGTTCTCAGTGTGGCGCAACGATTGCGACGCTTGCTCAAGAAACTGGTGGTTGGAAGTGGGCCGCTATTTCATTTTTCTATATGACCATCCTGGCTTGGGTCATGGCCGTAGTCGTTTATCAAGTAGTTATTAGACTCACATGAATTTCGAGTTAATCATTATATCATTTTTGGTCGGCTCAGCTTTAGGTTGGTTGATTAACCGTGCCGTCAAAAAATTTAAACAACAGCGCGCAGGAAAATGTGCGGGCGGGTGCGGGTGTAGTGACAAACTTAAGCCTAAAAACTAAGCAGGCTGTTGTTGGCTTAAGCAGTGAAGTGCGCCGCCTTCAATCAGTAGTACCCGACAGTCAATGCCCACCATTTTATGTTTAGGGAAACAGTCCTGCAATATTCCCATCGCGAGGTCGTCGGATTTTTGTCCGTAAAGTGGGACTAAAACACCATCATTAACGATTAGGAAATTGGCATGGCTCGGCGGAAGGTTGCGACCAGCCAAGTGAATAGGTTCAGGCTGGGGCAGAGCAATGACCTCAAATTTTGACCCCGCTTTTGTTTTCATTTGTCCCAGGCGTTCGAGATTTTTCTGGAGACGATGGAAATTAGGTGAACTGGAATTCTGTTCCGTTACGGCAACGATTGATTGAGGACTAATGAACCGAGCGAGATTATCAATGTGCCCATCGGTATCATCATTATCCAAGCCTTCTCCAATCCAAAGAATTTCATCGATTGATAATCCTTCTTTAATCGCTTGGTGAAACTCGGCATCGTTTCTACCTTCGGCACGATTAGGATTATTTTGTACAGCTTCGGTGGTGAGCAAGCGGCCATCACCCGTAACCTCAATGCCTCCACCTTCTAATTCAAAAGCATAGCTAAAGCATTTTAGTCCAAGGTGATTGGCTATTTTCTTAGGCACTTGATTATCGAGTGACGCTTCAAATTTTCCACCCCAACCATGAAACTCCCAATCGGTAATCGCGAGTTCACCGGTTTGATCGTTCTTAATAAAAATAGGTCCATGATCACGGCACCAGACGTCATCGGTGGCGATATCTACTAATTCAATAACCGATAAATCTGCACGTGCTTCCTTTAATAATTTTTCGGCTTCTGGTTTGAGTTTACCCGCCGCGTTAATTTTAACAGGTTGGAATTTAGAAATCGCCGCGGCAAATTCTGCAAACTTTGCGGGGACGAGATGATAATGTCCGGGCCAGAGGTTTTGATTGGAGGGCCAAGAGAGCCAAGTGGCACTCTGCTTTTCCCATTCCGCTGGCATGCGGAAACCTAATTTTCGCGGAGAAAGCGACATGCGTTAATCGCGGAGACGACGTGTTAAATCAGTATAGGCGTCGATACGACGATCGCGGAAGAAGGGCCAGATTCTCCTAAACTCTTTTTGTTTTTTCATATCACAATCGGCCAACAGAATTTCTTCTTCATCGACCGAGGCACGAGCAATGATTTCTCCGTAAGGATTAGAAACAAAACTCTGTCCCCAGAATTGAGTGTTTCCTTCTTGGCCTACTCTATTGGTGGCTGCGACATAGCAACCATTAGCAACGCCGTGTCCGCGCTGAACAGTTTCCCAGGCGGTGTGTTGTGCGGCGCCTAGGCTGGCTTTTTCTTTAGGCAACCAACCGATTGCCGTTGGATAAAATAAAATATCAGCCCCACTGAGTGCGGTGAGTCTTGCGGCCTCTGGGTACCATTGATCCCAGCAAATTAAGACACCAATATTCCCGTGAGCCGTTTTCCAGGAACGGAATCCGAGATCTCCTGGGGTGAAATAAAATTTCTCTTCAAAGCCAGGGTCTTGGGGGATGTGCATCTTGCGATACTTTCCCATGACCGTTCCGTCGGCATCGATGACGGCGGCGGTGTTGTGATAAACTTCGCTGCCCCGTGCTTCAAAGAGTGGAGCGATAATGACGACGCCTAATTTTTTCGCCACCGCTGCTAAGGCGGTGACGGATGGCCCAGTCTCGATGGGTTCAGCGAGATTGAAATTCTTCGGATCTTGTTGGATGCAGAAATACTTGGTCGTGAACATTTCTTGCAGACCAATAATTTTTGCACCTTTTGCAGCCGCTTCCTCGATGCGTGGGATCGTTTTACGAACATTGTCCGCCGGAGTTTCTTCAGCGGTTAATTGGATAAGTCCAATGCGGACAGAGTCGGCCATGAATAGATTAATAGACTAATTTATTAATAGGATACTCAACAATACCTTCCGCGCCTTGAGCTTTAAGTGTCGGGATAAAGTCACGCGCCTGTTTAGAATCAATAATCGTTTCCACGGCGACCCAATCAGGATTAGTGAGGGTTGAGATAGTAGGATTTCTTAAGGCTGGCAAAGCAGCGGAAACCGCATCAAGCGCTTTGCGTGGTAAATTAAATTTTAATCCAACCATGTGTTGTGCGGCTAACGCACCTTTAAGCATGAGAGCAATCGTTTCAATTTTGGCGCGTTTATCTGAATCCGCCCAAGCTTTTTTATTAGCGATTAGAACTGTGGTGGTGGAAAGAAGTGTATCTACAATTCTTAATTTGTTAGCGACGAGTGAAGAGCCCGTTTCGGTGATGTCGACAATGGCATCGGCCAATTCAGGAACTTTTACTTCGGTTGCACCCCAAGAAAATTCCACCGTGCAATTGACACCTTGCTGTTTGAACCAGCGGCGAGTTGTCTCGACCAGTTCTGTGGCGACCGTCTTGCCTTCTAAATCTTGAACTTTTTTAATCGTAGAGGCTTCAGGAACGCAAAGCACCCAGCGAGATTTTTGAGCGGAGGCACGACTGTAGATCAGTTCGCAAACCTCTACGACGTCCGCGGTATTTTCTTGGACCCAGTCTTGACCCGTTAAGCCGCAATCAAAGAAACCATGTTCAACATAACGGGCTACTTCTTGGGCGCGGATGAAACGTCCGTCTAAAGTGTTGTCGTCGAAAGAAGGGCGATAGGAACGGCTACTTTTGGACACCGGAAAGCCGGCCCGACCAAAAAGCTGTAGGGTGGCCTCCTCGAGGCTACCTTTGGGTAGTCCTATCATTAATTTTAAGGAATCCTTACTCATTAGGGCATTTAGGAAGTCGATGGACCGCACGGTCGCAAGCATTAAGGGGTTGACTCGGTAAAAGTATAAATGACTTTAAACCCTACATTTCCCCTATGAAACGCACGATTATTGCTTTAATTTCTACCTTCCTTTTAGCGGCTTGTGAAGCCCCGATGGATCAAGAAGTGGCTGCGTCATCGCCCTCGGCCCCATCGGACGCAAAATTCTCATGGGAGAAATCAACCAGTGGTAATGCCGCCGCTCCCGCCGCCAACTTAGAAGCTCCTAAAGATACGACGAAGGCACGTATTTTAGAGATTCGCGAAGGCAGTGGATTAATCGCCTTAGCAATGGCTGAAAAGCCCGCCGTTCATGCTCACTTACAAATTATAAAAGATAATAAGATTTTATTAGTAGATGTTGCTTCGACCAATGAAACACAAGTGGTCGTCAATGTTATCCCCAACCAACTTAAACGCCCAGAGTTGATTGTTGGCGATGAAGTGCTTTGCACTCCTGCCGCAGTTCCCGCCGCCCAATAGTCTGTAGAGACAAAAGGTGACAGAAGGACCCGCCTGTGCCCATAGGTGGGTCTTTTTTTGCCTAAAAATCAGGAAAATAGCCATTAAATCGCACGATTGACCCTTAAAATCTGGCACATCTAATGCTCTGAATTAACAGAAAATGTTGAACACCCATAACCATTCTAGAAGGGGGATAATTTCCCGTCGCACCTTGGCCCTCATTTTTGGTGTTATGACTTTCATTTTTCTTACCTGTTTAATCGGACTTTATGTTTTGGGTCGCACGGCTCCACAGATTTTAGACTCAGCGCTGAAGTCTAAAGCAGACTCGGGTCTGGTCTGTGAAATCAACCAATCCAATTTAATTTTTGGAAATCTGGATCTACAGGGAATAAAAATATCTAGCCCAGATCGATGGAAGGAAAAGCAATTTTTATCTATTAAAACGATTAAGTGTGAACTGAATCCGCTAACGTTTATTGTGGGAGGGAGTCGTCATTTTAAAAATGTCGAATTGGATATCGATAAAATTGTTTTAGTGGGAACACGCGACTACATGAAGGACAACAACGCGCAAGATATCCTTAAGGGCTTAAAATCTGCACAGGCCGAAAATGTAAATGAATCACCCGCGTCGAGCGAACCCGATGTCGACCAACCGAAGAAGCCATTTAAAATAGATAATCTTCGTCTGCGGGTTGGACGAATTGTGGTGGTCGTCGAAGACGGCAATAAGCCCGCCGAAATTGTCGTTAACAATAATTTCAATTTCGTTTTTGAAGCCAAAGATATCACCGAGAAAAACTACCAACAGGTGGTAAGCTTACCTCTGGGTGCAAAAGTTTTAACCAAGGCCGCTACGCTGGCACCGCGCTTGATGATGGATATCACCAATCGAAGTCTTCGCCAGAGTATCACCGAAAAATTCCTAGAAAAAAAATAAAATGCACGAATCCGAAACACCCACTCCTGAAGAAATTAAGCCCGAGCCACAAACCTCCACCGAGGCGGCACGGATTGCTGACTTAGAAGGAGAAATTTTAAAATTAAAGGACTCCATTCTGCGCAGTCAGGCTGACCAACAAAATCAGCAACGCCGTCATCGCCAGGAACGTGAAGACACCCGAAAATTTGCGACCGCTAATTTGATCGAGGAGCTATTGCCTGCCTTAGATTCACTAGAATTAGGCATGGCTGCTTCACCCGCTCAGGGCGAAGGACGCGCCGTAGCCGAGGGCTTTAGAATGGCCATCCAGCAGCTGCATTCGATTTTATCAAGTCAGGGTTTGTCGGAAATTAATCCTGCAGGAAAACCTTTTGACCATGCCAAACACGAAGCCGTTGCTCAAGAAGCCAGTGAGACTGTCGCTGAAGGCGTTATTATCAAAGTCGCACGGAAGGGCTGGATTTTAAACGACCGAGTTTTACGCCACGCTTCGGTGATTGTTTCTAGCGGAACACCTGCTAAATAAAACGAAATATGAAGGAAGAAGATTATTATACACTTTTAGGTGTAGCAAAAGGGGCGAGCGCCGACGAAATCAAAAAAGCTTATCGCAAAAAAGCGATGGAGTTTCACCCCGATCGCAACCCCGGAAATAAAACCGCTGAAGAAAATTTCAAAAAGATTTCTCGAGCCTACGAAGTTTTATCCGACGAGCAGAAAAGAAAACTTTACGACACACATGGAGAGTCTGCTTTTGAACAAGGTGGCCCAGGTGGTCCAGGTGGCCAGCGTGGTGGTTTTAGAGGAGGAGCTGACCCGATGGACATCTTTAATCAAATGTTCGGCGGTGGAAATCCTTTCGGCGATATGTTTGGTGGCGGAAATCAGGGCCAAGAAACCGGCGGAGAAGATTTACGTTTTGATATAAAACTAACACTCGAAGAAGCCGCGACTGGAGTGAGTAAAAAAATTAATTACCGAAAGCACGTCAGTTGTGAAAAGTGCTCGGGTTCAGGTGCGGAAGCTGGTTCAAAGAAAAGCCGATGCAGTACTTGTGGAGGACAGGGTCACGTTGTTCGTTCAAACGGACTCTTTGCGATGCGCCAAGTTTGTCCAAGCTGCGGCGGTGAAGGGGAAAAAATTGATAAACCCTGTCGTGCCTGTGCGGGCGAAGGTCGCGTCGTAGGCGATGCTTCAGTGGATATTAAAATTCCTCCTGGTGTTGATACGGGTACACGCCTGCGCTCGTCGGCCAATGGCTCGGCGGGTCGTCGAGGTAATGATGCAGGCGATCTTTATATTGTTATCACCGTTCTTGATCATGAATTATTCGAACGCGACGGAGATGATTTAGCCTGTGCTGTTCCAGTTAAATTTTCGATCGCAGCTTTAGGAGGATCTATCGATGTCCCTAAGTTAAAAGGTAAAACCATCTTAAAAATCCCAGCAGGCACTCAGGGTGGAACTACCTTCCGCTTAAAAGGCGAGGGCATGCCGAATTTACGCGGCAGTGGTGCCGGCGACTTATTGGTGCGCGTGGATATCGATGTCCCTAAGAAGATGACCGATGCTCAGCGGGCGGCGTTAAAAGCTTATTCTGATGCCTGTGGCGATGTGGAAACACCCGTTTCGGATTCCTGGAAACAGAAATTCAAAAAGTTTTTTGGCTAACCCCTTGCAGGTCACTACTCCCTAGCTAATCTTTTGTAATGCCACGTCACTCAGGCCAAACCCAGCGACTGATTCGTCGTTTAACTTGGGCTGAAATTGATAAACTTTGGCTCAAGAAAATCGCGCAAGAAGCCCGCGAAGAAGATATTAATGGCCTAGGGCTAGTTGAAAAAGTTTCCCGCCCGGGCGATCCAACCTCGGCTTTATTTTCCCGAACAGACCGCGCTCAAGCTGCGCTGGTTGCTAGACAGGAAATGACGCTCGCGGGTCTTGGCCTTATCTCGATTATACTCGATGAATATGGTTCGGGCTGGCGTATAAATTTAAATCATCAAGACGGCGATACAGTGTCCGCAGGTGCCGTCATTGCTAAAATCGAAGGACCCATTCAAAACTTATTAATGGCCGAAAGAATTGTTTTAAACTTTCTCCAAAAACTTACGGGAGTTGCAACTTTAACCAAAGTTTATTCCACGGTGGCGGGTTCATCTTCGACAAAGATTTTAGATACACGTAAAACAACTCCCGGTTTTAGAGTTTTAGAAAAATACGCGGTTGGCCAGGGTGGCGGTTATAATCATCGCTTAGGTTTATACGATCGCGTGATGATCAAAGATAACCACTTGGCCGCAGGTAGGGCGACTAAAGCTGAGCGTTTAACGGAGTGTGTTGTTCGTGCACGCGAATCGCGTCCCGATTTATTGGTCGAAGTTGAAGTAGACGCGATTGAACAAATCGAACCGGTTTTAGAAGCGGGGGCTGATATTATTTTGTTAGATAATTTTTCTCTGCCGCAGTTAGCCGAGGCTTTACCACAGGTGCATGGTCGGGCGTGGACTGAGGTCAGCGGCGGTGTTACCTTGAATACACTCCCCCGAATCGCCGCACTGGCTCCCGATTTTATTTCTGTTGGTGCTCTAACCCATTCTGCAGTCTGGGCTGATATCGGCCTAGATTGGCTCTAAAATGTCAGCCTTAGACAGTAGTATTATTTGTGCGTTTCTTGAGGCAAATGGACAGCCCGTGAGCGGCGATCGTCTGGCGAAAGACTTAGGTGTTTCGCGCGTCGCGATTTGGGGTCGACTAGAAAAACTCCGCGCAGCCGGGTTTATTTTTACGGCATCACCTCGCAAGGGATATATCCTAAAAGAAGTTCCACAGATTTTGCACCCCACGCTTCTCGACGCGCATTGCCGTCGCCTGAAATTTTCTTTGCCCATCGATTACTTGGAGTCGGTCGATAGTACAAATTCGGAAGCTGAACGTCAGTTGGCTAACGGTAAAGAAGCCCCGTTTGTTATTTTGGCTCAGTCGCAAACAGCCGGGCGCGGACGTCTTGGTAGAAAATGGCATAGCAGTGATAAGGGTAATATTTATTTATCATTAGCTCTCCGCCCGTTTATTTTACCTGAACGACTGAAGCCGTTTACGCTTTGGATGGGTTTGGCTATTTGTCGTTATATCGAAGACGGTCTAGGAATAAAATTAGGTTTAAAATGGCCTAATGATATTTTGTCCCCCGATGGGAAAAAAATTGCCGGTATTTTAACTGAAGCCCGCCTAGATGCTGATACTGTCCGCGATCTTATTTTTGGTTTAGGCTTAAATATCTCACCGCAAGAGGATTTTCCTACTGAACTGAAAGCGATTGCGAGTTCACTCGCTCAAGCTACGAGCCAGCATTTAGATGTTAATGCTTTAACTGCAGGAATAATTAAAAATATTTATACCAGCTGGGAGGAATTCAAAGATGACCGATGGGCTCATTCGTTCAAAGAATATTGGTCGAGATACGATATTTTGACGGGCAAAGTTGTAACTATACAATTGCGTGGTGAGCCGGTTACAGGAGTGGTTGAGGGTATTGATGAGGTTGGCTCACTGAGAATTAAAACAGCCGATGGTAAAACCGTCTTAATATCATCAGGCGAGGTGACTTTACGCTCCTAACGTGAACCACACTTGCACTCAAAAAACAATTAACCCAAACTTTATTTGTGGCTACACTTTGTCTCGATATCGGAAATACGCACACGCATTGGGGTATCGTCGACCAGCGCACGGTTTCGAAGCATGGTGAGTTCTCGACCCCTTTGTTAAACACTGGTGACATCGAAAAACTTATTTCTGAACATCAACCGCAGGCTATCGCCTTGGCGAGCGTGGTGCCACTGGTATCGAATAAGTTAATAGATTTTTTAAAAAATACCGGTCGACCCTTCGTGCAATTAAAGTTCGATAACCTAATTGGTTTGGGTTTCGATTATCCTAACCCTGCCGAGGTTGGTCAGGATCGTTTAGCTGATTGTATCGGCGCCCAGGTTATCTGTGGTGCCCCTGCAGTGATTATCGGGATGGGTACGGCGACGACCGTTGATATTTTAAATACCAAAGGATACGCCGGCGGAATTATTGCTCCGGGCCTCGGCGTCATGACCAAGTATCTCCACGAGCGCACAGCTCTTTTGCCGCAGCTTGACGCACAAAATCTTTTAGGCGGACCGACGATCGGTAAATCGACCATCGAAGCGATGAAGTCGGGCTGCGCCCTCGGTTTTGCTGGTATGATTGGCGCCTTGTTGGACGGCGTCGTTTTAGAAATGACAAAGTCGGGTTCGCCCGAGCCGAAGGTTATCGTCACGGGAGGTGCTGCGATTTATTTACCCAAAAGCTGGCAGAGTCGCGTGCAGCACGAGCCCTATCTCACTCTCATCGGACTCGCAGAATTTTATCGTCGCACAACTTTATGAATGAAGAGGAATCAAAAGCGAAATTAAGAAAACTGGTTCCTTGGATTGTTGGAGCCATTTTCGTGCTGCTAGGATCCTGTGTTGTTCTACTAAAATCCGAACAACCGCGACTTTGGCCTTTGGTCGTCGGAGACACTTTATTTACCGTAGTATTACTTTTCTTTCTCTGGCGCGCCCTGGGGCGTCGACGTTAAGACTTCGTCATCTTAAGGATTTCTTTCCGACGAGCTTTAATCTCAGCACAGCCTGCTTTGGCTAATCGGTCGGTGGAGAAATCTTCAACCGTGAGGCTGGCGACAGCGGTGGCGTAAATCATACCCTGTTTAAGGGTGTTAAAGTCAGACATGCCGGTGGCGGCAATATACCCTAGGAGTGCCCCTGCGAAGCTGTCTCCAGCGCCGGTGGGGTCCCTTAATTCAGTAACCGGGTAGGCTGGGAGGGTAAAGAGGCCGTCCTCGTGGAAGAGCACCGCACCATGTTCTCCTTTTTTGATAATAACCGTCCGGCAGCTATGGGTGCGGAGGTGACGCCCTGCTAAAATGACATTGGTCTCGCCGGTCAGTTTAGCGGACTCGGTATCGTTAATGACCACTAAATCGGCCCGACGCATGACTTGGGATAAAAGTTCACGCTTAGTTTCGATCCAAATATCAATCGTATCCGCTAAAACAAATTTTGGAGACTCCAGTTGGTCTAATACGGCCAATTGTAAATCCGGACGAATATTTCCCAGCATCACATAAGGAGTTAATTTTTGTTCTTCGGTTAATTGAGGATTAAAACGCTCAAAAACGTTTAACTGTAAGTCTTCCGTGTCGCGCCGATTAAAGTTTTCGTGATAGCGACCTTTCCAAAAAAAGGTTCGTCCGGTTTCATCGGTACGCAGTCCGGATAAATCAATGCCACGCTTCGCGAGTTTTTTTCGATCGCGCTCACGGAAGTCGTGTCCAACTACGCCCACGATATGAGGGGTAGTAAAATAACTTGCGGCAAGGCAGGCGTAGGACGCGCTGCCACCTAAGATTTTTTCACCAAAGGAGTGAGGCGTGGTGATGCTATCGTAAGCGACAGATCCAACAACGAGAACGTTATCGGGACTTGGGCGGTTTTTAATTTTAATTCTGCGGGGAGTGGTCATGAAAATAAATGGGGGCGAGCGTCGCGTAGGCGATAGAGTGCAAGAAGGGCGAGCGAGTGTACACGAGGATTATTCTTTGCTAAATCGAGCGCCTCCTTGGGGGTTAGTAAGAGCACTTCAATCTCTTCATGTTCGTCGAGATTTTGTGATGACTCGATTTTTCCACCTTCAATTAAAACAAAGTGACACTGGTTTTTCTGGATCGCGGGATTGGGCGAACACGAGCCGAGTAGGGAGGCCTTTCCGCCTTTAAAACCAGTCTCTTCCTCGACTTCTCGTGTTGCTGCAACCACAGGGTCTTCATCTGGTTCGAGGAGTCCGCCTGGAGGTTCAATCGAAAGATCACGGAGACCGAAGCGGTATTGTTTCACCAGTACGATTTTTCCGTCGCTGGTAATGGGTAAACCCAAAACCCAATCGTGAGAATGTATAACAAAGAAATCACCCTCCCGGTGGTCGAGAGGGTGATGACAGTGTTCTTTAAAAACCCGAAAGACTTTGCAGTCAACGTGTAGTGCTTCGTGCCGGACTAGCCAGCGGGCGGGCACTGACATCGTTAATTACTTAGTCTTGATTTTTGAACCGACCTTCAAGTTGTTAGGATTGATTCCAGGATTTAAATCTTGGAGTGCCTTTACGGAGGTTCCTAATTTCTTAGCGATCGTGCCAAGTAAATCACCTTTAGCGATGATGTACTCACCGTTGCCAGCCACAGCGGCTTTGCCACCAGTGGTAGTAGCTTTAGCTTTTGCAGAACCAATCTTTGCGACTTCAGCTTGAATGGTTTCGAAACTGGTTTTGGTGTCGGCCTTAAATTGGGCGAGGTCGCTGCTAACAGCTGCAACGTCAGTTGCGTTTGCTTTAGCGGAGATTTGACCGCTGAGCTCAGCAACAGTGGCTGAGGTGGCTGCAGCGTCAGCACTTGCTTTGTCGGCAGCGCTTTTTGCCTTGAGGGCAAGAACGAGACCGGCAGCGCCAAGGGCGAAGCCTACGATTCCCACAATAAGGGGAAGCTTTGATTCAGATGAGGAGGAGGAGATGCTGTCGTTTTCCATGTTGGTTGATAGATTAGTGCGGGTTAGAACGAATTGAGATTAGCGGATTGACAGGAACGGCAACACAAAATGTCTTTCAAGGTTCAGGTTTCGGGCGGTAGCGCAGTCTGGCTAGCGCATCTGCTTTGGGAGCAGAGGGTCGTGGGTTCGAATCCCACTCGCCCGACCACCTGGCACTTTAACCCCTCCCAAAGGGGTTTTTAGGTGTATTGTAGATGTTCTCCGTTCTTAAAGATACTTACGTGATTTGCCTTATTTAATTGGGTTGAAACCTCGGTTCGCCCGATAATTTTTGCCTCTAAATTAAGTCCTTTGGCGATGGCTAAAACGGTAGCCACCCGATCGGGCTTAACATAAATTTCCAGTCGCTGACCCATATTGTAGACCTGGTGTAGCTCGCGTTGGGGGGTCTGGCTTACCCTCGCAATTTCACTAAAAATCGGGGGTGGTGTGAATAAGTTATCTTTAATATAATGCACGGATTGGCCAAAGCGGAGGCATTTAGCCAGCGCCCCGCCTGAACAATGTATCAATCCCTTAATTTCCTGGGGCCCTAATTCTTTAATGAGTTGAATGACGAGTGGCGTGTAGGTGCGCGTCGGCGAAAGCAGTGCTTCGCCCACGGTCATTGGAGAATCTGCAAGTGGAGAATTTAATTTATGTGGTCCGCAGTAGACCAAGGATTTATCAATCGAGTGATCAAACGTCTCCGGATATTTTTCTGCATAATCATGGGAAAGTAATTCGTGTCGCGCGCTGGTTAGTCCGTTGGAGCCGATTCCGCTGTTAGAATTTTTTTCGTACGAAGCTTTCCCACTTGAGGAGATACCAATAATCGCAAGCCCAGGCGTGATATTATGGGCATTGATGACTTCATCCCTTTTGAAGAGGGAAGTCGCTGTGGAGTCAACGGTGATGGTGGGAGTGGAGTCGCCCATATCAGCTGTTTCTCCACCGCCTGAGTAAATTTCTAATCCGTGGTCTCGCAGTTGAGCCAAAATTTCTTCTGTTCCATGAATGAGCTCCGCAATAATTTCTCCTGGAATTCTTTTGGCATTACGATTCAACGTCGAAGAAAGAATTATTTTTTTCGTCGCACCGACGCAAAGGAGATCATCGATATTCATGATGATACTATCTTGGGCGATGCCGCGAAAAACTTTAGCGTCCCCAGTTTCTTTCCACCAGAGGTAGGCGAGGATGACCTTGGTGCCCGATCCATCGGAATGAGTGACGACACATCTCGACTGGTCGCCTGTTAAATAATCGGGGGTGATTTTACAGAAGGCCCCCGGGAAAAGACCTCGATCGAGCTTATCCACCGCCGCATGCACATCTGACTTGGAGGCCGAGACCCCGCGAGAGGCGTATCTGCTCTGGTCGGATTTATCGGTGTTTTCGGGCATCGGAGAGAATGATTATAAATACCTTTATTACGGTGAAAGGGTCAACGCACATTCTAGGAATTTAATCTTTAGGGTCATAATTAATCACGGAATCTTGACAGACTCCCTCCACTGTTCACTTTTCCAAGAATCATGGCTGATAAAAATGATAAACGTCCTGAGAGTGTTGCAGGAAAATTCTATGTAGACTCACAATGTATTGATTGTGATCTCTGTCGCGAAACCGCGCCTGATTTTTTCACCCGTCAAGACGACGGTGGTTACTCTTACGTTTTCAAACAGCCTGAAACCCAAGACGGCATCGACAAGTGCATGGAAGCTTTAGAAGGCTGTCCCGTGGATGCGATTGGTAAAGACGGCGACGCGTAATTACAGAGTCTGGTCAATGTCTTCGGTGGGTTGTCCTCGACCTCCCTATTTTAAATTCATAGATTTATTTTATGAGTATTAAAATTTCGTGCGAGTATTTGGGCGATTTAAGGGTGCGCGCTGTGCATTCCTCGTCAGGGGCAGAAATTATCACTGACGCTCCCGTGGACAATCAGGGACAAGGAAGATCCTTTTCACCGACGGATCTCGCCGCGGCTTCGGTCGCGACCTGTATGATTACGATTATTGGTATTCAGGCTAAGTCCATTCCGCTCGACCTCACTGGCTTCAAAGTAGAAATCGAAAAACACATGTCGCCGACTCCGCCGCGTCGCATTGCACAATTAGATGTGAAGATGTTTATGCCCGCAGGGATTCCCGAAGAACTTCGTCCGCGCTTAATCCGCGCAGCCGAAGCTTGTCCGGTAAAACAATCTTTCCGCGACGATACGGTAATTAATTTACAGTGGCTCTGGTCTTAGTTACCGCAGCCACAGCCGCCTTGCCCGCATCCGCCTTTTTCGTCAGATGACTTCTCGGAGGTGTCGCAGGATCCTTCGGATTCACTGGAGCAACATCCGCCGCCACTACTATTGCCACCACAGCAACCGCCGGATTGGTGGGGATGTCCGTGGGCGAGCTCGCTGAGTTCGGCCGCGCGAACGCTCACGACTTTTACATCGAAATGAAGGGTCTTGCCAGCGAGCTCGTGGTTTCCATCGAGCACCGCTTCTTTATCGTCTACATGACGAATCACTAAGACGCGCATTCCCAAATTGGTTTCTGCATGAAAGCGCATTCCAACTTCGACTTTATTTTCGCCAAAGCGATCGAGTGGCACGCGCTGAATTAATTTTTCGCTGTATTCGCCATAGCCTAGTGCAGGCGGAACGGCGACGGCTTTGAAATCGCCCGCGACTAAACCTTCCACCGCTTGTTCAAGTCCAGGGATGATATTACTCGCGCCGTGCAAGTATTCCATCGGCGCTTGGCCGACCGACGTATCGAGGATATTTCCGCGATCATCTTTTAAAGTGTATTCGATGCTAACAACAGTTTCTTTGGCGACGCGCATAGGGAAGGTCGAAAGAAGGAATAAAATTCACTTTTTCGCAATCACTGAATTTTAAAAATTTAACTATTAGGTAATTCGCCCGTAGGACTATCAGGTAAGGAATTTTTTCGCATCCGCTTAGCTTCTTCGAGGCTGGTATGGGCTTGAACATCAATCACTTCACCTGTCTCCACTTTTCGATCATTTTTTAGTCTTTCACCTTCGGTAATAAGTTTTTCAGCATTTCCGTAAACCCGCGTTTGGAGTATAGATAATGTCAGGTTGTGTGCATCAACGGCTTTGTTGAGCGTTTTGCCCGATTCTGCAAAGTGTTCACTGGTTATTCTGATTCCCTCGTAGAGTTTTTCGGCAAGTTTTATTGCTGTTTCGGCACGCTTTTCTACGTCAACTCTTTCCCATGAGTGAGCAATCGTTCGAAGAATTGATAGAAGTGTGGTAGGCGTTGCGATTACTACTTTTTGATCCCATGAATACTCAATGAGATTGGGGTCAATTTGAAGTGCCACACTAAATAAGGCTTCGCTGGGCAAAAATAAAACAACAAATTCTGGGGCTGGCTTGTACTGATTCCAATACTCCTTGGCGCCGAGTTTCTTGGCGTGATCACGAATCTTCGTAGCAATCTCACTTAATAACCGACCCCGTTCGGTTTCATTTTGAGTATTTAAAGCTTCAATATAATTTTTGGTGGGAGCCTTTGCGTCGACGATAATATTTTTTCCACCAGGAAGTTTGACCACTAAATCGGGGCGTTGATTTCCATCTTCCCCGGCTTTTGTTTCCTGGGTAACGAAATCAATATTTTTCAACATCCCGGTCAATTCAGCTACGCGTTTTAATTGTAGCTCACCCCAATTTCCCTGTTTAGTTGTAGAGGTCATCGCTTCGGCTAATTTACGTGCTTCTTTTGCTACCTTCTCGGCACTTTCATTATTTGCAGTGAGTGAGCCTCTTAATTCGGCACTCGTTTTTTTCAGTTCATCTAACTGATTTCTAAATGGAGCAAATTTTTCTTCAGCTGCAGAAAGTAAATCGGCTCGACCTTGTGTAAGTTGATTTTGTGAAGCACTGGCAAAGGCCTCTCGCATACGTTTCTCAATTTCATCTTTTAACTCGATAAGTTGCGCGAGGCTTCGATCTGCTGAGGACTTAGCCTCCTGCGCTGTGGAGAGGGCTTTTTCTGCTGCCGTAAGTCGCTGGTTGGCTTCGTCGCGTTCGCTTACGATGCGCGCTAATTCTTGTGCTTTAATTTTCTCGATTTCGCTCGCGAGATTTTTGGCGGCGAGAAGCTCTGCCTGGATTTGAGTTTGATTATTTCCAGTTTGATTTCGCCACAGGTAATAACCCAAGGCCAATCCTAAAATAACTCCAATGATGAGACTGATAGTGATTTCCATAAAGTATAATAAAACTAGTAGAAAATAGAATAACGGGAGGGCGCGTAAAACGCAACCCTCAGCGTGGGTCAGTTTCGATGGCGATACAATTTCCCATCTCCCAGGCCGCTTCATAAGCAGCCACGTAATCGGGCGTCGACCAAGAGGGCGCGGCGGCTTCAGCTCCGAGCCCGGCTAAAAATCCATAACGAATGCCGTGGGCGATGCGTTGCCGTCTCGCATTGATTCGTTTGGCGACCCACTGTTCTAATGAAGTTGTATCGATATCTAAATCTTCGGTGCGGGTGGAACGGCCCACTTGCCATGAGACAAATGCAGCGTGATTAAGATCAGTTACCGATTTGGGTGAAACCTCGGGTGGGTGGCGTCCTTCGCGCCCAGTTTCGATATTTTCTTTGATGGTTAACCGTAAATTGACGCGCCAGCGCTCTTCAGTGGAGAGCAGGCCGTAGTCAAAATCTGGATTATCAGCGGCATCGTCCTTGAGTTCATGACGGGCATATTTTCTCCATTGCATGAGCCAAATCTCCCAGGCTTCGCTGCCACGAAGGGGCGGCTTGCCCAACCATTCTGGAATGTCGTCTCGCATCAATTTATCCGATAAGTAGCAAAAATATGACGAAAAGCAAGAAAAAGGTGAAAAAATGTTCACTATCAGGAATTTGGGTGATTTTTTAGATAATAAATTCAATCGAACTATTGGGTGGTCGTGTTGTTATAAAGGTAACCCCCATTCTCGTGTTTTCTCCTAAGTTTATTTTTACCTCCGGATTTTATTCAAAGAAGTTTTTGAATATTTTGATTATCGGATCTCTCGCTTCTGTCGCCTGTCCAAGCTTTGCAGCGGAAACCACCGTCGTCTCTGGCGTCGCAGTGGCCACGCCCGTTTCAACATTATCGCCTAATGATAAAGTCGGCCCTCTTTCACTGCGCGATGAAACCATTGCGCAAATTTTAGATATTCTTCAAAAATGGACCGGGAAAACAGTATTACGTCCGCAAGCTCTGCCACCTAATTTATATACGCTGAATTTGCCAGCTGGGGCGACGCGCGCTGAAGCCCTCTTAGCGATTGAGACATTATTAAATCTCAACGGCATTGCAGTGATTCAACAAGGAGAGCGTTTTTTAAAAGTCGTTCCTAACAATGTAGCTAAGAGTGAATCGCCTTCGCTGATTACGGAAAGCACCTTGAGTTTGCCAGCAAGTGGCCGTGTCGCTTCCAAAATTTTTGTGCTCAAGCACGCCAATGGTCAGGAAGTGGTGACGCAAATTGCGAGTATGTTGAATGCAACCCTCGCTACGCCCCCCGTTTATTTCGGACGTAATAACGCCATTTTAGTAACGGATTCAATTATGAATCTGCAAAAAATTGAAACGTTACTCAATCAACTCGATCGTCCGCAGCTCGATGTGGTGGCCACCAAAATGTATAGCCTGAAACACGCCATCGCTACCGATATTGTTAACAAACTCACCACATTGCTTCGTTCCCCGGCCCAAACCGCAGGCGCACCTTTTCGTCTCAGCACAGGCACAAGTTTCACCGCGGATGAACGTACCAATCGAATCATTTTAATTGGCTCAGCCGATCAACATTCCTTTTTTGATAATTTAATCGAAACCCTCGATGCCACGGCCGATCCGAACACGATGACGGATGTGATTTTTTTACGTCACGCCAACGCCACTGAAGTCGCCACGCTCTTAACTCAACTTATTACCGGACAGACTAAAGCTACCACCACCGCCACTGGTGGACGCGCGGCAGCTACGGGTACGAATAGAAATTCAACCACCGGCACAAATAATGCTGCCCCCGCAGCAGCTGCCAATTCTGGTGCCACACAAAACGGTGCGGACGAATTCAGTAGCATGACCACGGTCTTGGCCGATGTCCGCAGTAACTCAATTGTCGTTTCGGGTACAAAGGATGACTTAAGATTACTCCGCCAACTCATTGATAAAGTAGACGTGGTTCTACCTCAGGTGCGCGTCGAAGTGGTTATCGCGGAAGTGACATTAACCGACGCTGACACCAGTGGAATTAGTGCGCTGGGTATGAATGTAACTAATGGAAAGTTAGTCGGAGTAAGTAGTACTTTTGGTGGCGGTACGTTGGCCGGAAATGGCTCCGCCTTTGCCACCTTGGCTGCCGGAAATGATCTTACTGGAATTATTTCACTGTCTACTACGCCCACTAAAACCGACACACGAATTCTCTCCGTTCCCACCATCACGACTACACATAATAAAGAAGCTACGATTTTCGTGGGAGAGTCTCGCCCGGTAATTACCGGAACTCAGTCCACTGCGGGTACATCGGGTCTGGTGAGCAGCTCAACCGTTTCCCAGCGCGATATTGGTATTCAATTAAAAGTCCTGCCACTCATTGGTAAAGATGGCTCGGTGCAAATGCAGGTGACCCAACAAGTAGAAGATATTTTAGGCCAAGTAACCTTAGATGGAAACCTTCAACCTATTATTGGTCGCCGCTCCACTGATTCATTTGTGAGTGCGAAGAGCGGTGAAATTATTGTGCTAGGTGGATTGCAGCGCACGCAAAGTCTCAACGATGCCAACCGTCTCGGCCCTATTCCTTTCCTGGGTGACTTATTGGGATCATCCACCAAATCAACGACCCGCACTGAACTGGTTATCTTTATGAGACCTTACGTGCTTAATAATTCAGCGGTAGATAATATTAATGCGATCAATCGAATCAACGCCACGCCGATTGGAGATGATGTAAAAAAGACGCTTAATCAATCTTCGGCTGAGCCCGTTAATAAATAACTTTATGTCGTTGGCCACTCGCCATGGATTGCCCGTGAGCCTTACTGGCCAACTCAGTGATGCTGCACTCAGTTTAGTCAATGAGACGTCACGCGAAAATCGCTTCAAGGTTCTCGCCCAACAATTAAACATTACCGAAGCCACCTTATTAAATCAGTTAGCCCAAGCTACCGGATTAACTGTTTTAGAGGAACCTGCCATCGACACGAATGGGGTAAAAATTTTACCCGCACGATTAGCGAGCGAAACGCAAGTGGTTCCAGTTTTAATTACTGGTGCCGAAGAGGGCCGCCTTAATTTAATTTCTCCACTCCCGCCCGACAGCGATACGCTCGATTGGATCAGCACTTTTTCTGCCCGTCGTCCGAAGTGGTTTCTAGCTTTGCCCGAACGTGTGGCTCAACTGATCAACGAAAACTACGGGGTGGGTGGCGGAAGTTTAGACGATGAGGGCGAAGATTTACCTGCCTTGGAATCGGCCACTGCTGATGGTGAAGCTGATGCCGATGCTGCGGTGGTTCGATTTGTCACCGATGTTTTATCGCAGGCTGTCGCTGAAGGCGCGACCGACGTTCACTTTGAACCTCAAGAGGGAAATCTAAGAATCAGATATCGCGTCGATGGAATTCTCATTCCCGTGCCGTTGCCCGATAACTTAGCCCGCTTCCAAGACGCCATTATCTCGCGTTTAAAAATTATGGCGCGCTTGAATATTTCCGAGCGACGCTTGCCGCAAGACGGACGCATTAATTTCCGTGACGGGAAAAACGTCTTAGACATCCGCGTTTCGACGATTCCGACTATTTACGCTGAATCGGTTTCACTCCGCTTACTCAATCAGCGAAAAGAAGCCTATGATATGAATCGCATTGGCATGTCGCCCGACGAACAAGCGATTATTCGAAAAGTTTTAGATTATCCGCACGGAATTATTTTAGTCACCGGCCCAACGGGCTCAGGTAAATCTACCACTCTAAACGCTTTCCTCAGAGAAATTAACTCTCCCGATTTACGCATCGTCACGATTGAAGATCCAATCGAGTACGAAGTGCCGGGTGCAAATCAGGTGCAAACAAAGGCAGAAATAGGTCTCACCTTCGCCAATGCTTTACGTAGTACATTGCGACAAGATCCGGATGTAATCATGGTGGGTGAAATTCGAGATTTAGAAACCGCCGAAATTTCCATTCGAGCTTCGTTAACCGGCCACTTAGTTTTCTCGACGCTGCACACCAATGATGCCCCTGGTGCGATTACTCGATTAATCGATATGGGTGTGGAACCATTCTTAGTAGGCTCGGCGGTTGAATTGGTCATCGCCCAGAGATTAGTTCGCAGACTCTGTTCGGATTGTGCCAAGGATGTGCCCGTGAATCGCGTACGTTTATTACCTGCCTTGGAATCACTCGGCATGGGCGAACCTGAATTAAAACAAGTCACTTCATTGCGCGAGCCGGTAGGGTGTCGTCGCTGTCGCAATACAGGTTATCGCGGACGCGTTGGCGTGTTTGAAATTTTCCATCCCAAGCCGCTTCACGATTTAATTATCACCCGAGTCAGTAATCGCGAATTAACGGATCGTGCGATTGCCAACGGGATGAGACCGCTGGCACGAGCAGGTTGGGAAAAGGTCGTGGCGGGATTAACGACGATTGATGAGTTGGTCCGTAATTTAAGTTCTAACGAATAATTATGGCATCCTTCACTTACACTGCCCGTGATAAACTTGGCGCCGTGGTTGAGGGAGTGATTGAGGCACCTCATCGCCGCGATGCGTTGCGTAAGTTGCAAATGAAGGATTTGAAACCTCTCAAGGTTGAAGAAGTGGGGGCGGCTAAAAAAGAAAATACCAGCGACCGAAATTCTAAAGAAACTGAACCTACGGCCGCTGAGTGTTTGCCGTTTCTTGAATCTATGGCTGATTTGGTACGCAGTGGAATGTCGGCCGGTGAATCTCTAAGATTACTTTCATTACGCCTTCAAAAATCTCGCCTCCGTAATTTATGTTCTGGAATTTGGGCAAAATTAGGTGAAGGACAAAGTTTATCTGCGGCGATGGCTGCGTATCCAGCAGTGTTTGATGGTCAGACGATTAATTTAATCTCTGCAGGTGAAGCTACGGGAAATGTCCGTGATGTGTTAGAGCGATTAATCACTCACTTTACGGAGCAGGCTGAGTTTAGGCGTAAACTAGTAGCTGCGATGGCGTACCCAATCTTCATCTGCTTTATTGCAATCGGCGTGGTAATTTTCTTCGTACTTTATTTATTACCCCGACTACAGACTTTGCTGACATCACTCGGCGGAAAATTACCCCTCTCAACTAAACTCTTAATTAACTTTGCAGATTTTTTTGTCGTCGCGGGCCCACTATTTTTAGTCGCCTTAGTGATTGGAGCGATTGGGGTTTATCAGTGGCGCAAAACCGAAGCAGGCAAAGTAGCCTCCGATGCCTTATTATTAAAAGTGCCTTTAATGGGGGCGTTTGTAATGAGAGTTTCAGTTCTTAATTTTTGTCATACCCTGGCGGTACTTTTGGAAAATGGTATTACGACGGCGGATGCTTTGAGACTTGCCGAGAAGACAGCACCGAATCGCGCCATGCGTTTACAAATGCGCGAGGCAACCGACCGAGTTTTAGAAGGGGAGAGTCTCTCTCGTGCCTTAGCTCGTACGGGATATTTTCCACGACTCTTATTGGATCGGGTGGCGGTGGCCGAGCAGACTGGAAATTTAGCACCAGGCCTAAGAGATATCGCCCGCTCTTATCGCGCCGAACTGGATCGTTGGCTCGGAGCTATTTCCCAAACCATTTCAGCGAGTGTTTTGATTGCCGCTTTTTCATTCGTTGCCTTCATCGCCTTTGCGATTGTCGCAGCGGTATTCGAGGTCAGCGCCAGCTTTCGCTTCTAAACTTACTTCGTAGTAATAAGTTCTAAGGCCGTTAACTGCATCGTCAGCGTGACCGTCCCCGAATTTCCACGATCGGATTGTAAACTAAAGGAGCTGATGGAAATGTAGGGAGCCCGCGGGCGGAGATTTTCGTAAAGTTTAACCACGGTGGCCATGTCAGCTCGTCGACAGCTGAGTTGCATGGTGTGAAGGGCGAACTTACCAGCCTTTTGGGTCTTCGGGGTTTCGGTGGTAGCATTGAGCCCCACTTCTTTGGTCGCTGCGAGTGCTTCAGCAACTAATTGCGAATCATTATAACCGCGACCTGCTTCTAGTCCTTGGATTGCTTTTGCCGCGTTCTGACGAATAGCCGGTTCGTTTTTTAACCAAGTTTGTTGAACTTGATTTTCATTTTCTAAGGTCCGCCACGCATCCCATCCCGAATTAACGCGCGACCACGACGCGGTTGACCAAATGATGGCGCCGATGACTAAAGCTAAGAGAGCCATGATGCGCTCTCGGGTTTGTAGACTAAAGAAGAAATGCTTCATTTGTTCTTAACTCCTTTGCGGAGGGCTTCGGGTTTAAAAGTGATGGTAACGCTAAACGTCGTAAAGTTATCCCGGGCACGCATATCTTTGGTGGCGACAAAGCTGATTTCGCTCCGCTCTTTTAGGGATTTCTCAAAAGCATAAACATCACTCGCGTTGGTGGTGCGTGCTTCGATTTCTAGTTGAGTATTGTTCTTACAACTCACGCGTTGGAAATCGACCGTGGCTGGGCGATACTCATTAGCCACGGCTAGCATTTCTAAGGGCAATGGCGCCTTGGTATTCATATCAGTAATACGCGCTGAGATGGCTTGGGCTGACTCAATCTCTTGAACTGCAGACTGACGGCTTTCGTTGATGAGTCGGAGATTATTAGATCTCCAGTTGATAAGAAATGCCGAAATTTCAAAAACGGATGAAAGGATAATAATACCCACGGCAACGCGCGCGGTATTCCATAATAGTTTATTAACCCGTTCTTTCTTTCTCCGTGTACTTAAAAAATCGGCATCACGAATGTCTGCATTATCTAATTGGTTGGTGGAAAGCTGGAAGGGCTTGCCGTTGTTGCAGTTTAAAATGAGTTGGGAGTCATTTCTATCACTGGAGAATTCACCTGTGATATTAACGACGGGTGTGCCGGTGGGTAGCCCGGTGCGCTCAACGATTTCTTTGGTTAAGAGATCTACGCTACTATCTTTTTTATCTACCACTAAGACGCACTTCGGTAGCGGTTGATTTTCAGTCCAGGCCAGAGCGGTTAAGAGATCTGTGCCTTCGTGAATTAAAATACCGCCTTTGTCTGGTCGCTGTCCCAGCAAAGCTAAAAATTCGGGGATAACCTGACAGTCATCGGGCCAAGCAAAACTTTCTTCCGGCGTGAAACGTCGACGGTGCGCCGCATAGGCCAACGCCCATTTATTATCGGCGCTCGTTATGTAACCCATCAACATTTGTTCTGAAGGGAACGGTGAAACGGTTTCAATCGCTAGAGAAACTTGGCTAGCAATATTATCGGGCTCTAATTCAATCAACCGAACGAAAAAACGATTTCCTGGTAGAAGCGCGGCGGACGCACGATTTTTGGAAAAAAGTGAACTCATTATTTTGCGGGGGTTGAAGGTGGTCCATTGTCTTCGGACCAGGCAAGAATTCTAAAAGGGTAGTTGATGGTTTGGGCGGTAGTACGTCCTCCGAGTGAGACACTACTGGCAGTGCCGAGGATGACGCCGGGGGTGATGAAAGTGTTGCGTCTTGATAAAGTAGACCCGCTAGAGGTTGTCGAGGTTCCCGATGAATTATTTGTGGCAGTGCCATCGGAGGCGGTGGAGGATTTTGTACTAGAGGTAAAGGTTCGTGCCCCCGTGGTGCTTTTAGCATCCATTGCGGTAACCGTGCTAGGATCTTCGACGGGGCCTGCGTAGGTAACGTCATCACGAATGGCGACCAAGGCATTCAACCTACACTTGGCCTGTCCTTCCTTAACGGTCACGCGAATCCACATCAGGTGAATTTCGTCATCAAATACTTTAAGTGGAGCGGTGCCCCCAATTAAAGTTCGTACTTCGCGCGTGACCCGAAAATAGGGCGGGCTGCCCGCAATATTCTGTTTCATATTCGCCTGTTTGTCTCGAATGAGAGTGACCTGACGCTCATCGAGTCCCTGAGCATAAAGCAAAGCATCGCTCGCCGTGTTAATATTGGTGTCACTAAAAGTATATAAACTCACACATTCTTTAAATGAGGTAAGTAAGGGAGTTTCATTTCCTTTTTCGTCAAAGAAGAAATCTTTAACGACTCCCACATTTTTTAGCTCCTCAAACGATCGCAAGGGTCGGCGTGCAGGCTTAAAAGAAAGTTTTGCCCGTTGGTAGGCAGCGTCAGTGGCCTCTTCTTCGATGGATTCATATTTTTTATTTGTCCAGGCAATCAGTGCATCCGAAACACGCTCGGCGTCTCGTTGTTCTAGTCCAAGCGCATAGAGTAATTGGATGAGACCATTTTTATCCATGGTCGATAGCGGTAATTTGCCACTTTCGTCTTCGTACTCGAATTTAACCTCTAAGCCCTCGCGCGGTGGAATGCCGATGTAGGCGTGTGGATCGGCAAAGCCTTGGCTGGGTGCGTGAATTTTATTCAAATCGATGGCACGTATTTCATTGATTACTCCGAGTGCCAATTCCATTTCCGACATCGCATCGACGCGTAATCTTTGACGATCTACTTCGTGCATCGACATCGAAAGCTCCAAGGAATTGTCTTCCATGAATCGTGCCAGCAGTAGCGACGCTAGGGTGATTAACACTAAAACAACAATGATGACGGAGCCTTTACGGTTTTTTAGTTTCATGGACGACTCGCCCCCCGACGACGAATAGGTATATCAATCACGGTTTCAGTTTTTAAATTCCCGTGTGCATAACGAATACGCAAGCGAGCGGGCTGCAGATAGGCACTGCCCGAAGTATCCCGAATAGGAGCCTCTTCGCTTTTCCATTTTTTCAGATCACCATCGAAATAATCGTAGGCAATCGATGTTACAAAGGGCGATAAAACAGTTTCGTGAATATCGTTTAAATCTCTTTCCAGCTCTAGGCGGGACTGCCACTGAAGAATTAATCCGCGCTCGGGGTTAACAAAGAGTGAAAAATCAACATCAGGCAAGGGGGCTTCGGGCCAATCGGCTAAACGTCCGGCATCGATGAGCAAAAAAGTCAGTCGGGGTGCTACTACTCCATCAACGTCGGTAATATCTTTAATCGTACAACCCAGGGCTCCTGGCCCGATGGTTGTTTGATTGAGTGTTTCCTTGAGAATACGTGTGGCGGCCCGAACGTGTTGGTCGAACAATCTTTGATCTCTGCCGCCCCCCCACAACTCGCTCATAGAAAATAAGAAAGTATTTAAGGTGACTAAGAGTATGCCTAAGAGAACAAGAGAAACTAAAGTTTCCAAAAGGGTAAACCCCTTTTTAATTGTCGCTGAGATTATCATTGAATGACGGGTGTTTTTTGTCCGGTAGGCTTAGCTGGATCGGGCTTATTTTTCGGATTATTGTCTTTTCCTGAATTATTATCAGGCTTCTTATTAGAATTATTATTTTGGTTATTATTACCCTGGGTGTTTTTCGTCGTGGCCTTACTGATAAAAGAAGTACCTCCGCCGGTTTCTTCGTCGTACCCGCGGGTTTTTAAGAGTCGCTGTTTCGCATCAGCGAGAAGTTTTGTGCGGTCACTTTCAACGGACCAGGTGGGACGGAGTATCCACTGACTCTGTTCGCGCGGGGCTCCATAGGGTCCTCCTGCGGTAGTTTGTATTTCAACGGTGATGGTTACCCAAAATAAATCTGCGACCGTGGTTGGTTCAATTTTACCTTTCCACCGCGCCATCCGATCATCGGGTAGATAAACATCACCGCCTTTTTCGATGTCGGCAAAATTAGCGGTCTCGAGCATCGCCGCACGACAGCGAGCAAAATCTTCTTCTCCCACGCCTTTTTCTTTCAATGCCATCCTGCTTAGTAAGACATTGGAATACGCCGCTCCCAGTCCTACCGCTGCCAGTGCGAAGATGGCGAGCGCCACTAAAACCTCAATCAATGTGAAAGCCTTTTTTCTCATTTAGTTTTTTCGGCTGGCAGGGGCGCGCAGGTGAGGGGATCGATCGGCAGAACGCGCCGTGCCGCGTTACGACTAATTTCTAAACGAAAGCGGTCGCAGGTTCCGTCCGGATAAAATTTTATTTGAGCGAGTGGCAATTCTTCCATTTCTCCACCGAGAATAATTGCTGCGTTCACCGCTGGTCCAACGATTTTTACTTTTACGCCGGACAGGATGGGCATTCTCTCAATTTTATCTTCACCCCAAGTGTAGTGAGTGACATCAGGATCTTCTTCGTCAGGTACAGTTTTTAAAATGAGGGTAGTTCCTTGAGCGACGGCTTCGCGTCGAACAGTTTGCAAGAGGGCGAGCAGTGCGTCCTCTGGGTCTTCACGCGATGTGCCTTTTAATAAAGAAGCTGAGCCGCCGATGAGTACAGCGGCGAGCATGCTGATTAAGCCTAAAACTAAAAGTGTTTCTAGGAGAGTGAAACCGCCCCGTAAATGAGTGGATCCCTTGCTCACCAATTTCCAATGTCGTCAGGAGTATCAGCAGCTTTATCGCGTCCCGTGGAAAATAAATCAAACGATTCGGTGTTATGAGTTCCGGGGTAGCGATATTGATAGGCCTGGCCCCAGGGGTCGACGGGCAGGTTTCCACTTTTGGCTTCCATGTAAGGTCCGCGCCAGCGATCGGCTTTGCCTTCGGGGGCGGCGATGAGTGCTTTGATCCCTTCGTCGGTCGATGGGTAATCTCCAAGGTCAATGCGATAGCGAACCAGAGATGTTTTGAGTGATTCGTTCACGAAAAGTTTGGCGACGCCTTCCTGGCTTTGTCCAAGAATTTTATCGGTGTTAGTTACCGCGAGCCCCACGAGCATGCCGACGATGGCCACGGCGATGAGAATTTCGAGCAAGGTGAAACCGCGACGGGTACGACGAGTTTCAGCGAGATGATTTTTATTAGTATCCATAAATTAGTTGGTTTTATTTTTCCCTTTATTTTTTTGGTTTGAGCTAGCGGTATTGTTTTCGGTGGAAGTGGTGGTCTCGGCGCCCTTATTATTGCCCTTGTTTTTATTGTTATCGTTTCCGCTATTTTGATTTTGGTTTTGATTTTGGCGATCCTGCCAGCGTTGACGCATCGAATCTTTAAAGCTTTGGGCCTGTTCAGTGGTGGGTGCTTGACCCGCATTAGCACTACCGACAACTCCAGTTGCGGCTTGTGGGGTCGCATTATTATTTCCAGCGGGCGGGGTGGCAGGGATGGCTGGTAATTCCATTTTTACGATGACCGATTCATGAAGGGAGAGGTTCATGGATTGTCCGTTTGATTCCAGGGTTACTGCGTTTTTGTCAGGATCAAAATTTTTGACTGATACCGCAAAAGGGCTGGTAGAAGTTTCACCTTGAGCGACCCACACGGATGACTTGGAGGAGGGATTATAAATACTGAAGTAAGTTATACCATTATCGACGTAGTAGCCGCGGAATTCTAAGGACCCTGTGCGCTGCCCGCCGGCTCCAGTTTTACCTTCACCGAAGGGTGAGCGGCTGACAAGGCCTTGGAGGTCGACATCGGCCTGGGCGGTGGGCGCGGTTAAGGCGATTCCAAGAAGCAGGAGGGTTAATTTAGAAGGGGGTAAAAACATCAGTCGGCTTACATCAATAGAACACCCGATATAGTTTTAGGTTTCGAGTAAAATTGTCTATTCTTTATCGGTGTGCTGTTGAAGCTGATATGTTTAAGGTTTATTAACAATTACCAATGAGTTAGTCTCTTTGGGTGGATTATCTTAAATCCCATATGAGTTCTATGCTCGGTACGCAAAACAGTCGTAACGCAGGAACATGGTTATTTTTGGCAATGCTTTTGACTGGTTGCGTCTCGAATTACACATCGTCAGCTAAGAACTTTCAGTCCCTTTATTCCTCGGGGGATTATGCTAGCTCTCTTGTTGAGGTAGAGTCCTTAGCGTCAAATTCTAGTTCTGAAGACGAAGTGATTTTGAAATTGCAGTTAGCCCATGTGCAGCGTGAAGCCGGAAGAATCAAAGAGAGCGTTGAGACTTTTGAGTCAGTCGAAAGTTTATTCCAGCGATACGATGCTGTCCCGGAAGTTTCTTTAAGTGCTGAGGGTATCTCTGCTTTTAGCAATCCGTACGTCTTGCCGTATCGCGGTCGATCCTATGACCGCATTATGACTGCCACCTATCGTGCGCTAAACTATTTAGAATTGGGTGATCAGGCGAAAGCACGCGTCGCACTTAATCGTGCTTTATTTAGACAAGAAGATGCTAAGCGAATAGCTGCGGAAAAAGAGCGGGTTGCGCAGGAAGAAATGCAAAGTGTAGATACAAAGAATAGTAGAGCGGGTAGCGTGGTACGCAGTGATGAAGTCACCGCGGCGATGTCGCAGGGGACTGCCGACTTTGTCGGCTTGCCTGTATATCAAGATTACATGAACCCGCTTTCAGTTTGGTTACATGGTGTTTTCTTTTTACACACCGCCCAAGGAATTGAAGATGTTGAAAAAGCACGGAAGTCCCTCGAGCGCGCTCAAGCACTGGCTCCACAAAATCCATCCATTAAAGAGGACGCTGTTTGGGCAGCCACATCAGGCAGTCGACCTACGGTCGACGGTAAATGTATTATCTATGTAGTTCATGAAAGCGGTGAAGCACCCGCATGGACCGAGCATAAATTTCAATTACCGCTTATTATCATTGATCGTAATGCCCCGATTGTGAATGTGGCGTTCCCGAAAATTTCTCCCGTTCCTAATCAAGATACTGTTTCGATTAAATACAAGTTAGAAACTTTTAATCCCGCCCTGCTAGCGAGTATGGATGGGGTGGTGGCTAGAGAGTTTAATGATGAACTACCGGTGGTGCGTACACGTGCCGTAGCCTCAGCGTCTCTGAAGGCTATTACCGCCTATGTGGCTAATAAAGCTGCGGAGGAAAATAATCGTAGGCGCGGTTCACAGGAATCCAGTTTCTTATATCTAGCTACGATTATAGCGACGAATACTTATACAACTCATTCTGCTCAGGCTGACCTTAGAAATTGGGCTACTTTACCGAAGAATATCAGCATGGTAAGAATGGTCATTCCTATTTCAGAGAAAATTTATATCCAGAATAGCCTCGCCCGTCCGCCTATCTCATTTACAGTTCCTAACGCAAAGTCTTTAATATTATACTGTAAAACGCCGGCTAAAGGCGGTCCACTTTCCCTCCATAAAATTATTCTTAACCCATGAAAAAATTACTCCTCTCGGCGGCACTCTTATCTCTTGCCGGCTGTTCTTCGCACCGCGACGCAGGTTATATCGAGGCCAATGATGGTAGCGGCATTGTCAGCCTAGATGCTGTGAACGTCCAAGATTTCGCTCTCGCTGCCGACACCATGTTGAAGTCGCTCTATGACTCGCCTGCTTTTGTAGGTGCGAAGCGTCCCGATGGTTCTCCTGTTTTAATGGTAGGTCGCGTTACCAATGACACCGGAAGTAATTTCGACACCAGTCAGCTCGTAAAGAAGCTGACCGTTTCTTTAACTAAGAGTGGAAAAGTTCGTATAGCTAAAGCGATTGGTTTTGGTGGTCCTGAAGATCAAGCTGCTGCAGAGGCGCGCAAAAGCCAGGCTGCCGCTACGGGTGAATCAGCGAAGCCACTCCTTCCTGATTACACACTCTCCGGAAAAATTTTAGAAAATCGCGCATCGGCCCGAGGCGTTCAACAGACGTCTTATATTTTCCAGCTCTCCTTAACTGAAGTGAAAACTGGACTCGCCGTTTGGGAGGAAGAGAAGACGATTACTAAACAAGGATCCAGAAATTCAATCGGCTTTTAGTCTGATTGGTTGGGCTTATTATATGTAAAGCGGGTAGGGGATAAGAGATTATCCACTTTCCGCTTGCCCACATCAACGCATCCGACTTCCTCAATTATCCTGGAATGGAGGGGTGGCAGAGTGGTCGATTGCGTCTGATTCGAAATCAGATGTACCGCAAGGTACCGGGGGTTCGAATCCCTTCCCCTCCGCCAGAAAGAATTTAGGTGACACGTGGGCAAGTTGACACGGTGACAAGGGGTAATGTAGGACGCGACGCAGTCGCACCCCTACCTAATACAAATTAAAGGGATGAGAACCCTTGGGTTCGGTGAGCTGTAAGCGAACAGACAATTCGAAGAATTGGGGCGGAGCCCTGAAGCGAAGCGGAATCAATCCCTTCCCCTCCGCCAGGTAACTAATTTGGGGGGCACGTTGGCAAGTGGGCAAGGTGACAAGGGGAGATCCTGTCGCGACGAAGTCGCTTCTCTATTTATAAATTTTACTCTTCCCCTTGCCAGCGTGTCCGCATGTCACCATGTCCCCTGAACCTATATGACGGTAAATGAAATATTGTCTTCGGTGCGATGGGAGGAAAAATCTGAATCAAATATTGGAACTAATCCCCACGTTCCGAATCTAAAATTTATGCGATTACCCGTATCACTCATGATGGCTGCTTTATCCCTCTTCTCTGCGGCAGAGGGCCTAGCCCAATCCGCCCCCGCCGCTGCACCTCAAATTATTCCATCCGCGCAGGATCCGAATAAGGATGCCCGCTTAGCTTGGTGGAGAGAAGCTAAGTTCGGGATGTTTATTCACTGGGGTGTGTATTCATCCTTTGGTGGTGAGTGGAAGGGCCAAAAAGTTGAGGGTTATGCTGAGCACTTACAGCGCATTATGAAAATTAATCGCGAAGAGTATTTAGAAAAAGTAGTGAAGCCTTTTAACCCCGTAGAGTTTAATGCAGATGAATGGGTCAGGACCGTGAAGGCAACAGGCATGCAGTACATCGTGATTACCTCGATGCACCATGATGGCGTCGCGATGTTTGATTCGAAGGTGGATGACTATAACGTCGTTAAGTCGAGCAAGTTTGGCCGAGATCCGATGAAGGAATTAAAAGAGGCCTGTGATAAACACGGTGTAAAACTCGGCTTCTATTATTCTCACGCCCAAGATTGGTCGATCTCAGGTGACCCTCGTTATCCTGAGCCCAACGGCCCCGAGCGACGTAGGGCAGTTGTAGCGAAAAAAGTTTTTCCACAAATTAAAGAGCTCATCGAAAATTATCACCCCACACTTTTCTGGGGCGATACACCACACCATAATCCTAAAGAACTTAACGAAGAAATTTTAGCTTACCTCCGTAAGCAGGATCCTAATTTAATCATTAATGGACGTGTGGCTGGAGCACTCTATGGTGATTACCTCTCGACTCCTGATTGTCCAGTTGAGTTTGGTCCCATGACTAAACCCGAAGAGAAAGACTGGGAAGCGATTCCAACCACCAACAACTCTTATGGTTATCACAAGTTGGATAAGACCCATAAGTCACCTGCACACTTCATCCATATCTTAGCTAAGGCTGCGGCCAAGGGTGGAAATCTCTTGTTAAACATCGGCCCGATGGGAAATGGAAAGATGGCTCCTGAGGATTTAGCGATTCTTAGCGAAATCGGCAAATGGTGGGATGTGAATGGCGAATCCATTCGTGGAACTGTCCGCACTCCTCTCATGCGTCAGGCCTGGGGTGATACTACTCTAAAAGGAAATAACCTCTACCTCCACATATTCGATTGGCCGAAGGACGGAAAATTAGTTGTCGGCGGATTAAAGGCAGATGTTGAAAGCGCTGTTCTGTTATCCAATCGCGAAAAACAATTATCCGTTAAACGCAACGGACTTGATTTAGAAATCGATATTCCGAAAGAAGCGCCTGATCAGTCTGACACAGTTATTTTAGTTAAGTGTAAGGCTGCGCCTACTGGCGATGCAGCTTTCCTCTTACAAAACAACACCCCAAATAAGCTCAGTGTTTTCTCGGCGGAATTATTAGGTCAGACCGACAAAGCTGGCTGGAGACTTAACCGTGGCCAAATCATCTCAATGAATGTGACTGGCTGGACCAAGAAAGAGTGCGGCGTTAAGTGGTCATCTCGCTTAAACCAGAAAACAACGTTTGATGTCGTTGTCAGCTATGACGCGCCTGTTGCTGACAAAAAGGTTGAGACTGATGCCGGAGCTGTGATTAAGAAAAGTACAGATACCTTCGGCGGCACCTATGTCGTAGAAATCGGAAACCAGAAACTCAAAGGAGAGGTCACTAAAATGGGTGAAGTTGTAGAAGTGAATCTCGGCACTGTCACGGTTGAACCTGGTGAACTGAATGTTCAAGTTCTGACCGAGACCATCACCGGCAAAGAGTTAATGCGACTCCGTTCGGTAACCTTAACCCCCCGTCAATAATTCCGAGTTAGTGTTCATTAAAAAGGGCAGCCATTCGGCTGCCCTTTTTTGTGGTAATAAATAATTATCCTTTAGTTCTGCTCTTCAATTTTGAGCGCACGGTATCCACCGATTTGTTTAAAGTAGAAGAGTAGTAGTAAATAGATAATCGCCATACTGAGCGGGATGTAAGAATCCGCTTTGAGAGTGGCACGATCACCTTGCTGATTAGCTTTAACGATAGCTTTTTGGTCGGGGGTGCCTTTTTCGCCGGCCTGTTTGGCTGCCTCTAATTTAGCACCGTCAACTGCGGTAACTGGTTCTAGGAATAGATAATTAGAAACGGTTGACGCTTTGGCGGATTCATAAACTGCAGGGGCATCTTTGCTGAGTGCTTCGGCAGTGTAGCGATCTTTCGCGTAGCCTAAGCCAGGACCGCCCACGAGTCCGGCGGAGAGCATTCCGATTCCACCCATGATGGACATCGCGACTGCACCAGAGCGCGGGAAGCGATCACCGACAACGGCTAACATCGTTGGCCAGAAGAACGTTTTACCGACGGCGTAGATGCCCAGTGCAATTAGCGCGATGGTGAAACTCTCCATACCGCTGGCGAGTCGAAGTCCGATAAACGCTGTGGTTGCTGAGACAAATAAAAGTCCAATCGGCGAAAGACCTAAGCGCTTTTCAATGAAATCAACACAGAATCTCAATCCGAACATAATCGCCGAGGTCCAGATGAATAAAACTTTTCCTTGTTCAGCCGTGAAAAGATTTCCGGTGATCGATTCAATCCATCCGTCGGTTCCTAATTCAACCGCCCCAACGAGTGCGTGGGTGATGAAGAGAACGAAGAGCAAGAGTGAGCCAAAGGAAAATCGGGTAATAACTCCAACGGCGATGACGATGAGTCCGCCGAACGCGTAACCAATCTGGTTATTGCCAAAAATATTACCCAAGAAGATAGCCAAGAGATATCCAGCGACTGCTGCACCGAGTAAGCCGACATCTTTTAACATCTCAGAGAAGCTTGCGCCTTTTTCGGCGGCTTCAGATTTGGGGAAGTTTTGGTTCCAGAAAAGTAATGCGTATCCGAGAGTTGGTACGAGGTAGAAGGCGAGTTGTCCCTTCCAGCCGATGTGGAGAAGTGATCCGAGAACGTAAGTAGCCAGTGCGCCGACAACCATGCCGAGTGGCCAAGAAGCATGCAGGATATTTAAATAATGCGCGCGCTTTTCGGGGAAGAGGGTGGCAATTAAGGGATTAGCAACGGCTTCCAGGGTACCATTGGCGTAAGCGAAAATAAACATTCCCCAGTAAAGGAAACTATAAGCGTTGGAAGCATCGGTGGCCCCGAAGGTGACTACTGCAGAAATAATGTGACCGATAAATGCGAGGGCCACTAATTTACCATAACCTAAGCGATCGACGAGTAGACCACCGATGATGATTCCGAAACAGAATCCTGAAAAACCGGCACCACCAATGGCGCCTAGTTGAGTAGCCGTGAATCCGTATTCCGCGGCCCAGGCTCCAAAAATTCCGCCACGAATGGCGAAGCCAGCGCCAGCGGCTAATATCGCAAAAAATCCAGCCCAGAGTAATCGGGTAGGATTATAGTTAGTGGATGATGTGTTCATAGTTAGGGTAGGGGTATGTGTTCACTAATAAGGAAAATATTTTCTCTGTCGAGCGGGTTAGACAGCACTTCAATTCGTCACCCTTTATTTTCAGTCATATGTTGCCGACGATATTCCGTTGGGCTGAGTTTCATCGCGGCCTTAAACTTTCTAGAAAAGTCGCTCGCGTCGTAGAACCCTGTTTTCTCGGCGATTTCCGAGGGTCTTAGGTCGGTACTTTTTAATAAATCGGACGCTGCCGCTACTCTCATTCGCACCAAATAGGCGCGCGGGCTTACGCGATAAGCCTTATGAAATTTTCTTTCAAATTGCCTGACCGAAAGTCCCGAGAGCTTTGAGATTTTATCGATATCGAGTCGGTTACTTAGATTTTGCTTAATGCACTCGGCCGCACGTTCGACCTGTAAATAGGGCTCAATCGAGGCCTTGGTGCCTTCGTAACTTTTAATAAATCCGCAAACTCCGCAGACTTTACCCTCCGTATCCCATAACGGAATTTTCGTGGTTTCGTACCAAACGTGCTCTCCATTTTCATTGGGGAATAGCTCGATGATTCCAGGCTGCGGCTTACCAGACTCAATGACTTCGCGATCTTTCTTAATATAGTGTGAAATAATTTCGGGCGAGGAGCCAATCTGTGCGTCATTCTTGCCCAGAATTTCATGAGTATTTTTAAAACCAAATCGCGCAGCAAAAGCTTGGTTTACCATGATGAATCGACCCTCTAAGTCCTTGGCAAAAAACATGACCCCGGGAAGATAATCAAAAATACGCACCACGCCTTTAAGATCTATTTTCTTCAGCATGAGTTCAGGGTTAAATGTCGTTTTCATACAAGGCGTAACTCTTTAAAACCTATTATTTAATGGATTTTTCAACTAAATCAGTACGCTCGCAAGTATTTTAAGTACTAGTGGACTATAAGCCATGCTTAGAGGCTCAATTAAAATGCGGTATTTCTAAAATAAGATTGAGGGAATGATTTGTGAAAACGCCCATTTACTCTTTGGGTTATATCATGAGTCACAAAACTTTAAGCCTTACTTGCCTGCTCGCCCTTACGGCGATTGCCCATGCTGAGGACAAGAATCTTCCATCAGCTGAAGTGATGAAGCGCGGACAGGCGGTTTACAATCGCACCTGTATTGCCTGCCACCAGCCGACGGGTCTAGGTATCGCACCCGTATTTCCTCCGCTCGCTGGTTCGGAATGGGTGGCGATGAGTCCCTCTGTGGCCGTGCGAAATATTTTACATGGTATGACCGGTCCAGTGTCCGTTAAGGGTACCATCTATAATGGTATGATGCCGGCTGTTGCTGGATTAAGTGACGGTGATATTGCGGATGTGGTATCTTATGTAAGAAATTCATTTGGAAACACGGGCGCAGTAGTTACCGAGGATGAGGTGAAGGCGATTAAAGCAAAATACGCAGATCGTAAAACACCGTGGACGGCGGAAGAATTTCAAAAAGATTCTAAGTAAAGCTTCCCCGTAGGGGCGTGGCTTGACCAATAGATTTAAGGGGCTTAGAACAATTCCATAGATTCATGGAAACTAAGCCTAAAATTGCCTTCGTCGGTTTGGCGCAAAATTGTGCTCAGTACTTACCTGCCGTTTTAAGAAACATCGAAAATATGGCCACTCTGGCTTCAGAGTCGGCTTTTCTATTTCTCGAAAACGATTCGACTGATAATACGAAAGCAATCCTCAATGGATGGGGTAGTAATCGCCCCAACTTCACTTTGCTGAACTTTGATGGATTAAATAGTCTCGGGGTGCGTACGGTTAAATTAGAAATTCTACGTAATACTTGTGTGGAGTGTTTGCGTACGTATAAAAATCTTAAGGATTTCGATTTAGTTATTTCAATCGATATGGATGACGTCGCCGCCTGGCCTATTGATCTCGGTGAACTGTCTAAAGCTATCCAATTTGTTCGGTCCGATTCGCAACATGCTGGGGTCTTTGCGAATCAGCTAGGCACCTATTATGATATCTGGGCGCTAAGGCATAAAACTCTCTGCCCTGGAGACGCCTGGGAAGAGGTCATTGATTACAAAAATGCCCATCCAGAAGTGAGTAACGAGGAGGCCTTTAATCAAACTTTCAAAAAAAGAATACCTTCCTTTTCTCCGACCGAAAAACCGTTTGAAGTAGATTCCGCTTTTGGCGGATTAGGGATTTATCGGATGAGTTATATTCTCAAAAACCCCAATCCTTATTTGGGCTACACGATCAAATCGATGCCATCGAATGACGGGACATTTAAGGTCAGTCGTCGGCAGTATTGTGAGCACGTACATTTTCACGCTGGTATTCGATCTCAAGGCGGAAAACTCTTTATTTGGCCGTCGCTGATTAACGGTGAATACCGAAATGTGACCTTCCCTCATTACGTTCAACTTTTCTTCTAATTTAATTATTATGCCGCCTCCCTCACTACCTCCTGCAATTATTGTAACCACCACTTTTGCCGTCGAAGGTTACAGCGTGATTGAATACAAAGGCATTGTGCGAGGTATCATTGTTCGTTCGCCCACCATATCTCAGGGAATTCTGGGAGGTTTTAAAAATATTATCGGCGGAAATATCGGGGCGTGGACCGAGATGTGTGAGCAGGCACGTCAAACCGCCTATCAACACATGGTCGCTCACGCTCAGGCCCTTGGCGCAAATGCAGTGGTCGGAGTTGCTTATGACGCGTCGGAAGTTAAGATGAGTGCAACGGAAGTAATTTGTTACGGAACAGCCGTCGTGATTAAGCCCAACGCCTAAATGAGCTCTCCAACGCGCAAAGAAGTGGCCGACTTACATTTTATGGATGCGCGTGCTAAGTTATTAGACCTCGCCGCGTTTCTTGATCGCGTTGATCGCTCAGCGGGTTCCGACGATCACCGCATTCGCGGACTGCGTCTGGCCTTAAAAGTTTTAAACGAAGGTAATAAAAATCGTGTTGAGGAAATATTAAATCAATGGAGTGACCCCACTACTGAACCTTTAGATAAATCCGACACAAAAGCTGCTACGGGAGTTTGGCCTCAACTCTAATCCGATGAGATATATCGAGCCCCATGGTCATATGGTCAGTCGGACTACTGATGACTATAAAGCGATGGCCTTGGCAGGTTGTGCGGCGATTTGTGAGCCGGCTTTCTGGGCCGGCTTTGATCGGAAAGCAGCCGACGGGTTCTACGATTATTTTTGCCAACTCACTCAACACGAGCCCGCCCGCGCACAGAAATATGGAATTCCTCATTATTCCTGGCTCTGTATTAATCCCAAAGAATCCGAAGACATGGGCTTAGCCCGTGAGGTCATGGCACTTATTCCAGAATTTTTAAACGCCCCTAATGTTTTAGGAATTGGCGAAATCGGTTTAAATAAAAATACGAAAAATGAACTTAAGATTTTAGAGGCACACATCGACCTAGCCGTAAAACATAATCAACTCATTTTAGTACACACGCCCCACCTCGAAGATAAACGTAAGGGTACACGATTGATTTTAGACGCTCTTAAAAATAATCCTAAAATTGAACCACACCGTGTGATTATCGACCACGTTGAGGAACACACATTCAAAGAAGTCATCGACCAAGGATTTTGGGCAGGCATCACACTTTATCCTGAATCCAAAGCCAGCCCTCAGCGTGCGATTGATATGGTTGAAACGATATCTGCTCAACGCGTTTGGCTTAATAGCGCCTGCGACTGGGGTCATAGCGATCCGTTGTCAGTGCCTAAGACTGCACTCGAAATGAAACGTCGTGGGCATTCCGTACAGGCCATTGATAATTTAATTTTCGGAAATCCGATTCAGTTCCTCTCACAATCAAAGAAATTTATTCGGCCTGAGGTAATTTAACCGATGCAACTTTCCTCGGGACACTCTTTGGCGTATTGTACCAATGTTCATCGAGGTGAAGGTTGGTCAGAGACTTTTTCAAATCTCAAGACTAACACTTTAAAGGTCCGCCAACAGGTTTGCTCAAGTAAACCCTATGCGGTGGGATTGAGATTAGGAAATTCAGCCGCCCAAGAATTAGGTCTAGAAAAAAACCTAAACGCTTTTCGCGAATGGCTCGAAAAAGAGAATTGTACGGTTTCCGGGATTAATGGATTCCCCCATGGTACGTTTCATGGTCAGTCTGTTAAGGAATCTGTATTTCTACCCGATTGGACTGATCCCAGTCGCTTAGAATACACCCAGAAACTTTTCGAACTATTGGCTGCATTGAATCCGCCTAATCAGCAGGGTACCGTGAGTACACTTCCCGGCACATTTAAGAAATTCAATCGTTCGATTTCACAGATAAATGAATTACAAAAAAACATTTTAGCCTGTGCTGAATATTTATTGCGTCTGCGTGACCGCACGGGCGTGACACTTAAATTAGCCCTAGAACCAGAGCCATTGGGCCATTTTGAAAACACTCAACAGACGATTGATTTCTTCGATCAACTCAGAGCGCGGGAAACAACGCCCGGTCTGGTGGATAATTTTTTAGGCGTTTGCTATGACACCTGCCATTTTGCTCTCCAGTACGAAGACGCCGCCCAATCGGTAGAAAAACTCAATGCGAATGGCGCGCCTATTTTAAAGTATCATTTAAGTTCTGCCCTGAGACTAAAGCCGACCGATGAGGCGTTACGCCGATTAGCGAGTATGCAAGAGCCCACTTATTTACATCAGTGTATCGCGCAAAGTGAAGGTGGTGAGTTAACTTATTTTAAAGATATTCCTGACGCTCTAGCTGAAACCAACGCTCTCAAGGGATTTAACGAGTTAAGAGTGCATTTTCACTTACCGCTTCATTCATCGCCGATTGACAAAGACTTTTTTAACACGACAGATTTTTTACAGAAAGTTCTGAGTGTGATTATGAAGCAGCCTGGTCGGGCGCGAGAACTTGAAATCGAAACCTACACCTGGGAAGTTTTGCCTCAGTCACTGAGGTCGATGGATGTGACCGACCAAGTCGTGGCCGAGTATCGTTGGGTCTTAAATGAGCTCAGCCAATACGGAGTAAAACCTGCCTGATGAAATCGAATCTCAAATCTTGGCTGGTGCTCACAAGATGTTCCAATCTCCCTACTGTATGGTCTAATGTTATCTCGGGCTGGCTTTTAGGTATGGCGGCTGTCATCCGAACTCCGACGGTGATAGTGCCGTCGGCGCTGAGTCGCATATTGTTTATATTATTATTAGGAATCTCGTTACTCTATGTGGCGGGCATGATCTTGAATGATGTTTTTGATTACGAGTGGGATTGTAAAAATCGCCCCGAGCGTCCATTGCCTTCCGGGCTAATTTCTCGTTCAAAAGCAAAGTGGATCGGGATTATTATATTATTATTAGGATTAGCACTTTCAGCTTACTCCGCCGGTCGGTTTTTTAAACTAACATTTCTGCTTACTATTTTTATTCTTTGGTACGATGTTGCCCATAAAGGTAATCCGCTAGCTCCCATTGTGATGGGTGCATGCAGAGCTTTACTGCCGATTATAGGATTCATGGTCGCAACTCGTCATGGCATCTACGAGTTACCATCAACGGTTTATATTTATGCAGCAGTTTTGGGAATTTATACTTATGCTCTGACTTGGGTGGCTAAGTATGAACTCACGCCCGCTAAAAACTCTTATTGGATTGAGCGTCTATTATTTTTAATACCTCTACCGCTCATTGTTTATGGAGATTATACTTACTGGAGTTTAGGTGCGTTAATATTTTATGTGCTTTGGATTATTTTTTCCAATCGCCGCCATCCGACTCCGTCAGGAATTTCTGCACGCGTGGCCGATCGTATCGCTGCCTTTTCACTTTTAGATTCAATCGTGAGTGGAGCTGTTTTATTAATGATAGCACAATTCTGTGGAACGGAACCGATGATACAAGTGAAGGAAGTAGCCTGGCTGGCCATACTCGCCCCGCCCATTTGTTTTGGTATGACCCTCTGGCTTCGCAAATTCATACCTTCTACTTAATAGATTGGATTTAAAAGTGGAACTGGGCTTGTCCTTAGGTGTCTCCACCTTTCACTCTAAGCAGGTAACGCTTTTATGAATTCTCGGCTCGATCTCTCTTTTGTGGTATCTTATCGCCACCAAATCTTTTTCACGGAGAACGCCTTTGCTGTAAAAAATACTATTTTAAAAGAGCTGGTAGGGCCCGCTAAAGTTTTACCCATTATTGATGCAGGCTTAGTTGCAACGTCGCCCGCGGTGGTTTCTGATTTAATGGAGTACGCCAAAGTTAATAAGATTAAACTTACTCGTGCACCGATGATTTTAACCGGCGGTGAGGAATGCAAAAAAGATCAGTCAGTCGTCAATGCGGTTCTTGCTGCCATTGAAGAGGATGCCATCTGCCGACACTCTTACGTTCTCGTTATTGGTGGTGGTGCGCTGTTGGATGCCGTAGGTTTTGCTTCATCGATTGCTCACCGAGGCGTGCGTTTGATTCGAATGCCTTCAACAACACTCAGTCAGGCTGATGCCGGAGTCGGGGTTAAAAACGGCATTAATACTTTTCGGAAAAAGAATTTTACCGGAACTTTTACTCCGCCTTATGCCGTGATCAATGATTTCGCATTTCTGAAATCACTGACCCCTAAAAACCTTCGCGACGGTTTGGTTGAGGCGGTAAAAGTAGCCTTGTTAAAGGACCCTGAATTTTTTAAGTCGCTCGAAAAAGACTCACGGGAGTTGGCGGCGGGTAATTTAAGTTTAATCAGTGAATGTATTCATCGCTCTGCTGAACTACATGCTCTGCACATCACCAAGGGTGGTGATCCCTTTGAACTCGGTTCCGCCCGACCCCTCGACTTGGGTCATTGGGTGGCCCATAAGTGTGAGACTTTATCCAATTATCGTTTGTCACACGGCGAAGCCGTTGCGATTGGCCTAGCTGTTGATGTACTCTGTGCGCGAGAGTTGGGCTTATTCTCAAAATCAGAATCTGAACGCGTCATTGATTTACTCGTTCGCTTAGGTTTCCAATTATACACAGCTGAGTTACAAATAAATCACGGTGATTCACTGATGCAGGGCCTAGAAGAGTTTCGTGAGCATCTCGGCGGTCAACTCACTCTAATATTGCCCACCGCTATCGGGCAATCGACCAACGTTCATGAATTATCGAGTGATGTAGTTAAAAAAGTTACCGCGGAGCTCAGCCACCGATTTTTATCATCATGCGCCGCGTTGTCTTAAATGTAGTGGGTCTTTCCGCTCGCGATTTGGAGTCGGGCGAAATGCCACACATTGCTGGATTTGCGAAGCGAGGTTCATCCGCGAAAATTTCTCCAGCTTTCCCTGCAGTGACTTGTACCGCACAGTCTGACTATTTAACCGGGGAACGTCCGGCTGTTCACGGAATTGTGGGCAATGGCTGGTATGATGGGGAATTGAGTGAAGTCCATTTTTGGAAGCAGTCTAATCGCCTCGTCCAAGCGCCCAAGGTTTGGGATAAATTGCATCAACGTTCTAATAAGCTACGCATCGCCAATTTATTTTGGTGGTACAACATGGGCACGCAGGCAGATATTTCGGTGACACCTCGACCGAACTACTTGACGGATGGCGGAAAGGTTTTTGATATCGCGACGTATCCTTACGAAATTAAAAACTCACTGAAGGCGGATTTCGGTGAGTTTCCCTTTAAAAACTTTTGGGGGCCTGCCGCTGGATTGGCTTCTTCGCAGTGGATTGCCCGTGCCGCTCAATGGATAGAGCAGAATCAAAAGCCTGATCTAAATTTAGTTTATCTTCCGCATCTCGATTATGATTTGCAGAGATTTGGACCCCGAAGCTCGGAGGCACAGCAGGCTCGAGTTGATATTGATAATCTAGTGGGCGGACTGATTGAGTTCTTTGAGAAAAGGGGAGTCGATGTTCTCATTCTGTCCGAGTACGCGATAACAGAAGTTAATCAGGACGTTCCGCTTAATCGTATTTTAAGAAAGCACGGACTGCTCAAAATCAAAGAAGAGCTCGGTGTTGAAATTTTAGATACGTTTAATTCTCAGGCCTTTGCCGTCGTTGATCACCAAGTCGCTCATATTATTGTGCAAGACCGCAGTAAACTCGATGAAGTTAGAAAAATATTAGAAAACACCGACGGGGTAGAAAAAGTTCTAGATCAAGATGCACAAAAGAAACTTGGAATAAATCATGAGCGCTCGGGCGACTTTATCGTCGTCGCGAAAAAGAATTCTTGGTTCTCTTATTATTGGTGGACGGATGATGAGCGTGCTCCCGATTATGCGCGAACCGTCGATATTCATCGCAAGCCTGGTTATGACCCCGCCGAGCTGATCATCGATCCAGCGATAAAATTCCCTCTAATAAATGTAGTATGGTTTCTTTTAAAGAAACGTTTGGGGTTCCGTGCTTTACTGAAACTGACACCTTTAACTGGAGAAAAAATAAAAGGCTCCCATGGTAGGGTGCCAGAAGACTCGCTGGATTGGCCGGTAATTATTTCTTCTCAGCCATCCGCGATTAAGCGTGATTGTACCTCAACCGAGGTTAATCAATTTATTATCTCAGGCTTTTAAGCGGTTAAGCGCTGGAGGCACTCTGAATAAAGAGACTGTGTTTTTCTAATAACATCTTCAGGCAGGGTAGGACCTGGAGAAGTTTTATTCCAGGGCTGTGATTCTAGCCAGTCGCGTACAAATTGTTTATCGTAAGAAGGTTGGGCTTGGCCTGGCTTCCAAGATGCCACGGGCCAATAGCGTGATGAGTCGGGCGTTAAAACTTCATCGATTAAAATTAAATTACCCTGAGCGTCTTTACCAAATTCAAATTTTGTATCGGCGAGAATTACCCCAGCCTTAGCAGCCCGCGTTGCGCCCATTTTGTAAAGTGCGATGGATGTGTCGTGAACCTTCTTAAATGTTTCTTCTCCGAGAAGTTTTGAACATTCGGCAAGGGTGATGGCTTCATCGTGACCTTGGGCGGCTTTGGTCGTCGGAGTAAAAATGGGAGAAGGTAGTTGTGAGCCGTCTAATAACCCCGCGGGTAGTGCGTGATCTAAAATGGCCCCCGACTTTTTATATTCCTTATATCCGCCTCCGGCTAGGTATCCACGAACCACAGCTTCGACCGGCAGTGGCGTTAATTTTTTAACTAACATGGATCGACTGATTAACGGCTCATGACCCTTTAAAATCTTCGCGAGCTGTTCGCTGTGTTGGTCAACCAGGTGAGTAGGAAAAATTTCTTTAGCTTGTTCAAACCACCACAAACTTAGTTGGGTCAGTAAGATGCCTTTACCTGGGACGCCGTTGGGCATGACAACGTCGAAGGCGGATAATCGATCGGTAGCGATAATCAGATAATATTCACCGCAGTCGAAAACTTCTCGAACCTTGCCCTTGGCATGCAGGCGGTAGGGTAGACCTGTCACGGTCATCAACGCCTCCATGGGAAGTTTAGGGGTGTTCATTTTATTGATTAAATAGCCGACTCGACCCTAATAGCGCAAGGAGAGAAGCCAAAGGAAATTTTCATTCATGATGTCATCTATTTTAGCGACCATAGTTCGGCACCCCGATGAAAATTTGGCGAAATGCACTTTGGAGCCATTGCGTTCACGCAAAGAACTTTCCTTCTTTCAGTTTAGCGCATCACTCAAAATAGAAGCATCGGATACCATTGTATTGAGTGTTGATGCTCCGCTTATTTCAGAGGCAGATGTTGGTCGCCCATTGATTTTATTAGATGGCAATTGGAAACATGTGCCGAAATTAAAATCCTGCTTAACCGGCACACCTATTTATCGTTCATTGCCAGCAGTGCCGACGGCTTATCCGCGACGTAATGATGAAGGGCTGGATCCGCAAGAAGGCCTGGCTTCGGTTGAAGCACTTTATTTAGCATTAAAATTATTGGGGCACAACGATGCCAGTCTTTTATCTCAATACCACTGGCGAGAACAGTTTCTGAAATCAGTCGCTCTTTTTAAAATCTAATAAACTGAGTCGGATGGCTTCACCGGCAGCAGCCAAACCAAACGCACCCGCGATATGTGCGGCGGTGCCGTAGCCCCATTCGCAATTGGGTCTCAACTCTTCATCTTCGGGAATTTCGCCACCTGGCAGGCCAGCACAATCGGTAGGTTGTGTGAATGGTTCATCCGACCAAACACAGGAAATATTAAAAAGTCCCTTGCGTGGAAAATCATAATTTTGTCTCAGACGTTTTCGCACCAACATCATGAGAGGGTCATCGCGCGACGCGGTGATATCGGTAACTTTAATTCGTGTACCGTCGAGTCGTCCCGCACAGCCACCGACACTAACCATTTTTAAATGACGATTTCGCACTTCATTAATCAGTCCGCACTTAGGTGAAAGTGCATCAATAGCGTCAATGACGACTCCGGTAAATCCTTCGAGAAACTCGCTCGGATTAGTGCGTGAAATAAATCGGGTGATTTCAGTAATTTTAATATCAGGATTAATGGCTTTCGCTCGTGCCGCCATGACCGAAGTTTTATTCAATCCTTCATTGCCAGTAAGTGCGTGGAGTTGTCGATTGGTGTTCGAGATGCAAACGGCATCGCCATCGACGAGAATGATGTGTCCGACCCCTGAGCGGGCTAATGCTTCAACCGTCCAGGATCCTACACCCCCTAAGCCAATGACCATGAATTGACTTTCTTTTAAATGATTCAGCCCGGCTTTGCCGTAGAGACGGCCAATGCCAGCGAATCGGTTTAAGTAGGGCGTATCCATGTAACGTGAAAATAGATAATTTATATTAAAACCAAGTCGCAAGGTTGATGTTCGAGACTTGAAAGCGCCGTGGAGATAGGGATGCTCGTCCTAACGTTATGGCAGACCCAGCTTCCAATATTCCTAAGCTTGTTGAGGTAGATTCTACCCCACTTTGGTATCGGATAACAGGCACGCTGATCTCCGCAGTGTTTATCGGACTAGTCATCACGCTAGGTTTTATTGTCCGCGACTATTTACGCGTTGATCCTTTAGCTAGTGTTTATCGTCAGTGTCGAAAGCCACTTATTCAATATCGCCTCGAGAAAAATACTTGGCCCGCGGATTTTGATTTCGCTAAACCTTCGGCCGAATTAGCAGCTTACGGATTTAGCGAAGCGATTAAGAAGTCGATGGGGAATTGCGACATTCCAGGAAAGTGGAGTTTCACCCTTAACAAGGGTCCCATGGGCCCAGGTAATCCGACAATCCTATTTCAACCCACGGAGCCTGATATTTTTTCGCGCAGAGTTCTCTTGGTTTTAGACGAGAGATTAGATGACGGAGTGCCTGAGACGGGAGACTTCCGCGTGACTGATGAATTAGGCGCCTTTAAGTTGAAGGACCAGTAATTGCTTCGGCGCGAGTTCGGAGATCGGCCTCGTAAAGTGCGTCGACGAGTTGATCGAGATTCCCTTCCAACACTTGTTCAATGCCGTGAACCGTTAAATCGATGCGGTGATCGGTGATTCGATTTTGCGGAAAATTATAAGTACGAATTCGTTCCGAACGATCGCCTGAACCAATCATGTTCTTGCGCGTGTCGGCCCGAAGTTCTCTTTCTTTGGCGCGTGTTAAATCTAAAAGACGCGAACGTAAAACGCGGAGGGCTTTTTGACGATTCCGCAATTGGGAACGCTCGTCTGCACAATAAACCATGAGGCCGGTAGGCTTGTGGATAATTTGTACGGCTGATTCAGTTTTATTAACGTGTTGTCCGCCTGCACCGCTGGCTCGCGCCACCGACATATCTAAGTCTTCAGGTTTTAAAACAACTTCAGCCTCTTCAGCTTCTGCTAAAACGGCAACAGTAGCAGCGGAGGTATGCACGCGACCCGACCCTTCAGTCGCGGGAACGCGTTGCACGCGATGAACACCCGCTTCATGGCGCAATAGTGCGGTGGCGCCTTCGCCTTCAATTAAAATGACGGCTTCACGCACTCCACCCAAGTCGCTGTGTGATAAAGCAAGAAGTTCGCACTTCCATCCTTTTTTCTCAGCGAAGCGAGTGTAGGCGCGTAAAAGTTCAGAGGCAAATAAGGAGGCCTCTTCGCCGCCGGTGCCGGCGCGAATTTCCACCATTGCATTACGAGAGTCATCTGGATTGGGCGGAATGATTGAACGGATTAAAGTAACACGGGCGGCTTCGACGGCGGGAGTGAGGCGTAAAATTTCTTCTTCAGCCATTTTGCGAATTTCTTGGTCTGACTCCTTTTGTAGTGCGACTGATTCTGCCAATTCTTTTTCTAAGGCGGTCAGGGCATCGTCGGCTTTTACTGCTTTGGAGGTGAAACGAAGTTCGGCCCCCAGTGCGGCGGCTTTTCGGCTGTCACCAAAGGTGGCGGGGTCGGCCATAAGCCCTTCCAGCTCGGCTAGGCGCCGGCGGAGGCTGGAAAGGTCGGGTCTAAGTGGTATTTCGGCCATTGGGTTGGGTTCGGGCTTGGAGATGGCCCATTCGTAGGTTATTTAATGGAGGGTTGTTGACTCACACCGCAAGCCCTTACCATTAACCCACTTTAAATATATGTCATTAAAGGAACCGGCCCTCCGAGGCAGTCACGTCCTCACCTGTATTTGGGATTTCGATAAAACTCTTTGTCCGGGGTACATGCAGACCCCTCTGTTCCGCGCTTTTGGCGTGGATGAAGATCAGTTTTGGCGCGAAACAAATTTATTACCTGCACTTTATTTGCAGAAGGGAATTCGTACATCAAAAGACTCCGTCTATTTAAATCATTTACTGAGTTATGTGAAGTCGGGCCCACTCAAAGGATTAACCAATAGTCGTCTCCGCGAATTAGGTGCCGACATTGAACTTTGCAAAGGCCTCCCCGAATTTTTCCCAGCACTCAAGGAGATGGTAATCGAGTTAGGTAAAAAGCATAACATCGAAGTCACCCTCGAACATTACATCGTAAGCACAGGTTTAGCAGAGATGATTCGCGGAACTAAATTAGCACAACACTGTGATGGAATTTACGGTTGTGAGTTTTTAGAAGAACCCCTGCCACCTCATTTCACAAAGCAGGACGAACTCAACTTACAGTTGCCCTCTGAAATTACGCAGGTGGCGTCCATGGTAGATAACACCATTAAGACACGATTCATTTTTGAAATTAACAAGGGTTCCAATAAAGATAACACGATTGATGTTAATGCGGTGGTTCAGTCCGAAGATCGTCGAGTGCCCTTTGCTAATATGATTTATATTGCTGATGGACCCAGCGACGTCCCGGCTTTTTCGTTACTGCGTAAAAATGGCGGCAAAGCTTTTGCGGTTTATGTGGAGGAAAATCAGGCCGAATTTGCACAGAACGATGCACTCTTACAGTCGGGTCGCGTTCATGGTTATGGTCCGTGCGATTATTCTGCGAATGGTTTTACCCCGAAGTGGATTCGTCATGCTCTGACTTCATCGGTTGAACGTTTGGCACAAGAACGCACCCGCGTTTTAGCGGCGCGCGTGACTCGCCCCCCGCGTCACCTCTCGACTGATCCTGTTTTACCACGTCAGGACACGACTGCCCAAGGTAATCTTTTTGAATAAACTCTATTATGCCAGCACCCGCTCGTAAGCGTTCAGCTACTTTAGCCAAGCCCGCCAGTGAAAGTCATCCTGTTCTGGCCATTATTTTGGGATTAATCGGCACCTTTATTTTGGTGGCGATGGTCTTTCACAGTAAAAGCGATCAAACCTTATTTCCGCAGTGGATAGAAACTAAGTTTCAATTGCAGGCCTCTTCGGATGTCGCCACGGAGCATAATCCTTGTGGGCTTTTCGGGGCAACGGTCGCAGTTATCTTATTTAGTTTATTTGGTTATACGGCTTTTTTAATTCCAGCATTTTTATTTGCAGCTGCTTGGTTTTCTTTGAATCACCGCGCGCACACTTTGTGGCCAACCAAAACTTCGTTAATGCTGGCTTGTATTATCTTGGGTGCTCCGGTGATCACGATGAGTTTGGGCGGACCCACCTCGGGCGCTTTTGATTCAAGTGGAGCTGGTGGCGTTACGGGTGAATTCCTGTACACGCAACTGTGCCAACCTGTATTAGGAGATTATGGTGCCTGGATTCTTATTTTCCCCTACGGATTTTGTTTATTAGGCGTGTTGGCGGATGATCCTAAGGCGACTTTATCAGCCTGGATAACAGAGTTAAGAGATATGTTTGGTGCTTGGAATGCAGAGCGCAAAGAAGCAGCGAAACGCGAAGCCTTGGAGCGTAAACAAAGAGCTGAACGCGTTACGGAACTACGTCGCAAGCAAATGGAAATTAAGAATGTTGAGATTGCGGCTCCGGTTATCGTCGTGCCTGAGCCCAAAAAAGTTGAGAAGCCAGAAGAAGTTCCTGCCGTCGCAGTGGTAACAACCGAAGATGTAAAAATTACTCCAGGTTTAACAAAAGCGGCAGTCGAAACACCCGCACCTATTACCAGGATTCAACCCCCTATCTTAACTACCGTTGGTACTCAAAAAATTGCGGTTACAAGAACAGATAAAATCGAAAAAGCGAATGCCTCGGCTCAGCCCAAGAAAAAAGGTGATTACACTTTCCCGACCATCAGTCTGCTTAATGAGCCAGTCGTAGATAAAGAAATTCCGGTAGAGGATTTTAAAAAGCGCGCGAGTGATTTGATTGAGACGCTCACACAATTTAAGGTTTCAGTGGTTCCGGTAGATCCCGAAGCGGGCATCGATGTTGGCATTCAGCAAGGTCCCTCTATTACCCGATACGAAATTAAACCCGCTCCGGGCGTGCGCGTTGAGAAGATTTCTAATCTCTCAAATAATATTGCGATGAATTTATCGGCGGAGTCTGTCCGAATTTTAGCGCCCGTTCCTGGTCGGGGCACGGTGGGAATTGAAATCCCCAATCAACACCGCAAAGATGTTTTACTTCGCGAAATTATTCAGTCGAAGGCTTGGACCGAATCAACGATGGAAATTCCAGTGGTCTTGGGTGTAGACAGCGTAACCAATAAACCAGTCATCCAAGATTTAGCCAAGATGCCACACTGCCTAATTGCTGGTGCGACGGGTCAAGGTAAGTCGGTTTGTATTAATTCATTTATCATCTCCATGTTGTACCGTTGTACACCTGAGGATTTGAGATTCATCATGGTCGACCCTAAGGTGGTCGAGCTACAGGTTTACTCTAAGCTACCACACCTTTTAATTCCAGTGGAGACTGATCCACGTCGAGTACCAGCCGCGTTGAAGTGGTTGATTGCTGAAATGCAACGTCGCTATAAAATCTTCGCGAAGTGCGGAGTTAAAAATATCACTGGCTTTAACGCTAAAATTAAAAAAGAGGCCGGTCTTCCTAAACAAGAAGAGTTGCCACTGAGTGCTG